>Ga0315273_10013805_pt1 | contig 10399 bp, 9 predicted proteins | sample YL17G02_0_MG_FD_205753 | JGI IMG/M metagenome (GOLD analysis project Ga0315273, IMG submission 205753) | Sediment microbial communities from Yellowstone Lake, YNP, Wyoming, USA - YL17G02_0 | ecosystem: Environmental > Aquatic > Freshwater > Lake > Sediment | place: USA: Wyoming | collected... | reverse complement strand
CGAGGCGGCCGAGGCGGCCGAGCGTTCCGGCGCGTCGTCGGGTCGTCCCGGAGCTCGTTCAACCGCTCGAGGTCCTGTCGGTCCCCGGCAACGCCGTCGGCACGCTCAGGCTCGGCCGTCAGGGACCTCGCTCAGGCGTTGCCCCACCGGACCAGGGCGAGGCTGACCAGCGCCACCCAAGCCGGGAAGATGAGCGCGAACGGCTCGATGAACGTGTTGCCGAACAGCGCGATCAGCCCGAGGCCGACCGTGAGCAGGACCAGCGGACGGGGCAGCGTCGTCGAGGCTCGCCCGATGCTGGCGACCACGAGCATGAACATGGCGGACATCCGGACGGCAAAGCCGAAGAACACCTCGTGGCCGAACGCGAAGCCGATGCCCGCCGCGACCTGGGCGTGGGCGGGGTCGAGGGCCTCGGCCGCGAGCACCGCGCCGACGGCCGCGCCCGTCACGAACACGAGCGCGACGAACACGAGCGCGCTGCTCAGGAACACCGTGGAGAAGAACAGGCCCTCGCCGAGGCCGATGCGGCGTCGCACGGCCGCGACGAACCAGATGAACGCCATGCCCGCGAAGGGCAGCAGGTAGGTCCCGGCGGCCACCCGATCCCGGCTGGCACTCCACCACGTCGTGAAGGCGGCCGGGTCGGCCGGCGCCGGCCCGACCCGGATGAGCGCGAACGAGACCGTGAACAGGACGGCGAACGCCAGCCCGGCGGCACTCGCGGCTCGAGCGACCCAGGGGCCGACCGACCCGGCCATCATCGGGATGGCCGACGTCGGCGGCGGGTCGTCGGAGAGCGTAGGCCGATCGCGCGCGTTCCGTGGGGACACCCGCGTGGCTCGGCGCTTCGCGTCACGTCGCGAGGTCAACGGAGTCCCTCCCGATCTGGTCCTGGTTGGCAGCGGCCCAGGCGACCGCGTCCTCGTAGGCGCGCCTGATGGCGACGCCCACGCGGTGGTCGCCGGCGAAGAGGTTGTCGGTCAGTCTGTGAGGGGCCACTATCGCAGATTGGGCGACCGGTCCCGATCGCGACGAACGGGCCGGCGGTGGTCGTCACAGGGCGGGCGAGCTTCTTGCGGGTCACGGGGTCGGGCTCGGCCCTCGGGCGAGGCTCTCGCCGTTCGCCGATGCCTGGATCGACGGACTGCGCCCGGCATGGGCGATGAGCGGGCATCGGCTGGTCGAGACGCCGCTCGCCGCTGGTCGAGTCCGAGTCGGCTTGCCCATCGACGGCTCGGTGCCCTCGGGCGTCACACCCGTTCTGCTACTGTCGCCATCAGCCCGAGAGCCTCATGCGTCGGATCGAGTGGCGGGTTGCCGCAGCGACAGGAGAAGCCCACGATGGCAGGCGACATTGAGCGCAGAGTGCTCCCGATCCCGGATCCACGTCCCGTGGTCACCGACGCCGTGGACGTGCGCGACGTGTCCCCGGGCTTCGCCCCCATCGAGCCGCTGCGCCCGCCCGCCGGCGCGCCCAATGTCCTGGTGGTCCTGCTCGACGACGTCGGGTTCGCCTCCTCCAGTGCGTTCGGTGGTCCCGTGGCGACGCCCACCGCGGAGCGCCTCGCGGGCGCCGGGCTGCGCTACACGCGTTTTCACACGGCGGCCCTCTGCTCGCCGACCCGCCAGGCGCTGCTGACCGGTCGCAACCATCACACGGTCGGGATGGGAGTCATCACCGAGCTTGCGACCGCGGCGCCTGGCTACACCTCCATCCGCCCGAAGTCCTGTGCGCCGCTCGCTGAGACCCTGCGCCTCAACGGCTACGCCACGGCCCAGTTCGGCAAGTGCCATGAGATCCCTGTCTGGCAGACGAGCCCCCTCGGGCCGTTCGATGCATGGCCGACGGGTGGCGGCGGCTTCCAGCACTTCTACGGCTTCATCGGCGGCGAGACGAACCAGTACTACCCATCGCTGTACGAGGGGACGACCCCGATCGAGCCGCCGCGCACACCCGAAGAGGGCTACCACCTCACCGAGGACCTCGTCGATCGCACGATCGGCTGGATCCGGCAAGGGAAGTCCCTGCTCCCGGATACCCCGTTCTTCGTCTACCTGGCTCCCGGCGCGGCCCACGCGCCGCACCACGTCCCCAGGGCCTGGTCCGACCGCTACCGCGGCCGCTTCGATGCGGGATGGGACGCGCTTCGCGACGAGATCCTGGAACGCCAGAAGGCGCTCGGCGTCGTCCCGGCTTCGACCGAGCTCACGCCACGCCACGACGGCATCCCCGCGTGGGATGAGATGCCGGCCGAACTCCGGCCAGTCCTGGCGCGCCAGATGGAGGTGTTCGCTGGCTTCCTCGAGCACACCGACCACCACATCGGCCGCGTCATCGACGCCATCGACGAGCTCGGCGAGCTGGAGAACACGCTCGTCGTGTACATCCTCGGCGACAACGGGGCGAGCGCCGAGGGCACGCTGCAGGGCTCGTTCAACGAGATGCTGTTCTTCAACGGCGCCGCCGCACTCGAGACCGCAGAGACCATGGCCGCCAGGATCGAGGACTTCGGGACGCCGGCCGCGTACAACCACTACGCGGTCGGCTGGGCCCATGCCCTCGACACGCCGTTCCAGTGGGCGAAGCAGGTCGCCTCGCACTGGGGCGGCACGCGCAACGGCACGCTGGTGCAGTGGCCCGCCGGGTTCCAGGCACGGGGCGAGCTCCGGCACCAGTTCCACCACGTCATCGACATCGCGCCCACCATCCTCGAGGTCGCCGGGATCCCCGAGCCGACGCATGTGCACGGGGTCGAGCAGCACCCGATCGAGGGCGTGAGCATGGCGTACTCGTTCGACGGCGCGACCGCCCCGGACCGCCACGACACGCAGTACTTCGAGATCGGCGGCAACCGCGGCATCTATCATCGCGGCTGGACGGCGGTGACGAAGCACGCCACGCCGTGGATCGCCGAGGCTGAGCTCCCCCCGCTCGACGAGGATGTCTGGGAGCTCTACGACACGGACGCCGACTGGAGCCAGGCCCGGGACCTCGCGGCGGAGATGCCGGAGAAGCTCGAGGAGCTCAAGGCGCTGTTCCTCGAGGAGGCCCGGAGGTACCAGGTCCTCCCCCTCGACGATCGCCGGGTGGAGCGCTTCGACGCCGCGATCGCCGGGCGGCCGGTCCTCGTCCAGGGCGACTCCCAGATCCTGTACGCGGGGACGGGCCGCCTCAACGAGGCGACCGTCCTCAACGTCAAGAACCGGTCGCACCAGGTGACCGCGCACGTCACTGTGGCGGATGGCGGCGCCGGCGGCGTCATCATCGCCCAGGGCGGCGAGTTCGGCGGCTGGTCACTCTACGTGGCGGACGGGCGGCTCACGTACTGTCACAACTACCTTGGCCTCCGGCGGTTCAAGGTACAGGGCGAGACCAGGCTCGAGCCGGGCCCTCGCGAGATCCGGATGGCATTCGCCTACGACGGCGGCGGGATGGGCAAGGGCGGCACGCTGTCGCTCTTCGTGGACGGTCAGCCCGCCGGGGAAGGACGGATCGACGCGACCGTCCCGCTGATCTACTCGCTCGACGAGGCGGTCGACGTCGGCCGCGACACCGCCTCCCCGGTGAGCGACGACTACGCGGGCGAAGAGAGCATCTTCCGGGGCACGGTCGAATGGGTCCGGATCGACGTCGGTGAGGCCCTGGAGGAGCCGGCATCGCCCGAGGATCGCTTCCGCATCGCGATGGCGCGACAGTAGGGCGCGGGGTTCGCGATCGTCACGCCGTAGGCGTTCCGGCAGCCCGTGGGTCGGGAGGAGCAGATGCTCAGCGAGACGCTCGCGACCATCGCGCAGGTCGCCATGCTCGTGTTCGTGGTGACCAGCATGGCGGCGATGGGCCTGTCCCTGACGATGGACGGGGTGATCCGGCCGCTGCGTGACCTGCGGCTCGTCGCGCTGCTGCTGGCGGCGAACTTCGTCGCCGTGCCGGCGGTCGCCATCGTCGTCAGCCGGGTCCTGCCGATGGACGACAGCTCGGCCGCCGCGATCATCCTCATGGGGGCCTGCGCCGGTGCCCCGTTCCTGCCCAAGCTGGCGCAGCTGGCCAAGGGCGACATCGCCCTGTCGGTCGGGGAGATGGTCCTGTTGATGGTCGTGACCGTGCTCTACGCGCCGCTCGTCGTGCCGCTCGTCATCGAGGGCGCGACGGTCGAGCCGTGGGACATCGGCAGCTCGCTCGTCGTGCTGATGCTGATCCCGCTCGGTATCGGCCTGTTCGTGCGTGCCCGCTACACCGAGCTGGCCACGGGCTGGGCGGGACCGGCCGGCCAGGTGGCCAACGTCGCGCTGCTGCTCGGTCTGGGTGCGGCGCTGATCGTCACCTGGCGCGACATCCTGGGCGCGATCGGCTCCTGGATCTTCGTCGGCACGGCCACCGTGCTGGCCGCGGGGCTGATCGCGGGGTACCTCGCCGCGTGGGGCCGTCCGCGGGGCGACGCGGTGGTCTCCGCCCTCGCCACGGGGCAGCGCAATCTGGCCGCGGCCGTGGTCGTCGCGTTCTCCCTGGGCGGAGACGTCGTCGTCCTCACGCTGGTCGGGGCCCTCGTGATCCCGATCGTGCTCATCGTCCTGGCGGGCGAGCTGGGGCGGCGGACAGCGGGATCGGCAGCCGCCGCCTGACTTCGGCCGGGCGATGGCACGCCCGACCTGCCGGCGTGAGACGCGAGCACCGCCCAAGCGGCGGAAAGGTACCGAGGCCCACCGCCGCCACCCTTGGGGCATGACGGCGCGCTGGTCCGATCCACACCGACTCCCGGGTCCCCCACCTTGTACGCCCGCGCCGTCACTCCGCGGCAGCCCGATGGGCGATGTCGATCTCGTGGTCGCCTTCCTCACGGGCGTCGTGATGGGCATCCGCCTCGACCGCTGGCCGCCGCCAGCACCGGTGTGTCGACAGTCGGTTGAGGGTCGAGTGCGATATGCTCCGCGCTCTTGGCTCCGTGCCACTCTCCCTTGCAGGAAACGAGGTCCAGATGCGAACCCGATCCCTCATGGCCACCGTTCTGGCCGGCACCCTGCTCGTGGCCGCTGCCCCGGCCTTCGCCCAGTCCCCGGCGCCGATGGGCCCGCTCGAAGGCACGTCCTGGGGCGTGACCGCGATCGGTGAGACCCCGGGCTCCGGCGCCACGCTCGTGTTCACCGCGGACGGCGCGGGAGGCTTCGGTGGCTGCAACAACTTCAACACGTCCTATGCCGCGGACGCGACGGCGCTGTCCTTCGGGCCCATCCTGAGCACGATGAAGGCCTGCGAGCAGCCGGTCATGGACTTCGAGACCAGCTACTTCGCGGCGCTCGCCACAGTCGCCTCGTACACGACGGACGGCAAGACGCTGACCCTGGCGGACGCGTCCGGCGCGACGGCGGCCACGTTCGCGGCGGCGGCTCCGGCGTCGATCGTGGGCGAGTGGCAGGTCACCGGCTTCTTCGACGGCGCCAGCGCGGTCGTGGGCCCGGCGGACGGCACGAGCGTGGTCCTCACGTTCAACCCTGACGGCACGGTCAGCGGCAACGCGGGCTGCAACCAGTTCTTCGGCGGCTACGGCGTCGAGGGCGACACGATCACCGTCGGCCCGCTCGCGGCGTCGATGATGATGTGCGACGAGGCCGTCATGACCCAGGAGCAGCAGGTCATCGCCGCGCTCGAGGGCGCGACCACCTGGCAGATGACCGCGCAGGGCGCGGAGCTGCGGGGCGCCAACGACACGCTCCAGCTCAACCTCACGAGCCTGGCCCCCACGGCGTTCTAGGGAGCGCGCCCCGGCGCCGCATCGCACTGGCACAGCGAAGGAGGTCCGCTCGGGCGGGCCTCCTTTTCGATTCTCGGCCGGCACCGGGCCCGGATCAGATCAGCCTCGGCTCTTGACGTCCGGGGTAGGGGCGGCGTCATCGCGTGTTTCCTCACGCTCGGCCTCCGCGCAGCCCTCGAGGAAGACCGAGCCGGACGCGGCGACGCGGCCGCTCAGGGTGCCATGGAGACCCACAGCATGTTGCCCGGGGCGATCGCCGTGGCGATTCCGCCTTGGCGCATGGAGTAGTCCTTCCGTACGGGAGTACGTACACCCGTGCGGTACCTCGCTTGACCGCCGGCTGACCCCGCCGTAGACCGGGGATGTGCACGGACGTCCCCTCCCCACCATCACGCGTCGCGCCGGGTCGGTGCCCTCCGCCCGGCCGGCGCGTGCCGCCCGATGAGCCCCGTGGAGCTGCTCCTGTTCGGGGGGCTGTGCTACCTGTTCGGCCTGGTGTCGGGCGCCGTCGTCATCCCCTGGCTCGTGGACCGCGGCCTGTTCCCGGTCCGCCGACGTGAGCGATGAGCAGCGTGCGTCGGGCGACTACCGCTGGGCGAGACAGGTCTCGGCGGTCCTGCTCATCGCGGTCGTGGTCATCGTCGTGTTCGACGACATCGTGGATGAGTACGAGGTGAACCCCCCGGGCTGGTCCCGCTGCTGCTGACCGCCGCTGGGCTCCTCTCAGTCGACCTGCCCCGGGTGCGCCACCATGGGGGACCGGACTCAGAGGCTCGCGTATTCTACGTTGCGGATCGTGTCCACCATGGCCCAGAAGTTGTCCAGGGGCGTGTCCAGCTGCACGTGATGGGTGGGCCCCAGGATGAGGCCGCCACCCCGGCCGATGGTCTCCAGGCGCAGGCGGATCTCGTCGGCGACGTCCGCCGGGGAGCCGAAGGGCAGCGTGCCCTGCTCGTCGATGCTGCCCCAGAAGAGCAGGCGGTCGCCGTACTGACGTTTCAGCTCGGCAGGGTCCATGCAGGCCGGCTGCACCGGGTTGAGGACGTCGATGCCGATCTCGATGAGGTCGGGGATGACCTCGCGCACGTCGCCGTCGGTGTGGTAGGCCACCAGCAGGTCCGGCTTGATGGCCTTGACGCGGCTGACGAGCTCCGCCATGCGCGGCTTGAAGAAGCGCCGCCAGGTGGCCGGGTTGATGAGCATGCCCCGCTGCGCGCCGATGTCGTCTCCCGTCCAGAGCATGTCGACGCCCATCGAGACGAGCCGCTCGGCGGCCGCCAGGTGGTAGCGGAACGGGATCTCCAGGATGCGCTCTGCGAGGTCCGGGTCGATGAGCAGGTCCATGAGCAGCCGCTCGTATCCGCGCAGCGCCCAGGCCGTCTCCCAGATGGTCGTGACCGTGACACCCACGATCCAGTACTCGTCGCCGTACTCACGGATGACACGCTCGGAGTCGTGGTACAGCTCCGGGCGATGCGGGTCGGGTGGCTGGTAGGAGTCGATGGCCCCGTCCTCGGCCAGCGGGAAGCCCACCATCTCCGTGTAGTGACCCGTCCCGAAGGGCGTCTCGTAGGGATGCTCCTGCCAGGTGACACCCCACTCGTCCGTGTACGTCCCGTGCCCCTGGTAGTAGGAGTTGGCCCAGCCGACCGAGGTCAGGATGAGGTCCGAGTCGATGGCCCGCTCGAGCTCGTAGGTGTTGCCACCACCGTGCGGGTTGTGCTCGCCGCCGCGGGCGACGTTGAGCATGCCCCGCACACCGAGGTCCGCCCGGAGCCGCTCGGCGAACTCCGGCGTGAAGCTGATCTGCATGGGGCAGCGATCGGGCACCTCGCGGGCGAGGGCCATCGCCACCCGGTCGCGGTGGCGCATCGTCAGGCGCTCGCGGCGAGCAACTCCTTGGCCACGTTGGCCGCGGTGGCAGCGTCCTTGGCGAAGCCGTCAGCACCGATCTCGGCCGCGAACTCGTCCGTGACGGGCGCCCCGCCGACCAGGATCTTGGCGTTCGGATCGGCCGCGCGGATGGCCGCCACGGCATCGCGCATGCCCACCATCGTCGTGGTCAGCAGCGCGCTGATGCCGACTATGTGGGCCTTGTGCTCGGTAGTGGCTGCGGCAAAGGCCTCCGGGGCGACGTTCGTGCCCAGGTCCACGACCGCGAAGTTGGCACCCTTGAGCATCATGCCCACAAGGTTCTTGCCGATGTCGTGGAGGTCGCCCTTGACGGTGCCGATGACGGCCGTGTGCTCGGGCGCCATGCCGCTGGCGGCCAGGAGCGGCTCCAGCAGGACGCTGGCCTCCTTCATGGCGTGCGCGCTGATGAGCATCTCCGGCACGTAGACGCCCTCGTTGCAGGCGAACTTGCGGCCGACCTCGGTCATGGCGGTCGTCATGGCGCCCAGGATCACGTCGGGAGAGATGCCCGCGTCGATGGCCTCCTGCGTCAGGCTCACGGCCGACTTGCGGTCACCGGCCTCCACGGCCGCAGTCAGCGCATTCAGGTCCACCATCGTCCCTCCACCTCCTCGGATCGCTTGTCCCGGTCACTCGGCAGCATCGGGCTGCCGTCTCTCATCCGTGATGGGCCGGATGGCCCGCTGGCAGGGTCGGACCGGCCGAAAGAGCGGCCGACGCCCGCACCAGCATCATGACAGCCGCAGCCGCGCCCACCATGCCAGTCGCGCACCTGCCTCCAGCAGCCGTGCCTGGCCATCGGCCTGCGCCGAGGCCAGGTCGTCGTGCGTCGACGTGGTCGGTTCCAGGGCCACCTGCTCGCAGGGTGGTCCGCCTGGCGGCCAGCCACCGTAGGAGAGCCAGATGCCCAGCACGGGCGCGAAGTCGCGATCCCAGTCGATCTCCAGCCGAGCTCCATCCGGCGCCACCGCGCCGACCGGTGCCGGAGCCTCCGCGTAGAGCTTGGCCGACCAACCCAGGCCGGTATGAACGCGCGAGAGGTCGAGGGGCCCTGCGCCGACGGGCGTGGTCAGGGGCCAGCCCACCCTCGAGGGCAGGTCGATGCCTGACTGCGAGGTGCGCATGACCTCGGTCACGCCGGGCAGCTCGATGCGGCAGCCGGGCTCGAGGTGGAAGACAGGGTGCTGCGACCAGAGCAGCGGCTGGGGCCGGTCGCCCAGGCTGCGCAGCTCGTATTCGGCCAGCACGGTGCGCTCGTCGGCGAACGAGAGGCGGCGCGAGAGCCGGTACGGCCAGCGTGGCACGCTCCAGGTGTGCGTCACGGCGCCCGCCTCCTCGTCGAGGGCAAGATAGGCGCCACGGCCCCACTGGTCACCGTGGTCACGCAGCGGCAGAGCGCCCGGGTCGAGTGGATCGGGACAGGGCGCCACCGTGGGCAGGCATTCGTCCCAGCCGAACGATTCGCGCCCGCCGAAGACGACGTCCTCGCTCGACCAGGTCATGCCCTCCGCCTCCGAGGGTGGCGTGTTCTGCAGCAGCCACTCGCGATCGCGGGCGAGATCCCGCAGCGAGACGACGCGAGCGCCGACCTCTGCCACCACTTCCAGGGCCACGCTGGGCGTCGCCAGGCGCACCGAGGGCCAGTCGCCCCAGATGCCGTGGCTGAGGGTGACGCTCATGGCGTGCCCCCGTCCGTGCTCAGGCGGCCAGGGCCACGCGGGTACGGGCCCGCTCGGCGCGCGACTGGCGCCACTGAGCGAGGGCGACCGCCGCGATGAGCAGGACCCCCAGGGCCACGCGCTGGTAGAAGGTGCTGACACCCACCAGGTTCATGCCGTTGTTGAGGACGCCCACGAGCAGCACGGCCAGCACGGTGCCCACGATGGTGCCCTTGCCGCCGGCAGTGGCCGCGCCACCGAGGAAGACGGCCGTGATGGCCTGCAGCTCCAGGCCCACGCCGTTGATGGGGTTGCCGGAGGTCGTGCGGGCCGCCAGCAGGACGCCGGCCAGGCCGGCCGTGGCGCCCGAGAGGACGTACATACCGATCTTGGCCCGGGTCAGGTTGATGCCCGCCAGCCGGGCCGCCGTGGCATTGCCGCCGATGGCGTAGACGGTCCGGCCGAAGTCCGTGTACTTCATGATCACGTGGAAGATCACGGCCACGATCAGGAAGATGATGAAGAGGATGGGGACGCCGGTCCAGTCACGCCCGCCCAGTGCGGGCAGCGGCAGCTCGGCCGCGACGCGGCCCGTGCCCAGCCAGGTGAAGTCCGGCTGTGTCACGACACCCACCGGCTTGCCCCCTGGTGCCACCAGGAAGGCCAGGCCCGCGAAGGCTGCCAGGGTCCCCAGGGTGGCGATGATGGGGTTGACCTTCAGCTTCGTGACGATGAGGCCGTTGATGACGCCAAGCGCCATCCCGGTGGCGATGCCCACGATGAGCGCGCCGAGCATCGAGCCCTGCACGAAGGGGATGGGGATCTCGAAGTCGCCCGGCATGAACACCGAGCCGTAGACGATGGCCGTCGCCGCGGTCACCGAGGCCACGGAGGCGATCGATCCCACGGAGATGTCGAGCATGCCGGCCACGATGACGACGGTCTCTCCCAGGGCCAGCAGACCGACGATGACGATCGACTGGCTGAGGCTGTTCATGAGGTTCTGCCAGGACAGGAACAGCGGCTGCAGATAGATGACGATGGCCACGATGAGGATGAGGGCGAGGACGAGCGAGA
>Ga0315273_10013804_pt1 | contig 10400 bp, 9 predicted proteins | sample YL17G02_0_MG_FD_205753 | JGI IMG/M metagenome (GOLD analysis project Ga0315273, IMG submission 205753) | Sediment microbial communities from Yellowstone Lake, YNP, Wyoming, USA - YL17G02_0 | ecosystem: Environmental > Aquatic > Freshwater > Lake > Sediment | place: USA: Wyoming | collected... | reverse complement strand
AAACCAGGATAGGAGGCAAGTCCTGTTTAACAGCCTTGCGGATATAAACTTCTTTTATCATCCTATTACCTCCTTATGCATTTACAATATTATACTCCTATCATAAAGAACTCGGTACTCTTATGTTGATAATAATAGTTTGTTTAATTTATTAATAAACGACACTCGCCCTTTGGGCGTGATTGGTATTCGTTCCGCAGTCGCGGGACGAATAAAAATAAATCATCTGTGGCTATCTGTGGATATCTGCGGTTAGAAAATTCCTTTTCACTGTTTGATTTATTTCGCGACCGCCTCTGCTGCAAGCTGCTTATAACGTTGCAAAACCTTGGCAGCCGTTTCCGCGAGGCCCTTCTCCTTCATTTTGTCCAGCCAAATTTTTTCAGCCGGTGCCATAGCCTCGACCCAGGCTTTGGCCTCTTGGGCTTTAGGAGTGAAGATCTCGACTCCATTCGCAACCAGCTCCTGCCGTCCTTTGGCGACGTTTTCATAAAGAGCCGTCGCGCCGATTTGCAACTGCTCGTCCCCTATCTTATCGATAAAATTTTTCATCTCTTGCGGCAGTTCATTCCAGATTTCTTTGTTCATGATTACCGGCAGCGGAACCCGGCCAAAAGAAACTTCATTAACATTTTTTGCATATTTCCAGATTTGATAAAGGCTCATAGAACTATAAGATAAAAGCATTCCATCAAATACCCCGGTCTCAAAACCTTTGCGGGCCTGGGGTGGCGACATGGCTTCGGCCTTACCGCCTTGTTGGCGGATAAGCTCGGCCTCGATACCACCTGCGTTTATGGCCATATCCTTCAAATCAGCAGGTAATGTAACCGGTTTTTTTGCGATGAGATGATAATCCGGTAATTGATTAAAGCAAATCACCTTAAAATCCTTAAACTCCTGCCGGATTTCAGGAAATTCATTATAGAGCGTCAGCATGGCCCGGGAACTGGCTATGGTCCCCTTGGCCGTCGCCGGCCATACAATGGTAGGCAATAGGGTCACGGACATGAGGGGAAAACGATCTGCTTCAATTTTCATACTGATATTCGCGATATCCGCCAGATGCAACTTGATGCCATTCACCGCATGATCAATCTTAAAAAGTTCTTCATTAGGATACATGGTAATCTTAAGCCGGCCGTGGCTTTGTTTCTCCAACTCGGTCGCGAACCAATGCCAGCCATTGGCAGGCGGCACCGGGGGATCCTTTTTAGGCATGGAATAATTGAATTTTAACTCAATGGGACCGGCTGCGGCTATAGCAGGAGCTATAAAAAAAAATAATAAAATCGACAAGATGGGCTTAAAAACGGCTTTTTTATATCCACTCATGGGTTAAGCCTCATTTTTTAATTTAATATTTAATTTTAAAGGCGTATTTATAAATATGTTGGAATTATAACATAATGGTATAATTTAGCAAAGAATTTACCATACCGGCAATTTAGAATCATGATAACCAAGTTGCTGAAGCTTCAATATTATTTTTTAAAGACAAGAAGGGAGAGCAACCGAAACATGTTTCTATATTGCCTATATCTTAAAAAATGAAAGGACCTTCTGAAATGCATTCTGATTCTTATGATGTCATTATTGTCGGTGGCGGGATTATGGGTTGCGCCATTGCCTATTATCTGAGCCATTCCAATAAAAAACCTAAAACGGCCGTGATCGAGCGTGACCCGACCTATACCTATGCCTCCAGCACTCTTTCCATGGCCAACATCCGCATCCAATTCAGCTTGAAACAAAATGTCCAGGTCTCCCTATATGCCTTTGAACGATTGGAAAAATTCGCCGAGGAAATGCAGGTCAACGACGACCGTCCTGAAATCGCTTTTCACCGCGAAGGCAACCTTTTTCTGGTGAATGCCGCAGGAGAAACCGCGGCCCGCAAAGCGTTTAAAATGCAGCAAGCCCTGGGCTGTCCGATTGATTGGTGGACCAATGAAACCGTTAAAAAAGTTTACCCCCTCTATGATCCGGCTAACCTGATCGGCGGCACTTTTGGGCCTAAGGACGGTCATCTGGATGCCTATGCCGTATTGATGGGCTACAAGGCCAAAGCCAAATCTCAGGGCGCTGTGTTTATTAAAGGCGAAGTCACCAAGATCTTAAGACAGGGCAAACAAGTGACCGGAGTTGAATTGGCTGCGGGCGAACGTTTGCACGCGCCGATCGTGATCAATTGCGCCGGAGCCTGGGCCGCGGACGTGGCCAAGACTGCCCAGATCATTCTACCGATTGACCCGGTCAAACGCCAAATTTTCGTTCTAAGCCCGGCCGTCAAACCGGAAGGACCCTTACCATTGACCATTCTGCCTTCCGGACTCTACTTCCGCACCGAAACCGGCGGCTTGATCCTTTTGGGTAAATCCCTGGATGAAGACCCGGTCGGTTATGATTTTACCTGGGATGACAAACGCTTTACTGAACAGCTCTGGCCCGAATTAGCCGAGTTTGTGCCGGCCTTTGATACCCTAAAGCTGATGCGGGGTTGGGCCGGACTCTATGCCATGAACCGCTTGGACCAAAACGCCATTCTGGGCGAATGGCCGGAACTCAAAGGTTTTTACCTGGCCAATGGCTTTTCCGGACATGGACTGCAGCAAGCCCCGGCTGTGGGTCGTTATCTTTCGGAATTGATCCTGGGCCTGAAACCGGCTCTGGATCTTTCCATATTCAAACCGGAACGGATCCTGGAAAACAAACCTCTGAACGAAGACGGAATCGTATAAAAGTTCCCGAGGCAGGGAAGACTCGGCTACATTGACACACCCTTAAAATTTCCTCTCACCTTAAGAACACCGTGCCCTTATCACAAGGCACGGTGTTCTTTTATAGATTCCGCTTTTACCAACATCGCCTCAATCGACTTTCTGATCAGAAAATTTAGTCACGATAGTCAAGCACGTCCCGATCTTCATATTCCACGTGTTGCCCGGTCGGCTGGAATGACGGGTTAAGTGAAATTCCGTTTTTCCAGTCATATCTTTGTTTGCTGAATGCCCTCCACTATTTTCCTCCGCGGCGGCTTAATGCTTTTGATGAAACCGTGATTCTTGTGCTCAAGTAGTAGCCAAGGAGAGCACCAAGACAAGGAAGGCAAACAGCGAAAATCAGACCCTTTGATGAGCCGAAAGAATCCATGCAATACAGGCCAGCCATGGCGCCAAGGGCCGACAAGACGAAACCAAGGGGTGCACCTATGAGATCCGCTTTATCCAGTCTTTTCAAAAAGAGATTCCTGTATAAAGTAATGCCGCCAACGCTCCCAAATGAGAAGCCGAAGAAAATACCTGTTGCACCGGCCCCAATGCCACAATCGCCAGCAGATAGAAGGAAAAGCGTGACTATCAAGGCAGCCGGGATGCCGATCAACGAGAAGAGGCCTGCTATCATCCAGTTCATCTTCATTTTGCAACCATGCTTATATCGATCCGGATAAAATTCCAAATTCCTTTATCCAATCCATATAAACACCTTTAAATTTTTATCAAAAACTTTGCTTATGTTGTCAGAAATTCTTATACTTTTTCAAATCTCTATAAAAATTTTCATGCACACCTAATGCAATCAAGATGCGTTTTTCACTATCCCACTGATAGGCCAATAGATGTTCTTGTTTGACCATCCGAAATTTGTATACCCATATATCGGCAAGATCTCCTATCTTTCTCTCTCCGATTTCGGGGTGTTTAACAATCTCTCGGACAGCCTCATCCAAATCTTTGATTTGGTTCTTTTTTAACTTTTTTTTCTGTTTATCAAAAATGGGGGTTTGTAATATTTCAATTTCCAACTTATTTCCCTTTATCGAATTCATAGGGGGTTAATTCCTCGGCCTTAGCCTGCTCACGGCCCACAAGAATTTCTTGAACAAATGCAAAAGAAAGATCCGGATTGTCTTCGAGTATCTCGCCCATTTTTGCCCAGTGTTCAATTTGACCCGCTATCGACCTATGCAAAGCCCGGGAACGAGCTCTTGCTTTTTTAGCCAAAGGATCGGATATTCTAATTGCTATTGACATATGATACCTCCAATCTTTAAACCATGACCATTCTTTCAGAAATTGTGGCATATTGCAACATATTTTCCTTAGATCATAGTTTAGGGGCCGCCAAATCACGTAAATAAAAAATCCTTACCATAGACTTCCGTAGATTGCCGCAAATTTTTTGTCCGCTCGATTCCGCGCGACACGTGATTGAAAAAAAATCAATCGCTACAGTTTTTTCGACCTTGTTATAATAGAACCTTGGCGGCTTAGCGTCACTGGAGTAATTTCAAAATCTTCTGAAATTACGTCCTTTGCGCGAGATTCTCTTGGTTTTCAACCGACCTCAACACTCTGAAATAAATTGAATTTAATGGAACTTCAGGCGTTTTTTGATATGGAAACACCATGCGATTGTATGGTATAAGCATCCAACATAAACATTTTACCTGAAACCAAATGATTCTTCTCATTCATCCCCCAATATCCAAACCCAGCGAACCGCCGGCGGGCCTGGCCCGGCTTGCCGGAGCTCTCAAGGCCTGCGACTACCCCTATGTTATTCTGGACGCGAACCTGGAAGGGCTACTTTATCTTTTGAAAAAAGATATTCCGGCCAACGACACCTGGACCCGGCGCGCCCTGCGCAATGTGGATCGCAATCGAGATGCCCTGCGGGATTGGCAGACCTATCAAAATCCGGATCGTTATAGTCGGGCCGTGAGAGATCTGGGACGAGTTCTTGAAAAAACCTGGGATCATGAAGGTTTTCATATCGGGCTCGCCAATTATCAAGATGAAAATCTCTCACCCCTGAAAAAAGAAGATCTGGTAAAAGCTTTCCGGACGCCGGACAAAAATCCTTTTCACCTCTATTTTTCCGAACGCTTATCTTCCCTGATCGCAAAAGAAAAACCTGTTTGGATCGGTTTTTCCCTCAACTTCCTCAGCCAGGCCCTTTGTGCTTTTGCCATGATCGGTTTTATCAAACAAGCTTTCCCGACCGTGAAAGTCATATTAGGCGGCGGTCTGGTTACTTCCTGGATGCGCCGACCCGGCTGGGATAACCCCTTCAAGGGCTTGGTGGATGAGATGATCTCCGGTCCGGGCGAAGGGCCTCTCCTGCAATTGTTGGGTCTCGAAAAGCCGGAAGACTTTTTTTTACCCGACTATGCCGCCTTCCCGCTCAAAGACTATTTAGCGCCCGGCTTGATCCTGCCCTACAGTGCTTCATCCGGTTGTTATTGGAGTCAATGCACCTTCTGTCCGGAACGGACCGAAGGCAACCCCTATATCCCGGTCCCGGCGCAAACGGTTATCCAAGATTTAAAAACCCTTTGCGCGCAATATCGGCCCGGCTTGATCCACTTTACCGACAATGCCCTTAGCCCGCGTCTGCTGCAAACCCTGATCCAGGACCCGCCCGCTACACCCTGGTATGGTTTTACGCGCTGCACCGAGCATTTGATTGACCCGGATTTCTGCCTGGCGCTCAAACAAGCCGGCTGCGTTATGTTAAAATTGGGATTGGAATCAGGGGCTCAGAACGTGCTTGACCGCATGAACAAAGGCCATACGGTTGAAACCGCCGGCCGCATTCTGCAAAACCTCAACAAAGCAGGCATTGCAACTTATGTTTATCTGCTTTTCGGCACACAACACGAAAATCTTAGCGAAGCCCGCCTCACCAAGGAATTCGCAGCTAAGCATAGTGATGCTATTGATTTTTTGAATATCGCGATTTTCAATATGCCTTTCCACTCCATTGAAACCGGCACCCTGGAAACCAAACCGTTCTACGAGGGCGATCTATCGCTCTATACTGATTTCATTCATCCCCAAGGCTGGAGCCGGCGCGAAGTGCGCGCTTTCCTGGACCGGGAATTCAAAAAAGAACCGGCCCTGGCCCGCATTCTGAAAAGCGACCCGCCGGTTTTCACTTCCAATCACGCGCCCTTATTTATTATGGCAAGAACAAAATAAGAAATTATTTTTGACAGGATTAAAAGGATTATATCTTTTATCTGAGCAGTGGCAAGAAACGTCATTCCGGCACTCATTGATCAATTCATGTCGGATGACGGGCTTGGCATGGATGCAGATGAATGAATCCAGGGTAGGCGCAATCCCGCGCTTCGCAGGATTAATCCATTTAATCCCATGTTTCACGGGATTAATCCTGTCAATCCTGTCTAAAATATCTTCGTGTCTTGGTGTCACTGGAGTAATTTCAGAGCCTTTTGAAATTACATCCTTCGTGGTGAAATCTTCCTCTGGAAAATCACTCCTTCTCGATCTCTTTCACTTTCTCGCGCAGCACTTGAATCAACAAATCCATGCGGTCCAGATGCGTGCGGAAATTGAGGGCCGCCATACGTAAGGTGAATTTGCCCTCGATCAGCGTGGATGAAATAAACACCCGGCCGTCTTCCTGGACTGCTTTGATCAAACGCTGATTGAATTCATCAGCATCCCCTTGCTTGGGTACATAGCGGAAGACCACAATGGAAAGATCAGGATAAGGCCCAACCCAAAACCGATCTATCTCTTGCATCCGCTCATGAAAATAGCGCGCCAAAAGCATTTTCTCTTCCAGAGCCGCGCGGAAAGGGGCCAGACCGATCAGCTTGAGTGGCAACCATAAGCGCAGTGCCCGAAAGTGGCGGGTCAATTCCGGCGAAAGATCGCAAGGTGAGACCTCGTCCGGCGAAGCCAAAATATCACTGTCCTGCAGATAGGCAGCCTCATAATAAAATGATTTTAGGAACTTTTTTCCGTCCCGGACCAGTACCATGCCGCTGCCAAACGGAATAAACAGACCTTTGTGAGGGTCCATGACCAGAGAATCGGACCGTTCGATCCCTTGCAGAATTTTGCGTCCCTCCGCACAAAGCATAAAGGCGGCGCCATAGGCACCATCCACATGCAGCCAGAGTTTATGGGCCAGGGCGATCTCGGCCATGGCCGTCAGGGGGTCCACCGCGCCGGTATCCGTGGTGCCTGCGGATGGGATCAACAGCCAGGGACTCAGGCCGGCTTTTTTGTCCCGCAGAATCTCGCGCTCCAGGGCCGCCGGGTTCATCCGATAACATTCATCCAGAGGCACCTGCCGCTTGATTGCTTCGCCCAAGCCGGCAATGCGCAAGGCCTTATCCACCGAATGGTGGGTCTGTTGACTGAGATAAACAACTGCTTTTGAAAAATCCTTAGCCTTTAATCCATGGGCGTCTCGTGCCGTTACCATGCCGATCAGGTTGGAAATACTGCCGCCGGAAGTCATATCGCCCGCTGATTCCTTAGGGTAGCCGATCCATTCCGCCACCCAGGTCAGAAGCAGCCGGTCCATGGCAACCGCGCCGGGCGAGGCAAAATAAATTCCGGCATAACGGTTGGTAATGGCGGCAATATAGTCTGCCAGGGCTGAAGCATAAAGACCGCTGCCCGGAATATAGGCCAACCAGCCCCCGGAACCCACATTGACTCCGGCCGCATCCACATTATCGCGGATTAAACGAATCACCTGGTCCATCTCCATGGGACCCTCGGACACGGGCGCGCTAAACAGACCCGGGCCCGCATCCGGATTCGACCGATAGACCGGCACAGCCTTGAGCTGTCCCAGAAACGAATCCGTATATTGAATCACTTTCCGCAGCCATTGCCCGCGTTCCTGGGCATTCGGATCCAAAGACCGGGATAATTCTTCAAGCTGTTTGATGCGATCGCGCATGATTTCTCCATAAATCGCGTAGGCGCTTATTATGCATAGGCGCCTGTTTGACAACCGTCATGGAATCATTTCAGAAACCCGGCTCCCTTGTCAAGCCTTTCAAAAAATTGCCCGAAGCAAACAACCCGAAAAACAAGGATCTTCTTTGATAAAGCGTCATCCTCAAAACAGGCTTGATAACCTTCAAATTACGGATAAACTACATTGTTTTAAATAGACGGTTTCGCCTGAGGAGCAGGCCTAAACCTATCGTTTTTAAAACCTTTAATCGATCGGTGCCAAAATATGATTGAAGCAAAGCTTTTGACCAAGGTGTTCGGCCGGAAAACGGCAGTGGACGATATCTCATTTACGGTCGGAAAAGGAGAAATTCTGGGCGTTTTAGGCCCCAATGCTGCCGGCAAATCCACTATCATACGCATGATCACCGGTTTTTTACCGCCCACTTCCGGACCGCCCTGGTCGGCGGTCATGCCATTCTGGAATCTTCATTATCCGCGCGCATAAAAGACTGAGCGCCTGGATCTATGTCATCCCCCAGGTCAAGTATGAAGCCCTGGTCCAGGATTTAAAGGGTTTGCTTGAGACGGCCAAACCGGAGCCTAAGCCGAAAAAAATAAATAGTCAGGATAAAAAAAAGCGCCGGGCAGGTTTAACCTGCCCGGCGCTTGCTATTCCAATCAATACGGATTAATACATATCGTCCGGCGCCATTTGCGGCATGGCCGCTTTCTTATCTTCTTTCTTATCGGCCACCATGGCTTCCGTCGTCAATAACAAACCGGCCACGGAAGCGGCGTTCTGCAGAGCAAAACGGGCGACTTTGGTCGGATCGATAATCCCGGCCTTCAGCAAGTCTTCATATTCGCCGGTCTCGGCATTAAAGCCGTAATTGCCTTTATTGGCCAGGACCTGTTGCACCACGACCGAGCCTTCAAAGCCGGCATTGTTCGCGATCTGGCGCATCGGTTCTTCCAAAGCCCTTTTGATCAAACGGACGCCCAGTTGTTCTTCACCGGGGAATTCCGCTTTTTCCAGGACCTTTAAAGCACGGATATAAGCCACACCGCCGCCCGGCACAATGCCTTCTTCCACGGCCGCGCGGGTGGCGTTCAGGGCGTCTTCCACGCGGTCTTTCTTCTCTTTCATCTCGGTTTCCGTGGCCGCACCCACCTTGATCACCGCCACGCCGCCGACCAATTTGGCCAGACGTTCCTGCAGCTTCTCGCGGTCATAATCGCTGGTGGTTTCATCGATCTGGGCGCGGATCTGTTTGACGCGGGCTTCCAGATCCTTGCGAATGCCGCCGCCGTCCACGATGGTGGTGTTGTCTTTATCGATACTGATGCGCTTGGCAGTACCCAGATCGTTCAGGGTCACGTTTTCCAATTTCAAACCCAGGTCTTCGCTGATCACCTGGCCGCCGGTCAGGATCGCGATATCTTCCAGCATGGCTTTACGCCGGTCGCCAAAGCCCGGGGCTTTGACGGCCACGCATTTCAGGGTGCCGCGCAGTTTGTTGACCACCAGGGTGGCCAAAGCCTCACCTTCCACTTCCTCGGCAATGATCAGGAAAGGCCGGCCCATCTTGGCGATCTGCTCCAGAATGGGGACCATATCTTTCATACTGCTGATTTTCTTTTCATTGATCAGAATATAGGGCTCATCCATGCTGGCGATCATCTTTTCCGGATCGGTTACAAAGTAAGGGCTCAGATAGCCGCGGTCAAATTGCATGCCTTCCACGATTTCCAGGGTGGTTTCCATACTCTTGGCTTCTTCAACCGTAATCACGCCTTCTTTGCCCACTTTCTCCATGGCTTCGGAAATGATTTCGCCGATGGTCTTGTCGTTATTGGCGGAAATAGTGCCGACCTGGGCGATTTCGGTTTTTTCCTTGGTGGGTTTAGAAAGTTTTTTGAGTTCTTGCACGATCAATTCAACGGACTTATCAATGCCGCGTTTGACGGCCATGGGGTTGGTGCCGGCGGCCACCAGTTTGGAGCCTTCCCGGTAAATGGACTGGGCCAGAATGGTGGCGGTGGTGGTGCCGTCACCGGCTACATCCGATGTTTTGGACGCCACTTCTCTGACCATCTGGGCGCCCATGTTTTCAAACTTGTCTTCCAAATCTATTTCTTTAGCCACGGTCACGCCGTCTTTAGTCACCTTGGGTGAGCCGAAAGATTTTTCCAAAAGCACATTGCGGCCCTTGGGGCCCAGGGTTACTTTAACGGCATTCGCCAGGGTATCCACACCTTTCAGCATCTTCTCCCTTGCGACCGCACCGTATTTGATTTCTTTACCTGCCATGTTTCAGTTCCTCCTTATTTTTCCATAACACCAAGGATATCTTCCTCGCGCATGATTAAATGTTCAACGCCATTGATCTTGATTTCATTGCCGGAATATTTTCCAAAAAGGATGCGGTCACCCTCTTTGACTCCCAGGGCAATGCGTTCACCGTTTTCATTTACTTTCCCGGGACCAACGGCAATCACCTTGCCCTCCTGGGGCTTCTCCTTGGCTGTATCCGGGATAAGGATCCCGCCGGAGGTTTTAGTTTCCTCCTCAATTCTCAAAACCAACACTCTGTCGTTTAAAGGCCTAATTTTCATAAATAACCTCCTCTTAAAAAAATAAAATATGGATTTTTTGCCTTTTGCTTA
>Ga0315273_10013803_pt1 | contig 10400 bp, 9 predicted proteins | sample YL17G02_0_MG_FD_205753 | JGI IMG/M metagenome (GOLD analysis project Ga0315273, IMG submission 205753) | Sediment microbial communities from Yellowstone Lake, YNP, Wyoming, USA - YL17G02_0 | ecosystem: Environmental > Aquatic > Freshwater > Lake > Sediment | place: USA: Wyoming | collected... | reverse complement strand
CCCCTTTTACCCTGGAGGAGCTTATCGCCGAACCTCTACCCGATGTCTCCCGATACCCGGTTTACACGTGGGCGGGGCCTGCAAAGGCTTCCGCAATACAGGCGACACCTCTTGCGTAACTGAGCGCGGGGTTCGAGCCGCCGCGCCCACCTTGGACCGTTCGGCTGACTCACAGGAGTAGCCGCAAGAGCCACTGTGTGCCCCACCGTGACCGGGCACAGGAAGGAATTCAGACTAACTGGTCTGCATCCATTAGCCGCACGGGCCCATGCCCGGGATACAAGCGAGTGGCCCCGCGCTCCCGCAGCAGTCGCCAGCTCGCGGCCACTACGGCGGCGTCCTCCTCTCGCACAAGTGCCGGAGGTGTAAGGTCGCCCGTGAACGCGGAGCCGTCGTCGAGGAGGAGCGAGACGCTGTCATCTGAGTGTCCCGGAGTATGCACCACCTCGCCCGCGATGCCGATCCCCTCCAGCACCGTGCGAGTCTCGGCAAAGCATACCGTGACATTGTCATGCGTCGTGATGTCGACGTAACGATCTCGGGGCTTGATCCATGGTCTCATGAGCGGGATAGCGCGGACTTGCACCTCGAGCACAAGCAGCGCAACACCTAGCCGTTTGAGCTCCTGGGCAAGGCCGGCGTGATCGGTGTGGTAATGTGTCGCTAGCGCGTACTGAATCTCCTTGAGCGGAACACCCATGCGGTCGAGACCCGCGCGCATCATGCCCATGGTACCAGGGTAGCCGAGGTCCACGAGCAGGCGCGACGAGCCGGCGCTGACCACCCAGTAGTTGGTGGAGTAGTATCCGACATTCACTATCGGAATACGCGCACGTTCGGTCATGGTGATAAGCAAGCCGCCTGGATCTTGATTCCACAGCATAGGCTACCTGCAACTGTACACCAACCTCATCAGGCTCTCGCTGCGCAAGAATGCGAAAGATGGATCTCCGCCGTACCAGCAACGTGCGTCTCCATGAGAAGCCAGTCGCCTTGATAGTGCGGCTGATCGGAACGTCCCGAAGCCAAGCGGTATGTTGCGGTCACGATGCCCCTTCTCCTCCCCCCGTCCAACCTCAGATGCGTCAAGGTTGCTACCTCTTGGACATAGCGTCTCTTGCACTGGCCGTATGCTTCCGCGTCTCACCCCCAGAGGTGTCCCCCTTCCGAAAGCTTGGGCACTCCTGCCAGCACCAAGAGATGCGGAGAAGGTGAGTTCTCGATACCAACCTTCCCGCGCCAGGTTGTCACCTAGCGTGGGTACGCATGGCTCCCATTCGCCCCCATTGGCCAGATTGGCGCACTGGGTGGGGACAACGGACGACCCGCCGGGCAGGCCGGGCACCGCAACCTGGGGACGGACAACTCAATGTGCCTTAGGTCGACAAGGCACTAGGCCCACGATCTGCCTTACACGTACGTCGACTGCAGACCCTCCAACTTGCTGACGAGAATAGGCAGGATCGCACGGTAGTCGCCTACGATTCCGTAGTCTGCCTGCTGAAACACCGGCGCCCGCGGGTCGCTGTTGATCGCGACGATCACCCGTGCCTTGGCCACCCCGATCATGTGCAGCATGTCTCCGGACACGCCTACACCCACATACAGCTTGGGTGCAGCGCTGCTTCCACTATGCCCGATCATCTGATCCAGCCCGGCCCACCCCTCATCGACAGCCGGACGTGTCGCACCCACCACCCCATGGAGCGCGTCGGCCAGTTGGCCAATCAGCCCCCACCCTTCCGGAGATGCGACGCCGGCCCCTCCCACGACCAACGCTTCGGCCGTGTCGAATCCGTGTGAGCCCTGCTCCCGGACTGTGCCCTCTTCGACAATATCGACACGCGATCGGACCTTGGCCGACTCCGCCGTCAAGCGAAGGGCTCGTCCCTTGCGGCCCTCGCCGGGAACGCACTCGAAGGCTCCCGGCTTCACTGTGGCCATCTGGGGGTTGCTCTTCGGGCATATGATCGTGGCCACACACTGCACGCCGTACGCGGGCACCATCTGGACCAACTGCCCAGCCTCATTCAGGTCCAGGTCGACACAGTGGGCGGACAGCCCGGTTCCAAGGGAAGCCGCCAGGGCAGGCGCAAGATCGAGCCCCACGCGCGTTGCACCCATCAGGAGGATCGCCGGCTCATGCTCCTTCACCAGCTGCTGGAGAACCGGCACGAAGACGTCACTCTGATAGTGCTCCAGCCGGGGATCATCGACGAACAGGACAACATCGGCGCCAAGTGCAATCAAGCGATTCGAGCAATCCTCGATGTGGCTGCCCAGGATCGCCACCGTGACGCGGCTGCCGAGACGGTCGGCGAGGGACCGTGCCTTGCAGGTGAGCTCAAAGGCCACATCGGCCACTCGCCCCAGACGCTGTTCGCCGCAGACCCAGACTCCTCCCAACCGCTCCGGCTCCATGTAGGCACCCCAAGGACTCTCGTGTTCTGAGGTCACTGACAGCAGGCGGCGCCAGCCCGCACTGTGCTTCGCGCCCCCTGCCGCTTCCGGATTTCGGCTCGCACGCGGCCTTTCCATGGGCAGGCCGCACACGATCCTAGAGCACCCCCTCCTGACGCAGCTTCTCCAGCAGTTGCCCGACAACCGCCTCAGGATCGCCCCGCATAACTTCCTTCTTGCGCGCCGTCGACATCAGGGCGATTCCGGTGACCCTCGACGGTGAGCCAGCCAGCCCCACCGTATCCGCCGGCAAGCCCAGTGTCGCCGCATCCCAATGAAGGATCTCCCGCCCGCGGGCGCCCATGATGCCCATCAGCGTGGCGTGTCGCGGCTGGTTGATCGTCTCGTTGACGGTGATCAAGAGCGGGAGGCCGGCCTCCGCAATGGCATACTCCCCCTCCCACTCGCTGCGAGCCCGGACGCGCGTGTCGCTGACGAATTCAAAGTGGGTAACAAAGGGGATATGCGCCACGTCGAGCATGGCGGCCAGCTGCGGCCCCACTTGTCCCGTGTTGCCGTGGTAGCTCCAAGCCCCACACAGAACCATGTCGAAGGGCCCGCACTTCCGAATGGCGGCCGCCAGGCTCCTGGCCGTCGCCAGGGTATCCGCGCCGGCAAAGGCGGGATCGCTGATCAGGATGGCCTCATCCGCCCCCCATGCGAGCGCTTCTCTGAGCGCCTCTTCCGCCGCCGGTGAGTCCATCGTCATGGCACGCACCCTCCCACCGGCCAGTTCCTTCAGGCGCAGCGCTGCCTCGAGCGCATTGCGGTCAAGAGGACCGATAACCCTTGGGATTCCGATCTCATCCGCCAGCCGCCGCACGGTCCCGGTCTTGGGATCCATTTCGCTCTTGAAGGAAGAGCGCGGGTCGGGAACGCTCTTGATGCATGCGATCAGGTTGAGCTCCCTCATGAGAATCCTCGAGCGCTAGCCCAACGCCGCCTTGGCCATAATGATGCGCATCACCTCGGCGGTTCCAGCCGAGGCAATCAGACACTCCGCGTCCCGGTAGTAGCGCTGGACCGGGTATTCGTTCAAGTAGCCGTACCCGCCGTAGATGTCGACGGCCTTCTTGGCACTGCGCACTGCCGCCTCCGTCGCGTAGAACTTCGCGGCGGCAACTTCGGGGTCGCAGCGTGCATTCTGATCGATCAGCGTTGCCGCCTGATAACACAGCAGGCGGGCCACCTGAAGATCCATCCAGATGTCCGAAACCTGCCACTGAATGCCCTGGAGCTTGGCAATAGGCTCGCCGTAGAGCTGGCGCTCGTTGGCTTGCTTCACGGCGGCTTCCAGGCAGGCGGCCAGGATTCCCAACGCCGTCCCGGCGGTGCCCGTCCGGCCCGAGCGGCTTATGGCTGCGAACGCCACTTTGAGCCCCTGGCCTTCGTCCCCCAGCCGATTGGCAACGGGAACACGGCAGTTCTCAATCACCACCTCCCCCGTCGTGCATCCCTTCAGCCCGAACTTGTGCTCCTTCCGGCCGGCGCGTATGCCCTGCGTACCGGCCTCTACCACGAACGCGCTCAGGCCCTTGGCGCCCTCTCCGGTGCGAGCAACGACGATGAACAAGTCGGCAACATGAGCGTTGCTGATGAACACCTTCCGGCCATTCAGGATGTAGTGATCGCCGTCGAGGTTTGCCTGGGTCCGTAGACCAGCCGGATCAGACCCCCCCGTGCTCTCCGTCACCGCCATGCATCCCAGATGCTCCCCGGACGCCAGGCCAGGCAGGTATCTCTTCTTGACCTCATCCCCGCCTGCAGAGACGATCGGATCAATGCTCAGGTGCATGGTCTGCAGCATGAAGGCCACAGCCGCCGACACACGGCCGATCTCCTCCACGATGAGCATCCGGGCCATGCTCCCCATGCCTGTGCCACCATACTCCGGAGGGATGCACACGCCGAGAAGGCCCTGCTTTGCGAGTTCGCCGATCACCTCCTTCGACGTCTCCCCCGTCTCTTCCATCGCTTGCACCCGGGGAGCGATCACCGATTCGGCAAACTCGCGAACCGTGCGGCGGAGCAGCTTCTGTTCCTCTGACAATCGGAAGTCCATGGTCGGTCCTTTCTGCTCATGTTGTGGTGGGGTGTAGCCCAAGGTCCGCCTTACCCCCGGGACTCTCCGCGGCGACCGTCGGGGTTGACCCGCGAGAGATGGCCGGGTGCACGGTCATTGTCTTCAAGATGGGACGTCGTGTGTGTCCTTGTCCTCCCGGCGGTGTCTCTGCAGGCGACACTCGATCCCCTCGGTTGACTCCAGCTCCAGGACATCTGCCGCCAACTGCCGCGCATCCCCAAGGCGGCATCTCCGAATCGCTTCCTTGACAAGCGGAATAGACCCTGCGGCCATGCTGAACTCATCAACGCCAAGTCCGAGCAAGAGCGGCGTTGCGCCAGGATCCCCGGCTAACTCACCGCACAATCCCACCACAATCCCGGCTTCGTGTGCCTTGCGGACTGTCAGCTCGATCAGGCGCAGGACCGCGGGGTGGAGTGCGTTCGCGAGCCCCTGCACCAACGCATTGGTCCTGTCGACGGCAAGCGTGTACTGTGTGAGGTCGTTCGTCCCAATGCTGAAGAAGTCGACTTCGCGAGCGAGGATATCGGCCGACAGCGCAGCCGCCGGCGTCTCGATCATGATGCCGATCTCGATGTCTCCCTGGGGGATGCCTCGAGCGTCAAGCTCCGTCCGAGCTTGATCGAGCAGGTCCTTGGCCGCCCGGACTTCCTCGACGGAAGCCACCATAGGGAACATGGCCCTGATGCGATGCCCGTGCGCCGCACGCAGAATCGCCCGCAGCTGGACCTTGAAGAAGTCAGGCTGTGTCAGACACAGTCGTACACCTCGGAGTCCCAAGAAGGGATTGTTCTCTGCCTGCATCGGCAGGAACGGCAGAGGCTTGTCCCCTCCGACATCCAGCGTGCGGACTGTCAGCGGGAAGGCGCCCAGCTTCTCCGCGATGGCTCGATAGGCGTCTGTCTGTTCCTCTTCATCGGGAGGGGTTGTCCGGTTCATGTACAGAAACTCTGTTCTAAGGAGCCCCACGCCCTGCCCCCCCGAGCCGATCACGCTGTCGACGTCCTCGATCCCTCCGATATTGCCCAGGACTTCGACATGCTGACCATCCGTCGTTGTGGCTTGCTCGCGCGCGGAGGCCATGGAACGACGCCTTCGTTCGACGTTCGCCTCCCGCAGTTCCTCGTACTGCTTCACGGTCGCCGAATCGGGTTCGGCAATCACCACCCCGGTCTCACCGTCGAGGATCAATGGGATATCCTGCGGGAACTCCAGTGCCTGAGGACCCGCGCCGACCACCGCAGGGATCCCCAGGCACCTGGCGAGGATCGCGGCATGGCCGGTTCGCCCGCCTCTGGCCGTGCAGAATCCAAGGACCTTGGTCCGATCCATGCGGGCCGTATCGGAGGGAGTGAGGTCTCCCGCCATCACGACGCACGGATACTGCAGGCTCTCCAGGGTGGGTTGCGGTATCTTGAGCAGCACTCGGGTCAGGGCCCGGCACACATCGACGACATCTGTCGCCCGCTGACGAAAGTACTCGTCCTTCATCGCCTCGAAAATCGCAACGATCTCATCGGTGACCCTCTTCAGCGCCGCCTCGGCGTTGATTCGCTCCTCCGAGACGAGCGTCTTCGTCCGTCCGATGAATACCGGATCGGACAGGAACATCCGATGGGCGTCGAAGATCGAGGCTTCTCTCTGGCCGACACTCATCTCAACGTGAGACAGGAGCTCAGCGAGGTCGCGCTCGACATTCGCCACGGCCTCATCCAGGCGCCTCAATTCCTCCTCAACCCGTTCGACCGGGTGTGCCTCGATAGGCGGCAGTTCCGGCAGGTAGCGGTAAGCCGGGCCAAAGGCGATCCCATCCGACGCTCCCAAACCCTGAATGGTCCTCATCGCCGCAGGTCACTCACCAAGTCCGCCCGTCACCAGCGCTTCAAGTGCCCGAATCGCTTCGCCCGCGTCAGGTCCTTCCGCGGTGATATCGATCCAGTGCCCCTTGTTCGCGCCCAGGGTCAGTACGCTCAGGATGCTCTTTGCGTCCACGGGTTCGCCGCCATCGGTTGCATTCGCCACCGTGATCGAGGACGCGAACCGACCGGCGGTCTGCACGAAGAGGGCCGCCGGGCGCGCGTGCAACCCGGTAGCATTCGTTACCGTAAGGCGGATCTGCTCCATCCCGCACTATCCTTCAGCTTCGACCCTGCCCAAGCAAGGTACCTATCGCCACTCAATCGCGCGCTCGACAGCCTGCCGAATCTGAGCCGCGCCGGGTATTACGTGCTGCCGCATGCCGAGGTTGTGAGGAATGAACGTGTCGCGCGCCCCCACCCGGATCACCGGACCATCCAGGTACTCGAAGCACTGTTCACCGATCAGTGCGGCCATCTCCGCGGTTGGACCGGCAGTGCGCCAGTCTTCGGCTACTACAACAACCTTGTGCGTCTTCCGAACGGAACCGACAATCGTGTCCAGGTCCAAGGGGGCCAAACAGCGTGGGTCAACCAGCTCCACGGACACGCCTTCGCCTCGCATCTCCTCGGCCACCGACTCTGCCAGGTGGACCATGTGGCCAACGGCGACAACGGTGACGCTCTCGCCGGGGATCACCGTTCTAGCCTGGCCCAACGGCACCAGGTACTCCTCCTCGGGCACTTCGCCTTTGATGTTGTACAGCTTCCGATGCTCCAGAAACAACACGGGGTTCTCATCGCGGATTGCGGTCTTCAACAGACCCTTCGCGTCATAGGCATTGGAGGGGAATGCAACGTACAGCCCGGGCACGTGCATGAACCAGCTGGTCCAGGTGTGCGGATGAGTGCCCAGCGAGCCGCAGGATGCCCGTACCACCATCGGGGCATGGTATTGCCCGTTGGACATGAAGCATGTCGAGGCCGCCGAGTTCACCAACTGATCCATGGCCAGCGTTATGAAGTCCTCATACATGATTTCGGCCACCGGACGCAGTCCCGTCATTGCCGCTCCTAAGGCGGCGCCCACGATTGTCTGCTCACAAATCGGCGTGTCCAGCAGCCGGTCAGCGAACTCGGCCACCAATCCCTCGGTGACCTTGAACGCGCCCTTGAAACCACCAGGACCCCCGTAGACCTCTTCGCCGATCACAAACACCCGTTTGTCCCGAATCATCTCCTCGCGCAGCGCTTCGCACAGGGCTTCCCTCACGGTGATCTCGCGCCCAGCCATGGTCAATTCCCCTCCCCTGAGTACCGAATGCGCTCCAGCGCTGACTCCGGTCGTGGCTCTGGACTGTTCACGGCGAATGCTTCGGCCTCATCCACCTGCCCCTGGACATCGGCCGCAATCCGTTGGATGCGTTCGTCGTCCAGAACGCCCTGCGTCCGCAGAGCCCTCTCGAAGGTGAGGATCGGGTCGCGTGCCAGCCAGGCTTGCATCTCCTCCTGGGATCGGTACGGGTTCCTGTCGAACGCCGAGTGCCCCTTGTGCCGATAGGTCTTGCACTCAATGAGAGTCGGACCCTCCCCCGAAAGGGCGCGCCTGCGCGCCTCTTCGACTTCCTCGTACACCCTCACGACATCATTCCCGTCGATGACCCGTCCAGGGATGCCGTAGGCGCAGGCCCTGTCTGCCACATTTGGGACGGAGGAGGCGTTGGTGAAGCGAGTACCCATGGCGTACAGGTTGTTCACGCACAACCAGATGACAGGAAGGCGCCAAAGGGAGGATAGGTTCAGGCCCTCATGGAATGTGCCTTCGTTCGAGGTTCCGTCCCCAAATAGGGCCAGCACTACCCGGCCGGTGTTCAGACGCCTCTGCGTGAGCGCGGCGCCGACTGCGATAGGGAATACCGAACCGAGCACCGCCTGCGCCCCGAGGTTGTTGGAGCTCGAGTCGAAGAAGCGCGTCGTTCCGGCTCGACCCCCGCACAATCCATCCTGCCGGCCCAGGATCTCCGCCAGAAGCCGCTTTGGATCAGTCCCCTTGGCAATCGCGGCAATATGCCCTCGATGCGTGGGGATCATGAAGTCATCCTGGGAAAGCGCCTGAGCGCTGCCCACGAGCGTAGCCTCCTCACCGATCCCTTGGTGAACCGAAGCGGGGATCAGGCCTCGCGTCGCAAGGTCCTCGACGCGCAGTTCGAACTGACGGCCGAGGATCATCCACCGATAGAGACTCACGAGTTGCTCTTCACTGTGGGACACAGTCGTCACCCTCCATTGCATGCCCTGTCCGTACCTTGACTAGGAGCCAAGCAAGGCCTCTGGATCCTCTGCCAGCTCCTTGAACCTGCGCAGGAACACGGCCGATTGGGCGCCGTCCACAAGGCGGTGGTCGGCGGCCAAAGTGACAGCGCAGAACTCCACCTGCTTGAGATTGCCCTCGTCGAGGGTCAAGCGCGTCTGCGCGGCGCCGATGCCCAGAATTGCGCTTTGGGGGGGACTGATCACAGGCGTCAGCCGTGTCACCCCCAGCATCCCCATGTTCGTGATGGTGAACGTCCCGCCTTCCAGGTCGGCGGGTTGCAGCCGATTTGCACTGGCTGCTTCCCGCAGCCGGGCGATCTCGGCCGCCATGTCCGACAGGGACAAACGGTTGGCGTTTCGCACCACCGGCACCACCAGCCCTCTGTCCGAAGCCATTGCAACGCCCAGGTTGACATCCTGGTACAGCCGGATGCCTTCATTGGTCCAGCTGGCGTTCAGCAGCGATCCTGCCCCCAACGCCTTTGCAGCCAGTGCCGCCAAGATGGGCGTAAGGGTTAGCGGAAAGACATGGGCGGCGCTCCAGTTGGCCGCCAATTGGTCTCTGAGGAGACGCAGCCTGGTGAGTTCCACCTCACACTCAACGGCCAGGTGAGGAATGCTGGCAGCTTGAGCAAGATGGGATGCCATGGCACGCTGAAATGGCGTCGGTTGGACGAGTTCAGAATCGGGGGTCCCAGAAGCAGGTAGCGCGCTGGGGCCCGCCGTCCGGCCCGCGACCTTGGCGAAGGCCTGCACGTCTGCCTCGCGTATCCGCTTCGTGCCCAGATGTGCCTGCACATCCCGCAGGTCGATGCCGAGCTCGCGGGCCATCCGCCTGGCAATCGGCGACGCAATGATGTCTTCGGGTTCCCTGGAGTCGAGCGGTGCCCGTTCCTGAGGCGCGGCCCGCACGGCTGTGCTCTGCGGTCTGGGTTCCTCTCCCGAGGGGAGCGTTTCGTTCACCTTGCCAATCCATCCAAGGAGGCTGGCAATGGGCACGGTTTCTCCTGCCGGAACCAGCACCTTCAACAGCGTCCCTTCTAGTTCCGCGGGCACCTCGATTGCCGCCTTGTCGGTTTCCACGACGAAGAGGGTCTGGCCGACGGACACCCGGTCCCCTTCCTTGGACAGCCACTGGAGGATTCGACCCTCCTCCATCTCATACGTCAACTTGGGCAAGAGAACCTTAGAAGCCATGGGTACCTCATGTCCCTCCAAGGGTAGAAGCCTTCTGCCCCGTGGTCACGCGCCTCGCGGCCCCCGCGCGGGGATGCACGCTTCCTCAGCCCAGCTTCGCCGGCTCCTCGAGAAGTGCCCTGACAAAGTTTAGGAAGCGAGCCGCAAGAACCCCGTCCCCGACGCGATGATCCATGGAAAGAGTGGCGTTCATGATATCCCTGACCTGGATGCTTCCATCTTCTGCCGGGACGACCGTTGGCTTCACCGAGGAGACGGATAGGATCGCCGCCTCCGGCGGATTGATGATCGCGAGGAAGTTGTCCACACCATGCATCCCCATGTTGGAGATCGTGAATCGGGCCGGCGCCACAGAGATCTGCCGGCCTTCGCGGGCCGCGGCCACAACCTGCCGCGTGCGCTTCGCCAACTCCGCCAGTGACAATGCATCCGCCCCTTCGACGACCGGCACAACCAGCCCAGCATCCGTGGCAGCTGCAATGCCTACGTTG
>Ga0315273_10013802_pt1 | contig 10400 bp, 11 predicted proteins | sample YL17G02_0_MG_FD_205753 | JGI IMG/M metagenome (GOLD analysis project Ga0315273, IMG submission 205753) | Sediment microbial communities from Yellowstone Lake, YNP, Wyoming, USA - YL17G02_0 | ecosystem: Environmental > Aquatic > Freshwater > Lake > Sediment | place: USA: Wyoming | collected... | reverse complement strand
CTGCGACATGGGCCAATTCGCGGCGGGCGCATGCATCATCCTAAGCCCGCCGGGAATTGGCCCATGTCGCAGGCTCGGCCCGAACTGAAATCCGCCGGGATTTGGGCTACGCTCTGACGATGCCCGACTTCTGGCTTTCCTGCGGCTTCCGGCTGCTGGCGGTCGGTAGCGACGGCCGGCTGACCGTCACCGACGATTTCCTGCGCGCGTCCCTGTTGCGGCCCGAGCTCGCGCCGATCCCCGAATCCTGCGCGGCTGAACTCGCGCTGCACGAGAAGCTGATCGCGACGCCGCGCGCCACGGTCGCGGTCGCCGAACTTTCGCCGATTGGTGACACTGACGCGCGCGAGAACTACGGCGTCTGGCTGCGGTTCCGGGAGCGGATCACCGCGGCGCCCTCGCTCGAAGCCGCCTACGTCGCGCTGTTCAAGGACGGTGTCGACGTGCCGCCGCTGCTCGTGCACCAGCTGACCGAGATCCTGCTCCGGCATATCCTGGGCGCTTGCGCCGACCCGATCGAGGCGCGCGCCGCCGAAATGCTCTTCCGGACGCAGAAGATCGCGGTCACCGGCGATGGAGCGGTGATGGCGGCCGACGAGGCCACCGTGGAGCTCCTCGCGTCGACCGGCGGGTTCGGGAGCCTCGGCGAGTTGCTGCAACAGAACCGCACGCCGGTCCGCTCGATCGATCTCGACACGCTCGATGCCGGAAACGCGACCGCGTATTGGGATCGCGACGAGCGCCACGATCTCGCCGTAAGCTTGAACCGCGGTCGCCCTGCGCTCGACGGACTTTGTCGCGTGCTGGAGAAGTGGATCGCGCATTTCCTCGCGGTGACCGTCACGATTCGCCCGCAGAGCGAGATCGACGACAAGCGCTGGGTCTGGCACGTCGGGCTCGACGCCGAGGCGAGCGCGCTGTTGAACGACCTGTATAATCGCGCCGAGGTCGATGACGAACGGATGGGGCGGCTCTTGTGCCTGTTCGAACTCGTGTTCGCGAATCCCGGCGACATGCGACCGTCGATCGCCGGCCGCCCCGTCTATCTGGCGATGGCGATGGACGCTGGCGGACGGCTCAGGTTGAAGCCGCAAAACCTTCTTCTCAACCTGCCGCTCGCGCGGCCACAATGAATTCACTGTCGATGGCATGAACACGATTTCGATCCGGATCTTCGCGATGAACCTGGGTGCGCTCATGGTTGCGGTGCTCGCCGTTGCGGCGTTCGGCGCCGACACGGCGTTTGCGCAGAGCGCATCGCCACCCGAGGCGAAGCCCGCCGAACCCGAGGCGAAGCAAGCCGAACCCGCGACGAAGCCAGCCGAGCCCAAGGCGAAGCGCGCGGAACAGAACGCGAAGCCGGCGGAACAGAAGGCACCGGACGGGGACGCGCTCGCCCCGCTCGCCTGGCTCGAAGGCTGTTGGCTGGGCACCGTCAACCAGCGTGAGTATCGCGAGCACTGGATGCCGCTGCGCGGCAACCTGCTCGTCGGCGTGAGTCAAACGGTTGCGCGGGGCAAGACGCAGGGCTTCGAATACCTGCGGCTCGAATCGCGACCGGACGGTGTCTACTATGTGGCGTCGCCTCCGGGCAAGACGGAATCGGCGTTCCGGCTGGCCGAGCAGACCATCGAAGTGATGGGCGATCGCAAAGACCAGTTATTCATCTTCATCAATCCGGCGCCCGATTATCCGCAGAAACTCACCTATCGTCGCACGCCGAACGGGTGGCTCTACGCCGCGGTGGAAGGCAAAGTCGGTGGCGCGGAGCGGCCGGTTACCTATCCGATGCGCCGGATCGATTGCGAATCGGGCGATCTCATCCTTCGTTAGCACGCCCCTTCCGCCTTCACCGGCGCTGGCGAATTTCGAGAAGAAGCTCGGGGCGGGGAAGGACGGCGCGCGGCTTCGATTTTCTCCGACACCTCGTCCCCGCCGTGATTTCTACGACCCCATCGCGTCCGTTGCGCCGCGATTGGCCAGCGCGTCGGCGCGATCGTTGCCCGGGTGGTCGTTATGGCCCTTCACCCAATGCCAGCGGACCTCGTGCTGCGCGGTGAGCACCTCGAGTTCGCACCAGAGTTCGATATTCTTGACGGGCTTCCTGCTTGCGGTCTTCCAGCCGTTCTTTTTCCAGCCGTGAATCCAGCTCTCGATCCCGTTCTTGACGTACTGCGAGTCCGTATAGATTTCGACGGCGCACCCGCGCTTCAGCGATTCGAGCGCACGGATGACCGCGGTGAGTTCCATGCGGTTGTTGGTCGTGGCCGGGACGCCGCCGAAAAGTTCCTTCTCGTGGTCGCCCCACACGAGCAAGGCGCCCCAGCCGCCGGGCCCCGGATTCCCCTTGCACGCGCCATCCGTATAGATCGTCACGGCCCCCGTCATTCGACGCGCTCGATGCACTGGCGCGCCTGCCCCGGAGCCGTCGCAAGGCCGTTCTTGCGGCGCTCCCACGCCGGAGTGATGATGCGCATGCCGAGGACCTTCTTGGTCGCCCGAAGGTAGTAAACGCCGCCCGCGATCGGCCACCAGCGATCGCCGGCGGCCTCGAAGAACCCGAATCGCGCGCGCCATTTTTCGCTGGCGAACGGCGGCACATAGCAGTCGAGGCCCCCGCCCGTGACCTCGAATCCGAGCAGCGCGAGCCAATCCTTGAGCCGGTACAGCGCGATGAAGCTGCCGTTCCACGGTGCCGTCTGGCCGCGTCCGAAATAGCGCTGGGCGCCGAACAGGCTGAACGGGTTGAAGCCGGAGATGACGATCTGTCCCTCGGCGCGCATCGCGCGATAGGCCTCGCGCAGGAGCTGGTGCGGATCGCTGGTGAACTCGAGCGCATGCGGCAACACGATCAAATCGAGCGAGTTTTCGGGGAAAGGCAGCCAAAGCGGATCGGCGAGAATCTGCGCGGACGGTTCCGGGTCGACCGTCCAGTGCGCGGCGATCCGGCTCTGCGCCAGGAACGGGCACATGGGCAGGCCGATCTGGATCGCCTGGAAGCCGAAGATGTCGGCGACCGTCCGGTCGAACCACGCCTGCTCGCGCGCGAGGAGATAGCGGCCAAGCGGCGTCGCGAACCAGTCGGCGAGCGTCGTTGACACGTCGCCCGACTCTCCGGAAGATGCGTCCATGCCGGCGATTATCCCCATCCCTGCCTTCAGCGACAACTACATCGGGCTCGTGCGCGAGTTAAAGAACGCGTTCCGCTGAGAAGCCGCGTGTGGCTTCGGCAGAGGTTCCACGCCCACCCCGGTTGACGCTCGGATCGACGACGCCTACCATCGCCGCAGCTTTCATGGCTCACGATCGACCGATTTGCGCTTAACCCCGCTCTTACTTCCGCTCTATCTTGCGGCGCTGCTCGGCGCTTGCGCGACGCCGGCCCCGCCTCCCGCAGCACCTCCTGCCGAGGCTCCCGTCCTGGCGCCGCCGCCGACGGAGCCGGCTGCACCGGCTGTCGCGATCGCGGAGCCGGGCCCCGTGGCTGTCGCTTCGATCCCGTTCGCCGCCGGCGCAGAACTCGAGCCGCTTCCGCCGCCGACCGAGGATCTGTGGGTGCGAATCCGCCGCGGCTATGCAATGCCCGATCTCGACGGCGCGCTGGTCGCGAAGTGGGAGCAGTGGTATGCGTCGCGCCCGGATTACGTCGCGCGGATGCTCGACCGCAGCCGCCGGTACCTCTATTACATCGTGGTCGAGGTCGAGGAGCGGCGGATGCCGCTCGAAGTCGCGCTGCTGCCGATGGTCGAAAGCGCGTTCAACCCGGTCGCGATGTCGGTGAGTCGCGCGTCGGGAATCTGGCAGTTCATGCCGTCCACCGGGACGCATTACGGCCTCAAGCAGAATTTCTGGTTCGATTCGCGCCGCGACGTGGTCGCCGCAACCGAGAGCGCCCTCGGTTATCTGCTGAAGCTCTACGCCGACTTCGGCGATTGGCAGCTGGCACTCGCCGCCTACAACTGGGGCGAAGGCAACGTCGCCCGCGCCATCGCGAAGAATCGGGCAATGGGGAAACCGACCCAGTACGCGAGCCTCAAGATGCCGGACGAGACGCGCAACTATCTGCCCAAGCTGCAGGCGCTGAAGAACATCGTCCGCGATCCGGAAAAGTACGGCCTCGACCTGGGCGACATCCCGGACGCGCCTTATTTCGCGGTGGTCAAGACCACCCGGAGAATCGACGTGAAGGTCGCAGCCACGCTCGCCGAGATGTCCAGCGACGAGTTTCAGTATCTGAATCCCCAGCACAACCGGCCGGTGATCGCCGGTGCCGACGAGTTCACGATTCTCCTGCCCATCGACAAGGCCGAATTGTTCGCCGCCAAGCTTCACCTTGCGGATCAGCCGCTCGTGTCCTGGCAAGCGTATCGGCTGCGCAATGGCGAGACGCTGCCGCAGATCGCGGCGAAATTCGGGATGTCGGTGGAGGCGCTTCGGGCGGTCAATGGCATCGGCGCCAGGTCGAAGGTCCCGGTCGGGCACGCGTTGCTCGTCCCGCTGCAGGGTCCGGCCGAGGCGGCGGCCGACACGCTGTCGAGCGCCGTGTTCACGACCGTCCCGCAGGGCCGCACGTTCTACTACCGGGTGAACCGCGGCGACACGCTCGCGGGCATCGCTGCCCGGTACGCGGTGACCGGACAGGACCTGCGGCGCTGGAACGGCCTGTCGCAGGAGGGCGTCAACGTTGGCCAGACGCTGCGCATCACGAGCGATCTTGCGCCGAATGCCGGCAGGGGCAAGCGCGCGGCCGGGAAGAAGGTGTCGACGGCGTCGGCGAAGGCGAAGCCAAAAACGGTGAAACCGGCGGCGAAAGCCGGCAATGGCTCTGCGACGGCGAAGGCCGCCGCCGCGGGCGGCTGACGCTCGCCGGAATCCACGCGGGACCCGTGATCACCAGGCAGCGCGCAAAGGATTGACGCGGGCCTGATCCGGCGCGGGTGCTGCCGACGGATTTCGCGCGCGCGCCGTGCCGCAATCCACCATTGAAAACAGGCGACGCATTGCGCGTCGCCTGTCTTGTCGTCCGCCCTAGAACTGCGGCGGACCTGCTGCCGCGGGAAGGTTACTTCTTCGCGGCCTTCTTCTTGGCGGCCTTGCGCTTCTTTGGGGCGGCCTTCTTCTTCGTCGCCTTCTTGGCGGCCTTGCGCTTCTTTGGGGCGGCCTTCTTCTTGGTCGCTTTCTTCTTCGTCGCCTTCTTGGCGGCTTTGCGCTTCTTTGGGGCGGCCTTCTTCTTGGTCGCTTTCCTCTTGGTCGTCTTCTTTGCCGCCTTCTTCTTCTTGGTCGTCTTCTTTGCCGCCTTCTTCTTGGTCGTCTTCTTTGCCGCCTTCTTCTTCGGGGCGGCCTTCTTCTTCGTCGTCGCCTTCTTCGCGGCCTTCTTCTTGGTCGCTTTCTTCTTGGTCGCTTTCTTCTTGGTCGCTTTCTTGGGCGCCGGGGCCGCAGCGGCCGGCGTCATCATCGACATCATGTCAGCCATTTCGTTTCTCCTGTCTGAGTTCGTGTAACTGTTATGGTGCTTCTGCTTCGCGCAAGTGGCGCCGGGTCTGTCGATCGGAAGTGCAACCTCTTGACAAACCCATCGCTACCTGCTGCCTGAATTCTAGCCATATTTTATTGAATTGCAAGATTTCTCCGCCAATTCCAAGCGTTGCATGCGCGAGTGTTGCGGATTCGCACACACGAAAAAGCAGCGAATGCGGCTTGGCGAATAGCGCGCGCGGCCCGTTACGGCAACATGGATTCGCGCGCGAAAAGATCGGCAGCGCTCTCGCGCGGCCTCGCAAGATGCGTGCGATCGCGGTCGACGATGACCTCGCTGGCGCGAGGACGCGAGTTGTAGTTGGAACTCATGACGAACCCGTAAGCTCCCGCGCCGCGAACCGCGAGGAGGTCGCCGGCGGCAAGGACGAGCTCGCGGTCGCGAGCGAGGAAATCGGCGCTCTCGCATACCGGCCCGACAATCTGCCAGCGACGCGCAGCCCCGCCGCGCGGGCGCACCGGCTCGACCGAATGCCAGGCGTCGTAGAGCGCCGGACGGAGAAGGTCGTTCATCGCCGCGTCGACAATGGCGAAATCCTGGGCCGCGCCGGGCTTGAGGTACATGACGCGCGTCAGCAGCACGCCGGCTGCGCCGACGAGGAAGCGACCGGGTTCGAACAGAAGCTCGTGCGGGCGGGAACCCAGCGCGTGCCGGACGGCAAGCGCGTAGGCGGACGGGTCGATCGTCTCCTCGTCGCGGTAGCGAATGCCGAGCCCGCCACCCAGGTCGATGTGGTGCAGCGGGATCCCGTCACTTTCGATGCTGTCGACGAGGCCGAACATCTTCTCGGCAGTCTCCACGTATACGGAGAGGTCCGTGATCTGGGATCCGATGTGACAGTCGATTCCCCGCACGTCGATGTGCGGAAGCCCGGCGGCATGCCGATAGAGCGCCGGCGCCTCGGTGAAAGCGACGCCGAACTTGGTCTCCTTGAGCCCCGTCGCGATGTACGGGTGCGTCTTCGGATCGACGTCCGGGTTCACCCGGAGCGAGATCGGCGCAATCGATCCGGCGCGGCCGGCGACCGCGTTCAACACGTCGAGTTCGGCGGCGGATTCGACGTTGAAGCAGCGGATGCCCGCCGCCAGCGCGACTTCCATCTCGGTCGCGGACTTGCCGACGCCGGAGAACACGGTCTTTCCGGGATCACCGCCCGCGGCGATCACCCGCGCAAGTTCGCCGCCCGAGACAATGTCAAAGCCGCTTCCCAGCCGCGCCAGGATGTTCAGTACAGCAAGGTTGGAATTCGCCTTCATCGCATAGCAGACGAGGTGGGGCGTGCCCGCGAATGCGGCGTCGAAGGCGCGGAAACCGGCTTCGAGCGCGGCGCGTGAGTAGACGTAGCAGGGCGTGCCGAAGCGCTCGGCGATCGCGGCGAGCGGCACGTTTTCGGCATGGAGTTCGCCGCCGGAACGGGTGAATGCGGTCACGGCTTCTTCTCGGGCGGCTCTGGTGCCGGTAACGGCGGTGTCGGCGCGGCGGGCGGCTCGGACGGCAATGTACCGGCGGTGGGGGCCGGCGGCTGCGGCAGCTTCAACGGGCCCTTCACGCCGCATCCGGAAAGCGGCGCGGCGACGAGTGCGATCGCCGCGGCGAACGTGCAGGCGGCGCGGTGCAGGCGGAGGATGAAAGCGCTTGGCATCAAACGGGAATCCTAACAGGGAAAACGGCGGGCAAGCGTCACGCTTCGAGCAGCGCGGTCCAATCGTCGAGCGTGCGCCGCGCCTCGGCGTGACCCGGAAAGAGCGTCTCGACCAGACTCCAGAAACGGGGTGAGTGGTTGAGTTCGACGAGATGCGCGACTTCGTGCGCGACGATGTAGCGCGCAAGATCGGGCGGCAGCTGAACCAGCCGCCAGTTGAGCCGGATCACCCCGTGCTGATTGCAGCTTCCCCACTCCGAACGGGCGTTGGACAGCTTCATTGTCGGAAGCTCCGAGGTGACCCGTGCTGCAAGTTCAGCCACGTGCGGCGTCAGAAGGCGCGCGGCTTCCTCGCGGAGCCACCGGGCGACGAAGGCCGCCACCTGCCGCTCGTCCTCCGATGCCGGATGAAGCACCGTAAGGTTGAGGAGGTCGGCGGCGATCTCCTTTTTCCGCGCGGGTAGCACGGCGAGTGCCAGCTCCCGGCCCAGGTAGAGGAGCGGAGCGCCGGTCTTCCACGCGCTTGGAAAGACGTCGCGTCGCCGCGCCCGCCACTCGGCAAGCGAGCGCAGGATCCACGCGTCGCGCGCGGTCAGCGTCTCCTCGATCTCGCGGACCGACACCCGCTGCGGCGCGCGAACCGTGAGTCCGGAGAGGCCGATCTCTATGCCGATCGAGCGCCGCCGCGCACGGAAGAGACGATAGTCGACCTCTTGGCCGGCAAGCACCATGCGGCGCGGCTGACCCTCGTCACGCGGGCCGCCGCCGCCGTTGCGATTGTCGCCAAAGATGTCACGAAGGCGCAAACGGGCATTGGGCGGGAGCACGCGATCGCCTGGCCGGTCACGGCTTTCGTCATCGTCATTCATGGGAGGATCGGCCGGGCAGGCCGAGCCGGCTGACTTCGGTCTCGATCCACGTCTCGACTTCCCGGATCAGCGCCTGCGCGTCCTTGCCGTCCGGCAGGATCGGCTTGCCGATCGAAATCGTCACCGTCCCCGGCTGTTTGCCCAAGACGCCCTTTGGCCACAGGTAGCCGGCGTTGTGCGCCACCGGCTGGATGGGCACGCCGAGCTCGATCGCGAGCCGTGCTCCGCCCGATTTGTATTTGGCGCGCGTTCCCGCCGGGATGCGCGTGCCCTCCGGGTAGACGACGATCCAGAAGCCCTGCCGGAAGCGTTCGCGGCCCTGCGTCGCGATCTGGTGCATCGCGTCGGTGCCCGCTTCCCGGTCGATGGTGATCGGCGACGCGAGCGCGAAGCCCCAGCCGAAGAACGGAACCGACAGGAGTTCCTTCTTGGCCACGTACGCGAGCGGCGGGAAGAACAGCGTGAGCGCGAGCGTCTCCCAGGTCGAACTGTGCTTAGACATCACGATGTGCGGCGCCGCCGACACGTTGTCGCGCCCGATCACCTGGTAGCGGATGCCGCAGATCCAGCGGGCGCCCCAGAGATTGACGCGGCACCACGATGCCGCGATTCGGAACATCGGCACGCGCGGCAGCCAGAACGTCAGCAGCATGACCGCCGCATAGGTCGGCGTGACGACTGTCTGGAACAGCAGGAATACGAGCGAGCGGAACGCCGACACGAGCTCTCAATCGCCGGACAGAAGCGCCGACGCGGCGAACGCCAGGTCCGGGAAGATGACGGTGTTCTTGGGGAAGTTGCCGTCGCGCAGCGTTTTCTCGCCCTTGCCGGTCAATACCAGCATCGGTTGCCCGCCGACGGCATCGGCGGCGTTGAGATCGCGGTCCGAGTCGCCGATGCAGGGTACGCCGGTCAGGTCGACGCCGAAGCGGATGCCGATCTCCCGCAGCATCCCGGCTTTTGGTTTGCGGCACTCGCACTGCGAATCGGCCGTGTGCGGACAGTAGAACAGCGCGTCGACCCTGCCGCCGACCTGCGCCAGCGCCCGGTGCATCTTTTCGTGGATCGCGTTCAGGGTCGCCATGTCAAAGAGCCCGCGGCCGATGCCCGACTGGTTGGTCGCGATGACGACGCGAAAGCCGGCGTGGTTGAGCCGAGCGATCGCCTCCAGGCTGCCCGGAATCGGCCTCCACTCATCCGGCGACTTGATGAACTGGGCGCTGTCGTGGTTGATCACGCCGTCGCGGTCGAGCACGATGAGCTTGACGGCCCGTGTGGGCGCGACCGCTTCGGAGGCGAGCTGGACCATGCGGTGTCTACGCCGCGAGCTTGGAAATATCGGCGACGCGATTCATCGTCTGCGCCACGCCGCGCAGAAGCGCCAGCCGATTCGAGCGGATCGCGGGGTCGTCGGCCATGACCATCACGCCGTCGAAGAATCGGTCGACCGCCGGTTTCGCGGTCGCCAGCGCCAGCAGCGCGCCGGTAAAGTCGCCCGCCGCGCAAGCGTCGGCGACGATCGGTTCGAGCTGCTGGAACGCGAGATAAAGATCGTGCTCGGCGCCGTCCGTGAGCCGCCCCCGGTCGACCGCGACGGCCGCTTCGCTCTCGGCCTTGCGCAGGATATTGACGATTCGCTTGTTCGCGGCGGCGAGCGCGTCCGCCTCCGGCAGCTGGCTGAAAGCCCTGACCGCCGACGCCTGCGCCGGCACGAGGTCGATCCGCGCCGGTCGCTGGCACAGCACCGCCTCGGCCTGGTTCGCCGAGTAGCCGGCTTCGCGCAGGTACGCGCGCAAACGCTCGTAGATGAAGCTCTCGAGGTCCCCTCGGGCATCCTTCACCGACGGCACACCGGCGAATGCCCTGAACGCCGCGTTGACGAGGTCCGCGAGCAGCACGCGGCGCTCTTTCTCGATGAGAATGCGGATCAGGCCGATCGCGTGGCGGCGAAGACCGAACGGATCCTTGTCACCCGTCGGCTGCGCGCCGATGCCGAACATTCCGGCGAGCGTCTCGAGCTTGTCGGCGAGCGCGACGGCCTGCGCGACCGGTCCCGCGGGCAATGTGTCGCCGGCGAATCGCGGCCAGTAATGCTGTTCGATCGCGGCGGCGACGGCGGCCGGCTCGCCGTCGTGCTCCGCGTAGCAGCGGCCCATCAATCCCTGCAGTTCGGGAAATTCGCCGACCATGTCGGTGGTGAGGTCCGCTTTGGCAAGCTGCGCCGCGCGCGTGGTTTGGCCGCGGTCCGCTCCGATCATCGCCGCGATCTCGCCCGCCAGTTGCGCGAGCCGGGACACGCGGTCGAGCTGGGTGCCGAGCTTGTGGTGATAGACGACCGTCGCGAGCTTCGGCG
>Ga0315273_10013801_pt1 | contig 10401 bp, 17 predicted proteins | sample YL17G02_0_MG_FD_205753 | JGI IMG/M metagenome (GOLD analysis project Ga0315273, IMG submission 205753) | Sediment microbial communities from Yellowstone Lake, YNP, Wyoming, USA - YL17G02_0 | ecosystem: Environmental > Aquatic > Freshwater > Lake > Sediment | place: USA: Wyoming | collected... | reverse complement strand
CATGCACGGACAACGGCGATGTGCGTCCCTGCGCCACGCCGACCCCGGTCATCTCGTGGGATCAGGCGGCCGACGCGGACCTCGCGGGCTACTCGATCTACTGGCGCGACACGGGGAGCGGCTGGTGGAACGTCCTCGCGCAGATCGCGTGCCGGTGGGACGATCTCGATGACCCTCCAGATGGAATCGCCGAGACCCGGTTCTGCCTCGGCGCGGACTTCCCGATCCCCTTGCAGCGATGGTGTCCCCAGTGTGCGCCGTATCAGAGCTATGAGTTCGCGATTAAGACTTACGACAACACGGGCAATCGGTCGGCCGATTACTCGAACATCATCGAGGTCTGCTTCTCACCGATTTGGACCTCGGGGCCGTACAACTAGGAGATCGCTATGATTACCCGCATTCCCCAACACGTCAGCGATGGCGTCGTGCGCTGCAAGATCACCGTCATCCAGGCCGCCCTGGCGACTGCCGTAGCCGATCTCGCCATCGCCAAGGCAACCGTCGATGCCGCGGTTGTCGCTGGGCTCGGTATGAGCGATGCAGCGACCATAGCCCTCGCTGCCGAGGTCGCGACCGCTTCGACCGCGCTCACCGCAGTCTCAACCGCGATCACCGACTCGGGATTGTAATCGTGGCGATCACTGGACTCAATGCGCTCGTGGATGCCTGCGCCAAGGACGAATTGTCCGATGGCGACCGCAAGCGTACGATGGTCAACGGTCGGCACCGGCTCTACAAGTGCCCCGCGGGCAAGTGGACTATCGGGTATGGGCGGAACCTTGAGGACAATGGGATCAGCGACTCAGAGGCGCGTACCCTCTTGATGAACGACGTACTCGCGGCGCAGCGGGACGCCGCGTCGCTCATCCCGAATTGGCTGGCGCTCGATGTCGTGCGGCAGAACGTGTGCGCGAATATGGCCTTCAACATGGGCCGTGCCACGCTCTCGAAGTTCGTCCACTTCCTCGCCGCGGTGGACGAGATGCGGTACGAGGACGCGGCCGATGAGATGAAGGCGAGCAAGTGGTATGGGCAGGTGGGTCAGCGGGCGCAGCGCCTCGAACACGAAATGCGTACAGGTATTGTGCTGTGATTACGGACAGCATCGCCGCGGTCGTTCTCGGTGGGCTTTTGATTTCCGCCGTTACCGGCAATATCTTGATGTACCGTCAAGTCGGCGAGCTTCGCGTGGGTGTGCTGCATCTTGCCCAGGCGCTTGAAGCGTTGGCGGCCACCAATGTCGAGGCTCGCCGTGTGCTTCGTGACGACAACGCCGCGATTCATCTTCGCATTGACGATCTCGTCAAGCGATCGTGTCATGGAGGTTCACAGTGACCCCACACCGATTCGCCTTCCTCGCCCTGCTCTCCGCGTTTCTCGCGCTTCCAACACTCGCCGCCGACTCGATCATCGGCTCGTCGCCCAAGGTCGATGTCTACCTCGGCCCCTTGGTCAACTACGCCGACCAGTTTGATCCTGGTTTCGCGTTGACCATCGTTCCGAGAGCCAAGCCATTCCTCTTCACCCTCGATGCGAGCAAGATGCGTATTGACGGCACGACTGGCGAGACACCATTCCGCGTTGGGTGCCGCGACTTCCTCGTGCCGTATTCGGTGGACGGTCGAACGACCAGCCGCGTGGCGTTCGCGTTTCAGTTCAAGCTCTCGTCATGGCGGGCGCGCAAGTGAGGCGCACGCGCATCGAGGACCGCAGCCTGCTCATCGCTACCGTGTTGGTCGCGGCCGTCGCTATCACCGTGATCGTCGTCGCCATGCGGTGCGGGCTATGAGTTCGCAGATCGCGCCCCTTGCACCGCTCGCCCCACAACTGTGCGATCGCTGCGCCTGTGCCATGGACCCGTCCACCGAGTTCGACCTTGCGTGTCTCAAGCTCCGCGGCGCCCGTCTGCTCGTCGATAAGGTGGTGGCGATCGAGGACCTTGATGTACGCCGGGTCAGCGAGCATGTCCTCGCACCCGCGAACGATGCACGCACCCGCGCCACGTATGGCATCGAGGCGCGTGTGCTTCTCGTCGGTCCTGGCATCGACCCCGATGACATTCGCACGGGCGATCGCGTGATAATCGACGAGTTCGCCGGTCGTCCCGTGTTCTGGAACGGACGGCGTCTTCCCTATTGGATCGTTGGGGACGGCGAGGTGATGATCGCCCTCCACGCGGACGACACGCCATGAGCGGGCTCAAGGACCTCACCACCGCCGATCTCTCACATTTGCGCGTCAGGGCGGCCCAGTTCAAGGACGATCAACTTTGGACCGTTCTCAAAGCCTATATCGGGCGTGACCGTGAGTACATAGTCAAGCAGTTCGCGGACCCCGATGTGCCAGCCGAGAAATTAAAATACAGTCAAGGTGTTCTCGCCCAGGCGGATCGTGATATACTACTCGTCGAGAGATTCTTGGACGCGATCGGCAAGGAGCTACAACGCCGACAGCACCAAGCGGAGCGCACATGAAACTCGTTGGCCTCGCCAAGTTCCTACACGATCCCGATGGTAGCGGTACGGGTGATCCCAATCCCGAGGGCGATCCCCCGACTCCACCCGACCCCAACGCTTCGCTCAAGACTGCGGTCGATAGCATTCGCGATGGCATCAAGCAGGCCATCGAGGCGTCCCGCGCGCCTGTGCAGGCTGCGCCCGTGCAACCGAGCATGGGGCCGACCCAGGCCACGCAACAGGCGCTCGCGGTCGAGGCCGATCGGGTCAACGCCCAGGTCGATGAACTGTTCGCCAGCGGCAAGGCAGCCGAGGCCATGTCGATTCGCGATGCTTTTGTGCAAAAGGCCAACCGCGCCATGCAGGCCGATCCCAATGACAACGCGATCGTCAAGACAGCCGTTCAACTCGGCGAGCGCGTCGCGCGCACCGAGCACAAGACGATCATGGACCGCTGGGGTGACGAGGTTCGTCGTGCAGTCGATGCGATGCCCCTTGAGGCGCGTGTGCTGCCGAACGCCTGGGACGCCGCGGTCGCGGCCGTCCGCAGCAACCATTTCACCGAGATCCTCGACGAGACCGTGGCGACTCGCGTGGCCGAGGAGAAGGCGAAGTTCGTCCCCCCGCCCAACGCCCCCGGCTCGCGCGGCCATCGCACCCTCACCGGCCTCGCCTCGAAACTGAGCGAGGAGCAGGTCTGGGGCGCGGACATCACGGGCGTCACCCCCGACGAATACGCCAAAGAGGTCGCGAACGAGGCCAAGTTCGACGCCCTCCCGTTCAAAGAGCGCGCCAAGTTCCCCGGCTATCCTGTCATCGACGAGGCCCGCGGCAATCAGCGCGTCGCGCCCGGCAAGTTCTAACGGAGACCTGTCATGCCGCACATGCCAGCATCAGCGGACCTTTTCACAATCCCCAACTGGGCCGCGGTTCACCCCGATCTTCACGCCCGTTGGATCTCAACCAAGCCCGACAAGCTCCGTGGTCACATGTGGAACTTCGGACTCGGCCACGGCGCGTACGTCCCTTACGGCACGAAGTTCACCAAGATCGAGGAACTCAAAGAGGCGGCGATCAAGCTGGGCCTCAGCGAGATCCACGTTGACACGGCCAGCATGCAGATCAAGATCGGCGACGTGATGCTCGCGTACATCACACGCGAGGAACACGAGTTGCGCCAGCGTGAGAAGCTACAGGCGTACCGCGACCGCGAAGAGGACGCCGTCAACGCCTACCTCGCCAGCGAGCGCCGCGGCATCAAGCCCCGTGTTTTCGAGAGCGAAGAAGAGTACAAGGACGTGCGCACTCATGCGACACGCGAAACGACCAATCGTGTTGGCTACCGCGGCGCCCGCGCCGCGCGTTGACCCCCTGACGATCGACGAAAGGTAGGAGGCCACTCACATGCCCCCCAGTCTCACAACCAGCTTCGCCAACCACATGGCCCCCGGCATTCGTGCGATCGTCGGCACCAATCTCGGGGCGCGCAAGTCCTACTACTCGATGCTCAACAACGTCGAGACCACGGTGCGCAACTACGAGGACTATCTCGCCGGGACGGGCCTGCCCATCGCGGTCGAGAAGCCCCAGGGCGTGAACATCCAGGCGTTCGATCCGATCGAGGGGACCACCAAGCGATTGACCCCCAAGGTCTACGCGATCGCCATGGAAGTGTCCGAGGAGGCGTGGGACGACGACCTCTACGCGAACAAGGGCAGCGCGATTCGCGATGGCGCGAACGGTCTCGCCGACTCGCTTGCCGAGCGTGTCGAGATCGAGGCGCATCGGCCGTGGACCGCGGAGGGCTTCGTCGCCGCCGCCACATCGGTGTGGACGGTGCTCCCTGACAATTCGGGTTTCTTCGACACCGCGCACGCCAGTATCACGGGTGGTCAAGGGCCGACCCAGAACAACCGCCCCACCGCGGTTGACCTGACGGTCACCAGCCTGCGCGCCGGGATGATCCAGGGGCGCAAGTACAAGAACGACCAGGGATTGCGCATCCCGATGATCGCGCAGTTCTCGAAGCTGATCGTCTCCCCCGACGACGAGTACAACGCCAAGGAGATCGTCAACTCAAGCAATCGCCCCGATACCGCGAACCGTGTCGAGAACACGACCGAGTCGCTGCAAATCATCTGCGACCCGTATCTGAGCGATGACACCGACGCCTGGTTCCTCCAAGCCCCCAAGCACTACGCCTACTTCCTGTGGCGCAAGCGGCCGGTGCTCGACTCGTTCGACGACCGGCGCGCTCGTGTCGCCATCCACACCATCCTCGGCCGCTTCTCTAACGCACCTGTGCATTGGCTCGGCAACTATGGCTCACCGGGCGCCTAGCGACTAGGTTCCTGTAACACCTCGTCGCAATTCAATGCGGCGATGCAACTGGCGCAATTCAATGCGCCGAGAGAGGTAGACGCAAATGGCTTTCACCACACCTGTTTGGCCCATGGAACCCTACTCGATGTCGGGTGGCTCGCAGTCCGCCATGCCCATGTCCTTCCCCATCACGTCGGCCAAGCCCATCACCAAGGGCGATGTCATCACCATGACCTCGGGGAAGGTGCTCGACGGCAATACGCAGCAAGCCGCCTCGGTCATTGTTGGCATCGCCGCCGAACCCAAGGCCAGCATCGCCAGCGCACTCGACTCGGACATGCTCTTGGTCCATGTGGCGCTTCCGGGTCGCCTCTTCGTGGGCAACATGACCGATGGCGTGGCCACCGACTCGATCGACCCCTCCTACGCCGACATCGCCCCCGCGACGCTCTACGACACGGCCGAGACCACCATTGGCACCTTCGCGGTCATCAACTTCACCGACACGACCAGTGGCCAGATCAAGGTGGTCAAGTTCGCCGACGAGCAGGCCAATGGTAAGCGGTTCATCAGCGGCACCGGCGGGACGATCAACCCCCGTGTCATCTTCCACTTCGCCTCGACCATCTTCATGACCTCACAGGTCTGATCGCCAAGCGATCACGAGGAGAAGCAGATGCCCGAACTCAGCGATCACATGGCCTATGGTCCCGGCAGCGCGATGCCCGGTCCCGTCGTCGGCGCGCTTGTGCCGTTTGTGCTTGGGCCGCTCGATTTCGCGGCTGCTGCTGTAAGTGCGGGGGCCAACACTATCGGCTTCTACGCCCCGTGCGATCTGCGGATCGAGTCCGTATCGTGGGCAGCGCATGTCTACATGACTGGCACGAACACCGTCGCGATTTACAAGCACACCGATGTTCTTGGTGGTGAGGGCGGGACGGCTATCAAGACGGCCACCGCAATCACCGCTGCTGGCCGTGTCGAAGGGGCCAGTTTCGCATCCTCAGCCGCGCGCAATGTGACCAAGGGCCAGTGTGTTGCGCTGGATCTCGTTTTGTCAGGCACAGGGACATACGAGGATCTGTGTTTCGTCGTGATGGCCTACATCACCGGCCATGCCGTCGCCGACGTGGCCGCTCGCTAATCGAATAGGGGGCCGACATGGGCGTCATTCGTCAATCGGCCCCCTACTCGTCGAGCAAGGTTCGTAAGGTGATGGGCGAGTTTGGTGAGGGCCAACTCCACAGCGGGTCATCGACTGGACCCAAGGTGACCAATCGAAAACAAGCGGTCGCCATCGCGTTGAGCGAGCAGCGACGCGCCAAGCGGGGTAAGCGATGAGCAAAAAAGGTCACGGGCGCAAAACAGGCGCCAAGAAGACCACGCCCTCGAAAACCATGCCCATGAGTAAGCACATGCCCATGAGTAAGCACGAGATGACCGAGGGCAAGAAGGGCTGCAAGTAACGTGGGCAAGTTCAACTGGCGCACCCTGGTCGGCACCGTCGCCCCCGCGCTCGGGACGGCACTCGGCGGGCCACTTATCGGGATGGCGGTCAGCGCGATTGGCAAAGCCGTGCTTGGCAAGGATGACGCCACGCATGATGAGATCGAAGCCGCGATGGCCAACGCCACGCCCGAGATGCTTCTCAAGTTGAAGCAGGCCGATCAGGCGTTCGCCCTTGAGATGAAGAAGCTCGACGTTGACATCTACGCGCTCGAAACCAAGGACGTGCAATCGGCGCGCGCACTCTTCTCGGTCAACTACTGGCCGCAGATGATCCTGAGCGCACTCTTCGTCGGCGGCTACTTCATCATCCTATCCCTCTACATCACCGGCCACGTCATGATCGAGGCCACGCTCAAGGATACGGTGACCGTGCTGATCGGCATCATGTCCGCCAGCGTAACCGGGATCATGGGCTTTTGGTTTGGTAGCTCGTTCGGCTCACGCGAGAAAACGGCCGCACTCGCGGCGTCGCAACCCGCGGACAAGGGGAACTGATGGCCGCCACGGTCGCAGGGCATGTCTATAAAATGGTCCAGGGCGACGTGTTGGATCACGCCACGTTCAACGCCAATGCGTCCAAGACGGTTGGGGCGTACAAGGTCCGTGCGTCGCTCATCTCGATCAGTTCCGGTGCTGGCGGCGCGTGTGTTCTCACCAACGCAGGTGTTGCCATCTTCACATTCACGATGGCGGCCAACACGATGTATCAGATCGTGGGATGCGATCCGCTCGAACTCGACGATTTCACCGTGACCACGCTCGCCGCGGGTTACGTCATCGTCTTCATGTCGCCGTAGATGCCATGGCCCAACTCTACCCGCCCGAAAACGGCCCACGCCTCGCTCGCGAGACCTGGTACGTGGACGATGTCACGGGCCGACTCATTCCCCGTTCACGCGCTGTCCGCGACTATTGGGGCCGTCTCGTGGACTTCGCCGACATGGACGAACTCGGTCGAGATGAATTGAACGCCGGGTTCTCACCGCGCACCGAGTCGCCTCCGCAGGACCCATGATCGTGCGCGGCACACGATCACAGCAAGGTGCGTGAGAAATGGCATTCACCCGCGCGCAACTCGTCACCCTTGTCAAGCAACTCACGGGCAATCGCACCAACACGAGCAACTTGACCGACTCCTGGTATCAGGACCGCGTCACGAGCGCGTATCGGAGGTTGTGTACGTTTCAGGGGGCGGTGCAGGCTCCAGGGCTTCGTCAACCGCAACAACGCAAACTTGGCTTCTTCGAGCTTGAGGATCGTCAGTCACGCACTCTCGACAGTACGCTCACCTCGAACTTCGTCACGCCGTCGCCGTCAACCGATGTCGTGGTCGTCACTGACTTGTACGATCGCACCCATGACCGTGGCCTCGATCGTCGCAGCTTGCGTGAGATCCGCACCCACAACCCCGACGCCACTGGCATTCCACGCACTTGGTGCCCCGCTGGCCAGGGCGGGGTGGTCGGCTATTACATCAATCAGGTGCCAACCTCCTTGTTGACCACTGTCGATGCCATTGTGGTCTATGAGTACGTCTACAAGTATCCAACCGCGCTCGCGGCCGACGCCACGACTCCCGTGATCCCCGACGTGTGGCATATCGCGATCGCCTTTGCCGCGGCGAGTGAGGCCGCGCTGTTGCTCGACATGCCCGAGAAGCACACCGAACTTGAGGGCAAGTTCATCGGCTATATCGCCGAGCGTAAATCGCCGATGGAAGAGGCCGCGCGCTCGGGACTGGCCGGGTCGCGTCGCTTCACGCCCATCGGTATGAGGACCTGACATGGCCGCCGTTACGATCACCTGGAACGATGCCGACCCCGCGGGCGGTGATGCGCTCAACGCGGGCGACGATGCGATCACCAATTTCAAGAAGTCCCTCAGCGAGCGACTACGCAACGGCGGCCACGCCATGCCGTTGCAGGGCTCGGGGCCGACCACGGTTACGACCGATGGCCGACACGCTTGTGGCGTCTCGTTCACCGCGGGCTCGGCCGAACTCGCGGGCGAGTTCAACATCTACGCCGCGGATAAGACAACGGTGGTTGCGGTGTTTCGTGATTCGACATCCGCTGCGGCCACCACCGCGGGCAACGCCACGGGTGAGCTATTCGCAGGTGCCCTCGCAATTCGTTCGACCGGCATCGTCAAAGGCGGGACCGTGGAGGTTTCGACCCTCCTCAAACCAGCCGCAACCGCAGACAACGGCGTGCAAGACAACGCCATTGACATTGGTGTCGATTCTACCAACCGTTTCCGCGACTTGTTCCTCGGCCGCAACGCGAAGATTGGCGGCACACTTCTCGTAACCGGCATTGCCACGTTCAGTGCCGTTCCTGTCTTCTCGGCTGGGTCCTCGTTCACCACGCTGACTTCGACCACGCTGCTCACGATCAGTGGCGGCTCGGTGAGCGGCTACCGCAACGCCACGGGCACCGTCACCCTCGGCGCGACTGACCGCGTCGTGCTCGGGAAGCTCACCGGGAACATCGTTGTGACCCTTCCGGCTTCGTCGGGCAATGACGGTCGCGAGTTGTACATCACTATCGCTACTGTCACCGTTACCTCGCAAACCTTGCAAATCCTCCCTGCTGGTGCCGATACGATCAGCGGTTTAGCCTTTATCACCCTTGGTGTCCTGGGGACCAACACTCGCGGTGTGTACATCATCTGCAACGGCACCAACTGGACGATCATCAACACGTATCAGCTTTTGTAAGTCGTGTAGGCTCCGATGGCAATCCGCGAAACCGCCGCGATCGTTCCGACTACGCTCAACCTTCGCCATTCGGCCAAGGATGCGGTGCAACTCGCGATCCAACTTGAAAGCGAACTGCGCGAGCCCTTGCGTGTCATCTCGCTGCTGGCCGATTGGAGCGAGCATCGTCAACTCGCGATCACCGCTGCATATGAGGTGGTGGACGAGACCGCGATCTTCGCCGACGCCACGTTGGGCGCCGTTGTGGTCACGCTTCCTGCCAGTACCAGCGAGACGATCAATCGCGATCTGCATGTCAAGAAGACCGACGTATTGGCGAACGCGGTCACGATCACCGCTCAGCCCGGCGACCTCATCGACGGCAATGCCTCGGTTGCGATCGTCACCCAGGGTCAGTCCTATCATCTACTCGCCGATGGCCTTGGGAATTGGCGCATCCTCTCGACCATCGCCGCCGCGTCGAGTGGTGGCCTCGCCGTACCCGCCACCGCCGCACCGATCATCGTCAACTTCACCGCCGCCGCAGTCGGCACCTCGGTCAAGTACGCCCGTGAGGACCATCGCCACCTTCTCGACCGCACGATCATCGCCACTGGCAGCGACGTATGGACCGGCGCGCACGCCTGGTCACCGACCGCCAACACCGCGCCGATCACGATTAACAAAACCGCATCTCTAACGTCCGCTGGACTGTTTCGCGTACTCGATACAGATGGGTCACCGCTCGTGGTGGCGGATAACATCGGCCGTGCCGGTATCAATTGTGAACCTGACGCCTTCCTGTCCATCGTTGGGGGCGCGCTGGCACCTCCTATTTTGACCAACCTGTTCGCTTGGTATCGCGCCGATTCGATCACCACCTTGAGTAGTGGTGACATCGTGCCCACTTGGCAAGACTCCTCTGGTAATGGCAATCACCTTACTGCGCACGGGATAACGAGCGTCGGTGTTGACACACCGGCAATGCGGCCAAAGTGGTTCCCCGCCGGAAACGCGAAGGCGATTCCCAACCTTCCATCCGTGAGCTTCGAGGGCGATGATATACCGGATCAAATCGGCTACTTCACCTTTGACACCGGAACGATTCCGCTAACCGTCACCGCGGGATGGACGATCTTCTTGATCTGGCGGGACTGGTTCGCGAACAGTGCAGCGTCTCGGATTCTTGGTGTCGCCAACACTGATCTGAATGACAACTTCATCTACATCAAGACGACGAGCAGCGGCGGGGGTTTGCAGCAGGCGGCCACGGAGCAAGCGACGGGCGCGCTATTTTTCAGCAACAACGTGGCGCACACCGAGGGCGCTGATACCGAGGTCCTCGCGTTCCGCTGCGCTGCGGGAGCGGGCACGTTGAGAGCGTGGGTGGACGGCACCCTCGCACCCTCTACT
>Ga0315273_10013800_pt1 | contig 10401 bp, 7 predicted proteins | sample YL17G02_0_MG_FD_205753 | JGI IMG/M metagenome (GOLD analysis project Ga0315273, IMG submission 205753) | Sediment microbial communities from Yellowstone Lake, YNP, Wyoming, USA - YL17G02_0 | ecosystem: Environmental > Aquatic > Freshwater > Lake > Sediment | place: USA: Wyoming | collected... | reverse complement strand
CCAACCGCGCGTCCGGATTTCCGCTCAGGCGCCGGATGGCCATGTGGCGGCCCTGACATGGACCTTCTCGGCAACGCAGTCTCTGTGCTCGCCGGTTTCAACCGGGTCCGCCCGCCTGACGACGGGATCTCCCTCCTGCCCGGCCATCCAGGAGAACCTGAACGCAAACCCTCTTTGGACGATCCAGAACAGCGACCCCTCCGGCTGGGCGTTCGGCGTCCCCGGCGGAGGCGGGGGCACGAGCGGGCCTAATGCGGCCCACAGTGGCTCCTTCGTCTACGGGACGAATCTCACGGGCAACTATGTCGACAGCGCCTCGTACACCCTGACGACGACCCCCTTCAACATTTCGCAGCTGCGAAACGTGGAGCTTCGCTACTGGCGCTGGTTGAATAACGAGGCGGGCTACGACACGGCCCGCATCGAGGTGTCCCCCGATGGATCGAACTGGACCGAGGCCTGGCGCGGCTTCGGGCGCGACGAGACCTGGCAGCTATACCGTCACGACCTGTCCGTCATCACCGCCGGTTGGAGCACCCTGTATGTCCGCTTCAAGCTCACGAGCGACGTCGGAACGGTTGCCAGCGGCTGGTATCTCGATGACGTGTCGATCTGCGGTGAAACGAAAGCGCCCGCGCCGTATTTCGTCATCACATCGTGGAGTCTCTCGGATGCCGGGAAGGCGTCGTGCTCGGATCACGACGCCTGGGCAGACGGCGGGGAGATCGCGGATCTCACGGTAAACTTGCGCAACGACGGCAGCCAGACCGCCCAGGGGGCGGCGGCATTCCTCGCGTCGGCAAACACGGCGGACATCGGCCTGGCCACGGTGCGCGCGAACCTCGGCGACGTTCTCCCCGGGGGAACCGGCACGGCGGTGTTCCGTTTCAAGGTCGCGGACGCCGCGACCTGCAAGGAACCGGCCGTGCTCCAGGTCGAGGCCTCCGCCAACGGCGGAGCGTGGGCGGGACTGGTGGGGCAGGTGGCTCTGACGCTCGAAGCGAGCTCGGGGACGCCGGTGCCCGACACGACCGACGCCTTCGAGACGAACGCCGGATGGACGTTGGGCAACGAGTGGCAGATCGACCGGCCGCGCGGGCGCGGCGGGTCCACCGCCACGGGCGGGGCCGGGACCAAAGATCCGAACTCCTCCGTGAGCGGCACGAAAGTCCTCGGTCTCGACCTGACCGGGCTCGGGCTCTCCTCGGGGAACTACGAAAACTCGGCCGCATTGCCGACCTACACGGCAACCTCCCCCGTCTACAACTGCTCGAATTCCACCACCGTGCTCGTCAGCTTCAAGCGCTGGCTCTGCGTGGAATCTTCCACGGCCGACCGCGCCACGCTGGAGGTGTCCGACGGCACCGGGTGGCACGCGGTCTGGAGCAACCCGGCGAGCGACATGTCCGACACCGCGTGGCAGTCCGTCAGCTACGACGTCAGCCAGTGGGCCGCGGGCAAGCCGAGCGTGCGGGTTCGTTTCACGGTCACACCGAACTCAGGCCGGGCCTTCTGCGGGTGGAACGTGGACGATCTCGTCATCGGCACCGGGTACACGCCGGTCGTCTGCGACACGACGAGCTGCTCGGCGGGCTGCAAGCCGACGACGGAGGCCGCGAACCTCCGGGGTGCGCGCAACGCCGCCGGGGACCTGTTCACCTGGAACGCGAGCACGGATTCCTGCCGGGAGACCTCCGGCGGGCCGACCTACCGCATCTACCGCTCCACGGACCCGGTGCCGCTGACCCAACCGGTCAACTCCTGGCCCGCGGACACACATTTCACGGATGTTTCCGGCCGCGACGCGGACGGCTCCGCGACGAACGCCTCCTTCACCGAAAAGGAGAAGCCCACTGACGGGCAGGCGTTTTTCTACCTGGTCGTCGTGATGGGCTCGAACGGGCAGGAGGGCCCGGTCGGCGCCTACGGCAAGTAATTTCATCAGACCGTGCCTCCCCGCCTCGGCGCGTTTCTCGCGATCGTCCTGTGGGGGATCTCGTTCGTCGCGACGAAGGTCGCGCTGCGCGAGCTGTCCCCGGTCAGCCTGATTTTCGTCCGCTTCGCGCTTGGGGCCGGGCTGCTGGCGGGGCTCATGGCCGCAAGGCGGCAGCCCCTCATCCCGCCCCGGGAGAGCTGGCGGGTTCTCGCGCTGATGGGTTTTGTTGGTGTTTTCGTCCATCAGTTGCTGCAGGCCTACGGGCTCACGCTGACGACGGCGGTGCAGACGGGCTGGCTGATCGGGTTGATTCCGATCTGGACGGCGGTGCTCTCGGCGCTTTTTCTTGGAGAGCGCTTCGGATTTCGCAAGACGGCCGGCCTCGCCGTCGGAGCTGCTGGGGCGGCGCTCGTCGTAACCCGCGGGGAGTTCGGGGGAGGCTTGTTCGCCCTCCCCGCGACGCGGGGCGACCTGCTGGTCCTTGCGAGCACGATGACATGGGCGATCTACACGATCTTCGGCCACGCGGCGATCCGCCGCCTCGGCAGCCTGCGGGCCACGGCCGGGACGATGATCGCGGGGCTCGCGATGCTCACGCCCGTCTTCGTCGCCGTCCGCGGCTGGCGCGACATCGAGCGGCTCAGCCCAGCGGGCTGGGGAGCGGTCCTGTTCCTCGGGATCGGCTGCTCGGGTCTCGGATACCTGTTCTGGTACGGTGCGCTCCAACGGGTCGAAGCATCCCGGGTGGCGGCGTTTCTCTACATCGAGCCGCTCGTGACCCTGGGCGCCGCGATGGCGCTGCTCGGTGAAACCGTCCGTCCGACGACGATCGTCGGTGGACTGGCCGTTCTGGCGGGGGTGCTCCTCGTCCAGACCGCGAAGGAAGCCCCGCGGCCCAGCGGCGATGCGCCTGGCGAGGACACGACCCACCCTCGGGTCCGGACCCGGTGACTTCGCCATCAATTCCTTCTAAAATAGCCGCTGCACATTTCCGCAAGCCCGATGGCCTCGCGTGGATGTTCCGGTCTGCCCGATCCATCGAACCGCACACCAGCATCGCGGGAGACTCTCAAATGAAATACTTCTCGACTGCTCTTCTGGCCGTGGCCTCGATGACCATTGCGATTCTCGCGACGTCCGAACCCGCCTCTGCCCAGACTCCCGCTGCCGGTTCGGCCGACGGGGGTGGAGGTGAAGCCGCCGATCTGGCCAAAAAACTCTCGAATCCGGTGGCGAGCCTCGTCAGCGTCCCGTTCCAGCTCAACTGGAATTTCGGCGTCGGCCCGGACGACAACGAGACGGGTTTTCTCGTCAACTTCCAGCCGGTGATGCCGTTCTCGATCAACAAGGACTGGAACCTCATTGCCCGCGCAATCGTGCCGTATCTCGGGCAGCCGGTGCTCGTCCCTGGCGGTCAGACGACGAGCGGTGTGGGCGATATCCTGGTCTCGGCCTTCGTTTCGCCGGCCAACCCCAAGAGGATGGTGTGGGGTATCGGGCCGGCCGTTTCTCTGCCGACCAACGACAATCCCTTCCTCGGGACAGGCAGGTGGGGGGGCGGACCGACAGTCCTGGTGCTGAAGCAGGCCGGTCACATGACGCTCGGAGTCCTTGCCAACCATGTCTGGTCGTTCGGCGGAGCCTCCGGTCGCGAGAGCGTGAGCCAGACCTACATGCAGCCATTCGTCGCCTACGGCACGAAGAGCGGCATCACCTACAACCTGTCCAGCGAATCCTCCATCAACTGGGAGGCTTCGGACAACGACCAGAAATGGACGATTCCGCTCATTTTCAACTTCAGCAAGGTACTGAGGCTGGGGAAGCGACCGCTGAGCGTCGGCATCGGAGTGGGGCGGTATTTCGAAACCCCCGACGGAGGTCCGGACTGGAAGATGCGCACAACGCTGACGCTGATTTTTCCGAAGTGAGAAGGGGTGGTGACTCGGGGCGGTGATCAGTCCAGGCGATCCGGGACTCCCGCTCGGCGCATGAGACCGGGGGCCGGTCAGACATCCCGGGCCGCGAATCGCTCGATCATCTCCACTGCGCGGCTTGCGGTTTCCTGGGCCACGAATTCCCGGGACATCCTCCGAGTCCGTTCCGCGAAGCCCGGCTCGGTCATGACGCGGTCCATCAGCCCGCCCAGCTCCCCGGCCGTGACCGTCTTCCAGCCGGCGACGAGTCCCAGGCCGTGGTACACGATCCGGGCGGCGTTGCCCCGCTGGTCGTAGAAGCGGGGAAGGGCAATCATCGGCACGCCGAGGGAGATGCTCTCCTTGATGCTCGTCAGCCCTGCATGCGTCACGTGCAGCGCCGCCCGCTTCAGCAATTCGATCTGCGGAGCCACGTCCACGAGGATGGCATTGGGCGGGACGCGGAAATCCGAGGGATTCGAGTAGCGCCCGGCTGTGGCCACGATCTGCCAGGCCGGCCGGGCCGCCGCGGCGTCGAGGAAGGCCTGCAGGAATCGGTCCGTCTCGGGGCGGAGCTTGACCGTCAGGACGCTTCCGGGGGAGCAGTAGACGAGGGGCCGGGCGGAATCGAGCCGTTCCCACGGGAAGGCCGGGTCCACCCGATCGAGATCGACGGAGGCCTCGACGAAGGTGGCGTTCGCCGGGGGCCGTGCGCGCGGAAGGTCGAACTGCCGAGGGCAAAGAACGAGCTCCGGAAAGTCGAGACGCGGCCAGGTCTCCACGCGGAAATCGATCCGCTCGGGCGGGTATCCGCACGCGCGCGCCAGCGCCCGGAGCTCCCGCCGCGTGTCGATGCCTTCGCCCAGAAACCTCCGCCCAAAGAGCAGTCGTTGCCAGGCCCAGGCCGTTTTCAGTTTGAACAGCGCCGAGGACCCGGGAACAAGGCCCGAGGAGAAGGGGGGAACGATCGGGTCCGGAACGGAGATCAACGTGCTGGAGAACGAGACGATCGGGATGCCCGTGCGCCGGGTGGCGATCGCCGTCCAGGGCGTCCAGCTGGACACGAGAAAAAGGTCCGGCCGGACGGTCTCCACGAGCCGGTTCAGCGCCCCGTCAGCGAGCAGCCCGCACATCGCGGCCAGCCGCTCGTCGAACCCGCCGCTTTCTCCGAAGCGGCCCTGGGCCTCGGCGAGGTTCTGCCGCTCCACGGCGCCGGGCGGATAGACCTCCGGGAAGATCTCGCGAGACTCGAACCCCTGCGAGCGGATGCGCTCCCCGGCGTCGGGGACGGAGAGGAACACGATCCTGTGGCCGCGCCTCTCGAGCTTTCGCGCGAGTCCGAACGCGCTGTTGAGGTCCGCGGCCCAGTGGAAGGGCGCAATCGCGATCGTCGCCATCGAAGACGGGCGAGACTGGCTAGAAGCCCGGCGGTGCCAAAGGCTCGCCGGGATGGTAGGCCCCCGCGGCGTGAGCGCGCACCTCGACCGGAGCGAACCAGGCCGGCTTGAACAAGCCCAGCGCGTAGAGGGCGGCCTGATCGAAGTAGTGAGGAGAGGCGGGATCGGCACTCTCGCCGAACGGAACGATCGAGACAGCCCGCGCTGCGGGTCCGAATTCGACGAGGCTCGTGTAGGTGTGCCCTTCGATCCCGTAGAGGCGCTTCTGGCCGCGCTCGGGGCGCGTGTAAAAATTGAAGATGATGCCGAGCTCGCCTGGGGCGCCCGCGACAGGCAGGCTGGGACGCTCGTCGCTGAACGGCTCACTCGTGCTTTCGTCCACACGCTGAAGCCGGTTCACCTCGCCCCACGGCACGCGCCAGGAGCCGAAGGCCTTCTCGAGAGCCTCCATCGTTTTTTCGAGCGCGGCCACGCGCCAGCTCTCGATCTGCCGGGCCGGGGGCGTGCGGCTCGTCCGCTGGAACCACAGGGCGAAAAGCGTCATCGCGGTCGAATCCACCCGTCCGGCCCGGTCCCAGCCAGTCAGCTCGGCGATGGCCGGAGCGGTGCGGGCGGCGCGGATCGGATCGGCCCGCTTCAAGTCATCCCATTCGGCCGATAGGAGCGGCACCAGCTTTTCGGCTTCGAGCACCGTCGTGTCGAACGCCGCACGGGAGAGCTGTTCGAAGGTGAACGGGCCGCCGGCGGAGAGGATGCGGCGCGACATTTTCGCGCGCGGCGTGTCCTCCTCGTCCACCATGTAGGGTGGAAAGCGGCCGGGCGCCGGGTCGTCTCGGGTCGCGGTCGTGGTGAACGGACTGGAGTTGCAGTTCTGCACGAAACCCGCCGTTGGGTTCGTCACCTGCGGCAATTCGTCTATTGTGTGATAGCCGATCCACTCGGTCTCGGGTGTCGAGCCGTCCACCGGAGCTTTCCAGTCGATCGTCGCCTTTCGGCGTGGGATGGCGGCGTTGTAGAGGTAGAAGATGTTCCCGGCAGCGTCGGCGGAGATGGTGTTGAACATCGGGATCGCGAGGGTGGACATTGCGGCACGGAACTCCGAAATGGAGCGTGCCCGGCCCATCGCGAGCCACTCCGCAAGCTGACCGCCGTCCTCGAAGCGGGCGATCCGGGCCGTGAGCGGCTTGCCGTCCTGAAAGGCGACGACGGGACCGTGGTGCGTGCGGCGGATGGTAAACGTCCTCGTGACGATGCCGGCATCCGTTTTCACCCCGATCGACACGGCTCGCTCCGTCGCCGTGCGGTGACCGCCCCCGTAGCGGTAGAGAAGGGGGTGCTGCGGGTCGTCGAAATCCTCGATGTAGAGATCCGCGAGGTCCGGCAGGTTGACGGTGTGGCTCCAGCCGAGCGTTTCGTTGTGACCGAGAATGGGGAACGGGATGCCGAGGAGCGAGGCGCCGGAGATGTTCCAGCCTTGTTCGCTTCGCAGGTGGCCCTCGTAGAATTGTGTGGGGCCGAACAATCCGACGTGCGGGTTGATGAACAGCATCGCCCGCCCCGAGGCGCTTCGGGAGGGGCCGACCGCCCACATGTTCGAACCCTTCACGGCCGAGCGATCGGGAAGAGTTCGCGCGCGGGCAGGATCGGGGGCGAGCGCCTGAAGCAGGTCGTCGGCATTCAGGCCCGCAATGTCGGAGGCGTAGATCTGATAGACCGCCCAGCGGGCCACCGCGAAGACGTGCCATCCCTCGAAGTGGGCGATCAGGCGCGGGGGCGTCGCCGGGTGGCGCTCAACATAGAAGTTGAGCCCCGCGGCGGCGGCGTCGCAGATCGCATGGAGGCGCGCTTCGGAGCGGGAGTACTCCTCGCGCGACAGGCGTTCCACATCGAAGACGCGGTTCCAGAGATCGCTCGCGAGGCCTTCGGGGCCGTGAATCTCGGCGGAGCGGCCGAGAGCGGCGATGAAGTTCTCCTCCACGCGCCAGAAGTTATCCTCCGCCTGAGCGTAGAGGTACCCGAACGCGCAACTGGCGTCGGTGGGTCCTGAAATGTGCGGCACCCCGTACGTGTCGCGCGTGATCGTGACGGAAGCGGCAATCGCCTTCGCCGATGGCGTCGCCGGTGTTGGGGCGGGATGCGGCGGCGGCAAGCTGCGCGCCGGGCATCCGGCGCACGCCACCGAGAGGAGAAAGATCAGGATGAGGGATTCTCGATTTCGATTCCGCATCGTTCCAATCTGCCGATCCGGGAGCTTCGTCGCTGCGGCGCGAACGTGCCGCCGACATCCTCCCTTGCGAAGAGGCGGTCATTCTACGACGGTTGCCGGGCGGGGCCAACGCGAACCGGGCAGTGAGCGGGAGACGCCGAGTCCTTGTGGTAAGGTGCGCGCAATGAGCACCGGCCCTGCAGGAAAGTACGATGGCATCCGGGCGGAGAACCTCTGCAAGCACTTCCCACGCTCCGCGGGAGAGCTGAGCGAAGGCCGGTCGGGGTTCCGCCTCCTCGGTCGCCGGCGAGGCGAACCGGTGCGCGCGGTGGACGACGTCTCTCTGGAAGTTGCGCCGGGAACGGTCCTCGGCCTTCTGGGCCGGAACGGCGCCGGCAAGACGACCTTCGTCAAGCTCCTTGCAACGCTGATCGAGCCGACGCAGGGCGATGCGTGGGTGTCGGGTTTCAGCATTCGCAGCGAGGGACCCCGCGTGCGCGGCTCTCTCGCGCTCGCGGCAGGCACCGAACGCGGCTTCTATTTTCGCCTCACGGGAGCCCAGAACCTGAGCTTCTTCGGAGCGCTGTACGGAATCTCCCCCCGCCTTGTCGCAGAGCGATCAGCCGCCGCGCTCAATCGTCTCGAACTCGCCGAGGCCGCGCACCGGCCGTTCATGCGCTACTCGAGCGGCATGCGCCGAAAGCTCGACCTCGCTCGCGCGCTCATCCTCGATCCGCCGGTCCTTCTCCTGGACGAACCCACCGCATCCCTCGACCCGAACTCGGCCGATCGCATTCGGGCGGTCATCGCGGAAGAACGGCGCCGCGGCAAGACGGTGGTGCTGGTCACGCACAACCTGCTCGAAGCCGAGCGTCTCTGCGACCGGGTCGCGATTCTCGACAGTGGCCGGCTGCGGGCCATGGGCGCGCTTCAGGAACTGCGCCGGGGACGAGCGGGCCGGACCGTGGAGCTGACGACGACGGGCGACGACCGTTCGGTCGACCGGCTCGTGGCCGCTCTTGGAGAGCTGCCGGGCACGCGGGGAGTCGTCCGTGATGCGTCGGGGATCCGCATTTTCCTGGCGGACCACGAGGCGCTCATGCCCGTGCTGGCCACGCTCGCCGCGAGCGAGGCAGGCATCACGGGTGTGAGCGCGCGCGACCTGACTCTCGAGGAGATCTTTCGCGAAATCACGGGCGCGGGCGATACCGTCCCCATGTCCGTGGGGACCGGCGAGCGGAACGGCGGGGCCGCGCGTTCAGCGGAGGAGAGACCGCTTTGAGAAAGATGGCGGCGTTCCTGCTCCGCGGCTGGCTCACCGAGATCTCGTACCGTACCGCGTTCGTGCTCGACCTCGGTTCCGCGGTGATGCTGATCGCGACCGTATACTTTCTTGCCCGCGTGATAGGCGCCAATCCGAATAACCCGTACCTCAGCGCGTACGGCGGTGATTACATGGCCTTCGTTGTCGTGGGAATCGTCTTCCAGTTGCTCGTGACGACCTCGCTGGCCGCATTCAGCCGCACCGTCCGCGACGAGCAGATCATGGGGACGCTCGAGTTTCTATTTCTCTCCGACACGCCACTCTGGCGCGTGCTGACCTACGCCGCGTTGTGGGATTTCGCCTGGACGTGGCTGATTACCGCGATCACGCTCGGTGTGGCGATCTTCGCTTTCGGCGTCCGGCTCCATGCCAATTTCGTAGCGGCGGGCGTGGTGCTCGCGCTCACGGTGCTCGCTCTGGCCGGCGTTGGCCTCGCCTCGGCCGGGGTCATTCTGGTGACCAAGCGGGGCGATCCCGTGACCTGGTTCGTCGGCATTGCAAGCGGTTTCCTCGGTGGGGTGATGTTTCCGATCGAGGTGCTGCCCGGGTGGCTCCGGACTCTCGCGCTGATGTTTCCGACCACCCATGCACTGGCCGCACTGCGGCGCGCGCTCATCGCGGGCGAGTCCTCCTCCTCACTCGCGCCGACGCTCGGTCTCCTCGCGCTCTTCTGCTCGCTCACGATTCCCGTGGGCGCGGGGGTATTCTACTGGGGGTTCCGGACCGCGCGGCGCGCCGGCAGCTTGAGCCACTACTGATCGCCGGCGGCCAAACCGAACGGGGAACGGTGGACCGCGAAGCCGTGTTTGAAAAAGGGGACGGACCGGTCAGGCACGAAACGAGTCGAGCGCCTCCGTTTCGTCCGTGAAGACACGAAAGACCCGGACGAGGCCTGTCATCTCGAGAAGCTCACGCACTTTCGCGCTGGGGCGCATCAGTCGAATGTCCCCGCCCTTCTGAATGGCCCGTTTGTAGCATGCCACGAGCTCTCCCAGCCCCGCGCTGTCGAGGAAGCGGACCTGGTCGAGATCCAGCAGGATCCACCGGACCCCGTCGTTCAGAATGGTCCTGAGGGTCTCGCTGAGATCAATGAGCGGGTCACCGCGCAGGCCGAGTGGCCGGGCAAGACCGCCGCCGCCAGTCGAAATTTCTCCCGCCGGCGAGACCACCGTCACCTCACCCTCGGCCCGAACCGATATGTTCATTCCCCGTCCTCGCGCGCGCACGATGCCCGCACTGGGCTGCCACGAACCCGCAGGGTGGAATATACGACGGAACGGCGCCGGAATGCCCACGGAAAAGGCCAGGAAGTGCTGGACCCGGTCGTTTCTCCGTTACATCCAGGGTAGTAGCACGACGGGCGAAAGCATGCTCGCAACCCTCGTCTGCAGCGAGCGCCCTTTCGATCGCGAGGATTCAGCTTCGGAGCGCTCAGGTCAAGCCAGCGCCGCGACTCGATTGATTGTTGACCGCCATCCGCGGATTCCGCGCTGCGGTGCGGCTCGTAGAAGTCGCGCCAGGTGTTCCGCGGGATCTTCCCTCTCTCCGGTGTGATTTCAGGGTTGGAGCGCCGCGGCCGCGCGAAGTGGAGTAGCATGCCTCACGGCAACGGGCACCGCGGCCGA
>Ga0315273_10013799_pt1 | contig 10401 bp, 9 predicted proteins | sample YL17G02_0_MG_FD_205753 | JGI IMG/M metagenome (GOLD analysis project Ga0315273, IMG submission 205753) | Sediment microbial communities from Yellowstone Lake, YNP, Wyoming, USA - YL17G02_0 | ecosystem: Environmental > Aquatic > Freshwater > Lake > Sediment | place: USA: Wyoming | collected... | reverse complement strand
AGAGATGTTTTAAAATATCTCTCGTATAAAAATCTGGCTGATTTTTTTTCATATATTGATCCTCGTCCAACAACTCCAAATTTTTTTGCAACACACCATGTTTTCCAATTTACATTATGAGTTCCAACTAAAGAAGCTGTTACAATTGAATAAAGATCATAATTATCTTTTATAATTTCAAGAAGGAGTTTTTCAGAAATTCTTGAACTAGAAGATAAAACTATTCTATAACCATCAGAACGCGAATCAACCATAGAGCCTAACATGGAGGATAACATTGAAGAGAGTAATGTAGATAATGTAGAATTGATCTTAGTTCCAAAACAAGAATGTAATACTATTGAGCCTTGTGAACGACTGGATTCTACAACAATATTTTTTTCGTCTGGAATTTCATTAAAATTTAATTTTTCAATGGTTTGATTGATTAATTTCAGAGAACCATTTTTTACTTTGTTACGAAATATACCCACCTTTTTTGCTGTATTATAGTCAACAGGTATAGTTTCTCCTTCCCAATAAGGAACAGTTATGCCACCTCCCCTGAATGGTTCAACGTTTACTGAGAATGTTTTTTCATCAACATTGAGTATTCTCCATTGTAAACCTTTTAGTACAAAAATATTTCCAGAATCTCCAAAATCACCAACAAATTTTTGGTCTAAACTTCCAATGATTTTTTTTCCCACACTATCAAATACTTTGAATTTAAGAATATCAGGTATTGTTGAAAGATTTTCAAAGTAATACTTGAATGAACGGCCTTTTTTCAAGAAAGTCATTTTTATTTTATCAAAAAAGATCAAATAGTTAGAATCAAGCAAATCTAAAACATCCAACAAATCTTCTAGATTTAAATTTCGAAAAGGATATGCATTTTTTATTGTTTCTAATGCCATGTTAACAGAAATTTCACCTAGTTGCATTGTCATGCCAACAAGATGATGAGCAAGTACATCTAGAGAACCAACATGTATTTTTTGTTCTTCTATCGATCCTTGTTTTATAAGATCAAGTATTGCTCTTGCCTCATACTCATCGTCAGAATTATTTGTAATTATCAATCCCTTAGCAGAAGCATTTCTGTTATGTCTACTACGACCTATTCTTTGAACTAATTTTGATACTTGTCTAGGAGAACCATAATGAATTACCAATTCTATTGAGCCTATATCTAATCCTAATTCAAGAGAAGAAGTACAAACTACAATTCCACGTTTTCCTTCTCTCAATGTCATCTCAGTATCTTCTCGTACCTCTTTTGACAATGATCCATGATGTAATTCGATGCTGATGTCTGATTTTTCTTTCATTATGGAAGCTAAGAATTCAGCTTCTCCTCGTGTATTGGTAAAGAGGAGAATTGGTGAATCTAAATTTAATTCTAAAACATATTCAATTATTTCATCAGCAACGTCTGAAATAGTTCCATCTACGAATTTTACTTCAACATCATATTTACGAACAGATGTATCTCTGATTATTTGGCATTTTCTTTTAGTTCCAACCACAAATTTCCCAGCTTCTTCAAAATTACCAACTGTTGCTGATAAACCAATTTTTGTAAGAGGGTATTTCGAGTTAATCTGCAATCGTTCTATACTTAATGAGAGCTGTGAACCTCTTTCACTAGCAAGTAATTCATGAACTTCATCAATAATAATCCACTCAAGTTCAGATAATGCATCTAACATCTTTATCTGGGTGAGGAGGATGACTAGAGTTTCAGGAGTTGTTATTAAAACATCTGGTGGGTTTTCAGTAATTTTTTTTCTTGCTAGTTGAGTTGTATCACCATGTCTGATTTCAATTGAAAGATTATTACTATGTGCATATTTGGAAATTCTTCGAAATACGTCTCTGTTTAATGCTCGTAAAGGAGTAATGTAAAGAACTTTAATTTTCCCGGGTTTTTTTGATTTTTTTATTAAAGAAAAAACTGGAATTACAGAACATTCTGTTTTACCAGAACCAGTTGGTGCAATTATTAGACAGTCTTTCTTTTGTAAAATTACAGGTAAAGCTTTTTTCTGAATTTCAGTTAGTGTGGTGAATCCAAAATTTGTAAACAACGAATCAACTTTTGAGTCATTAGGAGGATTCTTTTGTTGTGTTAGATTATGATCTTTCATAAATTATCATACTGCCTGACTCTAATGTAAATAAGATTACAGTGATTATTGAAACTGAATAGATGATTCCTGTCATTGTTCAACTTTATGATTGATAGTTAAGTATCTTCAGTATAATCAATTAATCCCGCCGTATCTATTTTATAAGAAAAATTGCATTTGTGAAGAAGCCATCTTATTTCACCGTGAAATTTTGAATCCATTTTTGTTAAATTAATTTTAATGTGTGTAAAAGGATCAATGGCAGTTCTCATATTTTCTATTTCTTTATCTTCAATGTTTCGAATCATATTAGTAATAACAATAGGAATTTTTTTGTTAATTGCAATTAGTGATAAATTATAAATGTACTTCATAAATAAAGAATTTTTTTCAAATATTGTATCTTTTTTTGGATATTCATATGAAAATAAATCAGTAATATTATCAATAATTATTATAGAAAAATCAGAGTTGTTCAGGATCTCAAGTGATTTAATTTGTTCGGAAGTATTTGTTATTCGTGAAAATGTTATTTTTTCAAGAATATCAAATGTTAGATTTTGTTGTCTTTGAATTTCAAGAATTCGTTCAGGTCTAAAATTTCCTGTTGTATCTTGATATAGAACATTACCTCCATTTTTTATCGCATTTATACAAATTTGCCATAACAGTTGTGTTTTACCAGTTCCACTTCCACCATAAATGTCTGTAATCACACCACTTGGTAATCCTCCAAATAAAAATTGGTCTAATTTTTGTAAGCCAGTTGAGATCATTTGATAATTATCTAAAAATGATGAAAAAATTTAAGGAATTTCATAATTCACAAAAGAGGCAAGGCTTTTATTCTAGAAAACAACGTAAGCAAAACAAGTGAATAATTAGTGTCACAACCTAGTAGTGCAAAAAGACCATTAACGACTCTTCAAAAAAGTACAAAGAAGAAAGTTACTGTAAGACTAAAAAATGAAGTCGAGTATAAGGGGAAAATGGACAATGTAGATTCATACATGAATTTGATAATGACTGATGCGGAGGAACTTCATGATGGTAAAGTAATTGCAAATTATGGTCGAGTAATTGTAAGAGGTAATAATGTCTTATTTATCAAACTAGAAAATGAACTCTAGTGGTTTTTATGACTAGTGATTTTCTGTTTACTTCAGAATCTGTTACCGAAGGACATCCTGATAAGATATGTGATCAAATTTCAGATGCATTTTTAGATGAATTTCTTAGGCAAGATCCGGATTCCAGGGTTGCAATTGAAACAATGGTCACTACTGATTTTGTGGTAGTTTCAGGTGAAGTAACATCAAAAGCTAATTTTGATAAAAAAGCTCAAGAAAAACTAGTTAGAAAAACAATTAGAGAAATAGGATATGATGACAAAGATTTGATGTTTGATACTGAATCTTGTGAGGTTACATTACGATTACATTCTCAAAGTCCAGATATTAGTCAAGGAGTTACTGCAACCAATGAAAAGGAACAGGGGGCCGGAGATCAAGGATTGATGTTTGGGTATGCTTCAAATGAAACAAAAGAACTCATGCCAATGCCGATATTACTTGCACATAAACTTACACAAAAATTAGCTGAGGTTAGGAAAAACAAAATTTTATCTTGGGTAAGACCTGATGGTAAATCACAAGTTTCTATTAGATATGAAAATAATAAACCAACAAAAATTGAAACTATAGTTATTTCAACTCAACATGCACCTGAGATTTCACAAGAAGAAATTTCAAAACAAATTATTGATAAGGTAATCAAACCAGTTTTAGGGAATCTTTGGAATGATAAAATTAGAATTCACATTAATCCTACGGGGAAATTTGTAATAGGAGGGCCCCATGGAGATACAGGACTTACAGGAAGAAAGATAATTGTTGATACCTATGGTGGCTATGGAAGACATGGTGGAGGAGCTTTCTCTGGAAAAGATCCTTCAAAGGTAGATAGATCTGCATGTTACATGTGCAGATACATTGCCAAAAATCTTGTAGCTGCGGGTTTGGCTGAAAGATGTGAAGTGCAATTAGCATATGCAATAGGAGTGGCTGAACCAGTTTCACTTTATGTCAACACATTTGGTTCAAATAAAATACCAGAAAAAGACATTGAAGAGTTAGTTAGAAAGAATTTCAATATGAAACCATTTGGAATAATTTCTCAGCTAGACTTGAAAAGACCAATTTACAGAAAAACTGCATCGTATGGACATTTTGGAAGAAATGAGCCTGAATTTAGTTGGGAAAAAACTGATAAAGTAGACATATTAAAAAAGGCTGCCGGACTTTAGAAGTTTTCGTATAGAATGAAATTTAATTTTAGATATATTTTGTAATTTATTAAAATCTCCCTTGAAATCACCAATCAACAAATTTAGATCATCAACTCCAAATTCATTATGAGGATTAGAAATTGCTTGATGGTAAACAGTTTCAAGACTAATTTTTTTAATTTTAGTTTTTGTTCCTCTAGAAAATTCTTTAACGTATTTTTCATATGTAATTGATTCTGAACCTACAAGATCTAAAATTACTTTGCTGAATTTTTTATTAGTTAATGCATTGAAAATAATTTCAGAAACATCATCTATGTAAATCGGTTGAATTGAATAATTACCAGAGCCAGGAATTTTAATTTGTCCTTTTTTGATTTGTTCCTTAAGATATTTTGTAAAAAGGTCACCCTTACCCACAATATAAGATGGTCGAAAGATTGTATAATCTAAATTTGAATTGATAATATGTTTTTCTGCCTTGTATTTGGAAATGAAGTATCCAAGTGTAGTATTTTTTGAAACTCCTAATCCACTAGTATAAATGATTTTTTTGATTTTTGATTTTTTACATAAATTAATTATTTTTTTTGTATATTCAGTATTCACTAGATTATAATCACTAACAATTGTTTGTTTTCCAATTCCAATGAGATGAATTAACACATCTGAATTATTTATTATCGATAAAAGAATTTCATCATCATAATTTTTTGTAATGATTTTTGTTTCGTTTTTAAATTTTTTAAAATCTTTTCTTGAAACTGATATTAATTTTACATTATTATCTGAAAGGTATTTTCTGATATTCGTTGCTACAAATCCACTAGCACCAGTTACAACTACTTGCATATTTTTTATCATATCATTGTTATTGTTTTTAATTTAAATATATTCTAAGGAAATAACCATATCATAAGCAGAAATTTAGGTTATATTTCTAGTCTTAAAAAATCTCAATTTAGGAGAAATCAAACAAGAGTTAATACGTCAAAATAGGCATAATTGGTGTGGAAGAAATAAGAAAAGAAAAACTAAGAACGGGTTTCACTACTGGTACTTCTGCAACAGCTGCTGCCAAAGCTGCATTATTAGCCATTATTAATCAAATTAAAATTGAAACTGTAGATGTTAAATTACCCAAGGGTAGTTTTATTAAAATTCAAATTTATTTCTGTGAATTTGATAAAAATAAAGCACGATGTGTTGTGATAAAAGATGGCGGAGATGATCCAGATGTTACACATGGTGCCGAGATAGTAGTAGATCTATCATTTACAGAAAATATTGGTGAAATTGATATTGATGGTGGAGAAGGAGTAGGAATAGTCACTAAACCTGGATTGGGTTTAGAGTTGAACAAATCTGCAATAAATCCAACTCCAAAAAAAATGATTATCGAGAATTTAAGAGAAATTGCAGATAAATGTCTTGTTGAAAAAGGAATTAAAGTAATAATTTCTGTACCTAAAGGAAAAGAATTAGGCCCTAAAACAGATAATCCAAGAATTGGAATTTTAAATGGAATTTCAATTTTAGGAACAAGTGGTATTGTAATACCATTTTCTACTGCATCATATGCAGCTTCAATTAGACAAAATCTTGATGTAGCAATGGCAATGGGTAACAATACTGTAGTTCTCACAACTGGTGGAAGAAGTGAAGACTTTGCAAAAAAAATTGTAGATTTACCAGAACACTGTTTTGTGCAAATGGGAGATTTTTCTGGATATACAATACAACAATGCGCAAGAAAAAAAATCAAAAAAGCGTATGTTGTTGGATTTATTGGTAAATTAGCGAAAATGGCTGCGGGAGTAAAACAGACACATGTCAAAGGTTCTAAGGTAGATATGAATTTCTTGGCTGAATTAGCTAGAAAATGTAATGCCAATGATGAAGTGATCGACCGTATTAAAAAGGCAAATACTGCTAGACACGTGTCTGAAATAATTCTAGAAAATAGCGTTGTTGGATTTTTTGAGGAAATTTGTAAAGAAACATACAAACAGATGAGAAAACATTCAGAAGAAAAGGTCTTGTTAGATGTCATATTATTTGACTTTGATGGTCAAATATTGGCTAGAAAATTCTAGTAGTAAGGTATTTTATTTAATTTGAGAAGTTTTGATTATGGAAAAAATTTCAGTTCTTGCAATTACTAAAAATGGAGTGAATATTGGATTAAAATTAAAAAAGTTATTTCCAGATTGGGAAATTTTTGCTCCATCTAAATTTTCAGATTCTAGTAAGGAAGTAATTTGGTATTCGGAATCTACGTCGGAAAAAATTATTGAACTTTTTAAAAACAATAATGCACTAGTATGTTTATTTTCTTTAGGTGCAGTAATTAGATTGATTGCACCGTATTTGAAAGATAAAAAAACAGATCCTGCAGTAATTGTGATTGATGATAAAATTAATTTTGTAATTAGTGTACTATCAGGACATTTAGGAGGAGCCAATGAATTAACACAATTGATTGCTCAAAAATTAAATGCCATACCAGTAATTACTACTGCCGCTGATGTCAATAAAACCATTGCAGTTGATCTTGTTGGAAGAGAATTCGGTTGGAAAATTGATGATGATTCTACAGTAACTAAAGTTAGTGCATATATGGTAAATGAAGAAAAGATTGGAGTTTATCAAGAAGCTGGTAAAAAAAATTGGTGGGGGGAATTACCAAAAAATGTAAAAATTTATCAGAGTTTAGAAGAAATGCAAAACTCGGATTGTAAAGGATACCTAATTATTTCTGATAGAATTTTAGAGGGAAGCTTTCTCAAAAATTCTGTGGTGTATAGACCACCTAGTTTAGTGGTGGGAATTGGATTACATTGGGATACCACTATGGAAACAATAAAGGAAGGCTTGAATTTTTGTTTACAAAAATACAAACTCAGTGAAAAATCTATTGTAAAATTAGTTTCAATAAAAAAATCAGAGAGTGTTAAGGGGCTAGTTGATATTGGAAAAGACATGAGAGTCTCTGTGGAATATGTTGAAAAAGAGAATTTAGCAGAAATTTTGACACCAAATCCATCAGACATTGTCAAAGCATTTGAGGGTACTTCTAGTGTATCAGAAGCTGCTGCAATCAAAGTATCCGGCGGAGAGTTAATTGTGGAAAAACAAAAATTTCCACCAAATTTGACTATAGCCATAGCGAGGATTGTGGATTGAAGCGTGGATTATTACTAATAGATAGGGGAAGTCGGGAAAGGGAAGCTTCTGAAGAATTGGAGGTTATCTGTAACTCAATAAAAGCAAAAGGAGATTATGTTTTTACTGATTATTGTTTTCTCGAGGTAGAACCACCATACATTGAAGATGGAATTGCAAAATGCCTTAAACAAGATATTGATCACTTAACTATAGTTCCTTATTTTCTGTATCCTGGAAAAAAGGTAAAAATCGCAGTTACTGAAGTTATGAAATTTCAAAAAGATACCAAAGTAAAATTTGTTGTTACAAAACCAATGAGTATGCATAAAACTTTGATTAATTTAGTTGAAAATAGAATATCCACAACTTTGCAGGAGAACATTATTTCAATTCCAAAAAAGAGTGTAGATGTTCTAATTATTGGACATGGTAGCAAAGATCCTAATGCACAAATGTCATTAAATTATGTTGTAGATGGATTAAGGGAAAATTATAGAAATGTAAATAGATGCTGGTTAGAGATAGAACAACCAGATATAGTAGAAGGTATTAAAATATGCGAAAAAAATAATCCTCAAGTGCTTGTCATTGTATTTTATTTCTTACATGAAGGTGCACATGTGAAAACTGATATCAATAATGATCTTTTACCTGCGCTAAAAAATTCTAATATGAAAAAGATATGCATTACAAAACATTTAGGGACTGATGAAAAAATGATTGAGCTAATAGTAGAAAGGGCAAAAGAGGTAGAGAATGGAAACTAGAAAGGGTCAATCAATTGAAGATGCAAGTATGGAAATGATTGATAGAGAAATTGGAATACATCAATACAATAAAAAAGAATGGCCAATCGTCAGAAGAATTATTCATTCAACTGCTGATTTTGATTTTGCAAGAGAAAATGGTATACTTTTTCATAAAGAATCTATTGAAAGTGGAATGAATGCTCTGAAAAATGGGTGTAGTATTGTAGTTGATGTAAATGGAGTAATAGGTGGTCTAAATAAACAAAATCTAAAAGATTTCCAAAATAAGATTGTATGTAATATTTCAAGTCCAGAGATAATGGAGATAGCAAAAAAAGAAAATAAAACTCGTTCTCAGGTATCAATGAGAGCGGCTTTATCCGATATCGAGGGAGGTATAGTTGTAATTGGAAATGCTCCAACTGCTCTAATGGAAGTAATACAAATGGTAAAAGAAGGAATTGTTAAACCTGCATTAATTATTGGAATTCCGGTAGGATTTATTTGCGCTGCAGAGTCAAAAGAAGAGCTATCTAAACTAAAAGAAGTGCCATTTATTACTAATAAAGGAAGAAAGGGCGGTAGTTCTTCAGCTGCTGCAATAATTAATGCATTATACAAACTCATCAGAGTGGAATCATCTTTTTGAATAACTAATACAGTTTTTCACAAAAATTTTTGCGTAGTTAGAACTATCAAAGTAAAGATGTCCATACGATGCAAGTGTGTTATTTTGAATCAAGCCATCTTTATGATTTTTAATTCCTTCACCAACATCCAATTCATATGCAAATTTTGAATCAGAGGAAACGGAATCTAATTCTGAATAGTGAAATTCGTGACCTCTAAGTTCATGGGTATTATCTGAGATGATATTTTTAGATAATATCTTACCTTTTGTATAATTTAATTTCATTTTATTGGTCATTTTTGTTTCGGCATCAAACAAACCAATCATTTTAAATTTTTTATTGTTATAATCAATAGATTTTGTAAGGTACATCAACCCGCCACATTCAGCATAAATTGGTATGTTTTCTTCAGATAATTTCTTTATAGTTTTTTTAATAACAGAATTTTTTTCAAGTAAGCTAGCAAGAATTTCTGGGAAACCGCCACCAATATAAAGTCCATCACAATTTGGAATTTTCTTATCATGGATAGGACTAAAAAACTTGAGGTTTGCTCCCTCACGTCTTAATGCTTGTAAATTATCACGATAGTAAAAATTAAATGAATTATCAAGTGCCACAGCTATTGTAGTTTTTGGTTCTTTCATCAACATTTTAGGTTTGTTTGGAAGTGAAATTGGATTTTTCATAATTTGAATAATTTTTTCAATGTCAAGAGAATCTGAAATTATTTTGGAGGTTTTTTCAATTTTTGATTTAAGATTTTTTTCTTCAGTTGGAATCAATCCTAGATGTCTAGATTCAAAACTTAACGCAGTATTTTTATAAATAACTCCTATGATTGGAAGTTTTATTTTTTCAAATGATTGTCTACATAGAATCTCATGTTTTCTACTAGCAATTTTATTTAGTATAATACCTGAGATTCTAGAATTTTTGTGGAATTTTTGAAATCCGAGAGCTGTTGCTGCAATGGATCTAGCAGTTTTGCTTGCATCAAGTATCAAGATTACCGGAGATTTTGTTATAGATGCAACATGTTGAGTGCTAGCATAATTTGAATTTCCACCAGATCCATCATAGTAACCCATTACTCCCTCAATAACAGAAAGATCAGATTTTGAATTAGATACAAAACTTTCTAAGAGATGGTTTTCTCCCATTAACCAAACATCAAGATTAAATGCTTCATTTTTTGAAATGCTTGAAAGATAGCTTGGATCAATGTAATCAGGACCTACCTTAAATGGCTGTACAGAAAATCCCCTTTTTTGTAGAGCAAAAATAATAGCACATGTTATAGATGTCTTTCCAACTCCGCTAGTAGATCCTGCCAAAACAATTCTTGGAATTTTCAATTCGTATAACTAGAATCATTTTTTATTTAAATTGATACATTTGATTATCCATACTCAATGTTTTTACTTGGATAATCCAAGAATTATCTATGA
>Ga0315273_10013798_pt1 | contig 10402 bp, 7 predicted proteins | sample YL17G02_0_MG_FD_205753 | JGI IMG/M metagenome (GOLD analysis project Ga0315273, IMG submission 205753) | Sediment microbial communities from Yellowstone Lake, YNP, Wyoming, USA - YL17G02_0 | ecosystem: Environmental > Aquatic > Freshwater > Lake > Sediment | place: USA: Wyoming | collected... | reverse complement strand
ACCACCTCGACCCTCAACTTCCCGCTCGGGGACAACCGGGCCAACGGGGTGACCGTGGCTCTGTCTGCTACCGGCACCCTCTCGGCCACCTACATGGGCGAGGTCGGCTCCGCCACCACCCACCTGGTCTTCGACGTGACCGGCTACTTCGTGCCATAGGGGGAAGAAACCGGGAGAGGCGCGAGCAGGAGTCGAACGACCTCAGCCTGGAGCGGTCCCGGCCCCTCTCCCTCGGTCTCGACGAACGCATGGACGATCGCGCAGCGCGGTCGCCCATGTGCAGTTGTCTGCGCCTGAGCGTGTCCGACTCCACCGTCCGGGCCATGGGAGCACCCTCGCAAGACGCAAGTCGATCACGCGTCGCGCCGAGCCGGGCATCCAGATAGCCGAGGTGCCGGATGGGCGAGCGCGCCACCGACGGTGGCGCTCATGCTGTCGGAGATGAGAGGATCGAATGCCCGCGCATCCCGGGCCCCTGTGCCGAGTCTATCCCGGGCGCCCGATGAGGCGCCGATGGCGGCTCGGCTCGCGGACGAGTTCGCCGGCTTGACCGTCCTGCTCGACTGCCGATGGCTCGGCTACGGCGGGGCGGGTCGGGTCACCGAGCTTCTGCTCGGGGAGATGCGCGCCCGCCCGCCCTCCTCGGGTCGGTGGATCCTCTGGGGCGATCCGGCTGCGATAGCGCCGTTCGTCTTCGACGGGGCGATCATCGAACCCTGGCACGGCCACCCTGCCAGGCTCTCCGGGCAGGCCGACTGGCTTCGTGTTCCCCGCGCGGATGTGCGTGTCTACCTCCACCAGGTCCGCCCCCTCCGGCCCGGCCGCTCGGTCACGATGGTGTACGACACGATTCCGCTCCACGTCGAGGCTCGCCCGATCATCAGGCTCGCGAAGCAGGCGTTCTTCAAGGTCGCCTGCGCCCTGAGCGATCAGATCGTCACCATCTCGGCCCAGTCGAAGGAGGCGATCATCCGGGACCTTGGGGTGCGCGGCTCGAAGATCATCGTTGTCGGCCTCTCGGTCGACGCCGGTCGCGTTGCCCGGATCCGCGCGATGCGGGCGCACGCCGATCGATCCGACACGCTCATCTACGTCGGCCGTTTCGGGACGCACAAGAACCTGGAGCGCCTCTGCCGGGCCTGGGCGACCACCGGGTTCCGTTTGCGAGGCGGGCGGTTGCTCCTTGTCGGGGGCAGCCCCGCTGAGGTTCGCCAAATGGGGTCCTGGATCCACCAGCACGGGCTCGCCGGCGTGGAGGCACGCGGGTTCCTCCCCGAGGCGGAGCTCGACCGACTGTTCGCCACGAGCCGCGCGCTCGTCCAGCCGTCGCTTGAAGAGGGCTACGGCCTCCCGGCCGTCGAGGCCGCCGCGGTCGGCCTCCCGGTCGCCGCGAGCCGCACCGGATATGCGTCGGAGATTCCCGGGGAGCTCGTGACGTTCATGGATCCCCGTGACGAGCTCTCGATCGCGGCCGCGATTGACGTCGCAGTTGCCCGCCCCGATCCTGGGATCGGCTTCCAGCCACGATCGACGCTGCGGGAGGGCGTCCTGGGAGCCGTGGCCCGCGCCACCCGGCCGGCGGGCACTCAATGACCCGGTCGATTCTCCTGATCGGGATCGCCCGAGCCCTATCCATCGTTCTCGGGGTCGTCCTCCTGGCCGTGCTCGGGAGGCGCCTTGGCACCGGCGGGTTCGGGACGTTGCAGTTTGCACTGGCACTGATGGCATACCCGTTGATTCTCATTGACCTCGGTCTGACGACGTTCGGGTTGCGGGAGATTGCCAGGGGGAGCCCGTCACCGGACCTCGTCCGCAGCGTGGTCGGGGCGCGACTCGCGCTCCTGGCGTGCACCTTGATCGCGCTCGCCGCAGGGGTCGTCTTCGTTCCACTCAGCACCGAGTTGCGAGCTGTGATCGTCGTCCTGAGCCTCGGCCTCCCCGCAGCTGCCCTGAATGCTCGCTGGGTGCTCCAGGGCGAGCGGCGATTCGCTCGGTCGGCGGCCGTGGAGGTTGCGGCGACGGGGACGCAGCTGCTCGCGGTCCTCGCGCTCGTGAGCGGAGGGGATGATGCCGCCGCTGCCGCCGTGGCGCTAACCCTCGCTTCGTGGATGACCACGGCGGTGTCAGTGCTCCTGGCTGGCCGCTGGCCCCGCTTTCGTCCCAGGATTGGACGTGACATCCGGGCGACGATCCTTCGTGGTCTGCCGCTCGGAGCGGCCGCGGTCGCCATCACGATCTACTACAGTTTTGACACGATCCTGCTCGGCATCTTCCGGGGTGCTGAGGAAGTCGCCTACTACGCTGCTGCCTACCGAGTCATCCTGCCAATCCTCGCCGTGGCGGGGGCGGTGGGGACGGTGGCGATCCCCCACTTGTCGTTCCTCGTGGCACGGGATGCTCCCGCCGCGGAGAAGGCGGTCGCCGACCTCTCGCACCAGATGGTCCTGTCGGCGCTGCCGATGGCCGTTGGTGGTGCCCTCGCCGCGGAACCGATCATCCGCCTGGTCTATGGGCCCGAATTCGCGCCGGCCGCCGCCCCGTTCCGGATCCTCGTGTGGAGCGTCGTCACCGTGTACGCCAACGCCGCCTTCGCCTTCCTGCTGCTGGCGCGAGGCGGCGACCGTCGGTACCTAGCCGCCGTGACGGCCGGGGCGGCCGCGAACATGGGCCTGAACCTCGTCGTCATCCCGCTGGCCGGGATGATAGGCGCCGCCGTGATCACCATCGTGTCGGAGGTTTCGGTGCTCAGCCTCCTGCTGTGGTGGACTCGCGACGTGTCGCGGGCTGCGATCCCGGCGGCTCTGAAGATCGCGGTGATCCCGACGCTGGTCATGGCGGTGGTCGTGTGGCCTATCCGCGAGACGATCGTCGCCATCCCCGCGGGCGTCGTCGCGTACGGCCTGGCGGCGACGCTGACGGGCGCGATCCCGGTCCGGGACCTGCTCGACCGGCTGAGGTCCGGAAGAAGGCTGTGACCGCGTTGGCCTGGTGGCCGGAGACCGGCCACCGACACTCCCGAACGACATGACGACAGTCCCCAAGCGGACGCTTCTCCGGGTCATTGGTGCGACGGCCGAGGGAGATTCATTTCGGCTTCGAGTCGCGTTGCTCGTTCCTCTCGTCGTTGCCCTCGTGTACCGGGTCGTCCTTGGCTCCCACATCCGCGATCTTCTGTATGTCGCGTACTCGAACAGCGACACCGCCGCCTTGCCGTTCCTCGCCGAGCTGCTGCGCGAGCATCCCACGAGCGCGCCACTCACCGACATCTCTCAGCCCGGCTACCTCCAGGTCGACCTGTGGACATCGTGGCTACCGATGCACCGACTGGTCTGGAAGTGGGCATTCGGACCCGGTCTCGTGGTGGTGGCCGTGGTTGCGGCCGGCTGGGCCGTCGCTCGCCTCAGCAATCGCTGGGCGGGCTTGCTTGGGAATGACGGTGCACGTCGGCTCGTACGATATCGCCATCAGGTTCACACCAGGCTGGCGCCGTCGGGTAAGCGGGAGAGTCCCCACAACGCACTCGGTGCCGCGTTGTCCGCCCTCGCGCTGCGGCTTCATGTATGGTCTCACGGATGCGCCAATCGTCGCGTTTCCGTCGGCGATTGAGCGAACCCACGGTGCCGGCGAGGCATTCGTCGATCGGGCAGGAGGGCCAGGTGGGGCTGATGCCAAAAGCCGCCGGCTACTACGCCAGCGATCGATCTGACTTCCTCGACTGGGTCGGCGGTGAGTTCGAGCGTGTCCTGGACGTCGGCTGCGGCGCTGGCTCGAACGCGTCCTGGTACCGGCGTCACGGCGCGCGCGAGATCGTCGGCATCGAGCTCGATCCGGCGAGCGCCGTCCAGGCTGCCTCTGTCTACGACCGGATCCTCTGTGACCCCATCGAGACGGCCGTCCACGCGCTCGAGGGGAGCTTCGATCTTATCGTCTGCGCCGACGTGCTCGAGCATCTCGTCGACCCGTGGTCGGTCGTGCATGAGCTCGGCCGCGTCGCGAACGCCGACACCGTCCTAGCAGTTTCGATCCCGAACATCCGATTCCTGCCCGCGATCCTGCGGATCGCATTCGGCCGCGGGTTCGCGTACGAGGACCAGGGGATCTTCGACTCGACTCACCTGCGGTTCTTCACCCGCCGGGACGCTCAGTTGATGCTCCGCCGAGGTGGTTGGGTGCCGCAGCGCTGGGGTGCACCGCAGTTCGCGAGGCTTGGCTCCGTCCGCCGGCTGGCGCGACGATCGACTCGGGGGCTGTCCGACCAGTGGCTCGCGGGTCAGCTGTACGCGGTCTCACGTCCGGCTCGTCGCGGTTGATCGGCCCGACGAAGCAAAGCCGCGGTCCGTCTCCGGGCAGCTCGGCTGAGCGGCATGCTCAGGGTCGAGGCAGGATCGTCAGTGCCGTACCGTCAGGAAGGGCGACGCCGACTTCCCCGCGGGCGATCGTGGCATCCGGGTCGCCCTCGTCGTAGGTCAGTCCGTACTTCGCGGCATAGTAGCGGACGTCCCAAGGATTCGACCAGATTGTGTCGAGCCCAACGTAGCGCACGCTGCCACCCGGCCAGCGAGCCGCGACTTCCGCGACCGCCTCCTCGAGGTGCCAGTTCTCGTGGACCGGGGGGCCGATGAGGTAGCCGTGCTGGGCGAACGCTACCACCGGCCCCACTCGTGCCTCCGCCGGCAAGAGCGGGTTCCCGAAGCTGATCGCCTGAAAGGCCACGACCGCGCCCGCCACGAGGACCGGCTCGATCCATCGCCGTCGCGGGAGCCAGGATGTCGCGATGATCGCTACGCCGACAGTCGCCGGCAGGATGTAGCGAGCGTCCTTGTTCCAGAGAAGCGTGAATCCAACGATGGTGCCGATGACGAGGAGGAGCGGGTAGAGGTTTCGCCGGTTCCAGCGTACGAGGCCCAACACGAACAGGAGGGTCGGGGCGAGATAGAGGTGGTCCTGGACGAGGCGGGTCAGGTACCAGGTGAACGACTCAACGGACCACACCGCCGGGTCGCCTTCTCGCATGCCGGCGTCTGTGCTGTTCGCGAAGAGGTCGATCCGCAGCGGCTCGAGATTGGACGCATACCACGGCCCTGCAACGAGGAGCGTGGCGGCAAGGGCTCCCAGCATGGGGCGGAATCGACGCTCGCGCAGGGCGATCAACACGGCGAAGGTGAGTGGCGCAGCCATCACGATCACGAATGTCCACTTCGTCAGAAGGCCGAGCCCGGCCGCGATGCCGAACGCCAGCGACGCCCGACCCATGGAGAACTCCCGGGTGCGGATCAGGAGGAACAGGGCAAGCGCGACCATCGCCGTCAGCGGTGCGTCGAGCTGGTACTCCTTGAACTGCGAGACGATCGTCGGCAGGGCGAGCGCGAGGATGGCTGCCATGCGGCCTGTTCGTCGGTCGTGCAGTTCGACGCCGATCCCGTACACGCTCAGAACGAGGACGATCAAGAACCCGCAGTTCGTCAGGATGGCGACCGGGACCTCCGTCCCCAGCGCCGCGTACAGCGGCTGTGTGAGCCAGTAGACGAGAGGCGGGTAGTAGTACCAGTTTCGGAGAAGGCCCAGCCACTGGTTCGACTCCGCAAGACTGCGGTATTCGAGGCTCGTCCACAGGTGCCGGGCCATGTCCCAGTGAGGCGGACGCGTGTCGATGGCCGACCAGAGGACGTTCGCTGCAGCCACGGCGAGCGCGACGCACACGAGGATCGTGGCGTCCCGCCGGGCCGTGTCCGACCTGGCCCATCTGCCAAGGCTTCGCCCGGGCGGGCCGAGCCCGGGGGCTCCGATCACGGTCCCGAGAGAATCGGCTGGACCCCCCGGCCGTCCAGGGCAGGCGCGGCGCTGACGGCCAGGATCAGGATCCAGATGGTCGTGGCGAAGACCGGCGCGTCGGGTGATGAGCTCAGGACCGCGGAGGTCCCGAAGATCCCGATCATCGCCAGGACCAGCGCCCGGCCCTGGCTAGGACCGCGGGCGGCCCAGAGGATCATCACCACGAAGATCAGCCCGTAGAGGATGGCTCCGAGGATCCCCGTCTGGAGCGCGACGATCAGGACGAAGATGTCGGGGGTCAGGTCCGCCTGCGCCTTCCCGGACCGAGTCGAGGCGCTGCCTTCCGTGCCGAGGCCGTTTCCCATCGGTCGCGCCGCCAGGCTCTCGAGCCCCAGACGGACCTGGTCGAGGCGGAGGCTCGACGACTCTTGCGATGACGGGTCACTCGACGTGACCCTCGTGCCGACGATGTCGAGTAGACCTGGCCCAGCGGTCGCGGCACCAGCGGTCTGGCCGGGAGCGGGGGCCTGGCTCGGCGCAGCTGATTGGCCCGGGAACGTCGCCGAGCCCGGTGGTTGCGTCGAGATGAATCCTGAGCCTGCCCCGGTCAGGAGGAGGGCCATCGTCACCGTGGAGATCGCCCCGACGAGGATCGGCCGGCTGCGGCGCAGGACGACGAGCACGAGCAGCCCGACCACGAGCGCGATCATCGCACCGCGCGTGAGGGACTCGATGCAGGCCACGCCGGCGACGATCCCAAGCGCGACGTAGACCGCGGCGGGCCAGCTGCGCCATCCGGACCGGATGACCGCGCGCTCGAGCATCCAGGTCGCGAAGACTGCGATCGCTGCCATCAGGTAGCCAAACACGAGCGCGTTCGAGATGCCGCCGGATGCCCTGACGTATCCCTGGAACATCGCCGAGGTCCCTGAGATGAGGCGGCCCGCGCTCCCCTCGACCCCCGAGTAGTCACGGTCATACCCGAGGCTGGTGACGATCCCGCCGTGGGTGGCGGTGTCCAGGATCCCCATGCCGGCCGCGACGAATCCGACGGCAGTGAGGGTCCCGAGCAGAACCCCGATGCTCAGCGATCTCCGCGCCATGAGCACGTAGGCGGCGAACCCGACCATGGTGTACAGGAGGAGGTTCCTTGCCGCGAGGAATGCGGGCACGGTGGCCGGGCTCGGCAGGACGAGCATCAGTACCCAGGCCACCAGGACCGCGAATGGAACGATGGCGAGCCCCGCGACCGCAGGTGGGCGCCCAGCCGCGCGCGGCGCCAGGGATGCCCGGCTCCACCCCGATCGATTCCGGAAGAGGATGGCGACCGCGAGGCAGACGAACGAGATCGCGACCCCGTCGCGAAGGACTGCCCCGGCCGGATAACCGCCGACGTTCGGCAGCCACGACGAAAGGTAGTCCGCGAACGTGGCGATGCAGACTACGGCCACCATCCCGATCGCGGCCAAGATCCGGGCGCCACTCGCCCATCGAGTCGGCCTCGATTCCCCGACGGGGCCGAACCGGGTCACTCCAGGGGACTCCTTCCTGCGCCGCTCGCTGTGTGACCAAATCCGGCCGAAGCAACCGGCCTCGGTGGTGGCGTATCGTCGAAGACCGGGATCTCGGGTTGGTGTCGCCCGATGCGCAGTCCCTCGAGGTATGCCCGGGTGATCGGAAGTACGCGGTCCGTCTGCGACCTCGCCAGCCGGTTGGCCACCATACCCGCCAAGCGGAGCGGGACGGCGGTGACCTTCCAGGGCAGACCCAGGCTCGACACGAAGATGGCCGCACTTCGCGCGAAGGTGACGTCCGAACGAAGGCTCCGGCTGGACGAGCCATCGCTGATCGACGCGCCGCGACGGTGGATGACGGTCGCGTCCCGGGCGACCGCGAGGCGCCACCCAGCACGGCGCGCCCGGAGGCTCAGATCCGTGTCCTCAAGGTAGAAGAAGTAGCGCTCATCGAAGCCACCGATCTGGCGGAGGAGCGATCGTCGTACGAGGAGGCTCGCCCCGACGAGGTGATCGCATGCCTTCGACGACGACCTGACGTATGTCGACGTCGTTCCGAGCCAGCGGTTTATGGTCCCGCCGCCCATCGCCTGGATCCGACCCGAACCATCGGCGTCCACCAGCCGGCTCCCGACGATTCCTATTCGGGAGTCGGAGTCCCCCAGCGCGACCATGTGGGACAGAGTTGATGGTTCGACGAGCGTGTCGTTGTTCAGCACCCAGACGTAGTCGACCCAGGAAGCCTCACGAAGGGCCGCGGCGATCCCGGCATTCATGCCGCCGCTGAAGCCCCGATTCGATTGGAGTTGGACGAGCTGAGCCCACGGTGCCTCGGCGCGAATGCGATCCCCGGAGCCGTCGGTCGAGCCATTGTCGACCACGATGACGCGCGGCATTGCGGCCAGGTTCCGAAGAGACTCGAGGCATGCGACCGTGTCGCGCCAGCCATTCCAGTTGAGCACTACGACCGTGACGCGCTCGGCCGCGGGGCCCGTCCCCGGCCCGGACTCCGGTTCGGGACTCTGCATGATGCTCCTGGGTCAGCGCGACGTCACCGTCTCCGGTCGCTCGGCGTGCCCGAGACGGACAAACCGGACCCGGGACAGGACATGATACTGGGTGATCTCCACTCACGGGGATCAGGGCACGAAGTAGCCGGTCACGTCGAAGATGAGGTGGGTGGTCGCCGACGGTCCGGCCTCGCCCATGTAGGTGGCCGAGAGGGTGCCGGTCCCCGAGAGGGCCACGGTCACCCCGTTGGCCCGGTTGTCCCCGAGCGGGAAGTTGAGGGTGGAGGTGGTGGGCGTGTTGGTCGGGGCGGGAGTGAGGGCCACGAAGCCCGGGCTCGTCTGCTGCGTGACGGTCAGGTTGCCGGTGACCGCGACCGCGCCGGCGGGGACCCCCCCGTGGCCGGTCACGGCGAAGGTGCGGGCCACCCCCGAGCTGAAGGTGCCCGACAGGCCCGTGCCGTTCCGGGTGTCGAGCAGGCGGGCGGGGGTGAGGCTGACGTAGGTGGCGCCGAGGAGCGGAAGCTGGACATTGATGCCGGTCGCATCCGGCGGCACCGTCACCCCCGTGGCCGCAGTCGGGCTCGGGGTGTAGCCGCCGACGCTGTAGTAGCCCGACGCGAGAATCCCGCTGGAGTCGGAGAACGACACTTTGTAGGTGCCCGCGGCGAGACCGGCGACGGTGTACGCCCCGCCGGCGGCTGTGGTGGCCCAGGTGCAGGAGCCACCCAGAATCAGGCAGGCCCCGACCTCGATCCCGGCCAGCGGTGTGCCGCCGGGTCCGGTCACCGTGCCGCTGATGTGGAGGCCGAGCGGGAGCTGGACGCTGATCCCCGTCGCGTCGGGCGGCACGCTGACCGGGGTGGCCGAAGCCGGGCTCGGCGTGTAGCCGGCGGTGCTGTAGTAGCCGGAGGCGTATGTGCCGCCGGGATCAGAGAAGCGGACCGTGTAGGAGCCCGCGGCGAGACCGCCGACCGCATAGGTCCCGCCGGCGGCGGTGGAGGCCCAGTTGCAGGTGCCATCCAGAGTCCGACAGGCCTCGACCTCGACCTCGGCCAGCGGCGCACCGCCGGGTCCGGTCACCGTGCCGCTGATGTGGCGGCCGGGCGGGAGCTGGACGCTGATCCCCGTCGCATCCGGCGGCACGCTGACCGGCGTTGCCGAAGCCGGGCTCGGCGTGTAGCCGGCGGTGCTGTAGTAGCCGAACGCGTATGTGCCGCCGGGGTCAGAGAAGCGGATCGTGTAGGAGCCCGCGGCGAGGCGGCCGACGGTGTACGTCCCATTGGCGGCCGTGGTGGCCGAGCCGCACGAGCCGCCCACGGTTGGGCAGGCACTGACGCTGATCCCGGTCAGCAGTGCCCCGCCGGGCCCGGTGACCGTTCCGCTGACGTGGCGACCGAGCGGGAGCTGGACGCTGATCCCCGTTGCGTCCGGCGGCACTGTGACCGGTGTCGCCGCGGTCACGTTCGGCGCGTAGCCGGCGGTGCTGTAGTAGCCGCCGATGTACGTGCCGTTTGGGTCAGAGAACGACACCTTGTAGGAGCCCGCGGCGAGGCGGTCGACGGTGTACGTCCCATTTGCGGCCGTGGTGGCCACGCCGCAGGAGCCACTCAAGGTCGGGCATGCACTGACCTTGAAGCCGGCCAGCGGCGCCCCGCTAGGCGCGGTCACCGTGCCGCTGATGTGGAGGCCGAGGGGGAGCTGGACGCTGATCCCCGTCGCATCCGGTGGCACGCTGACCGGGCTGGCCGCAGCCCAGTTCGGGGTGTAGCCGGTGGTGCTGTAGTAGCCGGAGGCGTACGTACCGCTGTAGTCGTAGAAGCGGACCGTGTACGAGCCGGAGGCGAGGCGGCCGACGGTGTACGTCCCATTGGCGGCCGTGGTGGCCGAGCCGCAAGAGCCGCTCCAGGTCGGGCAGACCCTGACCCGGATCCCGGCCAGCGGTGTGCCGCCGGGTCCGGTGACGGTGCCGCTGATGTGGAGGCCGAGCGGGAGCTGGACGCTGATCCCCGTCGCGTCGGGCGGCACGGTCACGGGGGTAGCGTCATCCCAGGCAGGCGTGTAGCCGGCGGTGCTGTAGTAGCCGGAGGCGTAGGTGCCGCCGGGATC
>Ga0315273_10013792_pt1 | contig 10404 bp, 4 predicted proteins | sample YL17G02_0_MG_FD_205753 | JGI IMG/M metagenome (GOLD analysis project Ga0315273, IMG submission 205753) | Sediment microbial communities from Yellowstone Lake, YNP, Wyoming, USA - YL17G02_0 | ecosystem: Environmental > Aquatic > Freshwater > Lake > Sediment | place: USA: Wyoming | collected... | reverse complement strand
GGTTTGGGACGGGGAAATCAATCCGGGACTGGACTACTCGGCTCACTGAGGAGCAGGAGGAAATCCTGAAGTCTCTCGGTGCGACACGGTATCTTCCTGTGTCTTAAAAGCTCCGAAAGGTGGGTTCTAGTGGCGGATTTGATTATATGCACATTCTGGAAAACATATATTATCTTGAGAAATAATATTACCTCATAGGCACCAGTGGGTCCAATGCAGCCCGGAAACGCAGCCGGAGATCGCCTCTCCTTCCTGGACCGCTACCTTACCCTTTGGATATTTCTGGCCATGGCCATGGGCGTCGGTCTGGGGTATGCCGTACCAGCTGTGAGGGGCGCTCTCAACGCTGTGCAGCTTGACACGGTCTCCCTTCCAATAGCCATCGGCCTGCTCGTGATGATGTACCCGCCACTGGCACGGGTCAAGTACGAGGAGCTGCGCAACCTCGTGACCGCCAGGGATTCCAAGAAGATGTTCGGCGTCTCGCTGATTCTAAACTGGCTGGTCGGCCCCCTCTTGATGTTCGCCCTTGCATGGATGTTCCTCCCTGACCTGCCCGAGTTCCGGATGGGCCTCATTATGGTCGGGTTGGCCCGCTGCATAGCCATGGTCCTGGTCTGGAACCAGCTCGCCAAGGGCGACTGCGAGTACTGCGCCGTGCTGGTGGCACTCAATTCCGTGTTCCAGATACTATTCTACTCGATGCTTGCGTACTTGTATATCACGGTGTTCTCTGGCTGGATCGGCGGCGTTTCGGCGTCTGCTCAAGTGAATGTGTCCATTTTCGACATTGCCAGAAGTGTGTTCATCTTCCTGGGCATCCCCTTCATTGCCGGGATAGTTACCCGCTTCGCATTGATATCGCGGAAGGGCAAGGATTGGTATGATGAAATATTTGTCCCACGAATCGGGCCGGTGGCCCTCGTGGGCCTGCTCTTCACCATAGTGGTCATGTTCTCCATCAAGGGAGACGCCATAGTCAACAGGCCGCTGGATGTGGTCCGGGTGGCGATGCCGCTTGTCGCATATTTCCTGCTCATGTTCTTTGTTTCATTCTGGATATCCATCAAAATGAAGTTTGGCTACCCGATGGCGGCCACGCAATCGTTCACAGCCGCATCGAACAACTTCGAACTTGCCATTGCGGTGTGCATAGGCGTGTGGGGGATCGCGTCCCTGCAGGCGTTCGCCGCCGTTATAGGACCTCTGATGGAGGTCCCGGTGCTGATAATGCTGGTCCCGGTCTCGTTGTGGCTTAAGCGCAAGTACTTCCAGAAAGGGGGCCTGCCTGGCTGAAAGTCGTCGGCCCGGCATCTGTGAATATAGTCGGGCAAATAGTGTTACATTAGTAGTACATAGCTATAACGAAAAATATAGAAAATTATTTTAGCCACAATAGTCATGTTACGACCGGGTATGACCATGGAGATTCGCAAGGTCCAGCTAACCGGCGGCTCCTCGTACGTGCTCACCCTGCCCAAGGACTGGGTCAAATCGATGGGCATAAGGAAGAACGATCCTTTGGGGCTCGTGGTACAGCCCGACGGTACATTGATGGTCACCACGCGCACCACGGAGGCCCGCCCGCAGAAAAACAAAGAGATAAAGGTGGAGGAGGTCCGGGACCAGACGCACCTTTTTCGGATACTCATCGGCGCCTACATCATGGGATTCTCCACGATGACCATCCGCGCCACCGGGCGGATACCGGCCCAGGTGCGCCAGACAGTCATGAGGTTCGCCCAGATGACGATAGGTCCGGAGGTCATGGAGGAGAGCACCTCGTCCATCACGGTCAAGGACCTTCTCAACCCTGCGGAGATGCCGTTCGACAAGACCATTCGCAGGATGCACATTCTCGTCAGGACGATGCACGAGGATGCCTTCGCGGCCCTTGAGAAGCGTGACCGGGGCCTTGCCGAGGACGTCATGCGCCGCGACGGCGACATCGACCGCCTCAACTGGCTCGCCGCCCGCCAGCACAGCATCATGCTGGGAGACACCACCCTGGCGCGCCGGATGGGCATCAGCCTGGAGGACGCCGGCCACTTCTTCCTCATCGCCCGCATCCTGGAGCGCATCGGCGACCACGGGGTCCGGATATCGCGGGCGGTGCTCAAGCTCATGGACAAGAGGATGGGGAAGGAGCTCCAGAGTATGATGAACCTGGCCAGCTTGGAGGCCCTGGAGCTGCTCAACTCCAGCCTGGACAGCTGGTTCGGCCGCAACATCCGGGCCGCCAACGAGAGCCTCGACCGCCTCGGGAACCTTTTGGAGAAATGCGAACGGATAAACCAGGCGGCCCAGCACGTCAAGAGCACATTCTCAATACCCGTAACTGACATCGCCGAGAGCATCCGCAGGACGGGAGAGTACGCGGCGGACATTTCGGAGCTCGTGATAAACAACCTCGTCCGCGAGTAGGAAAGGGGGTTCTCAGATTTCGAACCAACATGGTTATATATTTGCAATATTCTAGATTATTACTAGGTAACGTTATAACGACGAGCAGGCGGAAAGGCGAATGAAAAAATTGGTCTCCATTGCCGCGGTGGCGCTGACCCTTTTCGGGGCGATGGCCTACATCCCGGCCGGTATGGGAGATGGCGCGGACCCGGTGCCATCCTTTTGTTGCGCCCTGCGCGTTGGCCCCGATGGCGGCCTCTACTCCACGACGGTCAACTTCATGACGCCGCCGGTCCGCGCTGATGCCTCCAGGGTGAACTCCGGCAGGAGCCCGTATTGCGATATCATCAACAACAGCGGCCGGATCATACCGGACGAGACCGTACGGAGCCTCGACGAGAACTTCACCCTCTACATCTGGCCCAACGACACCGCCTCCTTCGGCACCCCCTCATATCCGAAGATAAAGCTGTACATCATCACCTTCGACGGGATGGGCGGGGTGGCCGGATATTTCAGCTCCGGTACCCCCGATTCCATTTTCCTCGACTACGACGACCTCGCGCTGGACCTCGATGTCACGGCCCACGAGCTCCAGCACCTTATCCACAACGACAAGGACCCGTGGGAGACTATATGGGTCAACGAGGGCTGTTCCGAGGCGGCCATCTACGAGTGCTACGGCGGGGGCAATCCGGGGCTCACCCTGCACTTCGGCTCGTTCAGCACCAACACCGACAACGATTTCACCAATTGGAACACCGTAAGCGACTACGGAGGGGCGGGGCTTTGGACCATCTACAACCTCGAGCATTTCGGGGGCCGCAACTTCACGAAGGCCCTGGTCGCAGACCAGTCCCGCGGGATGGCAAGCTACGACAAGCAGCTGGCCCCTTTCGGTGAGAGCTGGAATTCAATTTTCAAACGGTGGGTGGCGGCCAACTGGCTGAACAACCACAGCGTGGACAATGGGGAATGGGGATACACCGGCGTGTGGAACTATGTGGGCCACACGCTTTTGGAAAAGAACTACCCGGCGACATGCTCTTCCGCCGTAAGCGAGGCATGGAGCGCCGACTACATCCGCTTCGAGCCGACGATATGGAACAGGCTCCAGGGCGACATCCAGATAAATGTGACATTCACCTCCGGGACACCATACTGCGCCGTCGCTGCGGTGGGAAAGCCGGGGACCCCGAACCCGGACCGCGTCATCGTCCCTGTCATATCCGGGAACCGGGCCACCGCCCTGGTGCCCAATCTGGGGGGTGACTTCTCCGTCACCTGTCTTGCGATAAGCGGCCTGGGTGGCTCCTGCAACTACACGTACGAGGCGAGCATAGTCGACCTGACAGCGCCCAACACCACCCTTTCCGTGACGCCCACAAAGCCCAACGGCAAGGACGGATGGTATGTCACAAGGCCGTCGCTGGGCCTTTCCGCCAGCGAGCTGAACTACACCTCTTATTACCATTGGGACGACGGGACCGACATAAAATACACGGGCAAGTTCTCGGTGCCCGACGGAGAGCATCTGCTGCACTACCATTCCATCGACGGGGCCGGAAACATCGAGGTCGGCAGGACCCGTGCATTCAAGGTGGACCTGACGCCGCCCAACACCACCGCCGGGTTCGACCCTTCAAGACCTGACGGGAACAATGGATGGTATCTCTCGGCGGCCAACATCTCCTTGAGCTGCGACACGCCCGGCGCCAACATCAGCTGGTCGTGGGACGACCGGCCCTTTTCGTCCTTCAATTCGTCCGTGAAGATCATCGAGGGCATCCACAGGTTCAACTACCACGCAGAGGACGCAGCCGGCAACATCGAGATTCTCCGGACCGTCGAGACGAAACTGGACACCGAGCCGCCGGCGGTCAATGCGACGATGAATCCGGCCGTCCCCGACGGGCTCAACGGATGGTACGTCAGGACCCCGACCCTCAACCTGTCATCGGACGAGGCCCATCATCCGGTGATATTCTACCGGTGGGATGACGGCAACCTCTCGCCCTACAAGGGGGACCTCAAGCCTCCCGCCGGGGAGCACGCCATCGCATTCTATGCCGTTGACGAGGGGGGCAATAACGGGACTCAATACAGCCTGCGCACCAAGGTGGACACCGTCGCCCCCGTAGCCCGGATCAAGGGCGAGCCCCTCGAACCGGGCGGCCTCGACGGCTGGTTCAATGCCCCGGTGGTCATCAATTTTTCGACCAACGAGACGGGCAATGTGACCTTCCGCTACCGTTGGGACGAAAATCCCGAGCAGGCCGCCACCGGGCCGCTAGAGGCGCCTGAGGGCGCCCATATGCTTACGTACTACGCTATTGACGAAGCGGGAAATACGGGGAATGAAAGGACGACCCAGTTCAAGGTGGACACCGCCGCTCCTGCAACGGTCCTCTCCATCTCGCCCGAGGACATCGGCAAGGGTTGGTTCCATTTCCATCCCAAGGTGAACCTCTCCACCGAACCCGCCTCCACTGTCCAGTACTCCCTGGACGGCGGCCCCCTCGTGAAATACATCCGGAGCTTCGAAATAGGGGAAGGCGCGCACAATCTCACATTCTTCGCCTCGGACCAGGCCGGCAACTGGGAGAAGCGCCAAAGCAGGATATTCAAGGTGGACACCCTCGTGCCGGTGCTTTGGGTGAACCTGAGCATGGACAATTTCACCACCGTCCAAAACGTCACCGTGACCGCGGCGGGCGAGGACCAAAACGGCGTCCAGGACTACATTTTCGATTTCGGGGACGGAGAGGTGGCCTCCTGGACCAATCTTTCCACGGCCACCCATGTATATCCCCTTCCAGGAACCTACACGGTCACGGTCAGGGTCCGGGACCTCTCGGGCCTCATGACCATCGCCCAGCCCATTACGGTCACCGTCAGGCTGCCCCCGAAGCCGCCACCGGCAACTCCCACGGATTCCTTGCGGGCGTTCATCTCGTCCATCCCCGTCTTCGTCTACTACCTGATGGCCATCGCCCTCGTTGCCGCCATGGCGGGCGGAGTCGCCGGCCACGTCGCCCGCAAAAAGAGACGGGCCCGGCTATACATCGATGTCGAGAAGGCCGAGGCGGAGCGCGAGAGGCGCCACACGATGGAGATCCACGATGATGATCCCCTCGGACTGCCGAGGAGCCGCACAGTCCCTGCATCCTCGGCAGCCCCCAATTATTCTCCCGCTGCATCAGCTGGCACCGAAAATTCCGGGCAGGGGCCCTCAAGTGGCGCACCCGCCCTGATCGACTGGACGCCGGACCATCCCGTCATGGACGACGCGCCGGCCGCGGAAACATTCGCCGTCCAGCCCGAGGAGATCGTGTACGAGACCGAGGTCAATGCGCCCGTCCCGATATGGGCCCAGGGCGCCAGGCAGAAGCCTGCGCCTGTTCCAAGGCAGCCTGCGGCTGCACGGCAGCCGCAGGCTGCTCAAACCGGTTCCAGACGCGCGGAACCGGACAATACTGGCGGCACGCCCGCGGATGACCCCGGCATCCAGGACATCCTCAAAGCAATAGAGCATGTGAAAGGAAAGCGCAGATAGCTCCCGTCGTCGCCCGATGCCCTATGAAATCTTTAAGTCACAGAAACGTCGTTTGGGGCCCCGATGACAACCAGGCCCATGGAGGCTTTCCGCAGGAGGGCCCAGGAATCGCTGGCCCCGGCGCTCAGGCACATGGGGGTCAAGCAGGTCGGGGAGGCGCTGGACGCCCTGGTCATCGCGCCCGAGGGCCGCGGGGACTTCTCATTCCCGGCGTACTTTCTCGCAAAGGAGCTTCGGGCCGCCCCTGAAAAGATCGCTGCCGACATCGTGTCGCAAACCGAATTGCCGGAAGCTTTCGAACGCGTCGAGGCCGTGGGGCCCTACATCAATTTCCACATCCGCACGGACATGCTGGCGGCCGTCGTCGTCCCCGCAATACTGGAGGAAAAGGCGCTATTTGGGACCGAGCCTGACAACGGGACAAGGGTGGCCCTGGAGCACACCTCCGCCAATCCCAACGGGCCCTTCCATGTCGGGCGGGCGCGCAACCCGGTGATAGGCGACACATTGGCCCGGGTCCTCCGCTCCGCCGGTTTCGACGTCGAGACCCAATACTACGTCAACGACATGGGCAAGCAGGTGGCGATACTTCTTTGGGGGCTGGAGCACTTCAAACCCGAAGAACTGCCGCCGGTGGACAGGGACAAGCCCGACCACGACATGGTCAGGTACTACCAGAAGGCGTCCGGCCTGATGGAGAAGGACCCTGTCGTTGGAGAGGACGTCCAGCGTCTCCTGAGCGCGTACGAGGGCGGAGATGAAACCGTCGGCGAGAGGTTCCGGCGGGCATCCCAGAAGGTGCTTGACGGGATGGCGGCCTCGCTGGGGCGCATCAACGTGCAGGTGGACCATTTCGTGTGGGAATCCCAGTTCGTCGAGGACGGTTCTGCCCAAAGAGTTGTGGAGGTCCTCAGGAAGGCGGATGTCGCCGGCCAGGAGGACGGGGCGTATTTTTTGGAACTGGCCGGCTACGGGGTCAAGGGCAAGGACACGCGCTTTTTCTTCACAAGGCGGGACGGAACGACCCTGTATACTACCAGGGACGTCGCCTACCACCTCTACAAGCTCGCGCACTGCGACATTGCCGTCAATGTCCTGGGCGAGGACCACAAGCTGGAGGCCCGCCAGCTGGCCGTGGCCCTCAAGCTCCTGGGCGCCCAGAAGGCCCCGGAGAACCTGTTCTACTCGTTCGTCAGCCTTCCCGAGGGAAAGATGTCCACCCGCCGCAACAGGGTTGTCTACCTGGATGACCTGATAGACGAGGCGGTCGAGAGGGCCTACGAGGAAGTTCACAAGAGGCGCTCGGACATCCCCGAGGAAAGGATGCGCCAGATAGCCGAATGGGTCGGGGTGGGCGCCATCCGCTTCAACGTCATTCGGGTACAACCGGAAAAGCAGATGGTGTTCAAGTGGGAGGAGGCCCTCAACTTCGAGGGCAACAGCGCGCCTTTCATCCAGTACTCGCACGCCAGATGCTGCTCGATACTCGCAAGGGCCGCAGAGGCCGGCAGGCTTGCCCCCGGCGCGCTCTGCTCGCCCGAGGAGGCCGCCCTTCTCAGGATACTGGGCCGCTACCCCGAGACCGTTCTGGAGGCAGCCGTGCAGAGAAGGGCCCATATCATCGCCGCCTACGCCCACGAATGCGCCGCATCACTCAACCAGTTCTACAAGTCCTGCCCCGTGCTGAAGGCCGAGACGCCGGAGCTGCGCGCAAGCAGGCTGGCGCTGGTCGACGCATCGAGGTGGGTGCTCCGCAACGCACTGACCATCCTCGGGATATGGGCGCCCGAGGAAATGTGAATTTTCCTGCCTATATGAGCATGTCGTCCATAACCATAAACTTCTTATCGTGCCAGGGTATTCTTTACGTGGGGAGAATGACGGGGGCGACACGATGAATACTGGCCGTATGGTACTTTTCATGGCGGTTGCGGCAATGGTGTCGGTGAATTTTTCCGGCTGTGTCAACGCCGCCATCCCTGATGAGCGGGCGGTCAACGCCGAGGCTTCCGATGGCGTTTCCTGGAGGCCCGTGGTGCCAGTGAAATCGGCCGCCATCGTCGGCTACGACCCCAACTCCTACAACGACGACTACGCCTACCTGGCACAGGTCCCGGCATCCACATTCTACCAGAAGATGTCCGACAGGATATTCTCCTATCCCGTGGTCTTCTACAAACCGGAGGATGCATCGGTCCCGGACAACGAAAAGATCCTCAACTCCGGCCAGGGAGTGAGATACTTCATGGAGGACTGGACGACATACTGCGGCGGCAAGCTCGACCGGGTCCAGTTCGTGAACATGCCCGCCTCGGAGGCATCGGCGGCCCTTGCGGCGCTCAACATGACCGCCTCATCGGTCAGCATGGTCCCGAGGGGTTCGCCATATGCGACCGCCAGGGACATCGCCCTCTCAAACTGGGAATACTCGAAAGATGCGGTGGTGGCCGTCATCTCCGAGAAATATCCGACGCCGAAGCTGAAGCTTCAAAACAGCGTCAACGGCACCATCCCCGGCTCCTACAAGCTCGAAACCAAAATACTCACCGGGGACAAAGAGGTCGGCATAACCCCGATATACCACAACTTCTCGATAGCCGAGCCCTACCGCTACATCGACGCCCACATGACCTGGAACGGGGTGGTGGGCGTCCTCGACCCGATCATACAACGGGGGAAGGATCCCGACCTGCTCCTCTATGACTGGTCGTTGGGCCAGGTGAGCGCCTCCTCCAACTGGAACGTGCTTTCGGGCGTCGGGGAGGACACGGGCTCCTACGTCTACGACTGGGGTGACTGGGGATTTGCGGTCACATACATGCCCACCAAGACCATGGAGGACCCGCAAAGCGGCCTGGCGGGCCTGCAGGGCGTATTGCCGCCCCAGACCCCCGAACTGCCGGATGCGCCAGTCAAGCCGACCACTGCGAGGTACGAGATAGACTACACGCTCCTGCCCGGGGAAGTGGTGCCCCTCAAGGACAATGTCCCCTATTTTGCCCGGGAAATATCGTTCACGCTCTCCTGGGACGGGGACGCCAAACTGGGGCTGGCCATCATAGGGCCCGAAGGAGCCGAGATATCCTACGACGCCACCGGCACCAATCCCCAGCAGGTGCTCCTCAACGAGCTGGGCGAGGGCCAGTACAGCGCCGCGGTGGTCAAGCTGGCGGACTCGTCCTCGGACGCCAACTGGAAGCTCGAATATTCATGGCAACAGAACAAGACCCGGACGGAGGGCGACTGCCTCGCCTCGGCCTCCAACGCCGCGGTGCTGGCCTCGCTTTTGAACGCGCCGCTGCTTTACGCCTCGACCGAAGGGGCGCCGGCCGAGACCCTCGACGCCCTGGACACATTGGGGGTCACCAGCGTCCAGCTGGTCGACATCGGGTCCCACGGCGGCGACAGCGCGTTCAAGGCCATTGGTGGCCACCGCTCCCTCTTCCAGCCAAAAATCGATGTCTCCCGCTACCTAAGCTACAACAGCATATTCTCCAAAATAATCGGCATGACCAAGACCCAGGACGCCGTTTTCACCACGGTCGACCCGTGGTCCTACTGGTACATCGGCGGCACCGGGCCTGCGGGCGAGGAGCCCAAGGGGCTCTTCATAGGTCCCGCTGCCCTCATGGCCGCCCACCACGGCACCCCCGTGCTCGTGGTCGACAACGCCGGGAACCTTTCCAGCCCCAAGGCATGGCATGACGAGTTCTGGCTCAAGGCATTTCCCGGCAGGGCGCCGCCCTCCGTGGGCTGCATGGTGCTGGCTGGCCGGAGCGTGTACGATTACCTGGGCCAGATAGGGATAGACAGGGACGGCAAGGAGAACATCATAACGGTGGCGGACCAGTTCGACATAGGGACCGCCTGGGACCGCGCCCTTGTTGGCGCCGCCAACGCCGGGCGCATCATGGGCTCGCCCGTTGACTGCTCCTACTGGGTCTCGCGCTCGGTGCTCTACCAGGCGCTGATATTCGCCAACCCGGCCACCAGCCCGGAGGGCGTGGACATGGTCACCGGGACGGAGTCCATCGCCCCGCCCGGGCCCGAGGCCACCGGCATCAGGACCGTGGAAGCGATACCCACCCATGCCACCTACCCGGTCGTCCAGACATGGGTCTCATACCAGCACCGGTTCAACGAGCGCGCCAGCAAATACTGGGGCACGAACTACGTTTGCGCCGACGGCATCACGCCCTACTGGTCCCCCTCCGACAACCCGATAGACAACGATGTCAACGCCGCATACGGCCAGACGGGCCAGTACTGGCCAGACATCACCACATCGGAGGTCGTCCCGTTCTATGTCGAGAAGGCCGGATACGAATCGGTCTTTGCCACCAACTTCCAGGACACCATGGACAACCTCAACGCCGGGACGATAATGTGGCTGGAGGTCATGCACGGCGGCAACCGCAACGACGGCATCGTCGGCTTCTGGC
>Ga0315273_10013791_pt1 | contig 10404 bp, 8 predicted proteins | sample YL17G02_0_MG_FD_205753 | JGI IMG/M metagenome (GOLD analysis project Ga0315273, IMG submission 205753) | Sediment microbial communities from Yellowstone Lake, YNP, Wyoming, USA - YL17G02_0 | ecosystem: Environmental > Aquatic > Freshwater > Lake > Sediment | place: USA: Wyoming | collected... | reverse complement strand
TCGAGCTGTGCAAGACTCTCGAGGTGCCCGCCTTCAACCGCGAGACCGAGTACGTGTCGCTGCGGCAGCCCGATCACTACGCCTGGATGGGCGGCGAGATCGTGTCCAGCGACCGGGGTGCGGTCACGGCCGAGAACTACCGCGACGCGATTCAGGAGTACGTGGTCTCGCACTCCACGGCGAAGCACGCGAAATGGACCCGGGACAGCTACCGGGTCGGCGCGCTCGCGCGGGTCAACAACAACTGGAAGCAGCTCCTCCCCGAGGCGCAGCAGGCGATGAAAGCGCTGGGGCTGACCCCGCCGCTGCATAATCCGTACCTGAACACCGTCGCCCAGGTGATCGAGATCATCCACTGCGTCGAGGACAGCATCTCGGCCTGCGCCCAGATCCTCAGCCAGGGGCTGCAGGAAGAGGACATCGTCGTCCGGCCCCGGCCGGGGCGGGGCGTCGGCGTGGCGGAGGCGCCGCGGGGGCTGCTGATCCACGATTACACCTACGATGAGCGCGGGCGCCTGACCAACGCCAACTGCATCATCCCCACCGCGCAGAACTACGCGAACCTCGACCGGGAGATGCAGGCCTATCTGCCTCAGATCGCAGACCAGCCGCAGGAAGAGGTGCAGCGGCTGCTGGAAATGATGGTGCGGTCGTACGACCCGTGCATCTCGTGCTCGGTGCACTGAGCCGAATCTGGCATTCCGAGCGAAGCGAGGAATCACGTCGTGGCCGCTTCGCCAGCGGCCGGAACAATCAAAGCGCCTCATCACAGATCGCGGGCGGAGCAGCGGATGCCCCGCCCGTCTGCGCGCATTTGGCTACCAGAGCGTTATCTTGACGTGCACGCCTTCATTCGGCACGTGCACATCGCAGAAGGTGTAGGGGCCGGAGCAGAGGGTGATCCAGGCGATGCGGGTGAGCGCGGGGCCGATCCTCGCCGGGTTGACGGGGATCGCCTGCTTCCTCCGCTGTGCGATCTTCTCCCACCGCACGAACTTGAGGGCGATGCGCGCCACCCACGCGCCGAGGTAGACCACGAGCGAGGGGATGGGCAGCCAGATCCGCCGAAACGGCCCCTTCGGGATGCGGACGCTCACCACCATCAGCAGCGTTGGACGCCTAATCTACCGTCACCTCCACCTTGACCCGGTCACCGTTCTCGCCCTTCACATCCACATCCACCAGCTTGCCCTCAGCGCCCTCTTTCACCATCTGCAGCAGCGACGCGAAGTCCATCCCGCTGAGCTTCTTCACGTACTCGCCGAGCACGATGGTCTGGTCGCCCTGCTGGATCTTCGCGCCTTCGGCCAGCTTCAGCACCACATCTGCCAGGGCGATGGGCACGTTCAGGTTGACCGCGACCTTCTCTCCGTCATCGCCGTCCACGTTCACCTTTACTCTCACGAACCGCGGCTTCCTGCTCCCGGACTCGATCGTGATCCCGGAGCCGCTCTTCAGTGCCTCCAGCAGTTGCGCGCCCTGCTCGGCGGTTATCCGGCCCTCGCTCACCATCTTCAGAATCTCCAGGGTTTCCTGGTCCATGCTCCTCTCCTGTACTGGCAGTGCTTCGCGAACCCGCGTGATGCTTCGGCCTTCCTCACTCATCGGTCTCTCCTTGCTCAGTCCTTGAGCGCCTTGACAGCGTCCTCGGGCGAAATCCTGCCCGCCCGCAGGTCCTCGACCACCTGGCGGCGCCGCTCCTGCCGGTTCGCCACAGGCGTCGGCGTCACCGCGTACCCGAGGGCGCGGAGCAGGTCGTCCAGCCGCGAGCGCACCGTGGGGTATGACAGGCCCAGCTCGCGTTCCACCTCGCGCAGGTTGCCGCGCCGCGAGATGAACAGCCGCAGGAAGTTGACCTGCTCCTCCGCCAGCTCGCAGAACTCGCACCGGGGGAACTGCCCCCGCACCGCGATGTCACAGCGCGGGCAGGCCAGCTCCCGGATCTCGAGCGCGCCGCCACAGCTTGGGCATTGTGTAACTGGACTCTGCATGCATAGAATATAAAGCCTGGCTTTCTATTTGTCAATACCTGCGACCGAAAAACAGGGACATTTCCGCGCCACCGCGCAGGAGCACCGTTTTAGGGGAGTGAGTGCCATCGGGGGGACCCAAACTGTCATTGCGAGCCGCCTCGGCGCCTATTGACGCCGAGGCGCGCGTGGCAATCTCGTCTTGCGAATCCAGCCGAGACCCCCACGGTCGCCGCTTCCCAGTGGGCAGCGCCTCCCTCGGGGTGACAATGGTGGCAGGCTGTCCCTAAAACGGTGGTCCTGCGCCATCGCGGGAAAAGAACAGGGCGGCCCGCGTAGGGACTACCCTGTGAGCTGTGCACAGGTAGGCCGGCGGCGCGGCCTCGCCAGGCCTCTTCCTGCGTGAATCTTCCGCCCGCATGCCAACGTAGTACTTGTGAGGCGATGGCCTGCGATGCGGGGCGGAGCCAGGGGTGTGACCCTTTCCCCTGGGCCGGGATGGAGATGGCCCTCCTGTCATGCTGAGCCCTTCGGCTTCGCTCAGGGTGAACTCCGCGAAGCATCCCGCCGTTGATATCTGCTGGAACGGCGTGATCCTTCGCGCTCGCGGCGGATGTACGCCGCCGATCTGCTCAGGATGACAATGAGTGCACACCCAGGCTCCGGGGTGTGACCCAGGAGCCAACGCGGAGTTGTACTTATCATGCATTTCGTGTATATTGTGCGCGGCTGCTGTTGTGGCCGGCACGTCTCTAGCGTCGAGGCGTGCTCTTTGTGTGGCAGTTGGCGCTGGAGGCTGTCGCTATGGCTGATGAACAGGGTTCGGCATCGCTCGGCGATTTCTTCTATGGCTCGGTGACTGTGGGTGAGAGGGGGCAGGTTGTGATTCCTGCCGACGCGCGGAAGACGTTCGGGATTGAGCCAGGTCACAAGCTGCTCGTGTTCCGGCATCCGCACCACCCTGGCCTCGTGCTCGCCAGGCTGGACGACGTTCAGGCGCTGCAAGAGCAGATGCAGCAGATGGCGGGGGTGTTGGCGGCGGTTGCGGGCGAGGCGGCAGGAGACGAGTGAAGTCATTTCTCCGCACGTGGAGGGATTGCACACAATGACGAGTGCCTGGATGAAGCGCGCGATGCTACTCAGCCTGGTCCTGGGCATGGCGGTTGCCGCGGGATGCGCCAGGGGGAAGAAGCCGGACGCGAAGGCGAATCCGCAGCATGAGGTGGGTATCCCGGTGCAGGCGGCGCCGGCGGAGCTTGGCAGGATGGTCGAGGAGGTGCCGGTCACCGGAACGATCAGCGCTCTCCGCAAGGCTGACGTGACCGCCCAGACCTCTGGGCGAGTCGTCGAGGTGGCGGTTCAGGAGGGCGAGCCGGTGAAGGCGGGCCAGGTCGTCGTCCGGCTGGACCGGACCGGGCTGCAAAGCCAGGTGAGCCAGGCGCGGGCCGGGGTGGCGGCGGCGCAGGCGCGGCTGGGGGCGGCCAAGAAGCGCGCAGAGGTGGTGGAGTTGGGAGCGCGCCCGGAGGAGTTGGCGATGGCCGAGAGCCGCCTCGAGCAGGCCGAGGCGGCGCTGAAGCAGGCCAACTCGGACAAGGACCGGATGGTGAAGCTGTACGCCCAGGGCGCGGTCTCGAAGCAGCAGCTCGATGCGGCGGACACCGCCTACGACACTGCTCGCACGAATCGCGACAGCGCCCGCGACTCGCTTCGCCTGACGCGAAAAGGCGCGCGGCAGGAGGAGGTCGATGCTGCCCGCAAGGATGTCCAGGCGGCGCAGGCCGGGCTGGTGCAGGCGCAGGGCATGCTCGCGCAGATGGAAGAGATGCTCAGCCATAGCGTGATAGCGGCGCCCCTCACGGGTATCGTATATGACCGCAACGTCGAGCCCGGCGAGGTGGTGTCGCCTGGAGGCACTCCGCTGCTGCGGGTGGCGGACCTGGGTTCGGTCTACCTGGAGGCCACCGTTCCCGAACGGCTCGCGCATCAGGTGAAAGCGGGCCAGCCGGTCTCCATCTCGCTGCGCACCGCTGGGGGCGGGACGCTCGAGGGACGAGTGCAGCGGCTGGTGCCGGTCGCCGACCCGCAGAGCCGCGACTTCTCGGTTCGAGTGACCTTCCCGAACTCGGCCTCCGGGCTGAGGCCGGGCACCTTCGCGCAGGCGAAGATCCTGGTGACAGAGCACGATGGCGTGGTGGTGATCCCGAAGGACGCTCTCGTGAATCGCGGTGGGAAGTACGCCGTGTTCCTGGTTCAGGCCGGGAAGGCGGTCGAGCGGCCGGTGGAGGTCGGGCTGACCGACAGGACGCGGGCGGAGATATCGTCAGGCCTGAGTTCCGGCGAGCCGGTGGTAGTCGTGGGCGCGCAGACGCTGAAGAACGGCGATTCGGTGAAGGTCGGGAAGTCCGGAGGCGCCTGAGCAATGTGGCTAACCCGAGCATCCATTCTGCGGCCGGTCACCATCACCATGGTGGTGCTGGCCATCGTGGTGGTGGGCTACGTCTCGCTGAAGAAGCTCCCGGTCGATCTCTACCCGAAGATTGACCTCCCCTACGTGACCGTGGTGGCGGTCTACGCCGGCACCGGGCCGCAGGAGGTCGAGACGCTGATCACCAAGCCGCTGGAGGACGCGGTCAGCACCATCAGCGGCGTGAAGAACGTCGATTCCTCCTCCGAGGAGGGGGTGTCGGTCGTCTCCGTCGAGTTCTACCTCGGGACCGACCTCAACACCGCGACCAACGACGTGCGGGAGAAGGTCGACGCGGCCCGCATGGAGCTGCCGCGCGACATGGACTCGCCGGTGATCGAGAAGTTCTCCCTCACCGCCATGCCCGTCTTCTCGTTCGCCCTCGCCAGCCCCCGGCCCTCTCAGGAACTGCGGCGCATCGCCGACGACGTGGTCAAGGACCGCCTTGGCAAGCTCCAGGGAGTGGGCTCGGTCAAGGTGGCGGGCGGTGACGTCCGGGAGATCCTCGTCGCCGTGGACAAGGCGTCCCTGGCGGGCTACAAGCTCACCATCAACGATGTCGTGCAAGCCCTCCAGGCCACCAACCTGAACCTGCCCAGCGGCAGCGTGAAAGAGGGCCGGCGGGAGTACGCGGTGCGGGCGGTAGGCGAATTCCAGTCGCCGGAGGAGGTCAAGGACGTTCGCCTGAGCACGCGCTCGGGCACGACCATCTACCTCGCTGACATCGCGACCGTCACCGACACCGTTGCGGAGCGCAGGGGCTTCGCCCGGGTGGACGGCGTTGACAGCGTCGCGGTGACGGTCCTGAAGCAGTCGGACGCGAACACGGTCCAGGTCTGCGACGCCGCGCGCAAGGAGCTGATGCACCTCACCGGCCAGACCTTCGACGAGGAGGGCCTCGAGGTCAAAGGCGTGCCGCGGCCCAGCAACTGGCTCGAAGCCATCCGGTTCAAGATACGTCCACCGGAGCCTGTAGTGAGGGGCGCTGGCGTGCTGCCGCTGGACATCACGGCCCGGGTCACGACCGACCAGTCCACTTTCATCCGGCGCAGCCTCTCGGACCTCACTCACCACCTCATGCTGGGATCGCTCTTCGCGGTGCTGGTGGTGTTCGTCTTCCTGCACAACTTCCGCGGCACGCTTATCGTGGCGCTCGCCATCCCCACCTCCATCATCGCTACCTTTACACCGCTGCTCATCGCCGGGTTCTCCGTGAACATGATGAGCATGTTGGGGCTCTCGCTCTGCGTCGGAATCCTGGTGGACGACTCGATCGTGGTGATCGAGAACATCTACCGGCACTTACGCCTGGGGGAGGAACCCCGCGAGGCCGCGCTCAACGGCCGAACCGAGATCGGATTGGCGGCGATCACCATCACCCTGGTGGACGTGGTGGTGTTCGTCCCCATCGCCTTCATGGGCGGGATCGTGGGCCAGTTCTTCCGCCAGTTCGGCCTGACAGTGGCCTTCGCCACTCTCTTCTCGCTCTTCGTCTCGTTCACCATGACGCCGATGCTGAGCTCCCGCTGGTTCCGCAAGGCCGAGGCGCTGCCCAGCGATGAGGGCGAGATGGCGGAGGCGAAAGGCGTGTTCGGCCACGCCTTCCTCGCCTTCGACCGGATCTACGGCGCGTTCAGGGAGTGGTACCGCGGCGTCCTCGCCTGGTCACTCGACCATCGTCTGGTGACCGTGGCAATCGGGGTCGTCTCGCTCCTCGCCTGTGTCGCCATCGCCGCGCCAGCCTCCGCGAAGATGGTGTTCGTCGGGATCATCCTGTTCCTCAGCCTAGTCGCGATAGCGTTCGGCGGGAAGGGCGGCCGGCTTCCCATGGTCGGGGTTGCCGTGCTCTCGGCGGTGGTGGCGGGGGTTGCCTACAGGCCGCTCGGGGTCGAGTTCTTCCCCCGCGTGGACCAGGGGCGGCTGACGACCACGGTCGAGCTTCCTGCCGGCTCATCGCTGGCTGCGACGGACGCCGTGGTGCAGCAAGTCGAATCCCACCTCCTCGACAAGAAACGGTTCTCCGAGGTCGCGAGCGTCTTCTCGGACATCGGCGGATCGAACGTCGCGAACGCGACGGTCCGTATCGTGCTGGTGGATAAGACGAAGCGGAAGCGGTCGGACCTGCAGATCGTGGAAGCGGTGCAGCAGTTCGCCAGCGCCATCCCCGGGGCCAACATCAAGACCACGGCCTACGAGGGCATGGGCGGGCCGGGCCAGGCGCCCATCTTCATCGAGCTGTCCGGCAGCGACACCAACGAGCTGGTGAAGTTGGCCGCCGTGATCGAGAAGAAAGTGGCCGAGGTGCCCGGAACCCTCAATGTGGATACCACCTGGCGGGTCGGCAAGCCGGAGATCCGCGCGGAGATTGACCGGAACCGGGCGGCCGACAGGGGCACCAGCACCTACCAGGTGGCGAGTGCGCTCCGCACCAGCCTGGAGGGCGACACCAGCTCCAAGTTCCGGGAGGGATCCACCCAGTACGATGTTCGGGTTCGGCTCAGAGAGCTGGACCGGCAGAGCGTGGACCAGGTGTCCGACCTGATCGTGGGCCACAACAGCGGCGCCATCTACCTTGGCGACGTCGCCGATGTGTCCATGTCCACCGGCCCGACGAAGATCACCCGCAAGAACCGCCAACGAATGCTGGCCGTGCAGTGCGACCTGGAGCGCGGCGTTGCCTCGGGGAACGCCGAGAGCGCCATCAAGAAGGCCATTCAGGATGTGCCCCTGGGCAATGTCGCGCTGAGATTCGGCGGCGAGAGCGCGGAGCGCGAGGAGTCCTTCGGGAACACGACTGCGGCGTTGATGCTCTCGGTGGTCCTGATCTACATCCTGATGGCGGCCCTCTTCGAGGGCTACCTGAGCCCGTTCATCATCATGTTCGCGCTGCCCATGGCCCTGGTGGGCGCACTCTTGGCGATCATCATCACCGGCAAGACCCTGAGCCTGGTCACCATGATCGGCATCATCATGCTGATGGGACTGGTGACCAAGAACGCCATCCTGCTGGTGGACTACACGAACACGCTCCGCTCCCAGGGCCTGGATCGCCGGGCGGCGCTGCTGGAGGCCGGCCCGACCCGACTCCGGCCCATCCTGATGACCACGCTGGCCATGATCTCCGGTATGCTGCCCATCGCCATGGCGGTGGCCCGGGGCGGTGAGTGGCGCGCGCCCATGGCGATCGCGGTGATCGGCGGCCTGATCCTGTCCACCATGCTCACGCTCCTGGTCATCCCCGTGCTGTACACGGTGTTCGACAACGTCGCGACCAAGATGATGCGGGCGCTCGGCTGGGTGCTGCGGCGGGCCGTGCCGTAGGGCCCGGTTCTGCTCCTGCCGGTAAGCTCGTCGGGCGTAGCCCGCGCGGCCTGCTCCTGGCCCTGTTCTGCGGCGCCTGCGAGCCGTCCGGGCGGCGCCAGCTTGCTTGTTGAACAAGTAGCCGATCAGCCGGCAGGAACAGGAGCACCGGTTTTGGGAGTGAGTGTCGCCTGGAGGCCCAGACGGTCATTGCGAGCCGCCTCGGCGTCCGGAGGCGCCGAGGCGCGCGTGGCAATCTCGCCCTGCGAATCCAGCCGAGATGGCTAGTGTTGTGTCTCAGAAAAACCTTTACAATTCCAAGGCCTTCCCCATCTCGTAGGGGAGCCACTCTGCTGGCTCCCGTTGCCATTTTTCGGGCGGCAGTAGAATGCCGCCCCTTGTATGTTGAGGCTAGCTTGGTAAGACTACAGAGAGATCGAGACACTAGGTCGCCAGGGGCAGACCGCCATGGCGGCCCTCCGCGCCTGGCCACCCCCACGGTCGCCGCTGCCTGGAGGGCAGCACCTCCCTCGGGGTGACAATGGGAGCAGGCTGTCCCCAAAGCCGGTGCTCCTGGGGGGCAGGAAGCCCAACCTTGACCCTGCCTGCCCGCTGTGTTATAGTTCATAGATGCATCGGTCTGTGCTCGCCGATGCTACCTGCAGTTGAGACCTCCAGCAGGACCCGTCGCGGGCCGCGCGAGGGCCGTTGCGGGCGGGATGTTGGTCGTCTTCCCAGCTCTCAGACAAGCACCTATGGGAGGGGCTAAAGGCGTGGCCACCACGGGGACCAAGAAGACCAAGAAGGCGGACAAGACCGACAAGTCCTTCGCCGTGCAGCATCTCGAGGATCTGATCTTCGACATGATGCTGAACACGGGGCAGGCGGCCCAGTCGCGTGAGATTGCGAGCGCGCTCGAAGAGACCGTCAAGCTTCATCCCAAGTTCATCCGCAAGATCCTCTACTGCAGCGACCGTTTCGACAACGAGGACCGCCGCTGGAACCTGGCGCTGCGGCTCGCCACTCACCTGTCGTTCGAGGGCTCGCTGGAGTTCACGCTCCGCTCCTACGGGAAGCCGATGTCGCTCCAGGCGCTCCAGAACGAGATGGCGCTGATCCATCGGCGAACCGTGGACTTCTTCGACGACCTGCTGCTGGAGACGCTCCAGAGCCGGCCCAAGTACTGGCAGACGCCCGACGGGCTCTGGGCGCTGGCGGATTGGCTGCTGGACACCTCCGAGAGCGATCCCGACCGGTGTTTCCTGCGCAACTTCTTCCTGGAGGCGGCCGACATCCGGCCCATCGTGGACGGGCTGCTCGAGACGCACATGAGCATTGACCAGCCGGCGACGGAAATGGCGGTGAAGCTGATCCGGCGGACAGAGGAGCCGATCGCGAACAAGATCCTGAGCTACGCGCTCTGGCATCTCCGACACGGCGACCTGGACCCGGTGGAGTTCTACCAGAGCTGCCGGCAGGAGCCGCGCCTGCTCATGATGTCGGGCGCGATGTGGGGCCTGCACGAACTCATCGAGTCCTGGGACCAGGAACTGAAGCGGCTCTCCCGCCGCGCCGAGAAGGAAGAAGGCGTTGAGTGGGCCGAGGAAGAGGAGCCGGAAGGCCCGGTGGTGATCACACCGGCGGATCTGGAGGAAGTCTACAAGTTCCTGCGCCGGAAGAAGGCGCCCCAGCCCGCGACCGCCCTGTCGGAGGCAGTCTTTGAGTACAGCCCCACCTCCCGGCGGTTCCAGGAGTCGGTTGACGGGCTGATCAGCGGGCTGGCGCTCGACTCGCGGTTCGTGCGGGTAGGGCGGCAGACCTGGGCGCTGCCAGAGATGATGCCCAAGCACACGGACAAGGTGCCCCCGGCGCTGCTCTCGCTCCCCGTCCCCCAGGGCGAAGACGAGACGGACGCGGAGTTGGATGACGAAGGGCTGGAGCCGGCGCTGATCTCCTGGGTGCACGACCCGCGCTACGAGGACTTCGGCGAGGAGCAGGAAGTCGATATCGGGCCCGAGCAGCAGCCCACGGATGAGCTCCGCTACATCCTGCTCTACGATCACTGGAAGGCCGGGACGCTCAAGGTCCGCGTCTGCGATCGGCGCTTCTATCCGTCCGAGGCGGACCTGATCTGCGCCACCTTCGTGGACAAGGAGTCGGGCAAGTCGTACCCGGTGTGGATGAGCTACACCACCTCCCTGCTCTACGAGATCGGCGACTGGTACGCGGCGCGCGAGGTGACGCCTGGCGCGGTGTTCGTGCTGACCCCGGGCGCGGCGGCGGACGAGTTCAGCATCTCCTTCCCGGGCGAGATGGACCCGCTGGTTACGCTCACCGAGGACCGCATCAGCGAGCTGCTCAAGGCCAAGCGGGACGCGACCAAGGAAGACTGGTCGGTGCTCAAGATCATGGAGCGACTCGGGTCGGCCCACAAGAAGGGCTTCCCGTTCATGACGCTGTGGGCTGAGGTGAACGTGGTGCGGCGAACGACCCGGCGCGTGGTTGCGTCGAACCTCGCCTCGTACCACGCGTTCTTCCAGAGGCCGCCGGGGTCAGACGTGTGGATCTTCGATGAGCGCAAGATCACTCAGGGGCGAAAGAAGACAAAGAGGAAGTACCTGCGCAGGTAAGACGAGAGTCCGCAGGCGCTGCCGGTTTCCGTGGGGCGGG
>Ga0315273_10013790_pt1 | contig 10405 bp, 7 predicted proteins | sample YL17G02_0_MG_FD_205753 | JGI IMG/M metagenome (GOLD analysis project Ga0315273, IMG submission 205753) | Sediment microbial communities from Yellowstone Lake, YNP, Wyoming, USA - YL17G02_0 | ecosystem: Environmental > Aquatic > Freshwater > Lake > Sediment | place: USA: Wyoming | collected... | reverse complement strand
CGGCGGCATCAACATGGCCTTTCTGGACTGGTCCGTCCGCAAGGTCGGCCTGAAGGAGATGTGGACGTTCAAATGGCACAAGGCCTACAACCAGGCCGGTCCGTGGACCCGCGCCGGCGGCGTAACGAGCAACGACTGGCCGGAATGGATGAGGCCGTTGAAGGACTTCTAAAGGAAAGGCTCGCCATGAGAAGGACAAGGGCAAAACGTGTCGCGAGCATCCTGCCCGCGATTCGAGGGCGGGACGCCCTCGACACGAGAGCGTTTACGCTGATTGAGTTGCTGGTGGTCATCGCTATCATTGCGATCCTCATGGCCGTCCTGGTGCCCGCCCTCAAGATCGCCCGCGAGCAAGCCCGGGGAGTTTCCTGTCTGTCGAACCAGAGATCGCTGGCCCAGGCGTACATCATGTACGCGGACGAGAACAGCGGCTCCGTTTGCGCGGGCTGGGCGGCCCATGGCCCGGTCAACCGCATTCCGCCGTGGGTGATGCCGCCGCTCGACTATGCCGGCGGCACGATCGTGGGAATGGCCACCGGGGACGTGACGCTGGAGCAGAGGTTCAACGGCCTGCGCGAGGGCGCCCTCTACCGTTATCTCAAGACCGTCAAGGTCTACCACTGCCCGGGCGACAATCGCATCAGCGTCGGCACGAGCCTCGGCAATAGTCCCGCCTACCGCATCTATCGCAGCTATTCCCTCCCCGATTACCTGCGGGCGACCGAGCCTGCCGACCCGAAGAAGCTATTCACCTTCAAAGAGCCGGCGCTGAAGATGCTGTTCGTCGAGGACATCTACGATGGCTCGGCGGGCAACTTCAACCACGCCGGCTGGTCGTACATCCCCTTCAACGGCACGCTGTGGGACCCGCTGGGGATCTTTCACAGCGACGCTTGCACGTTCAGCTTCATGGACGGTCACGCCGAACGCAAGAAGTGGGCTGATAAGCGCACCATCATCTACTGCATAAGTCGAGGGGAAGCCACCGCAAGGGGCTTCGGCAAGGGACAGAAGTTCAACCCGCCCAACGTGGATCTCGATTGGCTCGACGCGCACTATCCGGGCAAGACAAACCTCCCCCTCCCCGGCGGGTAGTCGGGCGATTGAATTCGACCGTGAGAACCAGGATTCCAATGACGCGAAGATCGAAGACCTGCAAGCATTTCGATGTGACCAATGACCGCGGTTTCACGCTGATCGAGCTGCTGGTGGTCATTTCCATCATCGCATTGCTGATGTCGATTCTGATGCCCGCGCTGCAGCGGGTGCGAAAGCAGGCCCGGGCCGTGGCGTGCCAGTCCAACCTCAAGCAGTGGGGCACGATCTGGCTCATGTACACCGACGACAACAACGGCTTCTTCCCCAAGCGCCGGTCCTCCAGCGGTCGGTGGATCGACGTCCTGTTCGACTACTACTACAGGAACAACAAGTTCCGCGTTTGCCCGATGGCCACGAAAATCGCCAGTGCAACGCCCGCGACCGACACTCTCACGTTGGGCGGCGACGCGGAGACCTCCTGGGGCATCGTGGGCCAAAGCAGCAATCGGCCGGTGGGGACATGGGGCAGCTACGGGATCAACGGCTGGGTCTATGTCAACGACGAGCCGGGCGGCGTGCTTTACGGCAAGCCCGCCCAGTTCTTCTGGAAAACCCCCAACGTCAGAGAGGCGTCCCAGGTGCCGCTCTTCCTGGATTGCTGGTTCTGGTGCGGCTGGCCGGATGACACGGACACGCCGCCGAAGTTCGACGGCCGCCTGGCGCGCTATCCTGGCGACGACAATGCCATGAACCGCTTCTGTATCAATCGCCATCAGCAAGCCGTCAACGGCGTCTACCTGGACTATCACGTCGACAAGATCTGGCTCAAGGCCCTGTGGCACCAGAGGTGGAGCAAGCGATTCGGCGTCAATAATCCGGGGCCAAACTGGGTCAGCGAAGCCCCCTGGATGGCCTCCTTCAAGGGCGACTGAGGGACGACCGATTGATCGGCAGGATCGCGATAGCTCCGGTGGGGCACTGGGGCACACAAGCGGAACAGGCGGTACATCGGCCGGCGATCTGGTACGGGACAAGATCCATCCGCCCCATCGCAAGAGCGCCGTTGGGGCAGACATCCACACAGATGGCGCATCCTATGCACTGATCTTGTGCGATATGAAGGGTGATGGGCGTGCGTCTGTCCTCAAGGTGCAAGGGTCGAATCCCTCCCCGCATCCGCGGTGTTGCCGCGTCTTTTCAGCCATTGCCTCGTCTGCAACGAAGCCGCAATCATGGCCCAGGCGAATTCCAGCGCGTACAGGGGCGCCATGCCGAAAAACGTAATCATGGTCAGGCCGGGGTTCTCATTCGACCGCATTTTCTCGAGGGAGATCAACGTTTCGCCCAACGGCAGGTGAACATACTCGTCCCCGGGGGCCTCCATCACGAAGGTGAATCCAAACCAGTTCAGAACGCATCCGGCCGCGATGAGGCCCAGGGCCGTCCACCAGGCGCGTGAACCAGGCACGTGCCCGCCGTGGAATGCCCGAAGAATCAGGGCGACCCCCATCAGCCACAGTCCCAGCGGCACCCAGGGCACAGCCACTTTGATGTCCGCCATGATGTCCAGATTCGTGACAAACAACCCGACGAGGGCCGCAGAGAGCAGGAGGAGATCTGCGCCAAAGTCGACAAAGGTCTCCCATGCCTCGATCGCCACGCGAAGGGAAAGACGCGCTTTGAGGGTTTCGAGGTACCCTCGTGCCGCCACCAGTGCCAGCACGACGAACCCCAGCATGACGGCCCCATCGCACAAGTTTTGCAGGGTCCACATCTCCAGTGCTTTTCGCATCGCGGTGATGGATTGCTCCGTGTCCATGATAGAGCTTTCTTTATCCTGATCGTATTCGAACTTTCCGGCTGGACCCTCACGGTAGCCGCTCTTCGCAAGAAGGTCAAGTGGAGATCGCGAGAAACGCTGTTGTGCGAGCATCGTGCTGCAGGTCATTGTTCAGAGGACTTCCGTCTTGTGACGGTGGCTGTGGCACTCGATGTTCACCGCCACGGGCAGGGAGGCGATGTGACACGGGGCCGTCTCGACCAGCACGGCCAAGGCCGTCGTATCGCCGCCGAATCCCTGGGGACCGATGCCAAGCGCGTTGATCTCTTCCAGCAGATCCCGCTCCAGTTGAGCGTAGAATGGATCGGCGTTGGGCTCGTTCAAGGCCCGGGCGAGAGCCCTTTTGCTCAGCAGGCAACTGTATTCGAAATTGCCCCCGATCCCCACGCCGACCACAAACGGCGGACACGCATCCGCACTGGCCTCCTGGACGACGCTCACCACCCAAGCCATGACCTGCTGCTTGTCGGCGGTGGGTCTGAACATGCGGAACCGGCTCTTGTTCTCGCAGCCTCCGCCTTTGGGCATGACGATCAGCTTCAGCTTGTCGCCCGGCACGATGGAGACGTGGATAATGGCCGGGGTGTTCGTGCCCGTGTTCTCTCGCTTGTTGAGCGGGTCGGCCACAATGCTCTTGCGGAGGTATCCCGCCTCGTAACCGGCTTGGACGCCCTCATCGACAGCCTCGATCAGCGTCTGCCGGCCCGGTCCGGCCGGGTCGATTGCGACCTGTGCTCCCTGCTCCACAAACACGACGGTCAGCCCCGTATCTTGGCACAGGGGGATTTGATCCTGCCCCGCGATGCGGGCGTTCTCGATGAGCTGCCTGAGAATCCCGGCGGCACGTGGATTGGTTTCCTTTTCCGCGGCCTGCTCCAGCGCCTGCAACACGTCGCCGGGCAATTCATGGCAAGCCGCGATGCACAGCGACTCTACCGTCCGGCTGACTCGCTCGAATTCAATCGTTCGCACCATCGTCTCTGTCGGTAGCCGGTAGTCCGTAGACGGTAGGCGGCGGAAAAAAACGTGAGAACCGAAAACCGACTACATTCGTTCGTTACTTGCCTTGCACGTTCAACTCGAAGGTCTTGTGGGTCACGTTGCCCACGTCGTCCGCGATTCGCAAGGCGATCACGTGCTCGCCCGGCTCCAGATCATCGGTCGTGATCGTGAAACTCTCCTCCGTCGTATCGCAGACGCCATCGTCCGGCAACGCGCCCTTCCACTCGGCGCTGCTGTCGATCGCGTACTCGAGCTTGCCGATGACGCTCAGCTCGTCGGTGATGTCCAGCTTCAGAGTCGCCGCCTTGCCATTCTTCTCGATGGCATACTTGCGAATCACCGGGCCGGTGTTGTCCACCACGATCGGCTCACTGATCCGGCTGCCCGTCAGCTTCGTCGCGACCGAGTTGCTCCTCTCATCGCTGGCGACAACCCTCAACTCGTAGCGGCCATCCTCAACCGCCTTGCTGTCCCAGTCGTAGTTGTCCGCTTCGATCTTGTCCTTGATCTGGATCCAGTTCGTCCTTCCGATCTTGCGGAAGTCCAACTTGTAGATCATCTTATCTTCATTCTCGTCACTGGCCTTGTAGGCGACCTTGAATACGCCTTCCTTGCCCGGACCCGTCAGCCGGGCGGCGTCGATGGATTCGACCCTGGGGGCCAGGTTCGGCACCGTGCTGGCCACGGCGATCTCGCGGATGACCGGCGTCTTCTGGCCATCGCTGGTCTCCAGAACGAGCTTGTATTGGCAGAACCGGCCCACCGGGCAGCGAAGCGCGACCGGCTCCGTGATCTCCACCGGCTCGGTCCACTCCGAGAACGTCGGATCGTTCACGTCCTTGACGTTGCCGCTGCGCGAAGCCACGAGCACCTTGCAGCCCCGGGGAATGTCGGCGTCGATCTGGAGCTTGCCCCACTTGGCCGGCTGACCGGCGTCGATCAGATCGGATCGATACGTCGCACGCGAGCCGTAGCTTGAGGACAGCAGCACGAGCTTGGCCGGGTTGGCGGTCCCGACGTAGATATCCTGCTCGGAGACCGCCACGGAAGTGACCTGGCCGGCCTTGCGGTCCTCATAGAGAATTGCCTGACGTTCCGCCTCGGGGTCCACACTGAAGAGCTGGGCCCCGTTGCCCGATCCGACGAGGATCTTGCCGTCTTGAGACGCCAGGCAGAGGAACACGGCCGATTCACTGAAGACTTCCGTGACGTACCCCTGCTTGTTGATCTTGTAGATATAGCTGGCCGTGCCCGGCTTGGCCGGCCTTGCCGGCGGCCGCGGCGCCGGCGGTTGAGGCTTGCTCCCCGGGGCGGGACTCGTATTGGCGACCTTGAGTCTCATGCCGCCTTCCGTCTGGGGCTTGCCGTCGTCTTTCTTGGACTCCGGCCGGCCGGAAGCGGCCTGCTGGGCAGCGAACTTCTGTTCGGCCTCCACGACACCGGCCGAGGTGGCGGTCGCATAGAGGACTCCGCCAGGAGTGGACAAGCCGTCCATCGCGAGCAAGGCGCTGATCTCCGGCTCGTCGCTGTCGTACAGGACGGTGGCCGTCTTGTTGCGCGGATTGATCTTGTAGATCAGCCCCCGCGTGTCGCTGCCGGCGTAGACGAAGCCATCCTTGCTCGCCGCCACGGACAGGATGTTCTTATCCCGGCTGGCATAGACGAGCTGCGCCACTTTGCCGGAGGGGTCGAGCACGTAGACCTTGCCTTGCGGCCCGGTGGCCAGATAGATGTTGCCCACGTTGTCCGTCTCGATATCGAAGATGTACTTGGCGTCGTTGGGCTCGAAGATCGTCTCCATCTTGCCGGCCTCGTACCGGCAAAGCCGGCACTTGTCGCCGCTGATGCCGGCCAGGAGCCGCCCCGCCACATCCATCGACATCGCAAAGATATGCTGGTTCGAAAGACGCTCGTTGGCCTCGATGACCTTGCCTTCCTCCTTCTTATCGTGGCCTTCGGCGTCCTTGGCGGCCTCTTTTTTCGGTTCCCCCGGCTTAGGCTCGGCAGCGTTCGTCGCGGCGGGCTGAGGTTTGGCCGATGCGGCCTCTTCCTCCGGCGGGAAGATCTTCGTGAGCTTGCCGAGGCTGTATTTGTACACGTGGCCGTTCGGACTGGTTCCGATAAAAATCGTCCCGCCACTGACCACAATGCTGTTGACGGACCACACGTTCTGGAAATCGGAAGCGAGGACCTTGGCGGCCCGCCCGAGCTGGATCGTCCCGCGCGAGGTCACAACCACCCCGTCGGACTCACCCGCGAGCAGGTCCTTGCTGCTGGAGTGGCGAGTGATTTTGCTGGTGACGGCCCGACCGATCGCGGCGGACAACACCACGAGCAGCAAAGCGGCGGCGATGACTCTCCAACTCCCACGGCGATACTCTTTTGTCATGTCTACTCCCTAAGTGAACTCCTGCAAAATGGAGATTGGGCTTGCTTGAGGAAGGAAGAACTGGCTGTGCGATGTATCTCCATTATTCTGCGGAAGTTCAGTCCTTATGCACGGTGATGGGCACTATTTCCTTATCGGTGATCACAGTACCGGTTTCTACAGTCTTCTCAATCCAACGCGGGTATGGCTGCACCGCCATGGCCCTTTTGTCACTTTGAAGAATCATCGCTTTGGTGCCTGGCAGGTTGGGCAACTCGGCCCTCTCCAGGGCGATACCGCTGGGCGGCAGGACCAGCAGGCAGTACAGCTTGGTCCGAGGGACGTTCAAAACACTATTCAGCGAATCCACCATCGTCTGATAATTCGTCGCCAGATACCGGTAAGGCATGGATTTTCGCAGGAAGTTCTCATATTCGCGGACACCGAGAAACATCAGGCCATACTTGCCGGGAGCGAGGTTCTCCGGAACGTTCAGTTCGATGTGGTACTTCTTCTTCTCCTTGAGGAACGATTCGATCACGACGTCGGCCTGGATCGTTTCGCCCGGCTTGACCTTCGGATTGGCGATCTCCACCGACCAAAGGTAGGAGGCGATATTCTTCGGCGTCATGCGGACGTCAAACCGAAGCCCCTTGACCTCGGCGACCCGAAAGGGATTATTCATCAGCAGAGCCAACGAGCCGGCCATCTCGACGCCCGGCTCGCCCATCTCGGTGTTGGACGACGTGTTGGCAAAATGGATCGACCGGCCGTCGCTCAGATCGATGGCCGCATCGTATTCGACCGTATGATTCGGCGGGAATGGCCCGCCCCGGTAGGCCGCCGTGAAGATCGCGGCGCGGGCAAGACCCGGCGTCAGTTCCTGGTGATAGGCCACCTGACAGTTGAAGATGCCCGGCTCTATGGCGTCAAAACGCTGGCAATGGATCGTCAACGGGATCATCCGAGGCTTCTCGCCGATCCGCCCGACCACCGCCCCGGATTGATCGCGGGTGATCGCTCCGACGATCTCCGAGCAGGCGGCCATCTTGAAGGAGCTCACGAGGTTCGAGACCACCGTGTAGACCTTTCCGCCCGCCATCGGCAGATTCGTCGGGCCGCCGCCGAAGAGGCTGTGGCCGAACGCGTAGACGCGGTCGCCCCGAATCTCGGTCACGGTGCCAACCGCACTCATTTTGATATCGCCCGTGACCATGGGGATCGCGAGGGTTCCGCCCGGCTTCAGGGAGGTGTCGCCGTCTCATGTCTGGGCCGTGCCGCCCGGACCGGCAACCGCCATGAAACCCATCGCCTGAAACAGTCCGTTGAGCTGCGGACAGGACTCGGTCTGCAGTCCGGTAATAAGCAAGGGGCAAGGCAGTGCGGCCGCCCCACTCGGACTCGAGCCCGCCAGCGGTTTCCGGGCCGTGATCTGTCTGTCGACTTCGGCCAGATCGATCGGCTTGGAGAAATCGAAGGCAAACGCCATGGGGCTGGAGGACCCACCGGCGGATTTGCCCGGCGAATCGGTCTCACCGACTTCGAGCATTTCCTCAATGGGCGTTACCCCGTACAAGGGGTCCTTGGAGAAGGTGTAACCCCAGGCCAGCGCCCCGGCCAGACGGCCGCCGATGTAGACGGGCGAGCCGCTGCACCCGGCCACCAGGCCGGTGTGCTTGAACCGCTCGTCCATGCCCATGACCAGGATGGAGCTGCGGCCCGGCTCGATGTCCCGGATGCCGAACACCACGTCGATGATCTTCATCTCGAATTTCTCGATACCGGCATCGCCATAGTCCGTGAGGCAGAAGGCCGGCATGCCGGGCTTGATCTCGCTGACTTTGATGTACCGCTGAGAATCCCAGAGCGCATCGACGCTGGCTTGCCTCTTGCCGGCCGCCACACCCGCCCCCATCACCAAACATACCCCGGCCGCGATGACAACAGCAAGAGTCCCGTTCCGTGCAGTCCGTGTTTCTGGCATTCTGTCCATCCCCAATACTCGTGCACACTTGGAAAACGGCAATCCAAAATCATAACTTGACGAGACGGGCATTGCAAGTCCAAAGGCGTATTGTTATCATAATGGCTTGTCTTTTTGATGGCCCGATAACGCGGGCCGAGGCCCAACCATGTGAACTGGAGCTTTGCCGAATGGCCTTTCTGCAAAACTCCGCATAGGACATCGGAGAACGATAATGAAATCGGATCATCGGCACGAATTGAAAACGAATGAGCTGGCCGACTGGGTCGCGCACTTTCCCGAATGGGCGAGTGAAAACCGCAACGGCATTGTCATCGGCGCCGCCGTGATCTTGGTGGCCTCCTTCGTGTATTTCTGGAGCTTTTATCACAGAGATGCCGTGGCGGCTCGAAACCAGGCGCGCCTGACCAGTCTCGTCGAGCAGTTGTCGCAGCAGATGAACAACGTCGCGCGCGCCGCCATGCAGAACAACAACCAGGCGCTGGCCCTGCTGCCGATCGCCAAGGATCTGCAGGACTTCGCGCAGAAATCCTCCAATGGCGACATGGCCGCCTTGGCCCTGACCCAGCGTGGCGCGGCGCTCCGCGCGGAGCTCCATTACCAACTGACGGAGGCCTCGCGTGACGAGCAGGTCACCCAGATCGGCAAGGCGCAGGCCAGCTACCAGGAGGCATTGGATCGCAAGCCGTCGAGCCCTGCCCTGGCGGGGGCGGCACACTACGGGCTGGGCCTGTGCGAGGAAGAGCTCGGCAACTTCGACAAGGCCGGCGCGATCTATCGCGAAATCGCCAAGAAACCCGAGTACGCAGGAACGACCGCCCAGGCGGCGGCCGCCTATCGTCTGCAAATCATGAATGACTATAGGACGGAGGTGGTTTTCCAGCCGGCGCCGCCGAAACCGCCGCTACCGGCGTTTTCCCCGATCCAGATCAAGCCGGGTGATGCCAAGGCCCCCACGATCCAACTCAAACCAGGCGATCCCAAGGCTTCGGCTCCCATGGTGCAGATCAAGCCGGTCGATGCCACGGCTCCGGCAACCGCCCCAGCACCCAAGGATGCGACCGTCGCGCCGGCAACCCCGGACGGCGCCGCCAAGACGGATGCAGCCCCGGCGCCGGCTCCCCAAGTGCCGTCGGCCGCACCGGCGAGCCCTCCCGCTGGCGCAGGGTCGCCGGACAAGTCCGACACGAATACGCCGAAAGGCAATTGACCGGGTACAATGGACGAATTGCAGGAACTCAGAGGTCGGCCGCTGACGCTCCACGTGGGCATCGGTGTCACGGAGCGAAGGCTCGACAAGTATCTGCACGGCCGATTCCGGAACCTCAGCAGGCATTTTCTGCAAGACGCCATCCGGGCCGGCGGCGTGAAGGTCAACGGCAAGCCCGTCAAGCCCAGCTTTCGCCTGACCCACGGCGATGTGATCGAGTTGGTGATCCCGGAGCCGCCGAGCAAAGACATCACGCCGGAGAATATCCCGCTGGACATCCTCTACGAGGATGACGACCTGATCATCCTGAACAAGCAGCCCGACCTGATCGTGCATCCCTGCCGGGGCAACATTCGCGGGACCCTGGTCAACGCCCTGGTACACTACTCGGACCACTTGTCCAGCGGGCTGGGCGAGTTTCGCCCGGGCATCGTGCATCGGCTGGACCGCGACACCTCCGGCGTCATGGTCGTCACCAAGCACGAAGGCGCCCAGTGGCGAATCGCCAAGCAGTTCGAGCAACGCGAGGTGAACAAGACGTATATGGCGATCGCGCACGGCACGCCCGAGCTGCAGGCCGACCGGATCAACGCCCCGTTGGGGATTCATCCGACGATCCGGGAGAAGTGCGCCGTCCGTCCGGAGACCGGCAAGGAGGCCATCACGTACTATGAAGTGATGGAGGCATTCCGGGGTTTCTCGCTGCTGAAGCTTTCGCCGCACACGGGCCGGACGCACCAGATCCGCGTCCACCTGTCCTACATCAAGCACCCGATCGTCGCCGACGACATGTACGGCGGCAAGCTGGTCTATCCCTGGCAATTGGCCGACGCCGAACCGGCCATCGAGGAGCCCGTCATCAGCCGGGTCGCCCTGCACGCCCGGACCCTCGAATTCACCCACCCCACCACGGGCGAGCGAGTCAAATTCGAAGCCCCTTTCCCCGCCGACATGCAGCACCTC
>Ga0315273_10013787_pt1 | contig 10405 bp, 8 predicted proteins | sample YL17G02_0_MG_FD_205753 | JGI IMG/M metagenome (GOLD analysis project Ga0315273, IMG submission 205753) | Sediment microbial communities from Yellowstone Lake, YNP, Wyoming, USA - YL17G02_0 | ecosystem: Environmental > Aquatic > Freshwater > Lake > Sediment | place: USA: Wyoming | collected... | reverse complement strand
GCATCGTGGGCCCTGCCGTCGCAGGGATACTCGTAGCGAGCATTGGCGAAGGTTGGTGCTTTTTCGCCAACGCGGTGAGCTACATCGCCGTGATTGCCGGGCTCCTGCTCATGGACACTCAAGCGCCGCTGAGAAGCGTTTCCGAAGCTTCTCCCCTGGCCAGAATCCTGGAAGGCTTTCGCTTCGTTCGCGGCGCGGCTCCCATCCGCGACCTGCTCCTGCTGCTCGGACTGGTGAGTCTTGTGGGCATCCCTTATGCGGTGCTGATGCCCATTTTCGCCGACGAGATCCTGCACGGCGGCGCACGGGGGCTGGGAATCCTCATGGGTGCTGCAGGAGCCGGGGCGCTCTTCGGGGCCCTGAGCCTGGCCATGCGGTCAGGAATCCAGGGCCTCGGGCGCTGGGTCGGCTACTCGTGCGCCGGTTTTGGAGTGAGCCTGATTCTCTTCTCCATGTCGCGGTCGTTCTGGCTTTCGGTGATCCTGCTCCTGCCCGCAGGCTTCTCCATCATGGTGCAGACGGCTTCGTCAAACACCCTGATCCAGTCGATGGTGCCGGACGAACTCCGCGGCCGCGTCATGGCTGTGTATTCGATGATGTTCATGGGGATGGCGCCGTTCGGGTCGCTCTTCGCGGGCCTCCTGGCCGAGCGGCTGGGCGCACCTTTCACGGTGGCTGCAGGCGCCATAGGATGCATCGCAGGATCGGTCGTATTCCTCGGTCGATTGCCGGGTCTGCGGGAACGGGCGCGGGAGCTCATCCGGAACCAGAGCGCGGCGTATCAGCCTGGGGCAACGCCCCAGGAACTGTCGAAATGAAAAAAGAACAAGGGCTGTAGGCCCGTTCCATCACTTTGAATGTACAAACTCCAGGGTCCGGTCTAACAGACCGGACCTACTGGCCGGATCGGTCAGAACTGCTGGAGTGCCATTTCAATATGGCCCGCAGCCGTCTCGCGACGGACACCTGGATCGAACAGTTTACGGGCACTGTCATCGGAACGGCCCGGCCCTCCGAAGATCCACCAGATCTTCCACACAAGGTCGTGCTCGGCTTCATAGCAGCGCACAGCCTCGGCCAGGTTGCCTGCCATGGCTTTCTCATCCTCGGCCACCTGCTTGAGGAACTGCGCCGCATACCACCGCCCCTCAGCCACTATGCCCGCGGCATCGTCGTGCACCTCGTAGCGCGCCCGGAGCGAATCGATATCGTCTGCGGGGAATTCCATGTCGTTCAGGATCCCTTCGGCCCATGCTGTGTAAGCCGCCAGGCCGCTGTGACGGCCATCGCTCACGACAGGTCTCCGGACCACATCCAGCGCCCACGCCAATGCCCAGCGATAGACTTCACGCCGCGGCGGCCTCGGGCTCTTGTCGCCAATGAGGATCAGGCTCGGTGTATCTCTGAACCAATCCCGCTTGCGGAAATAACCCGAAGCCTCGAACTCGACGCCTGTGTTGAACGGGGGAAAACCCTGAAAGAAGCTCCAGCCAATCAGCACTTCGCCGTTTTCGTCATAGCCGGCGACGAGGCACGATTCGGGAGGGCCGACAACTCCCTGGGCTATCACGGGACGCTGCTTGTCGAATATGCTCTCGATGATACGCTCCCTGAACCTCGCTTGGTCGTCACGACTGCCCGTGCTATACAGAACCTCATGGCCGTAGCCGACGGCATGGAATCCTCTCCGGACGGGTTCCAGAGGATCATCCGACATGCGGAAGATGTCGGGATTATCCGGATGCCACCCGGATTTCCAGACCAGCCGGAAGGCCAGGCCGGTGACGCCCATGAGATGCGTGTAGGCGTTGTCCAGACGCCAGCTCTTGCCTTCGGCCTCAATCTCGCGGTGCCCGTATCCATCACCGAGGAATTCAAGACATGCCCGGAGGCAGGAAGCAAAAGGTGTGGTTTCGGGACACCGGCTGAGACCATCGGCAGGCTTCAGTTTTTGCAGCTCGAAGCCTATCTGCGGCACTCCCTCGAGCACGTGCCTGGTCCGCGTGCCGAACTGGTTGTGCTGAGCGCTCTGTAACGGGTCTTGTTCCGCCATAGCCGCGGTCCTCTCCCACGTTCTCTGCCGCGCTGGATTGCAGACCTGGCTCGGACCTCGGCCCAGCTATCTGCATACCGTGGCTCTTACCACGCTCACCAGCACACTTTCGGAACTGTCCGGAGCTCCTTTCACCTTAACCCGGCGCATATCCAGCGTCCGCAGTGCTTCCAGGATTCCCTGGACTTTGACCACCTGCGTTTGCAGGGTTTTCCCGCTCGATGCCTGATAGGCGAATGACACTTCGATATCGCAATAGCCGACGCCGGCCGTGTTTCGGAGTGTGAACGAGTGTACGGCAGCTCGCACCACGAAGTCGTACTTCCAAGTCTGATTGGAGACAAGAATGTATCGGTCCGGGTACCGGCGATAATAGTCCAGGAGTTGAGCCTGCGGATCGGGCCTGCGGGTCGTCCGGCTTTGGCCGGCCGGGGCGGAGGCAAGGAGCGGCGCGGTTTCCGCTTTGCAGGGGATTCCTTGAGAGAGCAGTCCGGCGCCGCAGAGCCACAGGACGCATGATGCTTTCAGAAACATAAGGCGCTCCAGGACATCCTCATCCATCCTACATCCTCCAATACCGCCGCAGCAACACTCGGACATCCCATTCTGAATTCTGAATTCTATATTCTGTATTCTTGCAGACAGCTCATGACTGATAGCCGAATAGGACTTTACTTTTTCCTGTGCAGGGCTATAGATAAGAGGCCTCAAAACGGGAGGAGAATACAGCATGGCAGGGGTAGAGCTTTACCAGTCGCCGTGGAATTTCCTGGGGCTGCCGGAAACCCTGGCACAGCCATCGCGTTCGCGGGGCTGGCTGCTGCCAATTCCCTATGAGTCCACCACATCGTATGGGGCGGGAACACGGGACGGTCCCGCTGCAATCCTTGCGGCCTCGCGTCAGGTTGAGCTTTACGATCAGGAGTACGACGGCGAGCCGGCCATGGACTATGGAATCCACACCCTGCACCCCCTGGGCCTGGTGCACCGGTCGCCCGAAGCCATGGTCAAGGCCGTGGAAGAGGCTGTCTCCGGCATTCTCTCAGGCTCGCCGCGGCCGGATGTGCTGGCAGTGCTCGGCGGCGAACACACTCTCTCGGCAGGCGTGGCGCGCGGGCTGGCACGTGCCGTGCCCAGGGAGTCGCTGGTCGCGGTCCAGGTGGATGCACATGCCGACCTGAGAGAAGAGTACGAGGGCTCCCCGTTCAGTCATGCATGCGCGGCCCGAAGGATTCTGGACGTGTGCCCGGTATTTCAGATCGGCATTCGCAATCTTTCGAGCGGCGAGGCGGCTTTCCGGCGGAGCTCGCAGCGTGTCAGGACGGTCTTCAGCGAGGAAGCCAACGATCCGAGGGGTGCGTTTCTAAAGGACCTGGCTGAGTTCGTCAGGGACAGGCAGGTCTTTTTCACAATTGACCTGGACGGCTTGGATCCTTCGATCATGCCGGCGGTGGGCACGCCGGAGCCTGGCGGAATTTCCTGGGAACGCTTGCTGCAGATCGCCAGGACCGTCTGCGGTCATGCGGCGCGCGTGCCGGTCTTCGACGTCGTGGAGCTGGCGCCCATCCCCGGCTTCCGCGCGCCGGACTTCCTCGCCGCCAAACTGGTCTACAAGCTTTTCTCGTATGCGCTGGTGAAGGAAAAGAAACGAAAAGTGAGCAAGAGGAGAAGCAGGCATGAGTGAAGTCAAGCTGCCAAAGAGGTTCGTCAGCAAGTACCCGCACACGTTTTCCAAGGGCAAGCGGCACTTCCTGCGGGGAAAGCGCATCCTCCCGAAGCCGATAACCGGAAAGGAGGCGCTGGCGGACCTGGTGGACAACACCTTCCAGGCGTACAACGCCGCTCGCCTCCAGGAGGCCTGCTGCCTCTTCACGGAAAAGATGCTGGGGGCGCAGGTCACCGTCGGCATGAGTCTCGCCGGCGCGCTGACGCCCGCGGGGCTGGGCTCCGCGGCAGTCATACCGCTGATCAAGGCCGGATTCGTCGACTGGATCGTCGCGACCGGGGCCAATCTCTACCATGACATGCATCACGCGATGAACATGCCCCTCTACCGTGGTTCGCCATTCTCCCCGGACCCGGAGCTCAGGGAGGTCGGGGTTGTCCGAATATACGATATCCTGCTGGATTACAACGACGTCCTCATGGCCACGGACCACGTGCTCCGTCAGATGCTGATGCAGCCTGAATTCCAGCGTGAAATGGGGACGTCCGAACTCCATTTTCTGCTGGGCAAGTACTGCGCGGAGTTCGAGGGGCAGACCGGCCGGCATGACAGCTCTGTCCTGGCAGCAGCCTACCGCGCCGGGGTGCCCTGCTTCTGCCCCTCACCGGGCGATTCGACCATCGGAATGAACGTGGCGGGGTTGGAGCTCCGCGGCAACGCGCTGCGGATAAACTCGTCGCGAGATGTGAACGAGACCACGGGGATCGTCCTGGACGCCAAGCGCGCAGGCCAGAAGACCGGTGTGCTCCTCGCGGGCGGAGGATCTCCCAAGAACTTCATCCTCCAGACTGAACCCCAGATCCAGGAAGTGCTCCGCGTCAATGAAGAGGGGCATGACTACTTTATCCAGTTCACGGACGCGCGGCCCGATACGGGAGGCCTGTCCGGCGCCACACCTCACGAGGCGGTGACCTGGGGCAAAGTGGACCCGACGCGGCTTCCGGACGCAGTGGTCTGCTACCTGGATTCGACCGTCGCGCTTCCGCTGCTGACGCACTACGCTCTCGCGCGACACAAGCCGAGGAAGCTCAAACGGCTTTACCACAAGCTGCCGGCTCTGATGGAAATGGTCACGAAGGAGTATTGGAAACACAACAAGCGACTCTGAAAAGGACCGCACATTGCTGACTGCAAGCTGCGGACAGACTCGTGCCCGGATGCAGCGCTCGGTCTGCAGCTGCACTTACCATGGGATTTGCGGTTCTCCGGGGATGCTGAGATATGAAAAAATCGACGCTGCTCAAGAGACTGGCCCGCGAACACGGCACTCCGCTGTTCGTTGTGGACCACGAGGTGATCCGCAGCAATTACGCGGAGTTCAAGCGCTTCCTGCCGCGCGTGCAGGCGTACTATGCAGTGAAGGCCAATCCCGACCCCGCCATCGTGCGCACGCTCTATGCAGCCGGCGCAAGCTTCGATGTCGCCTCCATCGCCGAGTTCCGGCTGGTCTACAAAAACATCAGGGAACTGCCCGCCAGGGCTCGCCAGGACTTCATCTGGGACAAGATCGTCTATTCGAATCCCATCAAGGACCAGCGCACGCTGGAAGAGCTGGACAGATACAAGCCCCTCGTAACCTACGACAACGTGGAGGAGATCCGGAAGGTCCGGAAGCACGCCCCGCACGCCGGGCTGGCCCTGCGCATACGCGTCCCGAACACGGGCTCGATGGTGGAACTCTCGAGCAAGTTTGGCGCCTCCCCGGCAGAGGCTGTCGACCTGATTGCGGCGGCATCCGACGCAGGGCTGGTCGTCGAGGGGTTGAGTTTTCATGTCGGCAGCCAGTGCACGAACTTCGAAAACTACGTCCAGGCACTCTCGACGTCAGCCTCCATCGTGGAGGAGGCGGCTGCGCGCGGCTTCACCTTGAAGCTGCTCGATATTGGAGGCGGCTTTCCCGCGCGTTACGACCGGCATGTCAGACCGTTTCGGGAACTGGCGAAGATCATCAATTCGGAACTGAACCGACTGTTTCCAAAGAGCTTTGAGATCCTGGCGGAGCCGGGGCGCTTCATGGTCGCGACCGCGGCGACGCTCGTGGCGGAAGTCATCGGGAAGGCGGAGCGCGACGGCAAGCGCTGCTACTATGTGAATGACGGGATCTACCATACCTTCTCGGGAATCCTGTTCGACCACTGCCAATATCATGTGAAGGCGTTCAAAAGCGGCACGAGAGAGATCTCGGCAGTCTTCGGCCCAACGTGCGACGCACTGGACGTGATTTCACAGGCGGAGGAACTGCCGGACCTGAAAGTCGGCGACCTGGTCTTCAGCGAGAACATCGGCGCCTACAGCCACGCATCTTCGACCTGGTTCAACGGATTTCCTCCCGCCAAGGTATTCCATTATCGCCAGTGAATCCTGATCTCGCACTGGCAGACGGAGTTGGATTATTGGCAGCAACCTCCGGCGAAGGTGAGTTCAGCCGGTTCTGATAAGAGGGGGGCCAAATGAGTCTCTTTTCCCAGCAGGTAGAAGCGATCCGCATGTCTTTTGTGAGTGGCCGGACAATGAGCAGGATGCGATCTGCGGCCGATCGTCTCCGGTTGCCGGGGATCATCGTAGCGGTTTCTTTCATCTTCCTTCTTTTCATCGACGCCGCGCCTGCCGTCGCTCAGCCGCGGCCGTTGCTGGAATACCGGTTCGAAGAGGGTTCCGGATTCTCTGCTGCAAATTCGGGCAGCTTCGCGGGTGCGACTGGAGCGCTGCGTGAGGGCCTGTCTGTCGGAAACGGCCCGCAGTTTTCTCAAGACACACCGCAGGGCATCGGGTCGAGCTACTCGCTTCAGTTTGATGGCATCAATGATCTGGTTCGTATACCTGACGGCTTCAATTACACCGCGGACGGCCAACCCGGCAGTGTTCCCCTCTCGCAAGTGACTGTCGAAGCCTGGGTCAAGCCGGCTGTTGTGGGTGGACGACTGCAGAGAGCGATCTGGGATGACTACGGGAATCCGGGGGTGTTTTTTACCCTCTGGGATGATTTGGTCCAGTTTTCGATCTCCACGGCCGGCAACCCCGGCATGGGGATCTCGAATTTCTCGGGAAAGCTTGCGGCAGGCGTGTGGCAGCACATTGCTGCCGTCTATGATGGAGCTCGGATAAAGGTTTACGTCGATGGGCAAGACACCGGCATCAGCGTGGCCACATCGGGTCCCATCCAGGACAACAGCTCGGTAAACCCGGGCTCCGCGTTCATAGCCATCGGGGGGGACAGCCAAAGCATTCCGGCTCTGAGCTATGCAGGCTTGATGGACGACGTGCGTGTTTTTGGCGTTGCGCTGAACCGGGATCAGTTGGCGGGAGGGTTCTTTGCCAATCAACCCGCTGCACCAAGCGGAATCCGGTATACCGTGAAAGATCGCGGCGCTGTGAGCCTTATGACTTCCGGGGCATCACCCGACGTGAGCGTCGGCTACGGCAGAGTGGAACCCGGCGGAGGGTACCCGGCGCCGGTTGGATTGGCGATATTCGGCTTCCGGCAGAACGGTGTCCTGGTAACCGAGGCCGGGGTTCAGGCATCCGGTCTGATTCGATCCGGGCGTATTCCCGCCTTTATTACCGGCTCGCTCGACACCGGGATGGCCATTGCAAATCCTTTCACTCAGGACGTCACCATCGACTTCTACTTCACGGATCAGAGCGGAGCAAATTTCAAGTCAGGAAGCACGGTAATTCCGGCTTACAGCCATATCGCCCGCTTCCTGACCCAGGCTCCGTTCAATAGCGGCAGCCCAATCCAGGGGACACTTACCTTTACCTCCAGCGGACCTGTCGTGGCAATCGCGCTGCGCGGCCTGCTGAACGAACGAGGGGATTTTCTCATCACGACCTTGCCGGTAGTGGACATCAATTCGCCCAAGACAGACCCGGTGGTCATTCCGCACTTCGCCGATGGCGGCGGATGGACCACGGAGATCCTCCTGGTCAATCCGGGCGACACGGCCTGCGCCGGAACGGTTCAGTTCTTTGACCAGGGCAACGAAGCAACTCCGGCCCGCGTGATTTCCATCAACATCGATGGAACCACAGATACATCGTTCAACTACTCGATCCCCGGCAGGAGCGCGAAGCGCCTGAAAACATCTGATCCCGGTTCGAGCCTGAAGGCCGGATCGGTGCTGGTCACCCCGGACTCCGGCAACTCTGCTCCCACTGTGCTTGTCATCTTTTCGCTCAATAGTGGCGGCGTCACCGTTACCGAAGCAGGTGTATTGAGTGTACGGGCGGCAACTGCGTTCCGGATGTATGTCGAAGCCGGCGGCAACTTCGGCGACCCTGGTTCACTGCAGAGCGGCTTTGCCGTGTCCAATCCATCGTCCGACCCGGTTTCCGTGAAATTCGAACTCACAACTTTGAGCGGCGCATCTACGGGGCTTTCAGCAACCCTTGATCTCCCCGCCCGGGGGCAGAAGGCCATGTTCCTGAATCAGATCGACGGATTCCAGGAGCTGCCGTCTTCGTTTCAGGGCACTTTGCGGATCTCGACAAGTGCGCCGTCGGGCCTGGTAGTGACCGGGCTGCGCAGCCGTTTCAATGAGAGAGGGGAATTCCTGATCACGACAACGGCTGCGGCTGACGAGGCCGCGGTGCCGTCCACCTCCGAGCTCTTTTTCCCGCAGATCGCTGACGGCGGAGGCTACACGACCCAGTTCATTCTCCTGAGCGGGTTACCCGGCCAGACTCTTCCCGGTCGTGTCCGTTTCTTTTCCGGATCCGGTCAGCCCCTCGACTTGGATTTCCCATAGCCACGGCAGGTGCAGGAAGATGGGCTGGCTCGGCCTCGCTCAGTCGTCAGGCTTCACTCGAGAACAAATGCCGGGCCTCGCGGATCACATCGTCGAATCTGCGTTCGAGCGCTTCGTTCACGCCCCGGCAGCCGTCGATGACTTTCCCGGCCCATTCGAGATATTCCCGACGGCGCTGTGCGGACCAGTCCTGCGGCGGACTCTGCATGAGTTCCCGGATATTTGAGATCTTGTCGGAAACTCTGATCAACTTGGCCGGGCCGGAGAGCCTGGGTGCGCGCTCCACCTGCAGACTCTTGCGCTGCGGCTTGGGCAGTTTCTTGTCATCTGTGACCTCCTCCACAATGGCCCGGACCTTGCCGCCGAACAGAGCCTCTATATCCTCGGTGGTTGCGCTGGTGTCCTCGATGGTGTCATGCAGGATTGCAGCCACCAGCGTATCGAGATCCGTGACACTCGCCACCGCCGCCAGCATCTCGGCTACGTCAACGGGATGATTGATATAGGGGGAGGCGTCGGCGCCCTTGCGGCGCTGATTTTGGTGTTTGGCTGCAGAGAAAGCCACAGCCCTGAGCAACACAGCCGCTTCACCCATATAGCTCCTCCTGTTTTGTGCATATTACATCAAGTCAGACGGCACGGCCGGTCCGGGCGGGATTGCACGGCGGCGCGCAGTTGCGGGTTTTCCGCAGGAACGCAATCCGCTAATATCCCCCTGTATCCCCCGCGCCCCGGGTGAACTGCACAATGGAACCGATCCAGGGTGGAACATCGATGAAAGTAAAGGCTTTTCAGGACTACTATCCGCCGGAGCTCAGCTACTGCTACGGATGCGGCCGGCTCAACGAGCGCGGCCACCAGATCAACAGTTACTGGGATGGAGACGAAACAGTCGCCTTTTTCACTCCAAAACCCTACCACATTGCAATTCCCGGGTACGTTTACGGCGGTCTCCTGGCATCGCTTATCGACTGCCATGGGACGGGCACGGCGGCCGCGGCCGCCTACCGCGCCGAGAGCAGGGCAATGGACTCGAAACCGCCTCTTCGTTTTGTGACCGCCTCGCTGAAGGTCGACTACCTCAAGCCGACGCCGCTTGGCGGGCAACTCGAAATCCGGGGACGGGTGCAGGAAATCGCGGGGCGAAAAGTCGTTATCACGGCGACGATCTCGGCTGGAGGAGATGTTTGCGTGCGCGGCGAGGTTGTTGCGGTGCAGATGCCGGCCAGCATGATTCCGGCCGCCGGGGCCGACCTCGAAAGATGACCTGTCCAGGAGCCTGAATCCCATCGAGGATCCATCTGCCTCTGTGCGACAATTACGAAGGACTCATTGACAGGAGAGCTCATCATGAAGAGACCGATATCTTCTAGAGTTGCGATGTGTCTGCTGCCTCTGATGTGGATCCTCGGTTCTGCATTGGCGGAGGCGCCCGGGCAGCTGCCGAAAGCATGTCTGGATGGCACGGGGCCGGGCTGGAAGGGTCTCGGCGAAGCCGATTTCGCCCGCGTCAATTGCGACACCGATACCTGGACCTGGAAGGAAGGCATCCTCTATTGCACGGGCCAGCCGATCGGAGTCATGCGGACCCAGAAGCAATTCACCAACTTCGAACTCGTTGCGCAGTGGCGCCACATGCGCTCCGGTGGCAACTCCGGGATTTTCGCATGGGCCTCTGCAGAGGCGCTGAGAGATCTGCCTCGCGGCAAGCTCCCGCCCGGAGGCATCGAAGTCCAGATACTGGACCACGGCTTCGCCCAGGATTACGAGAAGAGCGCCGGCAAGAAGGGGGACTGGTTCACGACCAACGGCGACGTTTTTGCCGTCGGCACGTCAAAAATGGCGCCGTTTCCGCCGACCTCCCCGAATGGTCAGCGC
>Ga0315273_10013786_pt1 | contig 10406 bp, 16 predicted proteins | sample YL17G02_0_MG_FD_205753 | JGI IMG/M metagenome (GOLD analysis project Ga0315273, IMG submission 205753) | Sediment microbial communities from Yellowstone Lake, YNP, Wyoming, USA - YL17G02_0 | ecosystem: Environmental > Aquatic > Freshwater > Lake > Sediment | place: USA: Wyoming | collected... | reverse complement strand
AAAGAAGTGGACAGAACTTTGTCAAGAACATGATTATTTTATTTCCAGACAGGAAGTTCTTGATAAACTAAAATTTTATTGTTTTGATTGTTTAACAGATGAAAATTTACCATTTCAAAGACGTATAGGGGATGTTGAATTTCATTCACTTCTACAAGATATTGTGTTAGTAAAGCATGTTCGTGTAAATAATGTTAAAGAAGTAACATCTTATTTTAACAAAGTTTTAGAACAAGGATTTGAAGGACTTATATTACGCAATCCCGAAGGCAAGTATAAATACGGTCGCTGCACGATTAAAGAAAATAATGCGTACAAGTTAAAACCCTGGGCAACTATAGATTCAAAGATTATTGGATTCATTCAAGCCACACAGGTCAACGAGGATGCTGAAAAGACCGTAAACGAGCTTGGCAGGAGTAGAACATCGAAGCGTCAAGAGGACAGGCACACCATTGACAAAGCCCAGGCATTTGTGGTAGACTTTAATGGTAAGGAATTAAGTGTTCCTATTTCCATGCCAGATGAGAAGAAAGAGTATATTTGGAAGCATCAAGATGAGTATTTAAATAAATACGTGGAATACAAATACATGACAGTTGGGATGAAGGATTTACCAAGAATACCAAAAATGATACGGATGCGAGAGGATAAATAAGTGGAAATTCATTCTGGAAACATTAGAGCCGTTCTAATGTATTATTATAGATTTAAGCGTCAGTTCTCTTGTTGTTCAGAAGTAAAGACAGACTTTTATGAACTTTCAGACCTTTTAGTAGATACAGGTTCGAAATTTATTGAAATAGAGATTAAATGTTCTAAACATGATTTGATTAAAGGCGAGGCCAGAAAAGAGAAACATAAAAGACCAAATGAATCAAGATTAATAAATGAATTTTATGTATGTGTTCCAACGGAATTAGTCGAAGATGCAAAATTATGGATAGCAATGGTAAATCCGAATTATGGACTTATAGAATTTAATTCAGATATAGCTAAAAATCATAATTATCAAAATCCTTTTATTTTAAATTTTATTTTTAAAGCGAAATGTTTACAAGCAATGTATAGACCAATTCTTAAAACACATTTACTTAAGAGATTAAGTTCTGCTTTAACAACAGAATACCTTGGAAGGATTAAATAATGTTAGATAAATCAATCCTAGCGAACTTGGAACAAGTCAAAAAGAATGTTCTCGTTTTTGACCTCGAAACTAGCTCACACTACCCTGACGGCAGGGAAGTGAACATAAGGTCAGACTTTGAATCTTACATTAAATTTGCAAAGATGAAGTGGTTTGGAGCCTACTCTTATCTTCACGATAAAGAGTATTTTCTTACTACAAATCAATCTCAAGAAATTATGACCCTTCTTCAAGAGCATAATACTCTTTGTGGATTTAATTCAGAAGAGTTTGATTTTCCAATTCTTGTAAATAATGGTTACATTGATGTTGAAAAGAAGTATCTCCAAATTGATTTAATGCAAATAATGGGAACATCCACTTTCAAAAATAAGTCGGGCTATGCTTATAAAAATCGTGGCGCATTAATGGATTTTAAATTTAAGAAGAACTCTCTTCGTTGTATGGCTGAAACAATGAAACTTGAGTATTTAAAAGGCGAAATAGATTATAAACTTTTTCATAAGACGACTTGGACAATTGAAGAAGAGAAAGAGATTATTGCTTATCTTCGCAACGATGTGATGGCTAATAAATGTATTTTTGAGCAACTATGGTCATACTGGTTGCCTTTTGCAGAACTTTTGGATGTGAAAGATATTTATAACCTCTCTTGGATTCGTTCATCAATCGCCTCCTTGACCTACAAGGCTGCCTGTCGTGTTATTGGCGTGGAGCCGACGTATTCCGAAAAAGTAAGCGAAGCAGAAGATATTGGTGGAAACGTTTTTCTTCCAACGGTAGAAGAAGAAACTGGTGTTTGGTATGTTGATTTTCAAAGTCTTTACCCTCACATTTTTTGTCAATTTAATCTTCCAGCAGAAGTAAATCCAGATAACATTTCAGCTAAAAGAAAAGTATGGCATGGGAATGAAGTATTCCAAGTTAAAGGTTATTATGATATTACAGAACAACACCCTCTTTCAAAGTATATAGCTTCTAAATTAAAAGAGAGAATCGCTTTAAAGGACGTTGATAAAAATCACCCGATGGTATATACATTAAAGATTTTTTTAAATGGTCTTTATGGTGTTATGAGGAGTGCAATCTTTGAAAAAGTCCATACACCTAATTGTGGAGCAGATTGCTGCTTTTTAGGTCAGCAGATTCAACAGTTAGCGAAAGAGATGCTCGAACAGTTTGGATTTACAGTTATTGCTGGTGATACAGATTCATTAATGATAGTGACTAAAGACCCTAATAAAAATACAAGAGATTATGTTGTTGATTGTTTAAATCAAATCGTAGAAATTATTAAAGATTCGGTTCCTTATCCATCAGAAACTTTTAAAATAGGAATTGAAAATTATTTAGATTATATTTTATTTCCTTTCGAGGACGCTACAATTGTTGGTGAAGATGGTAAAAATAAAAAAGAGAATGGTAGATTAATCTATCAAAGAACTGCGAAAAAAAAGAACTACCTTTACGTTTTTACAAATCCTAAAGGAGAAAAAGAAGTTAAATTAGTAGGTTTACCAATTAAGAAAGATAATAGTACATTACTAGCTCCAAAAATTTATGAAGAAGTATTGAAGCCAGAAATTATAAAAAATAATAGGGCTAAGTTTCCAGCGTCATATATCCAAAACATCATAAATGATTATTTAAAGAAACCAGATGTTCTCGAATTATTAAGTCAGGAGTATAAAGTTAATTCTTCGGTGACATATAAAACAAATTGTATTCAAAAACAAATCGCCGATGCTTATTTTAATGGAAAAGAAGGTATTATCAGATTAATTAAAAATTCACGTGTTGGGAAATGTGGTAAAGGCACTTTGTATGCAACAATTGAAGAGGCATCAAAAGCGAAATTAACAAAAGAGGACTTCGATTTAGATAAGGTCGAACAGGAATTAAGTCCTTTTATACTTTATGAACCAGAAAAAGCTGTAAAAGAAGCATGTAAAATTTTATCCCAAGACGATAAAGCATTAACAAAATTAACCGACGATTTTTGTAATGTAGAAGAGCCACAAAAGAAAGGTAGAGGCAGACCTAAAGGAAGTAAAAATAAACTTGACAAATAGGGTAAAGATATGGTATGCTTATAGTATGGATACTAAACGATGTTCAAAATGTGGAATTAGCAAATCGTTATCTGAATTTTATAAAGATAAATGGAGTAAAGATGGTTTTACTAAACGGTGTAAGACTTGTTTTCGAAATTATCAAATAAAAAATGAGAGTAAATTATACACATATAGAAAAGAATACTGGAAAAAATATTATAAATTACATAAAAAAACTTTAAAAAGAAATTATAAATTATATCGAAAAAATAATAAAAATAAAATTAATCAATTAAACAAATTTTATTATGACAATAATTTAAATTTTAAGATAGCCAAATTATTAAGAAATCGAATGGGAAGAGCGTTAAAACGGATTACAAAATTAGGACATACATTAGAATTAACAGGTTGTTCAATTGAATTTTTCAAACAACATTTAGAAGCACAATTTAAACCTGGAATGTCTTGGTCTAACTATGGTAAATGGGAAATAGACCACATCATCCCATGTGCTTCTTTTAATTTATCAAATTCTAATGAACAAAAGAAATGTTTCAATTATAAGAATTTACAACCTTTATGGTGGGAAGAAAATAGAACCAAACATGCAAAAGACTTGACAACCACTTCTTAGATGTGCTATACTTATAGTGAAAGGATAAAAGATGGGTCGCCAAATTTCTATAGAAGAAGCACTTGAAAAATGGGATAAAGCAGATAACACTCTTAGATGTGAATTCTTACACAGAGTGCATTGGGTTGGTGGAAAATTTAATCCTAATTGGTCTGGTTATGATATGACCGCAGCTATTGCTGGATATTTTAGAGATAAGGAGAATTAAATGGAAAATGGCGAATTTTTAATTTATGTCGATTTAAAGCATTATTGGAAACTTGATTTAATCCCGACGAAAAACGAATTTGGGGAAGATTGTAATCGCTGTGCTTTGATTGATTCGGAGAAACAAGTTGAAGTTGATGCGGTTATGTTCGACAGTGAATGGTTGTTGCCAATTTTTTCAGCCAGGTCAATGCTTGGTATGAAAGAATTAGCTCTACAATTAAAAACCATCACAGACAAACATGGAATTGTTGTGAAGCCAAGAGATGAAATGCCTAAAGATAAAAAGGCCCAGGAAGTCAAGCATATTGGAAAGAAGAGGTTCTAATGAAAGGAGTGTATTATAATGAAAGTCTATATTAATAAAAAGATTGTAGAAGCAGAAATTATTGAAGAACGCCCAAAATCTTTTTTAGTTAAACTATCAGATGGTCATATTATTATTCGAAAAAAATCTCGTCATGTTGTGAAAGAGAGTTAATAATGAAAAAGAATAAAGTTGAAGCGTTAATTGGTATTACACCTAAAGAATCCGAAAAGATTTCTTTATTTTCAAAGTATTCTAATGTATTTACAGTTCATAAATCTTCAAAGAAGGGCCAAAATTCTTTCCGTATAACTAAGAGTTTACTTGAATCTCTTATTGAAACTTCTCTTAAAATTCAAAAGAAGCCATCTTTAATTATCTCGATTATTGATGGTTCTGATGAATACATTATAACTTGTTCCATAACTAAAAACAAAGCGAGTTAACAATGAAAAAATTGTTACAACTTATTGAAGAAAACGCCTATAAAATTATTTTAACGGCAGTTTTAACTTGGGGTTTATTTTTTGGAATGTTATTTGTTCAAAGCATTAAACAAGACGTTCTTAATTTACAAGAACAATTCTTAATTGAGCAATCGCTTCAAAACGATAGATTTATGTTACAACTAAATGGACTACAACTTGTTATTGAACAATTAGAATTTCTTAGTGACCAACAGCAGTATATTATCGACCAAAATAAATTTAAAATTAATACTGATGTAAAAAAAGAGAAACGTGATACCCAAAAAAATAAGAAACCGACTTATGAAGAATTAAAATCTCATGCAGTTTATATTGTTGGATGCTCTGAAAAAAGTTTAGCAGACGATGTAAAAATTAAATATTTACTTGGTGATGAAGGAAAATGTTGGGGTGGAACTGGTGTAATTGTAAAAATGACAGATACAGAAACTTATATTCTTACTAATAATCATGTTTCTGGTGAAGGTGAAAAGAATGTAACTCTTTATGTTCAAAATGAAGATGCAAAGGTTGTTGCTGAAATTATAAAACATAATGATTATACAGATGCAGCCGTTATTAAAGTTAATAGAAAATTAGAAGGAAAGACCCCTATTTCAAAAATCGCTATTGCTAATGTTCAAGACCCTGTTTATGTTGTTGGCAATCCTCTTAGAAATAAAATGATTTATAATGAGGGGGTTATTTCTGGTTATACAGACTTCTCATTGCTTGTCCAAATTCCTTGTATTTTTGGTTCAAGTGGTAGTGGAATTTTTAATGCAGATGGAGAATTGGTTGGTTTAGTTTATGCTCTTCAAACATACCCTGGGTTTTTAGGACTTCCAATGGCCCAAATTACTCATGCGGTTGCGGTAGATAGCATTTCAATTGAAATCTTTTTACGACAGTTAGGATTATACAATGATGAATAATTATCAAGAACTTTATGAATGTATTATCGCTGGATTTCTAAAAGATGGGTTTGAAATCTATGCAAAATCTTCTTGGTTATGCACCATGCGAAGATGGAAATTAACTCACGAAAAAGAAGATATGAAAATCCTTGAAACGGTTATAAATATTTTTATAGATGATGTTGATAATCCTACTACAGTGAATGTGAGGTTTGCGTATTATGAACAATAAAAATTATACCATAATTGATAAGAGTGACATGATGGATTGTTGGAGATGTGAAGGGAAAGGTAAGATTCGTATGTTAAATCTTATTAATTTTTTATCCCAAGAAATACCTTGTCCTCTTTGTAATGGAAACGGAAAATTCAGAGAAAGCCACTACATTATTGTGGATGAAGTTAATAAAATCGCCATAGATTCTGATTGTGGGGGATAATGGACACTTATCATCTTCCATTAATTAAACATTGTGTTGATAAATCGGCTGCCTACGAAGCTGCTGGCGACAAGGAAAATGCTGCCAAGTGGTTTGATTTAGCTATTTTAGCTGAAGCGTATTATGCTAAACAAAATAATCAAACAGCAGACGAGTATTATAAGGAAAAAAATGGAACATCTTCTTAATATTTTTACACAAATTATTGGTTTAGCATTAATCGTATCTGGAATCTATGATGGATATAAATACCATTGGCTTTCAGTAGCTATTCGCAAAGCTGGAACAGCGAAGGGTCAATCGAGAAAATTTGTAAACGCTGCTTTAGCTAAAGATATTGCGATATTTCTTTATATGATGTTAAAATTTGATTTATATATTTTAGGAATGACATTTGTTGGTTTTATATTTACAATAGAGTTATTAATTACTATCTATTATTTTTATCCATACCGCTACAGAAATCTTAACAACTTTAAACGACCATCTTTTTGGGTCTATTTTATAAATTCATGTATTTCAAACAAAATAAGAAAGAGGTTATAATAATGAATAATGAACCTAAGATACTTTTATTCGATATTGAGAACGCCCCGAACACAGCCTATATTTGGGGTTTATGGCAAGAAACTACCAGTTCAGAAATGGTTGACATGCCCTGGTTTACTTTATGTTGGGCTGCAAAATGGCTTGGTAAGAAAGAAATAATGTCAAGTGCGTTGATTGATTTTCCAAAAAATTATAAACAAAATCCAGAAGATGATAAAATGATTCTTCAAACTCTTTGGAAACTTCTTGATGAAGCAGATATTGTTATTGCTCATAATGGTAAGAATTTTGATGTTCGCAAAGCCAACGCTAGATTTATTATGAATAAAATGCCACCTCCTTCACCTTTTAAAGTTGTTGATACTTTACTTGAAGCAAGGAAGTATTTCTTTTTTACGTCAAATAAACTTAATGACCTAGGTAAGTATTTAGGATGCGGTGAGAAAGTTGAAACTGGTGGATTTAAACTTTGGAAACAATGTATGGCTGGTGATTTAAAGGCCTGGGAACGCATGGTGAAATACTGTAAAAACGATGTTGTTCTTCTTGAGAAAATTTATTTAAAAATGCGTCCATTTATGGCAACGCACCCGAATGTAAATGTCTACCTCGATAATAGTAATCCACAGTGTCCAAAATGTAGTTCTAAGAAAGTCGCAAGAGAAGGTTATGCTTATACAGATGTGGCAAAGTATCAACGTTATTCTTGTACTGAATGTCATGGATGGTTTAGAGGTCGAGAGAACCTAAAGAAGAAGGAAAAATAATGTATAGAGCCTCATATTTAATAACAATGTGTGGATTACTTTTAATGGCAATGTTCCATCCTGAACCTCGATTCCAAGTAGCAATTTTCTTTTTGTTACTTGCTAACATTCTGTTTCTTTGGATATAAGGAGAAATAAATGAATCTTATTATTGGAATTTATTTAATTTTTATTGGACACCCTTGGATTGGTATATTAGTTATTCTATTATGTAATTAAAGGATAAAATGATTCAATTTGATGAATGTTTTAGATATTATGTAAAACTTATAAAAATTTGTGACGAACATTGTACACACCAAATTGTTCAATGGTATCAGACAAATTGTAGATTTTATGGAGATGAATTTAATGGATAATTTTTATCAAATCTTAGATTTACTCTATAAATTCAATAAAAAGATGCCAGAAATTCCTTTTGGTAAATTGATGCACAATTTAAAAACTCAAGAAGAAAAATTATGGTACTTATCTGATGAAGAAATTGTTAAACGATTAGAAGAATTTATAAAAGAGGATGAAGAATGAAGTATATTATTTTTTCAGATATTCATTTATCAAATTGGTCTGGAACTTCTAATACGAAAGAACGTATTTCCCAACGTTTACTTGACCAAAAAAGTATTCTTCAACAACTTATTGATTTAGCGATTGAAGAAGGGGCTATTCTTTTAAATGGTGGAGATGTATTTCATTGTGTTGGGGCTGTTCCAACCGAAGCATTAAATGTTTATAATTGGTTTTTAAATGAATGTAAAAAGTTTGGAATTAAGTATTATACTGCGACAGGAAACCACGACCTTGCCATTCGTAAGAATTTTTCAGAATGGCACAACGTATTAAATTTATTTCAATCTACTGAAGAAAGAAATAAAGAACTTTCTACTTTAAAGCCAACAATTAGATTTGTGGATTATCAGGAAGAAGATTTTGAAAACATAAGAGGGTTTGATATTGTTATTCTTCATAAACAACCGTCTACCACGAATCGTTATGGATTCAAGCATGAAGGGGTTGATTGGAAACGTTTTTCTAAACATAACAAATTAACTTTTTATGGTCATTTTCACGAAACAAAACAATTAAGTAAAATGAGTTATGTTATTGGTCAACCCATGCAAATGACCCAAGCAGAAGTTGGAGAAGATAAGGGATGTTGGATTGTTAATTCTGAAGATTGGAATGTTACTTTTCATAAACTTAATTATCCAGAAATTAAAAAAATAGAAAAAGATACATCAAAAGAGGAAGTGAAATTTGAGGAAAGAATTAAGGCCACTTCCTTTCAAGATATTTTGGTTGAATGGCTTGATAGAGAACAAAAACCACATTCTTATTTGGAGTTAATCCAGAAAGATATTACAGACAAGATTCAGATAGTTAAGACCTTTTTTAATGGAAAAATTCAGAGTATCTATTTAAAAGACTTCCTTTCCATTGATGAAATTAAAGTTGAGTTGAAGAATGGGTTTTGGCTTGTGATGGGTAAAAATGGAACTGGTAAGACTACGATTACTGGCGAAGGGATTTACTGGATTCTCTTTGATGAAACATCTAAGAATCTTGCGAAATCCGAGATTGTTAGAGATAGACCTACCAAACAAAAAGAAGCGATTGGAGAATTATGTTTGGTAGATACTAAACAATTTTATACTATTCGTCGTAGTAATAAGAATGGGTTAGAAATTTTATCGGATGAAAAAAATTTAGTTGAAGGAATGACAAAAATCCAGGCCCAAGAATTTCTGGAAAAGAATATTTTGGGGTTTGATAAGAATACTTATTTAGCATCGTGTTACTTTAGTCAAGAGCAATTACTCACTCTTGCACAGCTTGGTGACGCAGATACTACAAATCTTGTAACAAACTTGCTTGGTTTCGAAACGTATGATTCTCTTTATGTTCAGATGGATTTAAAGAAGAAAGAGGTTACACTACAACTTGATTTATTAGAGCAAAGTAGTGTAAAATTGGATAATGAACTTTGGAAGAACTCTGAACAGCAGAAGAATTTGAAAGAGCAGATTGAAAGTTCACTCAAGATGCAATGTTCACTAAAAGATGAACAATCAAAAGTTAACCAACAACTTGATGAATTCGCTACTTTGTTGGGTAACATTGTTGTGCCAAGTGTAACAACCGAAGAAATAGACGATTCACTTTCCGCGCTTAATAGTGCTAAATCCGAAATGTCCACAAAATTACGGACATTACGAGAAACTGGACATTTAAGAACTCAAGATTTAAGAAAACAATTAGTTAGTTTACAATACGATTTAAATACTATTATTCAAGAACAAACAAAAATTGATAAAGAGAAGATTAAACTTGAAACCGAAAAGCGATTAAAGCTTGAAAGTATCTCAAACCATGAAGCGATTATTGCGTCCTTAAAAGAGAATAAATGTGTTTATTGTGGAACAATACTCAAAAAAGATGAATTAGAGAAACACATTGCTGAAGAGTTAGCCACCATTTCTATAATCAAGTCAACCATTCATAACAATACTTCTGAATTAGATAAACGACTTGAGAATTTTTATGACCAAGAAGCTCAAATTCAAGAAGAAATTGAAAACATAAATAAACAGATTCTCGATACTTAATAAAAGTGATAATTAAATGATACGAAAAATTTGTAATAAATGTAAACTTGAAAAAAACTTAGACAAATTTTATCCTAAGCCTGGTGGTAAATTTAGTGTTGAAGGTATTTGTAAAGTTTGTTCTAAAAAACGAACTAAAAAATGGTATACAGAATTAAGTTTTTCAAATAAAAGAAATAGACAATTAAAATATTTTCATGGTTTATTATTAAAAGATTATACTAAACTATTTGAAGAACAAAACGGTGTTTGCGCTATTTGTGGCAAACCAGAAACAAGGAAAACACAAAATACAATCTGTCCATTAT
>Ga0315273_10013785_pt1 | contig 10406 bp, 8 predicted proteins | sample YL17G02_0_MG_FD_205753 | JGI IMG/M metagenome (GOLD analysis project Ga0315273, IMG submission 205753) | Sediment microbial communities from Yellowstone Lake, YNP, Wyoming, USA - YL17G02_0 | ecosystem: Environmental > Aquatic > Freshwater > Lake > Sediment | place: USA: Wyoming | collected... | reverse complement strand
TGGACGTTCAGGTAGTAGTCGTAGACACGCGACAAGTTCACCAGCGCCGACACACCGTCGGCCACGTTCGGACCGCTCGCCGCGCCCTGCGGACGCCACGGGCTCGCGCCCGTCGGCGACGTCAGGTGGAACAGATTCGGAAAGTGCTGGGGATTGTTGCTGTCCGGCTGGTTCCCCGCGTCGAGCACGACGATGCCCCCGAAGGTCGTGTCCGGATCGGGCGGATTCGACGCGCCCGCGTTGAACATCAGCTTGCTGGTGTCCGCCAGGAAGAAGCTGCCTGCCGTCTCGTTCCAGACATGGATCGATTGCGAGCCGTTGAACGCATCGGTGCCGCTGCCGGTAAAGTCGGCGTCCTGCGCGGTGTTCCAGGCGTTCAGCACGGCGCCCGACTGCGCGTCGACGACGACCCACCATTGATCCTGGAGCGTCGCGGGGACGAACACCTTCCAGGCGAGTCGCGCTGCACCGCTTCCGGTGTAGACGAGCAATTCGGGCGTTCCGATCTTCGCGGCGGCCGCGCCCGCAACCAGTGCGCGCGCGGTCGCGACCGCGCTTGCGACGCCGACCACCGGCGTCGGGTCGAGCGCCGCAGGCGTTGCGACGCTGGCGCCGTCCATCGCGTCGACGTCACCGCTCGGGTCGAGGTGCACGATCAGCTCGGCTGGCCAGACGCGCAGCCCGGCGTGGCGCTGGCCGAAGCGAAGCTGCGTGCGACCGAGTTCGTCACGCAGGCTGCGCTGCAGCGCCAGCTCGGTGTCGGGATCGTCGAGCTTCAGCAGCGCCGCGCGCTTGCGCAGGAACGCGCGCGCGGTGTCGGCCGCCGGGTCGTGACCGGCGCGGGCACGAGCGGCGCGCTCGAGCGAATCTCCGCGGATCATTCGCGGCGTCCCGCTCTCGCGGCGCATGGTCACCTCGACCGCGCCGCGCGCCGAGCGGCGCAACTCATCGAGCGCATGGCGCTGCAGCGGCGGCAGCACGAGCGGGCGCGTCGCGCGCGCCTGCTCGCGAATCGCGGCCGCCTCTGCGCGCACGACCGCGGATCGCGTGCGCAGCGTCTCGGCGACGGCACGAGCGCGCAGGTCGTCCGAAGGCGCGCGCCCACGCGGCGAGACCAGTTGCGGTGCGATCGCGAGCGGCTGCAGTTGCGGCCGAGCGGGCGGCGTCGCCGTTGCGGGCTGCACGACGAGCCCTGCGCACAGCGCCGCGATCGCAACGACCTCGCAGCAGGGCACCACCCACGCAACGACTCGGCTCATCGCGTCCAGCCTTCCCCTTTCGGGCGTGCCGCCGGAATCGCAACCGGCAGGCTGCGCAGCGGCGCTCCGCTCTGCGCATCGATCAATCGTTCCGAAGCGGCGATTGCACCAGCGGGAGCCGCGACGCGCCAGGCGAGGCGCGGGGGCGCCCCGCGCTCGGCGAACACGACGAGATCCGTCGCGCACGCATCGCACGCATCGGCGCCGAGATCGCCGGCGCGTGTGGCGATCGCCCGGGCGTCGTTCGCCGAGATCGCGGGCGTGCCGTCGAGTCCCCGCGGCGTGGCGATGTAGCTGCCGCTCACGAGCACCACGCGGCGTTCGCGGTCGAGGTGCACGATCAGCTCGGCGCCCCGGATCGGGAGGTCTTGGTAGGTCTGGTCGAAACGCACGTGGGTCGTGCCGATCCGGTCGAGGTCGATGCGCTTGTTCGCCAACTCGCGGTTCGGATCGTCCAGCCGGAAGACGGCCGCGTACGCGTTCAAGAAGGCGCGCGCCACCGCCTCGGCGTCACCCGAGGCGCGCGCGGCGCGGAACAGCGGATCGCCGTCGAGGTCGCGCGAGAGGTTTTGTCCCTTCAGGAAACGGACCGTGCCCGTCGCGGGATCGCGGGTCAGCGTCGCGCCGGTGGGCAGCGGGGGCTCGGGCGCTGCGCTCGCCACGGACGTCCCTTTCGAGGGTGCGACGGCGCCCCCGGCACAGGCGGACGCGGCAAACAGCACCGCCGCGGCGAGGCACGCGACGAGTCCGATCACAACGCTGCGGTGCTGATCCTGGCCCAGCGACGCCCCCCCTCGCACGAATCGCGGCGGCCGAGCATACCGGATCGAAGTCTTGCTGGTCCCAGAAACGAGAAGCCCGCGCCTGGCGGGGAACCAGGCGCGGGCGAATTCGAGAAGGAGTAGAGAGCCGGATTGTATTCGAGGCGAATGACGATGGGATGACCATGCGTCATCGCGCCGACTCGCTGCTCCGTTCACCGGAGCACGCGGGCGAAGTGTGCGGAGACCGCGGCGTGTCCTTCCTCGGTCCAATGGGCGTCGTACGTGAAGTAGACCGGAACCCCGTCGGCCACGCGATCGCGCAGCATCGCCGTCAGCGAGACGAACTCGATACCCCGCTCGGCGCACCAGTCGCCCAGTACGTGTTCCTGGGTATCGAGGTTGCGGTACAGGCGGTCGCGCAAGGACTCGGGCGGCGGCAGATCGCCGGCGTGATCGCGAAGCGCGGCGAACGCGCGCAGCTGCTCGGCGCTCACCTGGTCGCGCAGCAGCGGCAGTACGACGTGTGGTTTCGACGGCGCGTAGGCAATCACCAGTCGCACGCCGCGCGCGCGGGCGAGATCGGCGAGTTGGCGCAGCACCGCTTCGTTCGTGGTCCACTCGGGGGACGCGGCGAAGGACGCCGGCTCCCAGTCGAGCCGCATCATGTGTTTCGGCTCCCACGCGTAGTGCTGCGTGGTGCCGCCAGCCGTGATGGCCGCGGGCATCCAGGAGAGTCCGAGGCTCGGCGGCAGCGGCCAATCCGTGCCGATCGGCGTGAGCAATTGCTCGAGCGCCAGCTCGGCGCGAAAGCGCAGCGGCGACGTATCCCACGCGAAGTCGAAGACGCGCTCGAGAACGCTGGCGCCGAAGACGCCCGCTTGCGTCGCTTCGGGTACGACGGCTGCCGCCCGCGGCGCTGGATCGAGCGCCTTCCAGTCGTTGCCCTCGAAGATCGTGACGATCACCGTTCGCGCGCCCGAATCGAGCCCGAACGCGACCCAGTTGTTCAAGTACTCACGAATCGCGAGACCCGCAACGCCGGTGTTGTAGATGCGCAATCCGGTCTGGCGGGACAGCAGCGACCACCAGGTCTGGTCGTCCGACACCATCAACCCTTCGGTGAACGAATCCCCCGCGACTGACACGTCGTAGTGACCGGCACGAGGCGGATTGCGCAGACCCCGATCGTCCGTGGTCAATGCGACGGGACTTGCGGGGCGACCCGCGACGCGCCGCGGATACGATCGGCCGGGGGCTGGCAGATCCTCGCGGATCCACTCCCAGCGGAAATTCGGGTCGCGCCACGTCACCACTCCCGTGAGCTGCGCGCGCAACGCGGGATCCTGCACGACGTTCGCGACCGGCGCGGTCTGATAGCGCGGCGAAATGCGAACCCGCGCGAGCGACGAGACCAGCACCACGCCCGCGGCCGTCGATCCCAGCGCGAGGAATGCGAGCAGCACCACCTCGGCGAGCGATCGCTGGTTCCAGAGCAGCGCAGCGACGAGACCCAGCAGCAGCGTCCCGAGCGCGAGCGCCACGAAATGCCCCACCGCGTAGCGGCCCAGCAGCAGCGGCTCTTGGCGCGCCACGTGTGCGACCACCGGGCCGGGAATCGCCCACGCGATCGCGATGGTCGCGGCGAAACCCAGCGCCACGCGACGGCGCAGCTGGAGGCGCAACGGTGCACGTCGAGAGAGCGTGTCGGGCACTAAGTCTCGAGACACATGGCAGTTGCTTCTGCTTCGGGGAATTTGCAGTGGGTGCGCAGGCACCGCAAGTGCGCGAGTTTCCGCCCGTGAGTGGAGACCTCGCTCTGTTCGCGACGCCGCGGGTACGCGCGCTGGTGCTCGCCGCTGCGACGCTGCTGGTCTTCGTGCGGCTCGGCGCGACCGACCTCTGGCCGCCCGACGAGCCGCGCTACGCGCTGATCGCCGAAGAGCTGCGCAGGATGGACCACGGACCGAAGGGCCTCGTGCTGCTGCACCTCCACGGCGCACCGTACACGCAGAAGCCTCCGCTGTTCTACTGGCTCGCCGCGGCGGCGGGCGCGCCGCTCGGCCGCGTCACCGAGTTCGCCGCGCGTCTGCCGTCTGCGCTCGCGGGCATCGCGGCCGTCGCGGCGACGATCGCCCTCGGCACGCTGTGTTTCGGTCGCGGTGCCGGCACGCTCGCCGGCCTGCTTCTCGCGACGACCTTCGACTGGAGCTATCGCGCGCGCACCGTCCAGCTCGACACGCTGCTCGCGCTGTTCGAGACCACCGCACTCCTCGCGTTCTGGCGCATCGAAGCAGCGAGCAACGCGGTTGGCCTCCCGAAAGATCGTGCCAGCGTCGACGCACGCCGGCGCAATCTCGTGTGGCTGCACGGATCTCTCGCGCTCGCGGTGCTCAGCAAGGGACCCGTTGGCTGGATCGTGCCGCTGCTCGCGATTGCGGCATACCTCGCATGGGAGCGCCGGCTCCGTGATCTGCGCGGCCTGTTGCCGCTCTGGGGACTCGCGCTCTCGATCCTGCCCGGCCTCGCGTGGATCGCGGCGGCGGTGGCGCTTGGTCCCCCTGGCTTCTTCCAGGAGGCAGTGGTCGACAATCTGTTCGGGCGTGCGGTGCAGGGGACCACGCACGCACAACCCTTCTACTACTACCTCGAGAAGTTCCTGCCCGACTTGTTTCCGTGGCTGCTGTTGTTGCCCGTCACGGTGTGGGCGTCGCGACGCGCGCTCCGGTCCGATGCGGCGCCTGGCGATCGCCGCCCGTTGCGTTTCCTGCTGGCGTGGATCGCGACGAGCGTGCTGTTCTTCTCGCTCGTCTCGGGCAAGCGCCTCCGCTACCTGCTGCCTGTCGAGCCGGCCTTCGCGCTGCTCTTCGCCGCGACGCTGCGCATCTGGCTCGCGCAGTCCAAGCGAGCGCCGCGCATACTCGCGATCGCCGCTGCGGTGCTCGGCGTTGGCGCGCTCGCCGTGACCGGCGCACTCGTGGGCACGAATCCGCTCGGCGACGCGGGATTGACGCGCGGGTTCGCGTTCGCGGGGGTCGCGATCGCCGCTACGACGGCGCTCGCATGGATGTGGCTCGCGCGCCGCGGTGCTGCAACCGAGACACGTATCGCGTTGCTCGCTGCGTGCGTGTTCGCGGCGCAGATGCTCGCCCATGCAGTGGTGCTGCCGGCGCTCGACGCCGAGAACTCGCCACGGCCGATCGCCGAAGCCGCGGCGGCGCTGGCACGTCCTGGCGAGGAGGTCGCTCTCTACCGCGGCGGCGACATCGCCGATGCGGTCGCCTACTACGGCGACCGGCCCGTCGATGCGATCTTCGAAACGGCCAGGCTCGCCGCATTCTTCCAGCGCGGCGGGCGCGTCGTCGTGTTCAAGGAAGGGCGGCTAGCGGAGGTGGAGTCGATCACGCCGGTCGTGGTACGCGGCCGCTTTCGCGTGCGGAGCGAGCCTTGGGTGATTGCAGTGCGCCGGACGCCGCCGTCATGACCCGCGCATCTGTCGGAGTCGCTCCGCCGCCACCGCGGCCATCGCCGCCTGCAGGTTGTACGCGGGGATGAAGCCCGCCATCGGGATTCGCAATACGGCGTCGCAGCGCGCGAGTACCGGCACCGGGATGCCGCGCGTCTCGCCGCCGATCACGAAGAGCAGAGGCCCACGCAGATCAGCGTCCCAGGGCGTCGTGGTACCGGAGTCCTCGATCGCGAACACGCGGCGATGCGCGCCGCGCGCGGCCTCGAGCACGACGTCGGCGGCCAGCCACCGCACCGGGAAGAAGCGGTCGGCGTACATCGACGCGCGCTGCGCCTGGCGGCGTCCCGCCGCGTCCATCGAAGCGTCGAGAAAGATCGCCTCCGCGCCCGACACTTCGGCGCTTCGAATCGCGTAGCCGGCGTTGCCGGGGTAGGCGACGCCCGCGAGCAGCCACGCACAGCCCGGTCGTGCGAGCACCTCGGCAAGCGGTGCCTGGGGATCGGGGCCGAGCAGCGCGAGTACGTCGCTGGGCTCGCTCGTGCGGCTCATCCGGCGCAAGTCGTTGGCGCTGGTCTCGCCCACCTCGGCGCCGCGGCTGCGCGCGAGTTCGGCGAGCGCGCGCGCGGGCGCCGCCGCATCGCGCCGCAGCAGCACGAGGCGAAGCTCGTCGCCACGTGCGAGTGCCGCTGCGATCTCGACCTCGCCTGCGAGCTGGCGTCGTGCCATGCGCTCAGATCAGGCGGATCGTCAGCGGGTAGCGGTAGGACTCGCCCTGACTCGCGCGCACCGAGGCCACGATCATCAGCACGATGTGGAAACCCATGAGGATGGGGATCAGCAGGAAGCCGACCAGCACGAAACACAGCGCGCCGGTAACGATCGCGTAGAGCGTCACGCTGATCTGGAAGTTCAGCGCTTCGCGGCCGTTTTCGTCGATGAACGCGGACCCCTCGCGCTTCATCAGCCATAGCGCGAGCGGCACCAGGATGTGCCCGAGCGCGAAGCCCAGCAGGTAGAACGCGAAGCCGCCGAGATGGCAGAAGACCGCCCAGTTGCGTTCTTCCTTGCTCGGAAAGCCGGGCGGCAACGCGTGGTCGGATGCCGGATCGAGTTGCGGCGGAAGCGGCGGTGTGGTCATGCGCGCAGGCTATCGATCGCTCATGAACTTTGCTCGCCGGCCATCGCCTGCACCCGGTTCACCGCTCCCATTACCGCGTCGAGCGACGCGCCGACGATGCTGCGCCGGCGCCCGACGCCCCAGGTGCTGTGACCCTCGGCGTCGCGCACCTGCACGTAGGCGATCGCAGTCGCGTCCTCGCCATCGCCAAGCGCGTGTTCGGAGTAGTCGAGCACGTGCACGTCGACGTCACAGCCGTTCCGCAACGCCGCGACGAACGCGTCGATCGGCCCGGTGCCCTCGCCGCGCACGCGCCGCTGCTTGCCATCGACACGCAGCTTCGCGCGAACTTCGAGGCGACCGCCAGCGAGCGGCGACTCGGCGTGATCCACCACTTCGAAGCGTCCGCCGGCGCACTGGTACTCGCGTTCGAAGAGGTCGAAGAGCGTCTTCGACGAAACCTCTTCCTCGCTCGCGTCGGTCACCGCCTGAACGGCGCGACTGAATTCGACTTGCAGACCGCGCGGCAGTCGCAGCCCGTGGTCGGCTTCGAGCACATACGCAACGCCGCCCTTGCCCGACTGCGAGTTGATGCGGATCACCGTCTCGTAGCTGCGGCCCACGTCGGACGGATCGATCGGCAGGTACGGCACCTGCCAGTTTTCGCTGCCCGATTCGCGCAGCGCCGCGAAACCCTTCTTGATCGCGTCCTGGTGCGAACCGGAGAACGCCGTGTACACCAGCTCGCCCGCGTACGGATGGCGCGGGTGTACCGGCAGTCGATTGCAGTACTCGACGACACCGACCAGCTCATCGATCTCCGAGACGTCGAGCCCCGGATCAACGCCCTGCGTGTACAGGTTCAGCGCCAGCGTGACGAGATCGACGTTGCCAGTGCGCTCGCCGTTGCCGAACAGCGTTCCCTCCACGCGATCCGCGCCGGCCATCTGCGCCAGCTCGGCCGCCGCGACCGCGGTGCCGCGATCGTTGTGCGGATGCACCGAGAGGATCACGCTGTCGCGATTGCGGATCGTGCGACCAAACCATTCGATCTGATCGGCGTAGACGTTCGGCGTCGCCATCTCGACGGTCGAAGGCAGATTCAGGATCAGCTTGCGATCGGGCGTCGGCTGCCAGACGTCCATCACCGCTTCACAGATCTCGACGGCGAAATCGAGTTCGGTGCCGGTGAAACTCTCGGGCGAGTATTCGAGACGCACGTCGGTTTCGGGCACGCTCGGGATCAGCGCCTGCACCGCCGCTGCACCACGCACCGCGATCGCGACGATCCCCGCGCGATCGGCCTGGAACACCACGCGCCGCTGCAGCGTCGACGTCGAGTTGTAGAGGTGCACGATCGCGCCGCGCGCGCCGCGAATCGATTCGAAGCTGCGCTCGATCAGCTCGGGGCGCGCCTGCGTCAGCACCTGGATCGTGACGTCGTCGGGGATGCGGTCTTCCTCGATCAGCAACCGCACGAAGTCGAAGTCGGCCTGCGACGCCGCGGGGAAGCCCACCTCGATCTCGCGGAAGCCCATCCGGACGAGCCGGTCCCACAGCCGAACTTTGCGTGCAGGCCCCATCGGCTCGAGGAGCGCCTGGTTCCCGTCGCGCAGATCCACGCTGCACCAGATCGGCGGCTGCGTGAGGGTGCGCGACGGCCAGCTGCGATCTGGCAGCGCCACGGGCGAGAAGGGTTCGTACTTGTGCACGGGCATTCGATTCACGGCTGGCTCCTTGGGCCGGGCCGACCGGGTCGGGCAGAGCAGATCTGGAAGAGATCGATGTCGAGGTCCAGAAACGCGAAACCCTCTCCGGCGGGCTCGGCGGGAGAGGGTTTCGCGTCTCGGACTCTTCGGTCTTGCGCGCTAGGCCTCTTCCGCCTCGCTAAGGGCGAGTACGCCCAGGAGCGAGATCAGGTGGAGTTGCGTGCGGGACCAGTTCGCCATCACAGCCTCTATCTAGACCAGCTCCTGCGATCGGTCAACCAAGCGCAAAGCTGAGCGCGAAGACGGCTTCCTGGTAAAGAACGCCCCACGCCCGACCGAAGGACGCACGGTGGAGCTGACGATCGCACCCCGGAGTTCTTCGTGACCAAGGACCGCGTTGCGACGCGACACCGATGGCGACTCGCCTGCGAGGTCGTCTCCGATGGCCGCTCCCAGCGCGCCATCGTGCTCGATATGTCCGAGACCGGCGTCTTCGTGCAAACCGGCACGCGACTCCCGCCCGGCGCCGAGGTGGACGTGCGGGTGCTGCTCACCGACGGTGCGGAGCCGATCCTGTTGCGCGCGAGGGTGGCGCGCAACAAGCAAGTGCCACCGCAGCTCACCAGCGTTGCGCGTGGTGGCGTGGGATTGAAGATCCTCGACGCGCCGGCGGCCTACTACGAGACGATCGCCTCGCTCGAAGGCAGCGACGCGAAGCGACAACCGAACGCCTCCGCCGTTCCGCAGCCGGCCAGGACGCGCTTTCGCGTGCGCGTGAAGCAAGCGGACGGACCGCGTTCGCGCAGCGTCGAGATCCTTGCCGACTCTCCGGACGACGCCCGCGCGCTCGCACTCGCGCAAGTCGGCGCGGGCTGGGAAGCGGTCGGCGCCGACGTTCTCGGATGAATTTCGCGTCACCAAGCTGACAGCAAGCCGCTCCCGCTGACGGCAGAGACGGCGCAGCGGTAGATTCGCCCGACATGTCGAAGCTCTGTTCCGTTCGCCTGGCGCACGCCGTTGCGCTGGTCGCATGTCTCGCCGCCTTGGCGTCCGGTGCGCGCGCCGACGTCGGCAAGGGAACGATCGAGATCTCGTTCTCCGCCACGTCGACGCTGCATGACTTCGAAGGCAACGTCCCCGCGGTCGCCTTCGCGATCGAGCCGGGGCCGAGCGGTGCGTGGGGCGGAGATGTCGAAGTGCCCGTCGCGGCGATCGACACGGGCATCGATCGACGCGACCAGAATCTGCGCGCGTGGCTCGACGCCGCGCAGTACCCGCGCATCCGCGGCCGCTTTCGCGACGTAGACCCCGAGCGCGCACGCGCGAGCCGGGTTCTGCCGTTCTTGCTGCGCATCTGCAACGTCGAACGCCCCGTCCAGGCTACCGTCTCGCATTGGCAGCAGGACGACCGCACGGCGCGCTTCGACGCGGAGTTCGACGTGCTGCTGCATGACTATTCACTCGAGGCGCCGAGCGTGCTCTTCGTGCACGTCGACGACCGTGTCCACGTCACCGTTCACGTGACGCTAGAGCGCACGTAATCCTGGGCGCCGCAGCGATGACCTGGCTGCTCACGCGAGGGCGCATCGCGTTTCTCGCGTTGCTGCTCGCGACAACGGCCTGGTTCGCGCTCCACGCATCGCGCGTCGGCGTCGAGACGAACAACGAGTCACTGAACACGCGCGACTCGGCGCAGACCGACTCGTACGACCGCTTCCGGGCGACCTTCGGCAGCGACGAAGACCTGCTGCTCGCCGTGGTGCACCCGCAGCTGCTCGAGGCGGAGGGATTGCGCTTCCTCGCCGATCTCACGGCCCGCATCGAGCGACAGAGCGGCGTGAAACAAGTCTTCAGCCTTGCGAACGCACAGCAGATCATTGCCGGTGATGGCGGCGCCGAGATGGCGCCCGTCGCGCCACCGCCCTTCGACGCGCCCGATTTCGCATTGAAGCTGCGCACCGCGCTCGACCGCAACCCCGACTTCAATGGCCTGTTCATCTCGGCCGACCGGCGCACCGCAGGCATCCTGGTCGAGATCGACGACCGGCCCGGCGACACGCAGTACCGAGCCAGAGTGATCGACGCGCTGCG
>Ga0315273_10013784_pt1 | contig 10406 bp, 10 predicted proteins | sample YL17G02_0_MG_FD_205753 | JGI IMG/M metagenome (GOLD analysis project Ga0315273, IMG submission 205753) | Sediment microbial communities from Yellowstone Lake, YNP, Wyoming, USA - YL17G02_0 | ecosystem: Environmental > Aquatic > Freshwater > Lake > Sediment | place: USA: Wyoming | collected... | reverse complement strand
GGCACGCTGGCCTGCGGCTCGGGCGGCTGTGAGACCGTGCAGCTGAGCCCGTACGCCCGGTTCATGGGTGTCGAGGTCTCGCTGATCGGGCTGGTCGGGTACGTCGTCCTGCTGGTCATCGCCCTGCTCTCGCTGCAGCCTCGGTTCGCGGCGGCAGGCTGGCCGGTCCAGCTGCTGGCCGCGCTGAGTGGCGCCGCCGTGCTCTTTGCCGTCTACCTCACCTACCTCGAGTTGTTTGTCATTCACGCCATCTGCCGCTGGTGTGTCACCTCGGCCGTGATCATCACCCTGGTCTTCGCGCTGTCCCTCATCGAGCTCCGTCGCCGACCCGCCCCAGGAGGCGGCTGAGTGTCCCATCGGCAGCCCCGGTCCCCAGTAGGCAAGGACCTGGGCGTACTCGCCTTGACGGCCCTGGGTGTGGTCTACGGCGATATCGGCACCAGCCCGCTCTATGCCCTCAAGGAGGCATTCCGCGGCGCGCACGGGGTCGAGCCGACGCCGTTCAACGTGCTGGGCGTGCTGTCGCTGATCTTCTGGTCGCTCACCCTTGTCGTCTCGTACAAGTACATCGCCGTGATGCTGAAGGCCGACAACAATGGCGAGGGCGGGATCCTGGCGCTGCTGGCGCTGATCCGCGGCCATGAGGAGCCCTCGGGGCGACGGCGGATCTTCGTTCTGGCGGGGCTGTTCGGCGCCGCGCTGCTCTACGGCGACGGCGTCATCACCCCGGCGGTGTCGGTGCTCGGCGCCGTGGAGGGGCTCGAGCGGGTGGACCCTGCCTTCAAGCAGGTCGTCGTCCCGGCAGCGCTGCTGATCCTGATCGTACTCTTCCTGGTCCAGCGGCGCGGGACCGCCAGTGTCGGCCGGATCTTCGGGCCGACCATGGTGATCTGGTTCATCTGCATCTCCCTCACCGGTCTCGCCGGCATCATTCGGCACCCCGCGGTGCTCGCCGCGATCAATCCCTGGCATGCGGTGGAGTTCTTCCGCGACGACGGCCTCCGGGGCTTCCTGATCCTGGGCTCGGTCGTGCTGGTCATCACCGGGGGCGAGGCCCTGTATGCCGACATGGGGCACTTCGGTCCGCGCCCGATCCGGGTCGCCTGGTTTGGCATGGTCTTCCCCGCACTGATCCTCAACTACTTCGGGCAAGGGGCTCTGGTGCTCGGCAATCCCGGGTCCGAGAACCCGTTCTTCGACCTGGTCCCGGGTTGGGCCTTGCTCCCCATGATCGGCGTGTCCACGGCCGCCGCGATCGTGGCCTCCCAGGCGCTTATCTCAGGGGCCTTCTCGTTGACCCGCCAGGCCGTACAGCTGGGCTATTCTCCCCGCGTGACCATCCGCCACACCTCGCACACGGAAGAGGGACAGATCTATATCCCCGAAGTGAACACCATGCTCATGGTGGCCTGCCTGCTCTGTGTGGTGGGATTCCGGAGCACGGCCAACCTGGCGGCGGCCTATGGCATCGCGGTCACCGGTACCATGGGGATCACCACGGTGCTCTTTGCGCGGGTCGCCTTGCGCCGCTGGCAGTGGCCGGTCTGGCGGGTCGCGGCGGTCACGGGGCTCTTCCTGGTCGTGGACCTGTCCTTCCTGAGTGCCAACCTGGTGAAATTCGCGGACGGCGGCTGGTTTCCGCTGGTCCTGGCCGCCGGGGTGTTCATCCTGCTGTCGACCTGGAAGCGGGGGCGGTTGCTGCTGACGACGATCCAGCACGAAGGGGCGCTCCCGCTGGAGCTGCTCATCAAGGACCTCGAGAAGCGGCCGATCGTCCGGGTGCCCGGCACCGCGGTGTTCATGACCTCGGACGTGACCGGCGTGCCGCCGGTGATGCTGCACCACCTCAAGCACAACAAGATGCTGCACGAGCGGGTGCTGATCATGTCGGTCGGGACCGAGGAGGTGCCTTCCGTGCCCGACGACGAGCGGATCGAGCTCCGCGATCTGTCCCTGGGCTTTCACGTGGTCGTGGCCCACTACGGCTTCATGGAAAGCCCCGACGTCCCCCACCTGCTCCACCTGCTGAGCGGACGGGGGCTCCAGATCAAGGTCGCGGAGACCTCGTTCTATCTCGGGCGCGAGACGATCCTGCCGACTGGCACGACCGAGCTGGCGCCCTGGCGGAAGCGGCTCTTCATCCTGATGTCACGGAACGCCCAGTCGGCGGCGACCTTCTTCAACCTGCCGCCCAACCGGGTGGTCGAGCTGGGCGCCCAGATTCAGCTGTAGCCGTCAGCTTTCCTCCCCTTCGTACCGGTCCTTCAGCTTCGCCACCACCGCCGGGTCGGCGAGTGTGGTAGTGTCGCCGAGGGCGCGGCCTTCGGCGATGTCCTTGAGCAGCCGCCGCATGATCTTGCCGCTCCGTGTCTTGGGCAGATCGGCCGTGAAGATGATGTCGTCCGGCCGGGCGATGGCGCCGATCTTCATGGTGACGTGCTCCCGCAGGTCGTCCTTGAGTTCCTGACTGGCCGGCCGCCCCTCCTTCAGGGTCACGAACGCCGCGATGGCCTGGCCCTTGAGCTCGTGGTGCTTGCCGACCACGGCCGCCTCGGCCACCGCGGGGTGGTCCACCAGGGCGCTCTCGATCTCCATCGAGCCGATCCGGTGCCCGGCCACGTTCATGACGTCGTCCACCCGGCCCAGCATCCACCAGTACCCGTCCTCGTCGAGCTTGGCGCCGTCGCCGGCGAAGTAGCGGCCCGGAAACCGGGTCCAGTAGGTGTCCTGGTAGCGCTGATCGTCGCCGAAGATGGTCCGGAGCATCCCGGGCCAGGGCTCGGTGAGGGTCAGGAATCCGCCCCCCTTGGCCACCGGGACACCCTTGGCATCCACCAGCTCGGCGCTGATCCCGGGGAAGGGAACCGTCGCCGATCCCGGCTTGGTGGTCGTGACCCCCGGCAGCGGCGTGATCATGATCCCGCCGGTTTCCGTCTGCCACCAGGTGTCCACGATCGGACAACGATTCTGGCCGATGTGCTCGTGATACCACATCCAGGCCTCCGGGTTGATCGGCTCGCCCACGGTGCCCAGCAGCCGCAGGGTCGAGAGATCGTGCCCGCCAGGGTGAGCCGGCCCCCATTTCATGAACGCCCGGATCGCGGTCGGCGCGGTGTAGAACACCGTGACACCATGCCGCGCCACGATCTTCCAGAACCGGTCCCGCTCGGGCCAGTCGGGCGCCCCCTCGTACATGAGGACGGTGGCGCCGTTGGCGAGCGGGCCATACACCACGTAGGAATGCCCAGTCACCCAGCCGACGTCCGCCGTGCACCAGAAGACATCGTCTTCCTTCAGGTCGAAGACATATCGGGTGGTAGCCGCCACCTGGGTGAGATAGCCGCCGGTGCTGTGGACGATCCCCTTCGGCTTCCCGGTCGTGCCGGACGTGTAGAGGATGAACAGCGTGTCCTCGGCGTCCATCGGCTCGGCCACGGCGTGCGGATCGGCCCGGTCGAGGAGCCGGTGCCACCAGTGATCCCGGCCTTCCTGCATATTGGCGAACGACTCGTCCCCGCTGCCGTCCCCGGCATGCCGGCGCACCACGACCACGTGCCGGATGCTCGGGCACTGCGCCACGGCATCGTCGGCCAGGCGCTTGAGCGGGAGGATCTGTCCGCGCCGGAACCCGCCATCCGCGGTGATCAGGACGGTGGCCTGCGCGTCATCGATCCGGTCCCGCAGGGCCTCCGCCGAGAATCCGCCGAAGACCACCGAGTGGACGGCGCCGATCCGGGCGCAGGCCAGCATGGCGATGGCGGCTTCTGGGATCATCGGGAGGTAGATCGCCACCCGGTCGCCCTTCTTCACGCCGAGGGCCCGGAGGGCGTTGGCGGCCCGGCCGACCTCGCGGGCCAGCTCCCAGTAGGTCAGGGTCCGGCGGTCGCCCGGCTCGCCCTCCCAGATGATCGCGGCCTTGTTGCGGCGGGCGCCCTTGAGGTGGCGGTCCAGACAGTTGGCCGCGACGTTGAGCCGGCCTCCCGCGAACCACTTCGCGTGCGGGGGGGTCCAGTCGAGCACCTGGTGCCACGGACTGATCCAGTCCAGGTCCCGGGCCTGCTCCTCCCAGAAGGCCAGCCGGTCGCGGCGGGCCGCCTCATACAGGGCCGGGGTGGCCAGGGCGGTGGACACGAACGAGGCCGGTGGCGGGAACCGCCGGTCCTCGGTCAGCAGGGTCGCGAGCTGGTCGGTCATCTGCCGGATCTGGTTGGGGACCACTCAAGCTATCCTCGCGATTGGCCATTCGGTATCGCGGACTACACCGTGGCATCGAGGCAACGGCGCGTTCCACGGGCCGCCAAACCCTTGTGGTACCTAGCAAAAACTGGCGGACGGGGCTGGCACCGCTTTCGCCCCCTGCCACAGCCAATGAGCCCGAACCCGTGTGAGCGCGTCCTGTCGGCCCCGGTGAACCTCGGCCTCGAATCCCGGAGCGAATTCCGTCAACGTGCGGTGGCGCTCCTGGAGGAGATGCCCGAGGGGCTCGGCCGTCTGGTCGTGGACCTCTCCCCCACCAGCCGGGTGGACTCGGCCGGTCTTGGGGCGCTCATGCTGGTCCAGCGGCGCGCCTCCGACCGGCGCCAGCTGGTCGCCCTCCGAAACGCCAGCGAGGAGGTCCGTTTCCTCCTGGTCCTGACCAAGCTCCTCGACCTGTTCGAAATCGAAGAAGTCAGCCGCTGACGTCGGGCGACTATATTGCCCCCCGTGACGCCGCCACCTGACGCCACGGACGACGTGCCGCACCTCCAAGCCGAAGGGGTGGAGCGACGCTTTGGCGCCGCCCGGGTCCTCCGGGGCATCAACCTCACTGCCCGGGCCGGCGAGCTCCACGTCATCGCCGGCCCCAACGGGGCAGGCAAGACCACCTTCCTCCGGATCCTGGCCGGGCTGTCGCGCCCATCCGCCGGCCGGGTCCGCGTGTTCGGCCATTCCCTCCGGGACCGGCCCGACCTCCGCCGCGAGCTGGGTCTCCTGTCCCATCAGAGCTTCCTCTACGACGACCTGACTCCCCGGGAGAACCTGGTGTTCGCCGGCCGGTTGTATGGCCTGGCGGCGGTCGAACAGGCGGCCGAGGCGGCCCTCGAGGCCGTCGGGCTCTCGCACCGGATGCACGATCCGGTGCGGCGGCTGAGCCGGGGCATGGTACAGCGGGTGGCCATCGCCCGGGCGCTACTCCACCGGCCGCGGATCATGCTCTTCGACGAACCGTTCACCGGGCTCGACGCCCCGTCCGCCCTGCGGGTCCTCGAGGTGCTTCGGACCCAGCTCGCGGCAGGGGCCGCGCTGGTGCTGGTCACCCATAACCTGGCCGAGGTCTGGTCGATCGCCACCCGCATCTCGGTGCTGGTCCGGGGTACCTGGGCGATCGACGAGGAGCGCCCGGCCGACCGCGAGGCCTTCATGGACCGGCTCCACGGAGCGCTCGGTGACTGAGACACTCCGCCTCGCCCTCGAGCTCGCGGCCAAGGACCTCCGGGTGGAGCTGCGGAGCCGGACGGCGCTGGTCTCGGCCGTGGTCTTCGCCGCCCTGGTGCTGGTGATCTTCAACTTCGCCCGCGACCCGGCCAGCGTGTCGGCCCGGACCCTCGCGCCGAGCGTGCTCTGGGTGACCTTCACGTTCGCCGCCATGCTGACCTTCAACCGGGCCTTCGCGCTGGAGAAGGAGAACCAGGCGATCGACGGGCTGCTGCTTTCGCCCATGCCGCGGGGGGCGCTCTTCCTCGGCAAGTACTTCGCCAACCTGGGCTTCGTCGCGACCGTCCAGGCCGTCACCCTGCCGCTCTTCGTCCTCTTCTTCAACGTGGGACTGGGTCGGGCCCTGCCCGGCATCCTGCTGGTGATCGTCCTGGCGACCGCCGGATTCGTCGCGGTCGGGACCGTGTTCAGCGCGATGGCGGTGCGGACCCGGTTCGCCGACCTGATGCTGCCGATCCTGCTGCTGCCGTTCCTGGTGCCGCCCATCATCGGTGCGGTCCAGGTGACCACCCGGCTCCTGGCGGGCCGTCCATTGAGCGAGCAGATCAGCTGGCTTAGGTTCCTCGGCGTCTATGACATCGTGTTCCTGACGTTGTGCGCCATGCTCTTTCCCGCAATCTTCGACGAATGATCCCGACTCCTGAAGTGGCCGCCGGCACGATCCGGCGCGGTCTTGCCATCACCGTCGTCGCGCTGCTCGGCGTCTTGGCCGTGTACCTGCTGGCGCAAGGCTATACGCCGATCGAAGCCCGCCAGGGACTGGCCCAGAAGATCTTCTACGTGCACGCCCCGTCGGCCTGGGCCTGCCTCCTGGCCTTTTCCCTGACCGGCGTCACCGGCGGCCTGTACCTCTGGCTTCGGGACCCCCGGCTCGACCTGTTCGGCGAATCGTCGGCCGAAGTGGGGCTGATCTTCGGCGTGATCGTCCTGACCACCGGCCCGATCTGGGGCAAGCCGATCTGGGGCACCTGGTGGACCTGGGACGCCCGGCTGACCCTGACGCTCTTCCTCTTCTTCCTGTTCGTCGGGTACATGGCGCTGCGGAGCGCCATCGCCGACCCGTCGGAACGGGCCCGTTTCAGTGCGGTCGTGGGGATCATGGGCATGATCCTGGTGCCCTTCGTGCACCTGAGCGTCTACTTCTTCCGGACCCTCCATCCCCAGCCGGTGCTGCTGAAACCCAGTGCCCCCTCGATGGATCCGCAGATGCTGCGGACCCTGCTGGTCTCCATCGGGGTGTTCACCGTGCTCTACTTCGGGTTCGTCACGACGCGGTATGGAATAGCGCTGCTGCGCGAAGCGCGGGGGTCGGCCGATGGGGACTGAAACGCCGCAGAATGGCGGCTACATGGTGGCCGCCTACATCATCGTGACCGTGGTCGTGTTCGGCTACGGGCTCTCGCTCTGGCTGCGGGCCCGGAAGGCCATCAAGGGCGACTAGGCTAGGCGGTCGGGACCCGGGCGGCTGAATCGAGCCCCAGCTCCCGGATCGAGATCTCCCGCATTTCGATCTTCCGGATCTTCCCCGTCACCGTCATCGGGAACTCGGTGGTGAGGCGGAGGTACTTCGGGATCTTGAACGAGGCGATCTGGCCGCGGCAGTAGGAGTGGATCTCCTCGATGGTCGTGGTCTCCTGGTCCTTGAGCCGGATCCAGGCGCAAAGTTCCTCCCCGTATTTCGGGTCGGGCACCCCGATCACCTGTACCTCGGCCACCTTGGGGTGGGTGTAGAGGAACTCCTCCACCTCCCGCGGATAGATGTTCTCCCCGCCCCGAATCACCATGTCCTTGATCCGGCCGATGATGTTGACGTAGCCATCGTCGCGCATGATGGCGAGGTCGCCGGTGTGCATCCAGCCACCCCGGTCGATCGCCGCCGCGCTGGCCGCGTCGTCATCCCAGTACCCCGGCATCACGCAGTATCCCCGGGTGCAGAGCTCGCCGGGCTGGCCCCGGGGCACCGCCTGCCCCTGCTCCGGATCCACGATCTTGCACTCGACGTGCGGGTGGACGGCGCCCACGGTGCCGGTCCGGTGTTCCAGATCGTCGTCCGCCAGCGACTGGAACGAGACCGGTGACGTCTCCGTCATCCCGTAACAGATGGTCATCTCGCGGGCATGCATCCGGTCCATGACCTGCTTCATCACCTCCACGGGACAGGGCGATCCGGCCATGACCCCGGTCCGGAGGCTCGACAGGTCGTACCGGTCGAAGTCGGGATGCTGCAACTGGGCGATGAACATCGTCGGCACGCCGTACAGCGACGTGCACCGCTCCTGCTGCACCGCCTCGAGGGTGGCCACCGGGTCGAAGGCGATGGCCGGATAGACCACCGACGCGCCGTGGGCCAGCGCGGCCAGGTTCCCGATCACCATGCCGAAGCAGTGGTACAGCGGCACCGGCACGCAGATCCGGTCGGCGGCGGTGTAGCCGCAGCGGAGCCCGGTGAAGTAGCCGTTGTTGAGGATGTTGTGGTGGGTGAGGGTGGCGCCCTTCGGCGCGCCGGTGGTGCCGGACGTGTACTGGATGTTGATCGGCTGGTCGAAGTCCAGCTCCGCTTCCCGCCGCCGCAGTTCGTCCACGCTCCGGTGGCCGGCGCGGGCCAGGAAATCCTGCCAGGCTACCATCCCCTCGTCCCCGGCGCCCAGCAGGATCACCAGCCGGAGGGAAGGCACGTCGTGCCGGACCTCCGCCAGCATGGCGACGTAGTCGGTCTCGCGAAAGCCGCGCGCGGCCACCAGCACCGTGACGCCGGACTTGGCCAGCGCGTACCGCAGCTCATGGCGCCGGTAGGCCGGGTTGACGTTGACGAGGATGGCCCCGATCCGGGCCGTCGCGTACTGCACGACCAGCCATTCCAGGCAGTTCCCGGCCCAGATCCCCACCCGGTCGCCCCGGGCCACTCCGGCATCGAGGAAGGCGCGGGCGCAGGTCTCGACCTGGCGATGCAGCTCCCCGTAACTGAGCCGCTCGCCCTGGTGTCGGCTGACGACCGCCAGCGCACCGGGATCGGCCTCGGTGACGATGTCCAGGTGCTGGCCAATGGTGCGCCCCAGCAGGGGCAGGGCCGAAGGGCCCGAGACGTAGGACGGGTTCATGGCACGATCCCTTGGCGCCGCCTGCGGGCGCCGGTCACGAATACCGCCGGAACAGTAGCGCCGCGTTGATCCCGCCGAACCCGAAGGAGTTGCTGAGCAGGTATTCGGGGTCGGCCTCGCGCCCGCCACCGGCCAGGTAGTCGAGGTCGCAGGCCGGATCGGGCTCGTGCAGGTTGACCGTGGGGGGGAGCCACCGCCGGGAGCTCGCCAGGGCACAGATCGCGGCCTCGATCGCTCCGCTCGCCCCCAGGGCATGGCCATAGTATCCCTTGGTCCCGCTCACCGCCAGGCGATCGGCGTGGTCCCCGAACACCTGCCGGATCGCGGACGTTTCGGTCGAGTCGTTGAGCGGCGTGGCAGAGCCGTGGGCGTTGACGTACCCGACTCGTTCCGGCGCGACCCCGGCCTGCGTCAAGGCAACCTGCATGGCCCGGGCGGCCTGGCGGCCATCGGGCCTCGGCGCGGTCATGTGGTGAGCGTCGTTGGTGGTGCCGTAGCCGCAGATCTCCAGGTAGATCCGGGCGCCGCGGGCCCGGGCCTGCTCGCGCTCCTCCAGCACCAGGACCGCCGCACCCTCGGCCATCACGAACCCGTCGCGGTCGCGGTCGAAGGGGCGGCTGGCGGTCCCGGGGTCGTCATTCCGGGTGGACATGGCCCGGATGATCGCGAAGGCACCGAAGGTCAGGGGCGCCAGCGGCGCTTCCGAGCCGCCGGCCAGCATCACGTCGGCCTCCCCATCGCGGATGGTCCGGTAGGCTTCCCCGATGGCGATGGCGCCCGAGGCGCAGCTCATCCCGTTGGTGAGGTTCGGGCCGGTGATGCCGTACTCGATCGCCAGATTGCAGCTGGCGGCCCCGGTGAACACCGTCAGCGCCAGCCCAGGGTCCACCGCGCGGACGCCGCCCATGACGAAGCGACCGTGCTGCTCCTCGGCGAACGACACCCCGCCCAGCGCGGTGCCCATCATCGCGCCGGCGCGGTCCGGGTCCGCTGCCGTGAGGTCCAGCCCCGCGTCGGCCAGGGCCAGGTGGGACGCCACCAGCGAGAACTGGCTGCAGCGATCCAGTCGCTTGGCCCGCTTGGTCTCCATCCACGTCGTCGGGTCGAAGTCGTCGACCTGACCGGCCATGTGGCTCCGAAACGGGGACGGGTCGAACCGGGTGATAGCGCGGACCGCCGAGCGCTCCGCCCGGAGCCCCGCCCAGAACGGTTCCACCCCACTGCCGATGGGGGTGATCAGACCGAGACCGGTGACGACCACCCGCCTCGGTTCGCTCATCTGCGGTCCTCCGCCGCCCGGGCCACCCCGGCCAGCGTGCGCGTCGCAATGCCGTGAACGAAGACCGGCCCGATGACCCACTCTGCGGCGGGCCGCCGGATCAGCGGCCAGTCCGGGCCCTGCCATTCGTGGATCAGGGTGACGTGACTGTCGGCCCCACGAGACTCCACCCGCCAGACCACGTCCATCCCGGTCGTGATCCCCCGGATGTGCCGGTACCGGACCTCGAGTCGGGGCCGGTCCACCCACATCTCCGACATCCACCAGGTGGGCCAGTTGAGCACCCCGAACCGACGCCACGCCGCCATCTCCACGATCCACGGCTCGGACTGGCGCTGGTGGAACCGGACCCAGCGGTAGTGCGGCAGGATCTCCGGCCAGCGCTCGACGTTCGCGGCCCGTTCGAACACCAGTTCCGGCGGTGCGGCCACGTCGATCTCGTCCACCGTGCGCATCATGCGGTCGTCCTCCAGACGGCCACGATCCGGGCGCCGGGACGCCGCGCGACCGTGCCGTGAATACCGGCCCGCGCCATGACGCTCGCCAGGGCCGAC
>Ga0315273_10013783_pt1 | contig 10407 bp, 14 predicted proteins | sample YL17G02_0_MG_FD_205753 | JGI IMG/M metagenome (GOLD analysis project Ga0315273, IMG submission 205753) | Sediment microbial communities from Yellowstone Lake, YNP, Wyoming, USA - YL17G02_0 | ecosystem: Environmental > Aquatic > Freshwater > Lake > Sediment | place: USA: Wyoming | collected... | reverse complement strand
CTAATTCGTCTACATTAGGCATTGTTGCTGAAAGGAAAATAACTCTACATGAAGGATTTTGTTTTGTGAATCTCATTATTGCAGATTCAGTTTTATCTCCTCTACCTTTTACTGTTAATAAATGACAATTACTTACAAGAACATTGTTAACTATATAATTATGATTATCTTCGATTTCAAGATTATATACATAACAATTTTTTGTGTTCTTAGATCCCCAATATTTAACTCTTTTTACAACGCCATCGTGATTATCGATAAACGTTTTTATTCTCATTACTGTAGAATCCCAATGTTTTTCGATATCTATATTAGTAAGATATAAACACTGAAAACCTATAGATTCATATCCTTTTATAACTTGTTCTATTTCTTCTTTCGAATGCCAATAAAGATTTCCTACTTCAATTACTTTTCTTTGATTTAAAATTTTAAAATCAGGATTTTTCCTCCAATACTTCCCGTTTTCTAACTTTCCTAATGTTAACCAAAGCAAATGATTACCAGTGTATAAAATGTTTTCATTTTTCAATTCGATAATCATCTTTTCTAATTTAGTAACCATCATGTTTTTGCCTTCAAGCCAAAGTTCTTGTGTTTCTTTATCTTGATTAAACTCTAAAACATGACGTTTTTGTAAAATTCCTTCAAAAATTTTATGTTCATTATAAAAATGGCTTTTTAAATGATTTTTTTCTTTAAATGTTGCAGGACAATAATTACATTTAAAATTTGCTTCACTATGACATTTTTTTATATGTGATTCAAGAGATTTTTTATTTGCTAATTGTCTACCACAATTATAACAAATTAATTCTGTTTTTTCATGTACAAAATGCTTGTGATGTGTTAAATCACTTTTTCTATAGAACTCTTTGTTACATTCTGAACACTCATACTTTTCTTGTCTAACATGTTCTTTCCCATAATGTTTTAAAAAAAGCAATTTATTTCTAAAAAATTTATTGCAAATGTCACATTTATATTCTTTAGAAATAGGGAACACTTTCAAAACATCATTCTGCTTAATTTTGTCAGCTCTTATATAACCTCTAGTAGTCCATATTTTGTGATTTGGAGTACATGTAAAACTATAAAACTTTCCTTCAACTTCATATTTAATTGAAACAAGTTTTTCGTTAAAATTTTTTTTGATTCTCCTTAAAATTTTTTTCTTTTCAAGTTTTTTTTCTTTTTCATTGTAACTCATAATAAATTCAATTTTACTATTATTATAGACATCTTCTATGTTTAATTGAACGTTTTCTTCGACTCTTACTTGTGCACCTTTCGTAAAACATTCATCGACAACAATAGCTCCTGCATCTGACAACCAATCATTTTTTTCTATACTTATACGTCGAGTTCTAGAATCTAACATTTCAAGTGTCATAATAACGACATTTGCTTTATTTAACTCTTCAACTCTTTGTTCTGTAAGCTGATAATCTCCTGTAACAATACTTATGTTCAGTTTACTCCAATCATGCGAAGGATTTGTCCAATCTTCATATTTTTCTTGTGACACAGCTTTTAAAGGTGACAAGAAAATTGCTTTCTTACCATTAGCTATAGAGTGCGCCATGAACATTTCTGCAACAGTAGTTTTTCCTGCTGATGTTGCGGCTGCAACTACACAATTGACATCTTCTTTGTAGTATTGAAATACTTCAGATTGTACAGGATTAAATTTTTCGAATTTAAATTTTAAATGAGGGAATTCTGATGTTTCTACGAGCTTAATATCAACATGTGGTTTTTTGGGAGTTTCGATTTTAGGTAATTGTTTCTTAATTGCTTGTAAGACTTCTTCGTGTTCTTCAATGACTTCCTGAAGTTGTTCTTCAGAGTTTGTTTCTTCTATGCCTTTGCCATAAATTTCTACTTCTTGAACTGTTCTAGTGCCTTTGCAGCCCGTTTTAAAGAAATTAGAACATCCAAAGAATTCTCCCCGTCTACCTGATCGTTTTACCATAGGTGCATTGCATATATCGCATACGACATTTTCTTTGACAGTCTGAGTAGGCTCGTTTTTGTGTTTGAAGTGGCCTAATAGATCCATAGATGATTTGCATTTAGGGTATGATAGACACCCATAGAACTGTCCTGTTGGCCCTGTTCTTAGAACCATTGCGCTACCACATGATTTGCAAATTACGATTTTTTTCGATTCTTCTTTAAGTTCATCAATTTTTTCTTTCAATCTTTCTCTCCAGTTTGTCATACGATGAGTTCGTTTTGCTTTATCGATTGGTTTTTGGCTAATAGAATCTATTAGGACGCATCGAATAGCATCTTCACCTATTGTTCTAGAAATACCTGAAGTATCAATAGATGAATATAATTTTATATTTATATTAGGTTTTTCTGTTTTTATTTCATAAATAATTTCTTTTGAAATTGAGTCGTCAATTATTGAATATTCATTTAAGAAAGATTCAAGGTAGTAAAATCTGAAGTCATTATTGGTTTCCTTTTGTCTATATATCATTAAAACAACTGAATTATGCCAATTTAGATAATGGTAGGACTGTTCAGCAGGCTGCAAATGGAAAAAGCTTTTTGGTTGATCGTATAAGAGAGGGAATAGTAATTAAGCCTATGAAAGAGCAGTATGTTATTGGTTTTGGACGATTATTTTTAAAGCAGAGAGATCCTATTTACTTAGATCAAACTGACAATTAGTATATCTGTCGGTGTTATCAAGAGACTGTGAATGCTAATTAAAGCATCTCATAAGTGTAGTTTCTAATGTTTTTATAAAGTACATAAAAACTAAATAAACTTTTGATAATAAGGTTTTTTTGGTTTATTAACTGAATTCAATTTTTTCGTATCAAGGATCTATTTTATGATAAACAGATTTTATGATCTTGATGTTGTTAGTGGTGGAGATGGTTCTTCAGGTAATCCGTATGGTGCAGCTGAATTTGTAGTCCAAAGTATCACGCACTTCGGACGTCCTGGTGGTGATTGGGGTGTTGCTGATGCCATGGATATTTCAATTAGGGGATCTTTAACGACGAGTATTTTGGAATTTGGGCGTGCCGGCGCAAATAATGTTAATGTCCATGCATGGGATTTAGCTTTGTATGGGCCATTTCGCATCTACTATTCTGGAGATACCTTTTATCCTGCAATTTATTGTACTCTTAGCGGTGCTATTATTAGTAGTGATAATAGAATACAATTGAGAGCTTTATCTGCTTTCAATTGTGTTTTTATTGCACCTACTTTTATACAAGATTTAGCAGATTTATCATGTAAGGGGGTAATAATAAAAGCAGATACACAAGCAATTTTGAATCAGCTCGGAGGTACTCTTACAAAGACATATGATAGTGTAGTTATAAGTCCCAGTATTACTTGTGATGGTGAAGAGGACAATTATGCATCTTTTGAATCTTCAAACACAGCTTTTTCAGTACCAGTCACAACTGCTGAGTGGGGCATAATAACGTTAATAGCTTGTGTTACTAACTACTCATCAGCAGCTATTCCAGCTTGGGACGCTCCTAAAGCGGATTGGAATATTGCTACAATCCTACCGTCTATACCTACACCACCACAACCAGGAAATTCACCGTATACAGGATATGGAACGTTTTTATGGGGAGAAGCCAGAGACGGTATTGGTACAGGATCTATAAACGATGGACCTGCTCCTACATGTTGGGAATTTATTGCAAAGTTTAAAAATTCAAGCAGATTGTTTAAAATGAATGGACCCGGATTATTCCCAAAATCTTTAAATATTCCAAGAAATGTTGATAAATCAACAGCTAGAATGATTGATGAAGGAAAGCTAATTGATCCAAGTCGTTACAATTTACTATAAAATCTATGGAATACGAACAATTTAAAAATTTGAAGATACCATCTGATATAAAGCCGTTAGAAGTTTTTGACAGAGCAAGTCTTCAAAAAGAATTGAAAAGAAGTGTTAATATTAGTAAGACTTTGGTTTTAAGTATTAACACTTCTACTTTTCGTCCAAATGAAGTTCATGTTCATACGGCTGATATTGGGTCTACTTATGAACCAGATTTTGATTTCTCTGATTTGGACGAAATTGATGCATGGAGAAAAACGTGTAGGTTGAAATATAGTCTTCAGAGATTTCAAGACGTTAATGCTGTACGATGTGAAAATTTTCTTCATAAAATGCAAATATGTGAATCTTTGACTCTTTTTGAAGAAATTCACAGAATGTTAAGAAGTGGTGGATTTTTTATAATAACAGTTCTTGATATTTTAAAATTGATCAATAGAATATCGAAAGATTCTAATAATCTTACAAATTTATATTATTATGAAAAGCTGCTGTTTTCTGCTGGTGACTCAACAGGAGTTTATTTTAATAGAACAATCTGGACATTTGACAGATTTAACTATTATTTGAAAAAAGCTAAATTTGCTAAGGTTGAATTAACAGAAAATAAAGATTCTGATTTATTTTCTCTTCTAGCAACAAAAGAATAGAAAAACTCTTTATAATGATTCTAACAATTCTAAGAATTTTAACATTCCAAGTTTTGATTTTAAAGAAGCAAATTCTTGTTTTAAATCTCTTAATAACATCGATGAACCATCAGATAAAAGATAGTCACTTATATCGTTTTTGTTTACTAGACCCGAATTAAGAGCGTCTTTTTTAATTCGTACTAATGCATCTTTAAGCTTATTGCTCATTGATTCGTTTGACAATGCTTTGCACATCATACAGTTTTCAGAGTTTATATGTTTCATAAATCTGTGTACCTTCTATTTTGTTGGATTTGAAATTTGTCGCCAAGTATTTTTAAAATCTTTTGCAACAATTTTACCTTCAAATTCAGAAGTTTTAGGATTAAAAGTATATACATATGAATTTTTTTCATATGCTTTTGTTATACCACCTGTATCAAGTTTCCAGTATCCTATAAAATCTTTTTGCTCATCGATGCCAAAGTCTTTAATAGACTTATTTTTTGACAATGCTTTGCACATCATACAGTTTTCAGAGTTTATATGTTTCATTCTGCATCATTCCTTTCAGCATTATTTATTTCAGTTTCAAAGAAGTTTTCAAATTCATCTATATTCTTAATAGTTTCTTTTTTTATAGGTTTATAAAATATGATGTCAATAGAATCTAGAACTCTTTCATCTTCATATTCAGGAGGATAACTTTTTTCTACAGGACCAGATAACACACCTCGATCATCTATACCTGATGATAATATATTAAGAATAAGTTCTGCTTCGACTTGAGTTCATTTTCCCATCGTCTTATTTTTGAAACTTTCAATATATCATTCAACAACTTGCTCTCATCATAACGATTCATACTTATTCCTTATTAAATGTTAGCTTCAAGTAATCCTGCAACTTCATATGCATCTGTCGCAACCAGATCACTTGTATCAGTATAAATTGTTTCGACAAAATTTAAAACATTTGAATAACGTACTATTTTCTGATTGCTAGAATCGTAAACAATAAGACTACCATCAAGTGCTTCAGTTATTCCAATAGCATATTTAGAAATCTTATTAGAATCGCCTATGTTGACATATGAAGAATTAATTCTAGAAATCTTAGCAGATTCAAGTAAAGTATTTTGAACAACATAAATATCGTTATTTGAATGTTTTATAATGCCAGTAATGACAGCATCTGTTATTCCTGTCAAAGTTTGAACTGTAGCGTTTGTTGCATATGTATAAGTAATGTTGAAAATATCTCTATATGTGATAAGTCCTAATATGTTTTCAGAAACACCTATAGAAAGTGAAAGTAATCCAGAGAATAGATCTAAAGCATAATCGACGTTGTTAATCATTTCAAATTTGTACCAGATTTTAACTTCATCACCTGTAACAACGCCTGTTTGAAGCGTGATATCTCCTGTTGCTTGATTAATGATATAGTCATTGGGATCGTTTAAAGCAACATCATAATCAAGTTGAACACCATTTTTGTAGACTTTAAAATCGACATCAGGTGTGCCTATGACAGGAAAATGTAATGTTTGGAAACTTGTTGGGCTTTCTTCAAGAGGTGATTCAGTACAAGTTCTCCATACAGTAAAAGTAGAAGGAACTATTGATTTGTTTATTAAATTGTATTTTGATTGACTATCAATTGCTTCTTCATGTGTTGCTGTAAAGCTTTCACTTGTTGTTGTTTGACCAACTAATGTAGAACTTGCTGTTTCAGTAAAAATTACTAGTTTTCTACCAAGCGAAATAATGAAAGTGTCGGCAACTATTCCTTTGCAAATACCATAAGGTTTTTCTACACCTGTTGCAGGAGAATAGATGTTATTAAATGATTTTGAAACAACAAGTGCTGAAGTAATTCTAGCAACTGAAAGATAGAAGTCTTTAAATAAACCCACAACATATAGATCATTAGTAACAGTATCAAAAGTAATGCTGTAGGGTTTTCCGATAGTTGTAGATACATCAAGTTGACTTACATAAGTAAGAGAGCTATTAAGTTTAATAATTCTCTTATTATTGCTATCGCAGACATAGATGTTATTAGAAGCATCTTTTGCAATGCCAATGGGAAAATTTAAACCTGTAGTGTCAGATTTTGCTGTTTGCCATGTACCAAAACTAGATTCATAAACATAAGAAGCATTTAGTTTTTTGATTACATGTCTATTTGTTTTTTGCGACAACAAAACTTTCAGCGCCATAGTATTTCCTTAAAAAAATGTTAATATCCAAAGATTTCAAGTTGTTTTAATAAATCAACTTTATTTTGGTATTTCGGGTTTTTGCTTTTAAGAATTTCTTTAACCATTGGAATTTCAGCACCATCTTTTAAGAATTCATATGCTAAAAGCAATTTGAGTTCTTTGATGGTGAGAGAAACAATGTTTTTTGTTTCTAATTTTTTTTGAGTGCTATTGTATGATGATTCTAATTCAGCAATAGAAAAAGCACTCGATTTTAGAATTTCTTTTACGATAGATTCTGTTTTCATTTTTCGTTTTTCTTTTTTTCTAAGTTTAATTGTTGTTTTTCTTTTTGAGGGTTGAATGTTTGATAGAATTTATTATTTTGTGAAACTAATCTTTTAAGGCCTATCATTTTATAGACTGCAAGGTAGTTAAGAAATTCTATTAATAATTTATAAGTAGGATGAGATTTTGCAAAGTTAGGTTTTGATTTGCTTATGTTTTCTATTTTTCTAATGAAATTAATAACATAATTGAGCAAAGCAGCAGGTTTAAAATCTTTTTCTAAAGTCTTTATTGATTTTTGTGTAGAGCCAGTAGATTTTGAGTCTTTAATCTGATTAATTCTTTGCTGAATATTTTTTACTAATGTGATAGAAGGAATACGTTTATTAATTAACATTGGGTTTGCTAAAACTTTAACGATTTCTTCAATATAAGGAAACAGTTCTTTATCTTGAATCATTTTATTTAATATTGCACGATATTGCGATTGCTCTTTTGTGTCTTCATTTTCATCAACATAAACATCTTTATTTGTTTTTGCTTCTATTTCTAATTGATTTGCAGCATTACGAATTTGACTGGCAAACACAAGTAACTTGTTCGACATCATTCCTCCCTTGTGACATTTTTTTATATTCTGATAGTACTTTTTCTTGAATAATACTTCTGAATTCTGTGTTTAATGGATGAACTAAATCTCTAAATCTATCGCCTATGCGTTTAGATGGCATTGCAATAAAAATTCCCTTTTTACCATCTAATATTTTTACGCCATGGACAACTAAAATATTATCAAAAGTAATACTTACATAGGCTTTTGTTTTTTTATCGTCAGATATAGAAATTCTAATTTCAGTTACTTCCATGAATCAGAACACAAAATAAACACTTTAGAAAAGTTAATTTTATTAGACAGAAAAGCCCGTTACTAATAATTTACCAGTTTTTTTGTTTATTCTATATTCTTTTTTATAGATAGGAAGTGAAATAAGACTTTTTCCTCGTTCTGTAAGATAAATAACTTCTTGATTTTCTGAACCTTTCCAACATGAAACGCATTTTTTTGAATTGTCAAAAGGTCCAGAACATAAGATGTCTATTGAATTTAAGATTTGTTTTTTTGAGTTTTTGATTGTCTCAAATGAATAACCAGAACAAAGGAATATGTTTTTTATTGGGAAAATAATTTGCGTAAGAGCTACTATTTCTTCTAATTGATCAAGAGGCTCACCACCTGTTATTGTTAACCCTTGACAATTAGAATTAATAATTTGTTTTGAAAGGGTGTTTATATCAATTGTTTGCTTAGGTGCAGAATCCCATGTATCTTTATTATGACAATCTTGACAATGAATAGAGCAACCTTGTACCCAAATAGTAAATCTTTCACCCGGGCCTTGAACTTTACTATGTTCTAATATATAATTGACATTCATTTTTCTATAAGTTCATGTATCGTTTTTATAATTTCTTCAGTTAATTCTTTTTTCTTAAAATGTTTTCTAAAGTCTTTTCCTTTTGCACCTGGCAAAACTGATTTCACTATTTCATATGAATTTTTACGTTTCCAAACATCTAAAATCATGTCTTTGTGTGAAATAGTGAATATTGGTTGTTCTTCACTTTGTTCATTAGAAGATAAGATCTGTTGTGCAATAAATGTTTCAAAATTTGGATCATTTAGCGACTTATGAACATCTTCAACGATTTTTTTTACATTCTTCATATTTTTTCAACAATTCTTAAGGGTACTTCAATTATAAGTGATGTTACTGCTGAATTTACATGTGCATCGACAGAATTAATTACTTGGTCTGGTATAATTTTATCAAAAAGGACTTTAACTCTGTCTTCAGTTCTATCTGGAATAATTTCTAAAACAGTCCCTTGAGAATTTTGTGAAAGAGTACTAAAATTCTCAAGGGTTTTTATTCTATCATTAATTGCAATAGTTGTATTATAAATATATTCAGAAGACAAAATATTAAGACGAACTGGTTGGTCGAGCAAAAGAAATTCAATTGTACCTCTATTGTCGCTTTCAACAACTAATTTAGCAGAGCTTAAAGAAATCGTTATAGGATTTATAAGCGTAACATTCATTTAGTCCCAGGTCTTCTTTCGCCATCAGCTATATTAATGTTTTTACTGTTTTTGCCAATAATAGAATTAGTAAACATTAAGTTAATAGATTCTACTATAGCATAAGAACTTCTTGGTGTTTTTGTTATCTTTCCACCCTGATCGTTTATTTCAAAGGTATCTGTTGTGCTTTTTATTCCTGCATCATAAACTACTTTTTGTTTCAAACCCATCATATCCTCCTTAAAAGTTTTAAAAACTATTTAAAGAGGTATTATAGATAAAAACTATATAAAATCTTGAAGTTTATCTATTAGTTCAAAAAGGATTCTAATTTTTCCATTTTTAAGATTTGTTAGTAATGTTTTTTCTTTTTCTAATCTTTGTTCCGATTTTAACCAGATTTTTTCAAGAATTATTTTATTGTTAGAAAAAACAAATGAAACCATTCCTATATTATAAGAATTTTTTTCAAGAAGATAACATTTTTGTTCAATTTTAATACCTTCTAGAGTTTTTTCGCAAGAGTAAAAAATGTTATTTTGGTCAATTGTATAAGTTTGATTTTCGAATTTAAAAGAGCAAATGTTATTGTTTTTAAATGAAATATTTTCTCGATTTAATTCTATTATAACGTCATTTGCACATTTTATAAAAAAGTTATATGTTTCTTCATTTAAGTTGATTTTTTTAAAAATTTTATTAAGTCTAAATTCTTCAATTTTTTCAGAACATATTTGACATGAAGATAGATGATCGAAAATCTTTTGTTTTAAATTTTGAGGAATATAATCAGTTAGTTTTTCTTTATTGTTACTATCAGAGTCTGATACGATTATTGCAAAGTATTGTTTATTGATATGACCATGTTCAAACAATTCTGAGATTAATATTTTTTCTGTTTGGCAGACTGGGCATTTGATTATGAATTCTTCTGATTGTTCTTTCCAAATATTTCTATCGACGTCTTGTAAGCTTAAAGACGTATTACACAAACTGCAATACATTAAATTCTCCTATTTATTTATATTATATTCAGTTTGCAGTTCTGCTTTAATTTTTTTTGCATCTTCTTGTGAATTTACTTCTTTACTTGTGACTAGTTGCACAGGTCTTCTTACTTTTGTGTAATTTGAACAATTACCTGCATTATGACACTTAATAGCTTTTGTTAGATTTTCTGTGATTCCACAATAGTATGTTTGATCGCTACATTGAACAACAAAAACAATGATTTTTTCTTGTTCAATTGTTTCTTGTCTAATTGTTTCTTTTTCTACTTTTTCTATTTGTTTTTCTAAATTTTCAATTATTTCTTCAGTTTCTACAATTTCCTCTATGTTTTCGATTTCTTCTGTTTCTTCTTT
>Ga0315273_10013782_pt1 | contig 10407 bp, 9 predicted proteins | sample YL17G02_0_MG_FD_205753 | JGI IMG/M metagenome (GOLD analysis project Ga0315273, IMG submission 205753) | Sediment microbial communities from Yellowstone Lake, YNP, Wyoming, USA - YL17G02_0 | ecosystem: Environmental > Aquatic > Freshwater > Lake > Sediment | place: USA: Wyoming | collected... | reverse complement strand
TGTGATCTCGATGCGATCACCATCGAGCTGGATCCACCCGGAGGCGACCCCGATCTGGTGATAGCGCACCAGTTCGGCCGACGTCCGGTACTGATCGCGCAGATGGGTCCGCTCCTCGAGTTGCGCCGGGACGACGGCCTCGAACGTCCAGTCGAAGGCGAGCGGCTGACACTCGTTCTCCTCCAATCGGAATCGCACCGCCCTCATCGGCTCGATGACCTCGTAGTGGATCGGGCCCACGCTGACAACCTCGGGGTCGGCGGCGAGTCGTCGACTCGCCCGCACAGTCCGCTGCTCAGGCCCGCGACTCAATGCCGCGTACCCGTCGACGACGTTCCGATTCGTGTACTTCCCGAGCCCGAAACCGATCTGCAGGCTCCCGTCGCGGGCCATCGCCATCGCACAGACCTTCTCGGTCCACGCCGGGTCACTCGTGCCCACTGTGGCGAAGGTGTCGATGATCTGATGGGTGAAGAGCTCATCGGCGGCGGTCAGGGGCCCGATCGGGTTCATGCGCCGACCGTAGCGGTAGGTTCAGGTCGTGACCCTGAACGTGCTCGGCGACGAGTTGATCCCCTGCTCGATCGATCCGCTCACCGGCTTCTACCGCGACGGATGCTGCAACACCGGCGACGAAGACGTCGGCGCGCACACGGTGTGCGTCGTGATGGACGCCGAGTTCCTCGACTTCTCGCTCTCCCAGGGCAACGACCTCATCTCGGCCATGCCCCAGTACGGGTTCTCCGGTCTGAAACCCGGAGACCACTGGTGTCTGTGCGCCCCCCGATGGGCAGAGGCCCTCAGCGCCGGCTGCGCTCCGGCCGTCGTTCTCGCGGCCACCCACCAACGCACACTCGACTATGTGTCGCTCGAGGACCTGCGTAGCCACGCAGTCACCTGACGCGCCGCATCGTGCCCGGGACGGGATTCGAACCCGTACACCCCAGTCGGGGTCGGCGGGTTTAAGCCGCCTGCGTCTGCCAGTTCCGCCACCCGGGCGTACCCCCAAACTAGGCCGCCGACAGTACCTGGCCCTGCGTCGCGTCGATGGCACACCAGCAGCGTCGTCGTAGATCTTCGGCGGCCGCTCCCTCGAACCGGTTCGCCGCGATCGTGCCCTCGATCATGTCGGCGACGACGGCGACGAACGGCCGACCCGACAACCTGACGGCGACGCTCACCGAGCCATCGGCCCGACGACGGAGCGCTCGGTCGCTGCCGACCGTGCGGGGAGGGGAGCGGAACGACGGGGCGATACCGCCCGACATGCGCGACTCCCCCGCCAGGACCAGGCCGACTTCGGCGAAACGGACAGAACGTGAACTCATCAGATGGCCATCATGGCGATGCCCTGTGACAACGACCGGGCTGACCCCCGGAGGGAGAAGCCCGTGCGGCACGATGGTGATCCGTCGTACACTGCCGATGCAACGACCGAAATCGTCGCGGGGTGGAGGTTCAACGACGAATCGCTCGACCGAGGCTTGGCGAACCCAGAGGACGCATTCCCATGAACACCATGACCGACACCACAGACGACCGGATCTCCGCCCGGGCCAAGGAGATCGCCGAACGCGAGATGGCGACCCTTCTCGACAACACCACTGCGTCGGCGGCCATGTTCGAACGGGCCAAGCGCTCGATGCCCGGAGGCGTCGCCAGCTCGTTCCAGCTGGGCGACCCCTACCCGATCTACCTCGCCGGCGGCAAGGGTGCGGAGGTGACCGACGTCGACGGTCGCACCTACTACGACTTCCACAACGGCTTCGGCTCGATGGCCGTCGGCCACGCCAACCCGATCGTCGCCGATGCGATTGAGCGGGCCGCTCGCACCGGCACCCACTTCGCCGTGACCACCGAGGCGGCGGTCGCGCTGGCCGAGGAGTTGTGCCGCCGGTTCCGGGTCGACCAGGTCCGCATGACCAACTCGGGCACCGAGTCGACCGGCACCTGCATACGCGTCGCCCGGGCCGCGACCGGACGCGACGTGATCTGCAAGATCGAGGGCAGTTACCACGGTCACGTCGACCAGCTCATGTACTCCGTCCTCCCCGGGGCCGATGTGATGGGTGGCCGCGACGAGCCCGCCACCGTCCCCAAATCAAAGGGCGTCCCGGCCGGGATGGCCCAGTGGATCCGCGTCGTGCCGTTCAACGACGCCGAGGCCTTCGAACGCCTCTTGCAGGCCGAGGGCGAGCAGATCGCCGCCATCATCATGGAACCGGTGATGATGAACATCGGCATCGTGCTCCCCCGGCCCGGATACCTCGAAGCAATGCGGAAGCTGTGCACGCAGTACGGCGTGGTCCTCATCTTCGACGAGGTGAAGTGTGGGGCGACCATCGCTGCTGGTGGAGCGGCCGAGCGTTTCGGGGTCCAACCCGATCTCGCATCGTGGGCCAAGGCCATCGGCGGGGGCACCGCCATCGGGGCCTTCGGCGGCAAGGCCGAGATCATGGACCAGATCAATCAGGGCGCCGCACACCAGGGCACCTACAACGGCAACCCCCTCTCGGCCGCAGCCGCTCTCGCGACGCTCACCCAGGTCCTCACGCCGCAGGCCTACGAGCACTTCGCATCGCTCGGGCGTCGGCTGTCGGGCGGCATGAACGAGTCGATCGCAGCGAACGGGATCCCGGCCCACACCATCGACCTGGGGTGCAAGGGGTGCGTGTCCTACCGCCGGGAGCCGTTGACGAACTACCGGGACTTCCTCGAGACGAACACCGACCTCTACCTCGCCTCCTATCCGTGGATGATCAACCGGGGTGTCTTCATGACCCCGGGTGATGAGGAGCAGTGGACATTGTCGGTGCAGCACACCGAGATCCACATCGACCGGTACCTCGACGCGTTCGGCGAGTTCTGCGCCGCACTGGCGAGCTGAACAGGAGCAGACAACATGGCAGACCGCGTGATCCGCAACTTCATCAACGGGAAGGCAGCCGACGCCGCAGATGGGTCGACGACCGATCTGGTCAATCCTTCGACGGGCGCGGTGTTCGCATCGGCCGCGAGATCCGGCGCCGCGGATGTCGATGCAGCCTGCAGCGCGGCGCAAACCGCCTTCGAGGGCGGCTGGCGCGATTCCACCCCGGGTGAACGGCAGCTGGCGCTGTTGAGGATCGCCGATGCGATCGAGGCCCGCGCTGACGAGTTCGTGCACGCCGAGGGCGAGAACACGGGAAAGCCGAACCACCTCACGACGTCGGAGGAGATTCCCCCGATGGTCGACCAGATCCGTTTCTTCGCGGGCGCCGCACGCATGCTCGAGGGCCGCGCCTCGGCCGAGTACATGTCGACCATGACGTCCTCCATCCGCCGCGAGCCCATCGGCGTGTGTGCCCAGGTCGCGCCGTGGAACTACCCGATGATGATGGCCGTCTGGAAGTGGGCGCCGGCAGTCGCGGCCGGGAACACGGTCGTCCTCAAGCCCTCCGATACGACGCCGGTCACTGCCGTGATGATGGCTGAGCTCATGGCGGAGTTCCTGCCGCCGGGAGTGGTCAACGTCATCTGCGGCGACCGCGACACCGGCCGCGCCCTCGTGGACCACGCCATTCCGCAGCTCGTGTCGGTGACCGGCTCGGTCCGGGCCGGGATGGAGGTCGCGGCCGCCGCGGCAAAGACCCTCAAGCGCTGCCACCTCGAGCTCGGAGGCAAGGCGCCCGTCGTCGTGTTCGACGACGCCGACCTCGACGCCGCCGCCGAGGCCATTGCGGTCGCCGGGCTCTTCAACGCCGGGCAGGACTGCACCGCCGCCTGCCGCGTGCTCGTGCAGGCCGGCGTGTACGACGAGTTCGTCGCGCTCCTCACCGCCCAGGCCGCCGGCTCCGTCGTCGGCTCCCCCGACAATGACGACGCGCTGTTCGGGCCGGTCAACAACGCCAACCAGCTGACCCATGTCTCGGGCTTCATCGATCGCCTGCCCGACCACGCCCGGGTCACCACCGGCGGCCATCGCATCAGTGGCGACGGCTACTTCTGGGAACCGACCGTCGTGGCCGATGTCACCCAGAATGACGAGATCGTGCAGAACGAGGTGTTCGGCCCGGTCATCTCCGTCCAGCGCTTCACCACCGAGGACGAGGCGCTCGGCTGGGCCAACGGGGTTCCCTACGCGCTCGCGAGCTCCGTGTTCACCCGCGACCATGGAACAGCGATGCGCATGGCCAAGCGCCTCGACTTCGGCTGCGTGTGGATCAACACCCACATCCCGCTCGTCGCCGAGATGCCCCACGGCGGGTTCAAGCACTCCGGCTATGGCAAGGACCTCTCCGCCTACGCCATCGAGGACTACACGCGCATCAAGCACGTCATGACGAACCTCGACGCCTGAGCCGCCTCGGATGAGCCGGCTACCCGAGTCGCTCTGGGTTGACACCGCGGGTGAAGACTGGACCACGCGACCGTCGCTGCCAGGCGATCGTGACGTCGACGTGGCGATCGTCGGCGGGGGCTACACCGGGCTCTGGACGGCCCACTCGCTGCTGGCGGCCGACCCCGGTCTGACGGTCGTGGTCATCGAAGCCGAGGTCTGCGGCTTCGGCGCATCCGGGCGCAATGGCGGATGGTGCTCGGCGTTGTTCCCTGCTGCAGCGGCGGCGCCGGCCATGCGGGCGGCGATGAACGACACCGTCGACGAGGTCGGCCGGGTCGCGGCTGCCGAGGGAATCGACTGCGACTTCGCCAAGGGCGGCACTCTCACGCTCGCCACGAGCCCCGCGCACCTCGAACGCGTGCAGGCCCAGGTGGCCGGCGGACCGGAGTGCGACCCGGACGCAGTGTGGCTCGACGCCGACTCCGCCCGAGGCAGACTCGACGCTGCAGGAACCATCGGTGCCGCCTACACGCCGCATTGTGCGGCCATCCACCCGGCCAAGTTGGCCCGGGGACTGGCCCGCGCCGTCGAGACCCGCGGCGGCCTCATCGTCGAGGGCACGCGGGCCATCGAACTTGCCGCCGGTCGCGTCGTGACCGATCACGGAGGCGTCACGGCGCGCCACGTGCTGCGCTGCACCGAGGGCTACACCCCACAACTCCCGGGCGAACGGCGAACCGTGGTGCCGCTGTACTCCCTGATGATCGCCACCGAGCCACTCAGCGCCGAGGTCTGGGAGCAGATCGGCCTGCGCGAGCGCGAGACCTTCACCGACGGTCGCCACCTCCTCATCTACGGCCAGCGCACCGCTGACGGTCGACTTGCGTTCGGCGGGCGCGGCGCTCCGTACCACTTCGGATCGAAGATCCGACCGGAGTTCGACGAGGAGCGCGCCGTGTTCGCGGGACTCGAGCAGACACTGCGCTCGCTCTTTCCGCAGCTCGGCGCCGCAACGATCACCCACCGCTGGGGAGGCCCGCTCGCCGTGCCGCGTGACTGGTGGGCCTCGGTCGGCCACGATGCTGCGAGCGGGCTGGGTTGGGCCGGCGGCTACGTGGGCGACGGCGTCTCGACGACGAACCTCGCCGGACGCACACTGGCTGATCTCGTACTCGGTCGGACCACCGGCCTCACTTCGCTGCCGTGGGTCGGCCATCGCTCCCGTCGCTGGGAGCCCGAGCCGTTGCGTTGGCTCGGCATCAACCTCGGACGATCACTCGCCGCCGGTGCCGACCGCCACGAAGCGGCGACAGGTCGCCCCGACCGCACCCGCATGAGGCTGATGTCGATGTTCACCGGCGGTCACTGAGCCCAGAATCCCCTACTCGGCGCACCCAAGCGCCAAGAATGACGGTTTTCACGCCGAGAACGGTGGGGGTGGGGTGAGCACCGGGGGTGGGGTGAGCACCGGGGGTGGGGTGAGCACCGGCTCGCGGGTCAGCACGTCGATGGTCAGTAGCTCGACGATCTCCTTGCTCGCGACCAACCCGCCGAGCTTGCGCGCCGACGGAAGCAATCGGGATTCCATCGAGCCGGTCGCGGCATTGAACGCGGTGACCGTCGACGAGAGGTTCTTGCCGATCTTGGCGAAGTGATCGGCGAAGGCGCTGATGCGGGAGTGCAGTTCGACACCGAGACGCGAGATCTCCGCCGCGTCCTCGGCGAGACGATGTTCGCGCCAGCCGACCGCCACGGTTCGCAACAGGCCCAGCAACGAGGTGGGCGTGACGATGAGGACATCGATCTTCGCCGCCTCCTCGTACAACGAGGGCCGTGCCTCGAGCGCGGCCGACAGGAACGGCTCGCCCGGAAGGAACATGACCACGAAGTCGGCTGCACCGCCGACCTGTGTCGCGTAGTCACGATTCGCTAACGCCTGGGCGTGGGAGAGCACCGCCTTCGCGTGCTCTGCCATGAGTCGCGCCCGCTCTCCGACATCTTCTGTGTTCGCCGCATCGAGGAATCGATCGCACGGCGCCTTGGCATCGATCACCACTCGCCGGTCGTTCGGGAGGTGGACCACCACATCGGGGCGGCCACTCCCCTCGCCCGCCCAGGTGCCCGACTGGGTCACGTAGTCGCGATGGAGCTCCATTCCCGAGAGCTCGAGCACCCGGGTGAGTTGCACCTCACCCCAGTTCCCCCGGACGCGGGAGTCGCGCATCGCCGCCGCGAGCTGACGGGCCTCATCACGGACCTGGTTGTTCGCCACGTTGAGGGCAGCCACCTGTTCCCGCAGGGTGGCGGAATCACCGATGCGCTCCATCTCCATCTTCTCGACCCGGTCGCTGATGCGGGCCAAGTGATCGGTGACCGCCTTGCCCTGGAGGGCCCAGTTCGACTCGGCGCCCTGCTCGAGGCGGCCATATCTCTGTTCCGCCAACGACACGAGCTGCTCCGACGTCTCGGTCATCACCTGTGACGATGCTGATCTCAGGGCCTCCAGCATCTGATCCTGCGTGCGCCGCTCAAGACTCAGGGCCGCGAGGTTCGACTGGCACTTCCCGTACGCGAGAAGGGCACCGAGTACCAGGCCGAGTACGAATGCGAGCGCGACGACAACGATGGTGGACATGAGGGCCATGGTAAGGAAAGGGTGTGACGCTCACCGTTGCGCCACCCGCACTCAACGGTCCGCCGGCACCGCCACATAACCCCCGGCCGCGGCCCGACCCCGCAGCACCCGCTTCGGCGCCCCAGACAGATCGATCAGGGTGACCATCTCGTCGCGGCTCAATTCGCGCAGCGTCACCCGGCCGATGAGCGCGGCGCATCGCTCGAGCGAGGTTCCCGCTCGTGCCTCGTGCACCCGGAACGGCTCCCCGAAGCAGTGGATCGGCTCGAGAACGAGGTCGATCGCTCCGGGGTCGCCGACGACACCGGTGACCCGGCACATCCCCATGATCGCCCGACGGTTCGTCTGGAACGCGACGACCACGTCGCCGATCGACATCCGCTCGTCGAGCGCCTGGTGCACCTCGGCCGCGCCGGAGCCTGAATGGCCCGGCCACACCACGGGCTCAGCCGACGAGAACACCTCGGCCGACCAGTCACCGCTGGTACCCCTCCCGTTGGGTCGGGTATTGCACTTGTAGATCCAGAAACGCATGGTGCGCCCCTTCTGCCAGCTCACGAAGGGGAACTCGCCCACGGTAGGGGACCCGTGCGACAGCCCCGACGAGGAATCGCGGCAGATCGTCCGATTCCCTGTTGTACGCGACGGATTCCACGGTAATGTGGGCGGGTATCTGCGATTCACGACGCATCACGCCATCAAGATTGCGAATCGCGGCGGTCCGGGAGGATGGCACGTGGCACAAGTCAACATCGATGGCACCGACGAGGAGATCATCCGCCAACTCCAGGTCGATGGCCGTCGGCCCTACACCCAGCTGGCCAAGGCGGTCGGGCTCTCCGAGGCCGCGGTGCGACAACGCGTGCAGCGGCTCCTCGAGTCCGAGGTCATGCAGGTCGTCGCCGTCACCGACCCGATCCGCCTCGGCCTGCAACGCCAGGCGATGGTGGCCATCAAGGTCGAGGGCGACCTGCGCGATGTGGCCGACGAGCTCGCCGTCCTCGACGAGGTCGTGTACGTCGTGCTCACCGCCGGGCCGACTGACCTGCTCGCCGAAGTGGTGGTCCCCAATGACGAGGCCCTCTTCGGCCTCCTCAACGACCGGATCCGCAAGATCCCCGGCGTCGTCAGCACCGAGACGTCGATCTACCTGTCCCTCCGCAAACAGACCTACCAATGGGGTATCCGATGACGAACACGATCAGCTCGACCACACGTTCCACCGACGAGCTCGAAGAGCTGGCGAAGCGCCACCTGTGGATGCACTTCACCCGCATGGCTGCCTACTCCCACGGCGAGCCGCTCCCGATCATCGATCGTGGCGAGGGCTGCTATCTCTACGACCACGCCGGCAAGCGCTACCTCGACTCCTTGTCGGGCCTCTTCGTCGTGCAGGTGGGCCATGGGCGCCAGGAGCTCGCCGATGCGGGGTCCCACCAGGGTGGCCAACTCGGCTATTTCCCGCTGTGGTCCTACGCCCACCCGCCGGGGATCGAGCTGGCGGCCCGCTTGGCCGAGCTCTCACCGGGGGACCTGAACCGGATCTTCTTCACCGTGTCCGGCTCCGAGGCGGTCGAGTCGGCGTGGAAGCTGGCCCGCCAGTATCACCAACTCCAGGGCAAGCCGAAGAAGTACAAGGTCATCTCACGGCAGACCGCGTACCACGGCACATCGCTCGGGGCCCTCGCGCTCACCTCGGTGCCAGCCATGCGCATGCCGTTCGAGCCGCTTCCCGCCGGCGCCCGCAAGGTGCCGAACACGAACATGTACCGCCCGTGGATCGACGGCCTCTCCCCTGAGGAGTTCGCGATGCGGACCGCCGACCAGATCGCTCTCACCATCGAGATGGAAGGGCCCGACACCGTCGCCGCCGTCTTCCTCGAGCCGCTCCAGAACGCCGGCGGATGCCTCACTCCCCCGCCCGGCTACTTCCAGCGGGTCCGCGAGATCTGCGACGAGTACGACGTCTTGATGGTGAGCGACGAGGTCATCTGCGCCTTCGGTCGACTCGGCCACATGTTCGGCTGCGAACGATACGACTACATCCCCGACATCATCACCACCGCCAAGGGCATCACCTCCGGCTACTCGCCCTTGGGGGCCGTACTGGTGAGCGATCGGATCTTCGAGCCCTTCGGCAAGGACAAGAACTCGTTCGCCCACGGCATCACCTTCGGCGGACATCCCGTCTCGTGCGCAGTCGCTCTCGCCAACCTCGACATCTTCGAGAGGGAGAACATCTTCGACAACGTCCTCTCGAACGAGGACGCCTTCGGCCGCGTGCTCCAGAGTGTCGCCGACGACATCCCCATCGTCGGTGACGTCCGGGGCGACGGCTACTTCTGGGCGCTGGAGCTGGTGAAGGACAAGGCCACCAGAGCCAATTTCGAAGCACACGAGTGCGAGGAGCTCATCCGGGGGTTCCTCTCTCCCCGGCTGTTCGAGGAGGGCCTCATCTGCCGAGCCGACGATCGGGGTGACCCGGTCCTGCAGTTCTCGCCACCGCTCATCGCCGGCCCGGCCGAGTTCGCCGAGCTGGAGCGCATCCTGCGCATCGTGTTGACCGAAGCGACAGAACGGGTCGTGGCATGAGTACCGGGAGCACCGTCGGCGTACCGGCGGAGGTCAAGAACAACGAGTACCGCGTCGCCATCACGCCTGACGGTGTCGCCGAGCTCGTCCATCGCGGCGTGAACGTCGTGATCGAGGCGGGCGCCGGCGCAGGCGCCGAGATCAGTGACGTCGAATACCGCGATGCCGGCGCCGATTTGATCGCCGAGGCCGGCGAGGTGTGGGCCCGCGCCGACATCGTCTGCAAGGTGAAGGAGCCCCAGGAGGCCGAGTTCGCGCACTTCCGCCCCGGCCTCACGCTCTTCACCTACCTCCACCTGGCCGCCTACCCCGGCGTGGCCGACGCGCTCCTCGAGCACGGGGTCACCGGCGTCGCCTATGAGACCGTCCAGACCGATGACGGCGCGCTTCCCCTCCTCGCGCCGATGTCCGAGGTCGCCGGCCGCATGGCCACCCAGATCGGCGCCCACTACCTCCAACGCGAGAACGGTGGGCGCGGCGTGTTGCTCGGTGGCGCGCCCGGCGTGCGACCGGGACGCGTCGTCGTGCTGGGCGCGGGCAACGTCGGCTGGAACTCGGCGTGGATCGCCGCGGGCATGGAGGCCGAAGTCCTCCTGTTCGACAAGAACCTCGACCGACTGCGCTGGGTCGACCAGATCCACCAGGGACGCATCATGACCCTCGCCTCCAACCGGGGAGCCATTGCCCGCGCCGTGGCCGAGGCCGACCTCGTCATCGGAGCGGTCCTCGTGGCCGGTGGCCGCGCACCCAGGGTCATGACCGAGGACATGGTGGCCGGCATGAAGCCCCGTTCGGTGATCGTCGACGTGGCCGTCGACCAGGGCGGCTGTATCGCCACCACTCGGGAGACGACGCATGC
>Ga0315273_10013781_pt1 | contig 10407 bp, 11 predicted proteins | sample YL17G02_0_MG_FD_205753 | JGI IMG/M metagenome (GOLD analysis project Ga0315273, IMG submission 205753) | Sediment microbial communities from Yellowstone Lake, YNP, Wyoming, USA - YL17G02_0 | ecosystem: Environmental > Aquatic > Freshwater > Lake > Sediment | place: USA: Wyoming | collected... | reverse complement strand
AGGTGCTTCGTCTCGTTGCGGTTGGCGAAGGCGATGTCGGAGAAGTGGATGTGGAACGGCGCCCCCGGCTCGAGCACGAGGTCGACGGCTGCGAGCGCGTCGGCGAACGGCTCGACCGAGGTGAAGCCGCCGTCGGAGGTGGCATGCATGTGCGCGAAGTCGAGCACGGGCCGTACCCACGGGAGCGCCGAGGAGATCGCCAGCACGTCGTCGAGCGAGCCGAGGTCGCGGACGCGCCCCATCACCTCGACGCCGAAGGCGACCGCGCGGCCCTTCGGCTCGAGCCGCTCGCGCAGTGTCGCAAGCTGCTCGATCACCGCGGCGATCGCCTCCTCGCGCGCGCGCCCGAGCAGGAAGCCGGGGTGGAACACGACCGGCTCGGCCCCGCACGCCGCGGCGATGCCGGCGGAGTGGTCGAGCATCCCGACCGCCATCCGGTACTTCTTGCCGAGCTCGGCGTGCCCCATGAAGCCGGCGAGCGGCGCGTGCAGCGAGAGGGCGACCCCGGCCTCGCGGGCCGCCTCCCCGAGCCGCTCGGCCCACGCGTAGTCCATCCAGAAGCCGCCCTCGAAGTCGATCTCGACCGCCGAGTAGCCGCGCTCGATCAGGATCGCGAGTGCGGCCTCCGGGGTTTCCCGCGAAGGAATGCGGGCGGGGCCGAAGCGGAGGAGCGCCATATAGGGACGCTAGACGATCGCGCACGGTCCGTCCGACCGCGTTCCTACGCTTTTCACATGGCACAGCGACCTACCCGGATCGAGCTGCTCGAGCTCGACATCGACCTCCGCCTCACCGACCTCTGGCGCGAGGCGGGCGAGGTGGGCGAGTGGAGCCTCGAGGTCGTCGCCGCGTTCATGCGCGCCGCCTACGGCAAGGGCTACTGCGACGCGCTGACCGAGGACGCGCCGGGCTCGCTCTGCCACGATCACGGCTACAGGATCCCGCCCCGCCGCGCCCCGGCGCCTTCGCGCGAGTCGTAGCCCGCCCCGCGGGGCTAGAATCCAGCCGTGGCCCGCAAGCGCAATCCGGCGCGCCTCGTGATCGCGCTCTCGGTCGCGGCCGTGCTCGCCGTGTTCCTCCTCTACACCTCGATCGCGGGGGGCGGCACGCCGTCGCTCAAGCCGAGCCAGCTCGCCGGCCACTCCGGCCGCGTCTCGCTCGCAGGCGCGGTGGTGGGACCGGTCACCGGCGACGCCCACCAGGGCGGGCTCCACTTCCGGGTCAAGGACATCAAGGGCACGGAGTCGGTCGTGGTCCTCTATGTGGGCTCGGTGCCCGACCTGTTCAAGGTCGGCCGCCACGTGGTCGTCGACGGGCGGCTCAAGGGCGGGACGTTCGTCGCCGTGCCGGACACGCTCGTGACCAAGTGCCCGTCGAAGTACACGCCGAAGAAGTCCTAGTGCCCCTCCAGGCGATGTCCTCCGGCTTCTGGCCACATCACCTGAAGAGGCACTAGTGGCTGAGCTCGGCCGCGCGGCCCTCGTCCTCACGCTCGGGCTCGTCCTCTACGCGGTCGCCGCGGGCGTCTACGCCGCCGCGGCCCGGCGCCGGCGGCTTGCGCGCTCGGCGCAGAACGCGCTGCTCGCAGCCTTCGTGTCGACCGCCGTGGCGGCGGCCGTGCTCTGGGCGGCGCTCGTGCGGCGCGACTTCTCGTTCGTCTACGTCGCGGGCCACACCGCGACGAAACTGCCGCTGGTCTACAGGCTCTCGGCCTTCTGGGGCGGGCAGGAGGGCTCGCTGCTCTTGTGGCTCCTGATCCTCACCGGCTTCGGCGCAGCCGCGGTGCTCCTCGACCGGCGCGCGACGCGTGACCTGCTCGCCTGGGTGACGCCGGTGCTGGGCGGCGTCGCCGTGTTCTTCGCGTTCATGCTCGTCGCCGTTGCGAGCCCGTTCGCGACGCAAGCGGCCCCGGCCGACGGCGCCGGCCTCAACCCGAGCCTCCAGAACCCGTACATGCTGGCCCACCCGCCGCTGCTCTATCTGGGCTACGTCGGCCTGACGATCCCGTGGGCCTTCGGGATGGGCGCGCTGCTGTCCGGGCGCACGGACGAGCGCTGGATCGTCGCCACGCGCCGCTGGACGCTCGCGGCGTGGATGTTCCTCGGCATCGGCCAGCTGCTCGGCTCGCACTGGGCCTACGTCGAGGTCGGCTGGGGCGGCTACTACGCGTGGGACCCGGTCGAGAACGCCGCGCTGATGCCGTGGCTCGCCGCGACCGCGTTCCTCCACTCGGTGATGATCCAGGAGAAGCGCGGGATGCTGCGCGTCTGGAACATGCTCCTGGTGATCCTGGCCTTCGGGCTCTCGCTCTTCGGCACGTTCCTCACCCGCTCGGGCGTGATCAACTCGATCCACTCGTTCACGCAGAGCTCGATCGGCGCCTGGTTCGTCGGCTTCATCGCCGTCGTGATCGCCTTCTCGCTGACGCTCGTGTTCTGGCGCCTGCCCTTGCTGCGCTCGAAGACGAAGCTCGAGTCGCTCGTCTCGCGCGAGGCGACGTTCCTCTACAACAACCTGCTGTTCGTCGCCCTGACCCTCACGATCCTGTGGGGGGTCACCTTCCCGATCCTCTCCGAGGCGGTGCGCGGGACGGCGATCACGGTCAGCAAGCCGTACTACAACTTCTTCCTGCGCGCGTTCGGGCTGCCGCTCCTGCTCCTGATGGGGATCGGGCCGCTCGTCCCGTGGCGCCGGGCCTCGCTGCGCTCGCTCGAGCGGACGTTCCTCTGGCCGATCGGGGTCGCGGTAGCGGCGGGGGTCGTGCTGGTCTTCCTCGGCGGCGGCTCCTCGTCGGTGGGGCTGATCACCTACACGTTCGCTGCCTTCGTGACCGCCTCGATCGTGTTCGAGTTCGCGCGCGGCACCCGGGCACGGCACGCGCTCGCGGGCGGCTCGTGGCTGCGCGCCTTCACGGGCCTGATCGCCCGCAACCGGCGCCGCTACGGCGGGTACGTCGTCCACGCGGCGATCGTCCTGCTCGCGGTCGGGATCGCCGGCTCGAGCATCTACCAGACCGTGCGCGAGCGGAAGCTGCGCCCGGGGCAGACGATGACCGTCGCGGGCTACACGCTCGCCTACCGCTCGCTGCAGGTGAAGACGGGCCCCAACGCGACCGAGTCGCGCGCGCTGCTCGCGGTCTCGCGCGGCAAGAGCTCGCTCGGCACGCTCGGTCCCGGCAAGAACTTCTACCCGGTCGAGCAGCAGACCTCGAACGAGGTCGCGATCCGCTCCAACCTCGTCACCGGCGAGGATCTCTACGTGATCGCCGACCAGATCAACCGCGACGGCTCGGTCTACTTCAAGGTGCTCGTGAAGCCGGCTGTCAACCTGATCTGGCTCGCCGGGTTCGTGTTCGTGCTCGGCTCGGTGATCGCGCTCTGGCCCGACGCGCGCGAGGAGCGCCGCCTCGCCGAGCGCTACGGCACCGCCGGCGCGGCCGTCCGCGCTTGAACCTCGCGCTCGTCCTCGCCGCGCTGCTCGCCGTCGCCCTGGTGCTCTACGTCGCGCGCCCGTTCCTGCGCGAGCCGGAGGCGGCCGACGACGCGCTCGACACGCCCGGGGCGGACGAGCTGCGCCGGCTCGAGCTGGCCGAGGAGCGCGACCGCGCGCTGCAGGCGCTCAGGGAGCTCGAGTTCGACCACCGCACCGGGAAGGTCTCCGATGAGGACTACCGCACGCTCCTCGGGCCGTTGCGGCGCGGCGCGGCCGAGGCGCTGCGCGCGTTAGATCGTTGATGCCACACCTGCCCGCGTCTGGCTGGTGGCTCAGACGCGGCGCAGGATCGTCCGGTTCGCCCTTGACCAGGCCCACCGGCCTGGCCTGCGGTCGACCCGAACGCCCTGCTTGGTCTGAGCCATCCCCAGACGCACCCGGGCATGGCATCAACCATCTCGATCCGGGCAGGGAGGTGGCGCCGGGCGGCGAACACGCCCCCGATGGGCCGTAGGCTGCTTCTCACGCTGCTCGCGATCCTCTGTCTCGCCGCGCCGGCGGCGGCCGGGGACATCCACGGCAAGAAGGCGAAGGTGGACGCGGAGCTCGCCGACACCCAGGCGAAGCTCGCCGCCGCCCGCGCGCAGGAGTCGAGGCTGAACGCCCAGATCGCGACCGTCTCGGCGCAGATCGACGCGCTCGGCGGGCGGGTCCACGCCGTGTCCGCGCGCCTCGCCGTGATGGAGCGCGACCTGGCGCTCCATCAGGCGCGGCTCGACAAGCTGACCGCCCTGTTCAACCTCGAGACGCGCCGCCTGATGTTCCTGCACCGGCAGTACGACGCCGCCCTGCGCCGCCTCGACCGGCGCGTGGTCGCGATCTACGAGTCCCACGACCCGAGCGCGCTCGACGTGGTGCTCGCCTCGAAGAGCTTCACCGACATGCTCCAGCAGCTCGACTATCTGAGCCAGATCGGCAACCAGGACAAGGCGGTCGCGCGGGCCGTCGCCCACGCGAGGGACCAGGCGCGCGCGTCGCGGGCGCGCACCATGACCGTGCGCAACCGCGTCACGGCCGAGGTCGAGGTCGTAGCGGCGCGCACGTACGCGACCGGCGCCGTGAAGGCGCGTCTCCTCGGCACGCAGCAGCAGCTCTCCGGTGCCCGCGCGGGGCGGCGACAGAGGCTCGCGGCCGTCAAGGACACGGAGCAGGCGTACCTGGACGAGGTGAACGCGCTCGCCGCCTCGAGCGCCGCGATCGAGGCGCAGATCAGGGCCGCGCAGCAGGGCACGCCGGGCGCGACGGCGACCTCGCCCGCAGACGCAGGGCTGATCTGGCCGGCCGCGGGCCCGGTCACGAGCCCGTTCGGCATGCGGTGGGGCCGCATGCACGACGGGATCGACATCGGCGCCTCGATGGGCTCGCCGATCCACGCCGCAGCCTCGGGCACGGTGATCTACGCGGGCTGGATGTCCGGGTACGGGAACCTGACCCTGATCGACCACGGCGGCGGCCTCGCGACGGCCTACGGCCACCAGTCCCGCCTCGAGGTCTCGGTCGGCGCGCAGGTGACACAGGGCCAGGAGATCGGCCTCGTCGGCTCGACGGGCCATTCCACGGGCCCGCACCTCCACTTCGAGGTGCGCGCGAACGGCGTCCCGGTCGACCCGATGGGGTACCTGGGCTAGAGCAGCCCGAGCGTCTGCGCGATCAGAAACAGGTTCAGCGCGATGATCACCGCGGCGACCGCGACGGCGGCGACGGTCGTCGAGCGCCGGTTCCGCAGCACGCCCATCAGGTCGGCGCGGTTCGTGAAGACGACGAGTGGGACCAGCGCGAACGGGATCCCGAACGAGAGGATCACCTGGCTGAGTACGAGCGTCCGGGTCGGGTTGAGCCCGAGCGCGATCACGACGAAGGCCGGGATCATGGTGACCAGCCGCCGCACCGCCAGCGGGATGCGGCGGCCGGTGAACCCCTGCATCACGACCTGGCCCGCGAGGGTCCCGACGGCGGAGCTCGAGAGGCCCGAGAAGACGAGCGCGAGCGCGAAGATCGTGCTCGCCGCGGCACCGAGGATCGGCGTCAGCGTCTGGTAGGCGGTCTCGATCGAGGCCACGTTCTGCAGGCCGTGCGCGTGGAAGGTGCTCGCGGCCATGATCAGCATCGCCATGTTGATCAGCCCGGCGATCGACATCGCGATCACGACGTCGATCCGGGTGAAGCGGTAGAGCCGCTGCGCCTGCTCGTCGCTCTCGGGGAGAATTCGATCCTGCAGGAGTGCAGAGTGGAGGTAGATCACGTGCGGCATCACGGTCGCGCCGAGGATGCCGACGGCGAGCAGCAGGGACTCCTGACCGGCGAACTGCGGCACGAGCGCGCCGTGCAGCACCGGGCCGACCGGCGGCTTCGCCATGAAGAGCTCCGCGACGTAGCAGCCGCCGATGATCCCGATGATCACCGCGATCGTGGCCTCGAGCGGGCGGAAGCCGAACCGCTGCAGCCAGAGGATCGCGAACGCGGCGACGCCGGTCAAAAGCGCCGCGGGGAAGAGCGGGATCCCGAGCAGGAGGTTGAAGCCGAGCGCGGCGCCGAGGAACTCGGCGAGGTCGGTGGCCATCGCGATCACCTCGGCCTGGATCCAGAGCCCCGTCGAGGTGCGGCGGGAGAAGCGGTCGCGGCAGACCTCCGGCAGGTTGCGTCCGGTGGCGATCCCGAGCTTCGCGGAGAGGGTCTGGATCAGCATCGCCATCAGGTTGGAGGCGACGATCACCCAGAGCAGCGTGTAGCCGTACTTCGAGCCCGCCGCGATGTTCGTGGCGAAGTTGCCCGGGTCGATGTAGGCGACGCAGGCGATGAAGGCGGGGCCGAGGAAGGGCAGCAGCCGGAGGCGGTTGTGCCCTCGGAGGACGCGTTCGCCGGCGCCACCCGGCCGCGCCACCGACTCGGGGCGCGTGGCCATCATAAAAGTTAGTCTAGCCTAAATTCAGTGCTCGCCGGCGTGCCGGAGCACGTGCAGGTCCGGCAGGCTGCGGAAGCGCTCGTCCAGGTCGAAGCCGTAGCCGACGAAGAGCTCGTCCGGCACGGTGAAGCCCACGTAGCGCACCGGCAGGTCGTCGACGAGGCGCCGGTAGGGGCGGTCGAGCAGGGTCACGATCGCGAGCGAGGCGGGGCCGCGGAGGCGGAACGTCTTGCAGAGGTAGTTCATCGTGAGGCCGGTGTCGACGACGTCCTCGACGATCAGCACGTCGCGGCCGGCGATATCCATGTCGAGGTCCTTGAGCAGGCGGATCCGCTTCGAGCCCCCGGTCTCGGTCTGGGCGCCGTAGCCGGCCAGCTCGACGAAGTCGAGTGAGTGCACGAGCGGCAGCGCGCGGGCGAGGTCGCTGACGAAGACGACGCTGGCCTTCAGCGAGGCGACGAGCACGGGCTCGCGGCCCTCGTAGTCGGCCGCGATCTCTGCGCCGAGCTCGAGCACGCGAGCGCGAATCTCCTCGGCGGTGAGGTAGATCTCCCCGACCCGTGGGTCGGAAATCAGGAGGCGAGGTCTAGACGAAATCTCTGGGCCAGGCGCTCGATGTCGCGTTTGTAGAAGAGTTTGATCTTCACGTCCGGATACCGCTCGCGCAGCTTGCGGAGCTTGCGGTTCTTGCGGGTGACGAGCGACTGCTTCATCACGGTGATCTCGACGTAGAGCTCCTGCTCGGGCAGGTAGAAGTCGGGGGTGAAGGCCTCGACGACGCGCCCCTCGGCGTCCTCCTCGAGCACGAAGGTGCGCGGCTCGTACTCCCAGGGGATGCCGTAGTAGTCGAGCACCTTCGCGCACTCGAGCTCGGCGTCGTTTTGGAAGCGCGGAGGCTCCGCGCCACAAAATGCCTGGAATGTCGGGGTTTCCCGCCCCACCTGAGAGCAGGGTAGCAAGGGCCTCGGACGCCGGGCACCGGCCCGATCTGACGTACACTCAGCCCGTGGCTGAAGGCACCGGGCGCCCGTTCACGATCGTGCAGCTCTCCGATCTGCACTGCGGCGACCAGCACTTCCTCCCGAACCTGCTCGAGCGCGCGATCCTGGAGGTGAACGAGCTCGACCCCGACATCGTGATCTGCTCGGGCGACCTCACGACCTTCGGCTTCCGGGACGAGTACCAGCTCGCGAAGCGCTACCTCGACGGGCTCCGGTGCGAGGCGGTCGTCGTGATCCCCGGGAACCACGACTCGCGCAACGTCGGCTACGTGCATTTCGAGGAGCTGTTCGGTGCGCGCAACTCCGTCCTGCGCAAGGACGGCGTCACGGTCGTGGCGGTCGACTCGACCGAGCCCGACCTCGATCACGGCCAGATCGGCCGCGGCCGCTATCCCTGGATCGAGGAGCAGTTCGCCGGGCAGGCCGACCTGAAGGTCTTCGTCTGCCACCACCACCTGCTGCCGGTGCCCGGCACCGGCCGCGAGCGCAACGTGATCTACGACGCGGGCGACACGATCGAGTGCCTGCAGCGCGCGGGCGTCGACCTCGTCCTCTCGGGCCACAAGCACGTCCCCTACGCGTGGCGGCTCGAGAACCTCTTCGTCGTCAACGCGGGCACCGTCTCGTCGCAGCGCCTGCGGGGCAACGTGCGGCCCTGTTACAACGTGGTCGAGGTCACGGGCACCCACGTCGACGTCTTCCGCCGCTACCCGTTCCACGGCCAGGAGCGGATCATCCAGTTCTCGACCGAGACGCGCGCCTTCGAGAAGTACACCGAGCGGATCGACGGGGAGGTGACCACGCGGACGTGACGCGCGCGCTCGTGGTGATCGACGGCGAGCACTACCCGCCCGTGGTGTCGGACGCGCTCGCCGCGCTGCCCTACGAGGTCGCCGGCGCGTGGCTCGCCGGCGGCGACGAGAAGCTGCGCGGCGGCGCCGGCTACGGCGTGCCGCTCTACCACGACCTCGGCGAGGCGCTCGCGGCCTGCGAGCCGGAGCTCGTCTTCGACCTCTCCGACGAGCCGGTGCTCGGCCCGCGAGAGCGCTTCCTGGTCGCCAGCCGTGTGCTCGCCGCGGGGATCCCGTACGCAGGCGCCGACTTCCGCTTCGACCCGCCGCCGCTCGCGCCGTTCCCGCTGCCGTCGCTCGGGATCGTCGGCACCGGCAAGCGGGTCGGCAAGACGGCCGTCGCCGGGCACGCCGCGCGGCTGCTCGCCCGCGACCGCGAGGTCGTGCTGGTCGCGATGGGGCGCGGCGGACCGCCCGAACCCGAGGTGGCGGAGGCGCCGCCCTCGAGCGCCGAGCTGCTCGAGCTCTCGCGCGCCGGCGCTCATGCGGCCTCCGACTACCTCGAGGACGCCGCGTTCGCCGGGGTCGTGACGGTCGGCTGCCGCCGGGCGGGCGGCGGGCTCGCCGGCGCGACCGCCTTCTCGAACGTCCACGCCGGGGCGGAGGAGGCACTCGCACGCTCGCCCGACCTCGTGATCTTCGAGGGGAGCGGCTCGGCGCTGCCGCCCGTGCAGACGAGCCGGCGCGTGCTCGTCGCACCGGCCGGCTCGGACGTGACGGGCTACCTGAACGCCTACCGGCTGCTCATCTCCGACCTGCTCGTGCTGACGATGGCCGAGCACGGCGCCGACACGGCGGCGATCCGCGAACTGCGCCCCGACATCCCGATCGTCCCGGTCGTACTGCGGCCCCGGCCCGTCGAGCCGGTCGCGGGCCGGAGCGTCGCGCTCTTCTCGACCGCGCCCGCAGAGGCGCACCCGGTGCTCGCCGCGCACCTCCGCGACGTGCACGGCGCGGCCGCGGTCACCGTCTCGGGCAACCTCGCGCGCCGCGCGGAGCTGCGGGGCGATCTCGACCGCGCCGACGCGGAGGTCTGGCTGGTCGAGCTGAAGGCGGCCGCGATCGACGTCGTCGCCGAGACGGCCGCCGAGCGCGGGGTGCCGCTCGTCCTCGTCGACAACGAGGTGCTGCCGCTTCCCGGCGGGCCCGACCTCGACGGCGAGCTCGTCGCGCTCGCCCAGGCGGCCCGGGAGGAGGTGGCCGTATGAGCCAGCCTCGCCATCGCGAGCCGCTGCCGCTCGGCGGCGAGGGAGGGCCTCCGTACTCGAAGGGCCTGATGGCGCGCGCGCTGATCGCCGTCGGCGTTCCGGCCGAGCGCGCCTACGAGCTCGCGCGCCGCGCCGAGCGTGACCTCGCCGACCGTCCCGACCGGGCGCTCGAGCTGGGCCGTCTCCACGAGCTCGCGGTCGAGACGCTCGGCGAGGCCGAGGGTGCCGCCGCGGTCGTCCGCCTGCGGCGCTACCGGGAGCTCCAGGAGCTCGACCTGCCGATCATCCTCCTCGTCGGCGGCACGACGGGCACTGGCAAGTCGACCGTCGCGACCGATGCGGCCTACCGGCTCGGCATCTCGCGGGTCACCTCGACCGACTTCATCCGCCAGACGATGCGCGCCTTCTTCTCGCACGAGTTCATGCCCTCGATCCACTATTCGAGCTTCGAGGCCGGGTCGGGGCTCGCCGAGGCCGGCCACGAGGCCGAAGACCTCGTGCTGCACGGCTTCCTCGACCAGACGCGCAACGTGCTCGTCGGCGTGCGGGCCGCGATCGACCGCGCCCTGCACGAGGGCTGGTCGATGGTGCTCGAGGGCGTCCACCTCGTGCCGGGGATGCTCGAGGTGCCGCTCGACGACGCCCTCGTCGTGCAGTGCGTGCTCGCGATCGAGGACGAGGAGGCGCACGCGTCGCATTTCTTCATCCGCGATGCGGCCTCCGACGGCGTCCGCCCGATGCACAAGTACCTCGACCACCTGCCCGAGATCCGCAGGATCCAGAGCTTCGTTGTCGAGCGGGCCGAGCGCAACGGCGTGCCCGTCCTGCAGAGCGGCGCGATCGAGCAGACGAGCCAGGCCGTGCTCGAGCTCGTCTTCGACCGCGTCGCATCCCTCGAGGCGGCGGTATGAGACGCCCTGTGTCAACCTCGTCGCTCGCGCGTTCCTCGGGCG
>Ga0315273_10013780_pt1 | contig 10409 bp, 6 predicted proteins | sample YL17G02_0_MG_FD_205753 | JGI IMG/M metagenome (GOLD analysis project Ga0315273, IMG submission 205753) | Sediment microbial communities from Yellowstone Lake, YNP, Wyoming, USA - YL17G02_0 | ecosystem: Environmental > Aquatic > Freshwater > Lake > Sediment | place: USA: Wyoming | collected... | reverse complement strand
TTCCAACTGGTGTCGAACGACATCGGCGGGCTGATTCAGAGGCTGCGCGGGAGATGAAACCGCGGGCGCGTGTCACCCCGCTCGTTCCTACGGTGGCGCAGCCACACGAGGCTGCCGAGTCGAGGGGTCTCTCCTGAGAGATTCCTCGATTCGTCAGACTTACTCGGAATGACATGACCCTTGGCGTCCCTATCCCCGCTTCGCCATTTCCCCTTTCCCCTTCGCCTCTTGGCGGTCTTGGCGTTCTTGGCGGTTCAGACCGGAATCGGGACTTGGAAGTCCCTCCTACGGACAGGAAGCCGGAGTTCCTACTTGGTCTTGCGGGGAACGAGCTTGAGCCCGAGGGCGTCCCGGCCAGCGGGCTTGTACAGCCGGACAATCGGGATCACGTATTCGGCGAACAGGAGGAGCACGCCCACGCCGAGCATGATGCGCCGAGCCAGCAAGGCCCAGGTTTGCTCGAGTTCGGGAATCCGCAACGGGTTGGCCCACGCCGCAATGCCGATTCCGAGTACGATAATCACGAGGATATTGGCGATGGTCCGCAGGATATTCCAGAACTGGACCTTCTTCGCAAGCCCCTCGTCGGTGACGACAATCTCGGGCTCAATCGCCGCTACCGCTTTCTTCAGTTCATCGAGACTGGCAACCTGCATCGGCTACCCCCTTTTGCTCTTCTTCGGCCGGGCCTTCTTCGCGGAAGCCGGGACAGAACCGCCAAGATGCGAAGGGGAAAGGGGAAATGACGAAGTACGAACAGGGAGCGGACGCGGAGTATCTCCGTCCGGACTCTTCCTTGTGTCGGGGACTGTCCCCGCACGGAGACTGTCCCCAAAGCCCTTCTGTCTTGGTGGTAGACTCCCATCCCGGTTCCTGGGCATCTTGCGCGGCTTGGCTTCGATTTCGACCGGCAGCGGCCGCGCCTCGGGCAGCTTGAGTTCGGTCACCGCCGGCGGCTTGCCGAACAACTCTTCGTAGACCCTGGCGTAGCTGTCCTTACCGCTGGCCAGCGCGAGCGTCAGCGGCATCACGTGCCGCGCCTGCTCCATCATCCGACCCGCGATGTCGCGGATGTCCCACTGCGCGGCCGGGTCTTCGCGCAGCCGCGAGATATGGTACAACTGTCGGGCGTCTACCGTGACGAGCACCCGGCGCTGGTGCGAGTTGGTGAGCACGTATTGCGCGGCCGACGGCTTGACCGCGGCAATCCGGTCGAACACTTCCTCGGTCCGCGCCAGCATCTCCTTGAACGACTTGTGCTCCTTGATTTCGGCGATTGACATCGGGATGGTCCAGCCGTAGGTCGGGTTGTACGGTTGAGCGGTAATCGTCATCAGCCGGTGCCGCTTGAGCTGGGCGAAGCCGGACGCCGAGATGACGAGCTCGAACGTCAGGCAGAGGTGCTCGAACTCGCGCAGGACCGCGTCGTAGGACTGCAGGTCCTGGCACGCGAGCTTGAATATCTCCTTCTTGCGGGCCAGCGTCTGCCGTTCGACCCGGCTCAGGCACTCGGCATGGGAGGCGTGCGAAACGGTGTGCAGGAGCGCGGCCAGCAGCTTGTTGTCCGCGTTCTGGGTGTAGTCCACCAGCGTGACGTCGGACGCGGACATCGCGATGAAGTTGCGCGGCCGGCGGTTGAATGCCGGGGTCATGAAAGTCTGTGCGTATTCGCGGACCCGCGGGTAGGTGTTCTTCTCGTAGTCGGTCGGCTCCGGGAACACAATCAGCGACGGCGCGACCGCCACCGTTTCCTCGAAGAGCCGGGCGGCCAGCGCGCGCACTTCGGCCAGGTCGCTCGCGGTCAGGGCCCGGAGCATCAACTCAAGGTTCCGCGCGTTGGCGGTCATCCCGAGCTGGGTCTGGATGGCGAGACCGGTGATGTAGCGGGCGTCTTCTTTGGCCGCGTTCTCCGCCCGGGTCGGGTCGTCTTTCCACTCCGGGTACTTGGCGGTGAAGTGGTTCACCAACTTGGCGTACAGGTCGTGGTAGTAGCGGTTCTGGTGCTTCACGGTGGCGATGAACTCGTCCAGCACCTCGGTATCCTTCAGTTCCTCGGGCACGACGAAGCTGTCATCGAGCGCGACGTAGCGCTGCGACTTCTCGGTGTAGGAGTTGAGCCGGTGATGCTCAAGCGCCTCGACCGCGAGCCGCGACACGCCGCTCACGTCGAAGTTGAAGACCGCGTGCTCGGCAATCGAGTGATGCCCCATCTCGAAGACGATGGTCACGTTCGACTGGCGCGCCTTCTCCAGCTCCTTGCGGGCTTCCTGCCGGAGTTCCTCGACCGGCCGCGTGCTCCGGCTGATACGAGCATAGGCGGCCGAAATCAGCTCCGGCGTCAGGGTGACGCGGTGGTTCTTCGCGAGCGCCTGCAGCAGTTCGTACTCGATATTGAATCCGGCGAGAGCAACTTTCATCGTGCTGAGGATATTGTGCGGTGGGCGAAAGTCAAGCGGACAGGCCTACCCGGAACCCGAGATACCACAGAGGCCACAGAGACCACTGAGTCTGGTGAAAGCCTGACTCGAATCCGTACCCTCTGTTATCTCTGTGTTCTCTGTGGTTCAATGTCGGATTCAGAGGCCTTCGACGACGCGCGACTGCTCCGGCGTCAGCGTGTCAATCAGCCCGAGCATCTGCTTCATCATCAGGGCGTTTCGGGCCGCGGCGCCGGCGTGGCAGTTGTTGAAGAAGACAAACGTGGTCTTCGCGCCGGTGCTGACGCTACGCAGCGCCGGGATGAACTCGTCGAGTTCCGCGGCCGAATAGAGGTAATTGTACCTCTCCTCCCGGGATGCGTTGAACCAGTTCCGGTTCCGGCCGTGAAAGCGGAAGTAGGCGATGTCCGATGTCCGCCGCGGCTCGAACGGCATCAGCCGGGAGAGCTTCGGTTCATCCACGACACAGCAGCCCATGCCGCTCTCCGCGAGCAGCCGGAACGCGTCCGGTCTGAGCCACGCCCGGTTGCGGAACTCGACCACGATGGAAACGCCCGGCATCAGCGCCGGCATCTTCTGCAGGTACTCGAAGTTCTGCGGTACCGGGTAGAAGAAAACCGGGAACTGGACCAGCACGCACCCGAGCCGGCCCGAGTCAACCAGCGGGCTGATACCCGCGCGGAAAGCTCGGAACACGTCCCCGGTATCTTTCAGCACCCGCCGGTCCTCATCCGCCCAGATGTCATGGGTCATGTCCTTGTGGGAGCGCACTACGAAGCAGAAGTCCGCGTCGGTCCGGCTCACCATTGACGCAAGCGTCTTCGGCGCCGGCATCGCGTAGTAGGTGAAGTTCAGCTCGACCGTGTCGAACCCGAGCACGCTCTCGTAGTACTCAAGCATCTTCGCTTTCGCCAGCCCGGCCGGGTAGGCCCGACCCAGCCAGTCATCGAAGGAAAAGCCGCTCGTGCCGATTCTGAATCCAAAAGCGTTCGTCCCGGTCGTAATCCCCATCTAACCGACGACCTCGAACTTCTGAGTGAAGTGCGACCTGCGGCGTCCGGCGGCAACTGCTGGGCAACGGTTCACCGGTATCTACCGACCCAGCAGGACGAACCTCACGGTGCCAATTGCGGCACCGGAGACAAGCCGCGCAAGATAGAGGCCGGCCGGGACCGGCTGGCCGGTCTCGTTCCTGCCGTCCCAAGAGAGGGAATAGGGACTAGGGATTGGTGATTGGGGACCGGAGAGGACGCGGACGAGGCGGCCGGAGGCGTCGAAGATGGCGATGCGGAAGCCGGTGGCAAGACCGCGAACCGCGAAGCTCACCTCACCGTGCGCCGGGTTCCCAAGTACCCGGACCCCCGCCCCCCGTCCCCCGACCCCCGTCCCCCGACTTGGCTCAGCCACTGCGCTGAAGCACCGTTCCCAGGCGTCGCCGCCGTCGGTCGTGCGCAGCACGGTCGCGCCACTGCCTGAAGCCATGCCGCGCTGGGCATCCGCAAAGTCGATGTCGAACAGCGTCGTGTCAACGCCGGTCACCTGTTGTTCCCAGTTCGCGCCGGCATCAGACGTGCGGACTATCGTGCCATTCCGGCCGCAGGCCCAGCCCTGCGTCGGGCTCGTGAACTTGACCGCCCGCAGCAGACGCGCGCCGGTCGGCACGCTCTGCTCGACCCAGGTTGCGCCGCCGTCGGTAGTGTGGAGAACCGCGGCCGCCATAGTCAGGTCGTTACCGCCCACCACCCAGCCGTTCAGCGAATCCACGAACTCCACGTCGAAGAAGTCATAGATCGTGTCCCGGCGCTGGAGCACCTCGGCCAGGCTATCGCCGCTGACGGTCAGCCTGACTATGTAGCCCTGCCCTTTCTTGAAGCTGTCGCCTTCGGGGAAACGACCGGCAGCCACCCAGCCACGCATCGAGTCGACGAACGAAATACCATAGAAGTCAACCGTGTCGCCCGGGTAGGGCGGGTTCCGGAGAATTGCCATCTGCCACGCGGCCCCGCCGTCGCTCGTGCGCAGGATTATCGCTTCGCCGCCCGCAACCCAGCCGTGATTCGCATCGGTGAACTGGATCCGGCTCGCGAACTTGGGACCGGCGAGGTTCTGCCGGGTCCATGAGTCACCGCCGCTGGTTGTGTTCCAGATGACTCCCCCCCGACCGCAGATCCAACCGTTCTGGTCGTCAAGGAAGAAGACGTCGAAGTAGTCACGGTACACGTCGGCGGTCTCGCCCTGCCAGTTCGCGCCGAAATCACCCGTATGGTAGATACCGGTGCTGTCGATCGTCACGACCCATGCGCTCATTCCGTCCGGCGCGACCGCCACCCCGTGGAACACCTCCTCGGCCTGAACGACCCCGCCAGCCGAAATCAACAACGCAACAACTGCCCCCACCAACTGCAACCTGCAAACTGCAAACTGCAAACTCATCTTCAAGCCAGCTCCTCTCGCTTCTCAATCATCAAGAACCACAACCCGCAGCCTTTCGGGCATCCGACTTCTGACTTCTGACTTCTGACTTCTGACTTCTAACTGGTACACTCCGGCCGGAACCCTGCGCCCACCTCGGTCACGCAGGTCCCATTCAATGATACCACGGGCTCCGACCGCGAGGGTACGCACCTCGCGCCCCATCACGTCGAACACGCGCAACTCGCCTATCGCCTCTCGCTTCTCGCCTCTCGCTTCTCGCCCCCGCGGCAGATAAACTATCGCCCGACGGCGGGCCGGGTTGGGCTGCACCCGGAAGCCGGTCCCCGTCCCCCGTCTCCCGTCTCCCGTCTCCTCGCGCACCGCGATGAACGTGTCCGGCGGGTTGGTCGTGAATCTCACAGCGCGATTCGACCCCACGGTCGCCGCTGCGGCCGGGTACCTGCCCGCGAAAGTGTACTCCAGCCCGTCACCGTGGTCCGGGCTCTGGATGCCGACCGTGGCGAAGTTATGACCATTCTCCGAGATGCTGTCGTCGTTCCGCACCGCCAGGTATTGCATCAGAACCGGCCCGTCGCCGGTCACGGTCTGGTTGTACTGCGGGTCGTACAGCATCAACTGGAAACTCTGCGTGTCAGCCAGGGACGGCGGCCGGTATCCATGGGCGTGGATGCACCGGCTCCACTCCACGATGAAGCGGTGGCTGGCAGCATCGTCAAGCGTGAAGACGCCGGCGCCCATCGTATCGGCGCGGAAGTCGTCCCAGAACGGGGCGACGATGCCATCCGGCCCCATCGGCGAGGGAATGTGCCAGTTGTAGGCGTCCCCGAGCCACTGGCTGCCCATTGCGACGTACCCGTTGTCGCACACGGAAACCGTGCTGTAGTCACGGCCGTAGAATCGGAAGGTGAACGGCAGGTTGACCGGCATGGCGGTGTCGTTCACTAAGGCCACGCGCGTGCCGCTTCCGCCCTGAGCCGGGTCAATCTCGACCCAGTTGAACGTGGGTGTCTCCGGGTAGCCCGCGTCGGTGTCGTCGTAGGCGTGGTATCCGTGCCGGTCCGGGCCGAGGGGCGAAGCCGCGGTCACCGCGCCAACCGTGACCGGGAAATCCCAGTGCTGCTCGAACCCGTCGCTCCCGCGCATCACGAGCCTGAGGCTGAATCGGCGGCCCACGCCGATGCCGGAGTTGGAATGAACCTGGAATCGGTCCCCCGAATTCTCCGCCGAGTCATTCGGCCCAATCGTCCCATAAGTCCCATTCGAATCCAGCACCTGGATCGCGGCCGGGTTCAAGGACCTGAGCGTTCCGGTCATTCCACCGGCTGCACCAGTACCCGAGTTGCGGACGAGCACTGACAGCTCGGCGGTCTCACCCGGGTCGAGCACGCCGTTCGTATCGTGCACGGTGTAGCCGCCGGTCCTGAGCGTCGGCCCCTGAACCGTGACTTCGAAGCTCGACAGCCATGTGCTGTCACCGCTCGTGACCGAAAGTTCGAAAGGTATTCGCTGTCCGCTGGTGCAGGCCGGTGCGACCGTGACCCCGAAAGCCGATGCGGTGCCGGTTCCGCCCGGACTGATGTCGCCATAGGTCCGCACCGAATCGGTCACAGTAGATGAACTGTCCAGCACCCTTAGAGTCGCGTCTACGTTCATCGCCGTCTGGCTCGTGCCGAAGTTCTTGAGCGTTACCGACAGGCTGATGCCGCTGCCCGGGCCGGCAGTCTGCGGGTCATGCGAGAGATGACCGACGAACACGCTGGATTGAGTACCGACGCTCAGACCCAGGTGGGGAATGAAGTCCGCGCCGGTCACGGTCACGAACATCGTGTCCGCGCTGGTGGTCGTGACGGCAAACAACGCCCGGCCCGCACCGTTGCTCCGTTTCACGGCGTGCACCTCGCCCGCCTTGTGCAGGCACACGACCGCGTCACGTACCGGCTGGCCCGAACCGTCCCGGACCACGACGCCGAATGAGCTGGTGCCGACCGGGAACGTTGCCGGGTAGCTGACGTCGAGTGGGCGCGGCACGCCGGTCCACATTTCCAGCGACGGGTCGCCCAGCAGGTTGTACACGTGGAAGTATCGGTCGAGTTCCTCGGAATCGCCGGGCAGTGGGAAGTTCGTGAACTGAGCCATCTTGCCTGAGTACATCGCCGGCCCACAGGTCCGGACGCCCCAGTCGAATATCGCCTGGTAGATGCCGTAGTCCATGCAGTTGTTCCAACGGGTCGAAGTCGCGGTGTACGAACTGCCCCAGAACGCAACCCCGCCCCTGGGTGACTGAGGAACGCCGGCCCTGAGCCACATCTCCCCAAAGCACGGATTCGCCAGGTAGTTGCCGGTTCCGCAGTAAATGCTCGTTACGACCGGCAGCTTCCAGCCGTTGTTCAGGCCCGCGACGTCGTTAATCAGGAAAACCGGATACTCCCACCCGGTGTGATTGCCCCAGCCCCGACCATTGACAAACAGGACTCCACGGTTGACGGCGGTGTCAACCGGCCCGCGGCCGTTCGGGGTCGGCGGGCAGAACACGGTGTCAATCTGCGCGAACCCACGTGCCAGCAACCGCTCGCGGATGACCCGCTTCGTCACCAGCGCCGTAACCGCCGGAGTGCCGCCTCCTTCCTGATAGCTCGTGCCGACCATAAGCGCGCGATGATACCACATCGTATCCGCTACATACGGCGTAGTCTCGTATCCGAGAATCTTCGCGACCATCACGTCGAGCTCGGATGCGTTAGCTGCGGGCAGCCGTCCGACGAACAGGTCGGCCAGAAAGTCGGCCCCGTCAACGCAGGCGTAAGTGTGGTCCGTAACGCAAACCGTACCCGGCGCTTGGAACGCCGGAATCTTGCTGATGGCGCCGACCAGCAGCACGTAGCTCGGCGGTGGACTCCAAGTGCTGTACGCGGTCTGGATGTAGGCCTTTATCTGCTCCTTGGTCGTGCCGGTCTCCGATGTCCTCTTCACCCAGACCGTGAAGCCCTTCCTCTCCTTCCACACAGCCAGCGGCAGCACGTTGTTGTAGAACTCGTCCGGGACGACAATCAGGTAGCCAGTCCCGTCCGCCGGTACCGAGTCATCGCTCCCGAACCCGGCTTTCACCAGCGCGGCCATCGCGTTGTCCGGCCCGGCGTCGGTGTCTCGCCAGCCGCCATCGTAAACGAGCCGCACGCTTGTCCGCACAGGGACATGACCGGAATGTCCGACATTGCGGATCGTGTCCCGAGCCACCCGCTCGAACCGCAGCGGAACCACGCTGACCCCGCCGGCAACCGCGACCTGTCCCAGGCTGACGCGGACTTTGGACTCTGGACTTTGGACTATGGACGGCAGCCGACCACCCGGCGCGGGCACGAGGCATGCGTATGCGCTGTTCGAGTCGTCGGCCGAGAACGCCGGTAGCGTCGCTTCGACCTTGATTGCGGCAGGACCCATCGCGCGCACGTCAAAGAGCGGGCCCGCCGTCAAAGAACCCGTCAGAAGAAGAACAAAGATGCCCACGCAGCTACTCCTCAAGCTTGATTACCACCAGTCCGGAATCACGGTCACCGGCAAAGACGTATCCGTCCTCAGCCTGTGCACACATAGTATACGGCAGGCTGACGGTCGCGGCCAGAACCGGCTGCTCCGGTCGCGCGACGTTGACTACCGCGAGCCCGCCCGCCTCGCAGCTCACGTAGGCCAACGAGTCAGTGACGGAGACGTGCCGGGCATAGCCGGAAAGAGCGAGCGTCGCCACCGGCCGCGGGTTGAGCGGGTCCGAGACGTCGGCGACCACGAGCCCGTTCCGGGTATCGGCCACGTAGAGGTAGTTCCCCGAGACGGCGACCGAGAGAGCGTTGGCGGGCGTATCGAAGCTTGCGACCTGCCGTGGGGGCAGGCTTTCGACTGTCCAGACCGCGACGCCCAACTGGCCGCAGGCGAGGTAGCACCAGTTGCCCTGCACTGACACGCCTCGGCAGTCCCGCGGGTAGCGGTACTGGAAAACCAAGTTCGGATACGCCGGCTGGGCCACATTGACGATGATGAACTGGGCATCGGCGGCGAGGAAAACGAAGGAGTCTCTCACGGCGACGTCGTAGCCATATCCCGGTTGCGGGTACTCCAGTTCGCCCGTGACTTTAAGACTTTCGGGTCGGCTGACGTTCACGATGTAGAGCTCTTTGGAACCGTAGGTGATGTATGCGTAGCTGTCCGACGCGGCCACGCCCCAGGCCACGTTCATGGAGTCCATCTTCGTCCCAAGCAGGGCCGGGGCCGCGGGGTCGGCCACGTCGAACACGGCGAGCCCGGCCTGGCCGTCGGCAACGTATGCGCGGCCGCCGCTGATGGTGAGGTCATGCGGGTAACCCTGCGTCTTCAGGCTCGCCACCACGCGGAAGCGCTCAAGGTCAAACCGGCGCGTATCGCTCCAGTCGCCCCACACGCTGTCGGCGCTGCGAGGCCGGACGCGCCAGTAGTACCGGTCATCCGGCCCGACGTTCACCTGCAAGGATTCCATCTCAATCGTGTCATCGCTCACCAGAGCCCCGAGCTTCGCATCGGTGGCCACCTGCAACTCAAAGGCGGCGGCCCGCTCCGCGGCCTGCCAACGGAAAGTCACGACCGAAGTGCGGAGCACGGCGCTGTCAGCGGGGCTGTCCTGAATCACCAGCCCGGGTGACGACAGCGGCTTCTGGCAAAACAACACGAGACAGGCGAGGACCAACACCAGGGCCGGGCCGACTTTGGACTTTGGACTTTGGACTTGGGACTTCTTCATCTCCTCACCTTGCCCTTTCCCGAGTTGAAGACGACGCCGAGGCCGAAGCGGCTCTGACGATAGTCTTTGATGTCGTCTATCGCCGCGCTGTAAGCGGCAACAACGGTCCGCCAGTCCAGGTCATAGTCAGCCGTCAGCGTCACGTCCGCCAGTCGATACTTGACGGTGACCGTCGCGGCTTCGATGTTGTCGGTGCGGCCGGCGTGCGACGGGTCTATCTCGCTGGAGTTGCTCGTTGTGTAGCTGCGCCGGGAGAACGCGTACCCGGCCTCGACGCTGAACCGCGACAGCCGGCGCGGGCTGGTCGTGACCGACAGCCCGGCCTCGTGCTGGGCGTACGACGCGTCCGGCACCGGCCCTGTCGCGCTTGCCCGCCGATACTCGTACTCGCCGCGGACCTCGAAGTTCGTGACCGGCTGGAACCGGACCTCGCCGCCCAGGCGATGAATCTTCGTATCGTAGTGGTCGAAAACCGGCGAGTAGTCGTCATACTCGTAGCCGTACGCAGGTAGAATCGTCAGCGGGTCGAACTGCTGCCGGAACCGCACTGTCGCCAGGTGTTCGGCGAATCGGCAGCCGGTATAGTCACCGGTGTCGCTGGTTTCAGGATTCCGGTAGTAGCGAATCAGGTAGTTGGGCATGTATGTGTAGCCGAGTTCCAGCCTGCCGCCCGCCCACGTTCCCTGATTGAGGCCCAAGTCGGCGACGCCATAGCTCTTCTCCCAGTTCGAGAAATACCCGTGCAGCCTCAGCCCGGTCTCGATTGCGCC
>Ga0315273_10013777_pt1 | contig 10410 bp, 17 predicted proteins | sample YL17G02_0_MG_FD_205753 | JGI IMG/M metagenome (GOLD analysis project Ga0315273, IMG submission 205753) | Sediment microbial communities from Yellowstone Lake, YNP, Wyoming, USA - YL17G02_0 | ecosystem: Environmental > Aquatic > Freshwater > Lake > Sediment | place: USA: Wyoming | collected... | reverse complement strand
TGCTGCTATATGGTCCAGATGCGAATGTCCCACTATTATTGCCCTGACATTTTTTCTCCAGCCTAATCTATCAAGAACTTCATCATCAGGCAATGCTCCTATTTTTCTTAATGCTTTTTCAGAAATAGGCTCATTATCTTCAAGCACTTTTTCCTGCAATTCTACAAGAGCAGGCAAAGATATTCCTGCGTCAAGAATTATAACATCATCTTTGATTTTAACAGCAGTCATGTTCCTTCCGGCTTCATCATAACCGCCTACTGTGCATACTTCCATTTTATATTAATTCTTCTAGATTTCTTAATCTAATATACTTTACTTTTCCTCTTTTTTCTGAAAGTAGTGAAAATTCTAGATTTATATATTTTTGCAAAAACTTTCTATCACCTCTTTTTTAAGGGGGCGGGATAAAAATATAAATTCAATTTCCATTAATTAATCATGAAATCACTTAAACCATCAATGCGTGAGAAGAAAAGATATCTCTTTGTCAAGGGAAATGTTCAAGACATAGAAAAAGCGATTCTTAGTTTTGTTGGAATTAATGGAATGTCAAAGACAGCTCTGGCTTTTATCAAGAAAGAAAGGGATTCTGCTATAATTTCCATAAATCGGGAGGCCTTGAATGAAGTTCGTGCTTCACTTGTTATCTGGCCTGAAAAACTGGAAGTTTTGAGAGTTAGCGGGACTTTGAAGGGATTGAGGGGAAAGATAGAATGAGTGTTTTATCAGATGCTATTTTTAATTTTCTGAACACGCACATTACCTATGAGATTATAATCTATTTTATTGCAGCATTTTTTACCTATCTTAGCTACAAAAAAGAATTTGTGGTTGTTTACAAGATATTGCGTACAATTCTTGCAATAATGACTCTTATCTTAATTACTGTCCTAGCGATATATCTTCTTCCAAAGATTTTCCCTTAGAAGGAAATTATAATATCATCTTATATCATAAACTTTTTAAATAGGGTTCTTAATGGATTGCCTATGAAAGGATATTCAAAGACCACTAATGAAGCAAGACCAATATTTTTAGGCAGATGCATCAGACCTGCTAATTTAGAAGTATTGTCTAAACCAATTGAAGATTTCGGAAATCACTTAAGAGAAGTGTTTGCAGAGACTAATTATGGGATTACTTCTGCTGAGGAATTTCAAGTAAGAGAAGGTTATACATGGCTTGCTCAGTTTGGCGTATATAGACTAATACATAATTCTGATGGAAGAGGATTTATGAACAATGCTGGATATGTTGTTATCTCTAACAATCCTGAAAAAAGACCGAATACTCAAATTGGTATAATGCCTCTTGGAAGGCCTATAGACAGAGAGCTTCAAGAAAGAATAGAACATTATGATTTATCTGAAATAGATACTTATTGCACAAGATGCCGTTCAGAGAGATTTTCTTCTTAAATTTCTTCTTCCACAAACTTTTTAAAACCCATTATTTTCTCTAAAAGACAGAGAAAAAGAAAAACAGTTAAAGTTATTAAATTAAAAATTCTCTAATAACATATACACAAAAATGGATATAGATATGCAGCACCAAACAATGGGGTATGATAGAACAGCTACAATGTTCTCTCCTGATGGGCACCTTTTGCAGGTAGAATACGCAGAGAAAACCATCAGACTTGGAAGTTCAAGCGTTGGAATGGTTTGCTCAGACGGGGTTTTCATACTGGCTGATTTAAGGCTGGTTGACAAGCTGGTTGTTGCTTCTTCAGCAGCAAAAATTCATGAAATTGATTCTCATATAATTGCAAGCATTGCGGGAATAATGTCGGATGCAAGAGTTTTGATAGAAAAAGCCCAGATTCTTAGCCAACAGCATAGAGTTACCTATGATTCTCCTATCGAGCCAGAATCTGTAATAAAGGAAATATCTGATTTGAAACAGCAATTTACACAATACGGCGGCGCAAGACCTTACGGCGCTGCACTTATGATTGGCGGAGTTGCAAACAAGAAAGCCACACTTTTCACAAGCGATGTAACTGGAAACTATTTTTCTTACCATGCAAATGCAATCGGAGAAAATGACGAAAAAATAAAGGAAAAATTAAGGGAGTTTTACAAGAGAGATTTGACAATAAGAAAAGGAGTTAAAGTTGCACTGGATATTTTCAAGGAAATACAGGGAGATAAATTCAACCTGGAAAGATTTGAATTAGCTTATGTTCCTATTGACAAGGAGAAAATTGAAAGAGTCATCGGAGAAAAATTAAAGGAATTTCACGTAGAGAAGAAGAAAGATTAAAATGAGCGATGTGGGTATATTAATCAGAGAAATGAACTTGAGTTCTGCAATCAAACAGGCATATTCTGAGATTGGAATAAATCCCCAAGAAGTTAATATAAGCGGTTCAGATTCTCTAGAATCTGACACACCAGAAGATCTTCGTTATCATAAAAGAGTAGAGGCTAGGCAGCAAATTTATTTTTTAACCGGAGATAGCCGGGATTTGGTTTTAAAAGTCTCCTCTCACTCTTTACTTGATGAGATACTTCCTCTTGCAGAAAGAGTAGCTGTCTTAAATGGGAGAGAGAGATTAGTTCTTAATGAAGTATGGGAATTATATGAAGCGGAAGTGGCAGATAAAAGAGAAGCTCTTGGAGAGATGGGATATAAATTAGATTCGAAAGGACCGAAAACCCTTGTAAAGGTATTATAAAATGGATACAACAGCAAGAATAAAGAAAGCAGGCAAAAATTTCGAGATTATAGTTGATTTGGACAGTGCTTTAAGGTTCAGGAAAGGATTGGGAAATTCGGCAGGCGCTGAAAGTGACAAGATTTTTACGGATTTAAAGAAAGGACTGATTGCTTCTCAAATAGAATTGAAATTTGCTTTTGGAACTAACGAACCTAGTGCAATTATAAGCGAAATTGTGAGGAAAGGGGAGATTCTTACAACACAGGATTACAGGGATGAAGAAAGAGAGAAGAAAATCAAGCAGGTTGTGGACTTCCTTGCAAGGAATGCAATAGACCCAAGAACAGGCAATCCGCACACAAGCGAAAGAATTAAAAATGCACTTGAACAAGCACATGTTAACATAAAGAATATACCAGTAGAAAACCAAATTAAAGATATTCTTGACGAAATAACTAAAATTATACCAATATCAGTGAAAATGAAAAAGATCAGAGTTACTATTCCAGCAATTCACACAGGAAAAGCCTACGGGATTTTCGGTTCTTACAAAGAAAGCGAGGAATGGCTGGCTAATGGTTCTTTGCAGGCTAATTTGAATATTCCATCAGGAATGTTAATGGCTTTCTACGATAAATTAAATGCAATAACGCACGGAAGCGCATTGACAGAGGAAATTAAAGATTAAAATGACAATAGACATTCAAAGTATAAGAATAGACTTAGAAAAATTATCAGAAACACATAGAGCAAATTGTCAAAGATGGGCAACCACAGAAACCCTTGAAAATGAAGCAAATCACCATAATATTTATTGCGATGCAATTGAAGCAACATATCGGATTTTTTGCAGAGGATTAAACATTCCTTATGAACCACTTAAACGAGAGCAGGTAAGGGTATAAAATGACAGAAAGAAAAGTTATAATTCCGGGCGAAGTTATTGTTCACGGAAAAGATTATCTTCCGGGCGAATGGACTGAAAAAAGAAATGATGAAATTGTCTCATTGATATTTGGAGTTGTTGAGGAAACAAACAAACTCATAAGAGTTATTCCTATCTCTGGTCCTTATCAGCCAAGAAGAGGAAATGTAGTTATAGGTGAAGTTGTAAATGTTTTATCCAATGGCTGGTTCATAGAGATTGGAACTCCTGAAAGCGCTTTCTTGTCTTTAAGCGAAGTTCCTGGATATGTAAACAAAGGAGAATTGGCAGAAGTTCTTGACACTGGAAGCATGGTTGTTGCAAAAATCGCAAACATAAACAAGAGAGGAATTGACTTGACTATAAGAGCAGCAGGGCTAGGGCAGATTGAAGACGGAATAATAATGAATGTTAATTCAAACAAAGTTCCAAGAGTTATAGGAAAAGAAGGCAGCATGATTAATCTGATAAAAGAAAATACAAAATGCGACATAACAGTAGGACAGAACGGAGTTATCTGGATAAGCGGGGAAACAACTGAAGCAGAATTGTTCGCAAAAAAAGCAGTTGAATTCATAATTGAAAATTTCTTCAAGGAAGGATTGACAGAGGAAATGGAAAGATGGTTCAATAAGGAGAAGGAAGAATAAAATGACAAAAAAATCAGATTTTGAAAGACCGGATGGGAGAGCTGTGAATGAAACTAGAAAGATTACTGCAAAAGTTGGAGTTATTCCAAATGCAGACGGAAGCGCAATGTTTTCATTCGGAGAAACTATTGCAATCGCGGCTGTTTATGGTCCTAGAAAAATGCATCCACAGCATGCTCAAGATCCTCAGAAAGGGGTTTTGAGATGCGAATATAACATGATTAGTTTCTCTGTAAATGAGAGAATAAGGCCTGGAATGAACAGAAGAAGCACTGAAATTTCAAAAATAACTGAATGGGCGCTTGAACCAGTATTGATGCTTGAGAAATATCCGACTGCTGTTGTTGATGTTTTCATTAATATAATTCAGGCAAATGCATCCACAAGATGCGCTGGAATAAATGCAGCTGCACTTGCATTGGCACAGGCAGGAATACCAATGAAAAGCCTTGTATCCAGCGTTTCAATCGGAAAACTTGACAAGCAACTTGTTGTTGATGTCAGCAAGAAAGAAGAAGACTGGGAAGAAGGAGAAGGTGCAACAGATATTCCGATAACAATGACGCCGGATGGAAAAATAACCCACATTCAGCTTGACGGAAAAATTAGCAAGGAGCAGTTAAAAGAAGCAGTTCACCTTGCAAGGGAAGCAACAAAGAAAATATATGAAATTCAGAAAGACGCTTTGAGAAGAAGCGTTGGGGAACAATAAAATGAAAAATAGGAAATTTTTCAAAAGTAAAAATTCAGGAGAATTTTCACAATGATAGAAACATCAAAACTTAACGCTGAAACAATAAAGAAATATCTGGCAGAAGGAAAAAGATTTGACGGAAGACAGCCGGATGAATTCAGGGAAATTTCAATTGAGACAGGAGTTTCAAAAAATGCAGAAGGAAGCGCAAGAGTAAAAATCGGAAAAACAGAAGTTATAGTTGGTATAAAGATGGATGCTCAGACGCCATACCCTGATTCAATGGATAAGGGAAATCTTATGGTAAATGCAGAATTACTTCCATTAAGCTCTTCCAAATTTGAAAGCGGTCCTCCAAAATTCCCTTCAATAGAATTAGCAAGAATAATTGACAGAGGAATAAGAGAAAGCAAATTCATACAATTGGAAAAATTATGCATAAAGGAAGGAGAAAAAGTATGGACTGTTATGATTGATATTTATTCCTTGAATGATGATGGAAACTTGCTTGATGCAGCTGGAATTGCTGCAATCGCTGCATTAAAGACAGCAAGAATTCCAAAATACGATGAAGAGGCTGAGAGAGTCTTGTTTGGGGAACTAACAGACAAGAATATTCCATTGACAAAAGATGTTCCGATTTCAATAACACTTCATAAAATCGGAAACCATTTCCTTGTTGACCCTACAGCTGAAGAAGAAGCTATAAGCGGGACAAGATTAACTATTGCAAGTTCAAACGGAGTAATATATTCAATGCAGAAGGGAGAATTAGCGGAGCTGGACATAGAAGAATTCAACAAAGCCCTTGACTTGATTGAAAAAACAGAAAGAGAAATTTATAAAAAACTGGAGAAACATTTTAAATAAAATGACAAACTATGTAACATACGATTTAGATAGGATAGCGATTGTAGATTTAGTATCAGATATAAATGGACAAACAATCCAAGATGAAAGTGTTATTCAAGCATTAAAATCGAATGTCCCGCTACAATATGAAGAAGTATCTGATGAAGAAGCTAAGAAATTACATGAGGGATTAACAAGAAAATTATAACAATGATGGACAGAACAAAATTTTCAAGATATGAAATTTCAAGGATTCTTGGAGCAAGAGCCTTGCAGATTGCAATGAATGCGCCTTTGCTTGTCAAGATAAGCGCTGAAGAGTTGGAGAAGATTCATTTTGATCCCTTGAAAATTGCAGAAATAGAATTTGATTCAAATATTCTGCCAATTTCAGTCAACAAACCTCTGCCTTTGAAAAAACAAGACAAGCTGAAGAGAATAAAAGATGCTATCAGCGACAAGAAAGTTGAAGAAGGAGAAGGCGGAGAAGAATCAGAGATTTCAAAAGAAGGGGAAATAATGGAACTTGCAAACCCTGATGACGAAACAGAAGAAGTAGTTGAAGAAACAACGGGCGACGGCGAGTGATTTCGCGGTTCCAGCATTAGCAGGGTCACGAGTGAGAATAAATATCACCTCCTTTCTAAATAAATGTTTATAAAGCAGATATTTACCTTGATTCTATGAAAAGTAAAAAAAGTGAATACATAGATAAGGGAAAGAGTTTAGAACACAGAGTTAGATGGCTTAGAGTTAATTCAGCTATCGCAGGAATTACACTCCCGCTGGCTATAGAGTCATTTAGTGAAGGAGAATATATACGGGGGATTATGATTAGTACACTTACAATATATAATGCTATCCAGGCATATCATCGTGCGAGAGGTATTGTATCTAATTATAAGAAAAGGTAAATCTACTCTAAACATTTTTATATAACAAATTTCTTAGATAGTAATGGTGATTGTAAATTCAACTTCTGCGAAAGCAATTCCTGATTCCAGAAGGGAGAAAACCATTCTTGTCTCAATAAAAACAAATGTTGGAGAATTTTCCGCGAGTTCACCAATGGGAAAATCGAGAGGAAAGCATGAAGCACAGCCTTACAAAAAAACAATTGAGGAAGACATAATAACAATAAAAAAATTCAGCGAATATTTCTCAAATGAAATTATAGACAAGTTTGACGATTTGCAGAGAATTGAAGACATAATTGATGGAAATGTGGGGGCAAATACTTCATTCGCATTGGAATCTGCAATTTTAAAAGCACTCGCAAAAGAACAGAAAAAGCAAATCTGGGAACTGATAAATCCAAATGCAAAAAGTTTTCCAAGACTGGCCGGGAATTGCATCGGCGGAGGAAAACATTCTAAAACAAGCGGAAGAAAACCCGACTTTCAGGAATTTTTATTGATTCCAGAAACAAAAAACATTGATGAAGCTTTCAAAATCATGAAAGATAGAAAAGAAATGTCAGAATCGCTTTTGAAAAAAATGGATGGTAATTTTGAACAGAAAAAGAATGATGAAAATGCGTGGATAACATCATTAACAGACAAGGATGTTTTTGATTTGCTGAAGAAATTAAATCTTCCTTTGGGAACCGATGTCGCAAGTTCCACTTTTTTCAAGAGAAAAAAATACCTTTACAATAATCCTATATTCAAGAGAACAGATGACGAGCAGTTTTTTTACATTTCAAACATGATAGAGAATTTTGACTTATTTTATATTGAAGACCCTTTTAACGAAGAGGATTTCAAGAGCTTTGCAAAACTAAGAAAAAAATATCCTGACAGATTAATTGTCGGCGATGATTTGACAACGACAAATTACAAGAGACTGGATGAAGCAATAAAAAACAAGAGCATAAATGCATTAATTGTAAAGCCCAACCAGACAGGATTTTTGTCTGATGTAAAAAGAGTCTGCAAACTTGCTCATGATAACAATATAAAAATTGTATTTTCGCACAGAAGCGGTGAAACAGACGAAAGCATTCTGGCTGATTTGGCTTTCGGCTTTCAGGCGGATTTTTTGAAGTGCGGTATAACAGGAAAGGAAAGGGAAGTCAAGATAAAGAGGCTGATTGAGATACAGAAGAGTTTGAGATAAAATTATTTTATGAGATGATACCGAAATATAATTCTAAGGGAGAACGCGAGGGCGAAAGAGAAACTCCGGAAGAGACAATTGAATCTAAAGATCCTTATATGGAAAGAGGTTATACAAAAGAGCCGAGAGGGGAATTAGTTGATATAACCAAAGAATCACATGAAACTTCTGGAGAGGCGGATTTGGGTTCAATGTATAAACTTCTTGGGAAAAGAAGAGAAAGACCTTTCATGTTTTTACATAACCATCGTGCTTGGATTGGAAGCGCAATTCCGAGCATAAAAGACTATCGGTCTATGGTTTCAAGTAGAGGAATAATAAAGACTTATGCTATTTCAGAGGTTGGTCCAAATATAAAAACTAAGGGTAAGACAGGCGAGACCTGGGGGCATACTATGTTGTATGATAAGTTTATTGACAGTTCTGGAAATTATAGGGGAGGAATGGATGCGGCAGATATGGCAGCAACAATAGATAAATTTGATAAAGAATTTCCTGAAAAAGAATATGCAATGGAACATCCAACAGAATATTATCAAAAATTGATAGATTTATCTGGAAAAATTGGCTTTGATATTCGATTTCACCCTGCAGAAGGATATTATTTTGACAAAAATACTGGAAATTATGAAAAGAAATCCGGACATAGTTTAGAGGGCGCTGTCGCTTCAATTATAATTGGTTTTTCACTTCTCTTTTTATTAATTAAGGTTCCCCTTACGGGATTTATTATATCTGACTCGATTTCTGCCAATTATGGAGCAGGATTGTTCATGGTATCGGGCTTGTTATTTGCTGTTATTGTCTATTTGATGCTAAGAAGATTTATCCGGAAAAGTTAATAGAAACCCTTAAAAATATACTTTTTCTCTGAACTTTCATGCCCAAGAAGAAAGAAGAATCAGGAACAATAACTGAAAAAGTCATGGAAGAGATAATTGATACTAGCGAAGAAACTGAAGAAACAAAGGAAAAGCCAAAAGAACTGGCAAAAGAAGAACTGGTTAAAGAAGCAGAAAGAGAATCATTAAGTCCTGATATTGAAGAGAAAAAAAGAAAATTGCTCGAGAGGGCAAAAAAGCTTGTTGAGAAGGAAATCAAAACAGAAGAGCTTAAAGAACAAGTTAAAGGCGAGAAAAAAACAGACATGCTTGTTCCTCTTGAAGAATACATTAATTCTGGAATTTATATTGGAACAAAGGTAATCACTCCCGACATGAGGCAGTTTGTTTACAGAAGAAGAGCAGATGGACTTGCAATCTTCAATACGGATTTAATAGATGAGAAGATAAAGGAAGGAATAAAATTCCTAAATGAATTCAAGCCAAGCGAAGTAATTCTTGTATGCAAGAGACAGGCTGGCTGGAAAGTCGCTGAGAAATTCGGGGAACTGACAGGGATAAGAACATTCACAAAGAAATATCCTGCAGGAATTCTGACAAATTCAAATCTTGCTGAATTCTTCGAGAATGAACTGACAATTATTTCTGATTCATGGGTTGATAAAAATGCGCTTAAAGATACAAATATAGTCAATAAAAGAGTCCTTATGATATGCGATACAAATAATTTCTCAACGGGCGCTGACAAAATAATAATCGGAAACAACAAAAGTTCAAAGAGCCTTGGAGTTATTTATTATCTTCTTGCAAGAGCATATTGTGAAAAGCACAATCCTGATATGATAAGCCAGATTCCTGAAATTGAATGGTGGATTGGCGAGCACGGGACAGCCGAAGAAGAAGCAAGAAAGAAAGCAAGAACAGGCGCAAGATTTGGTGTATAAAATCTCTTCTAAAATGAAAATTCTATTTATATGCAGGCATAATGTCTTCAGAAGCAGAGTCGCAGAAGAATATATGAAGAAAATCAGCAAGCATGAAATATCAAGCGGAGGAATAATAAAATTCAGCGGTAACATGCCAAGACTCCAGCAGGAAGTCTGCAGAGAATTCGGATTGATACTCCCGAATCAATCAAAGACCCTTGAGCTTGAAAACTTGCGGGAACAAGACCTGATAATAATAGTTGCTGATGATGTTTCTCGGGAAGTATTTGAACATCCGGAATATAACCTGAAAGAAGTAAGGAAATGGGAAATTAAAGACGTTCCAACTGACAATTCTAATAAAGAAAATATACGATATGTCGTCGCAGAAGTAATAAAAAGAGTTGAAGAACTAAACAAAGAACTTAAGACTGAAGAATAAGAATTCTTTTAAAATGGTTAAAAATATTGAAGCAGTCGTAAAAGCAATTACAGGTTTCATAGTCTCTGCGGGAGGTGCTGTTATTACAGTAGCTGCCTGTGGAGGGCATCAGGAAATAAATCCTCAGAATTATGTACAGCAGGCAATGATATATGGTGGACTAATTATATGTGCCGCTGGTGTTGCAATAATTGAGTGGGGATCACGCCAATACGAAAAGAACAATAGATTTAATCAAGGGGATAATAAAGAGAATCAAGACTCTTATACTCACTAAAGCTTGAAAAACAGCCAAG
>Ga0315273_10013776_pt1 | contig 10410 bp, 17 predicted proteins | sample YL17G02_0_MG_FD_205753 | JGI IMG/M metagenome (GOLD analysis project Ga0315273, IMG submission 205753) | Sediment microbial communities from Yellowstone Lake, YNP, Wyoming, USA - YL17G02_0 | ecosystem: Environmental > Aquatic > Freshwater > Lake > Sediment | place: USA: Wyoming | collected... | reverse complement strand
GGGTAAAACGAGTAGGACCGTGTCGCGTACATGATTTGTTGACAATGGCACACGCCGATGCAAAGGGACAAGGCGATACGCCATTTACTGTAGCAGGTCAGCAAGCAATAGACGAACTGCAAGAACGTGTAACAGGCGTGATGAGTGAACAGCCTGCGTTGGACGTGTGTAATCTAGCAATCGGTGGGGACGACATCATGCGGATTCTCAGTGTGAAGCCGGGGAAGGTTGTAGGACAAGTCAAGAATGCGCTACTCGAACTGGTATTAGAGCAGCCGGAGTTAAACACGCGTGAAGTACTTGAGCCGCTTGTTTTGGAAGTCGCAAGGAAGGTGTAATTGTGGCACACGGCTGTGGACTTGTAGTTGAGCTTCCACCGTGGATTATCGAAGACCTGAAGCAACAGCACAAGCGTGAACGATTGCATCAAGACAACCAACCGCGTGTTGAGCTTCCTCTTCCTGAGCCTCCACCGGACGAGAAAGAAGACGGGACTCCAGAACGTGTGGTTGACTTGTAATGTTTCACACTATTGCTACTCCTGAAAGTATCACCATCCTTTGGCGTGGCGATTCCGCTATCGAGCGTGGCGTAGCCTCGGCGGATGATATAGGCGATCGTTGGTGGATTAGTCGCGTGCTTGTCCAACCTGCTACTTGTCGTGGACGAGGTGTTGGCAGTAAGTTGATCGAGCAACTGAAAGCAGCAGTTGCAAATCAAGGCGGCACACGTCTTGTAGTTGCACCCGGCGGTTACGTCGGGACTGCTAAGGAACGGAAGCGGCAGAAGAAGTTTTACGAACAGCACGATTTCGTTGAGGAAGAGCCCGGCTTGTTCGCGTGGTACCCACCTCCGACTTGACACCTCTGACAGCTTGTAGTAGAGTGTAGTCCGCAGGACCGGTTGGACCCCGGCCCGGCAAGAGGTCGTACGGTGACCAGGGCTGAACGGAAACGCTTCTTTGACTTGTGTGTTGGTCGCATGTTGCGAACTACGGTGGTGATGTCGCATGATCACAAGCGTGTGAAGCTGGAAGCTGTGGTTGATACGGGAGCACCTATTTCGGTAATAGCAGTTGGAACAGCTAAAGCTCTCGGGTTTCATCCGCCCAAAACACGTCAATCGGTACTAAGAACTCCGGGAGAGAACGTGCTCGTTTACGGTGGAGTGCCTGTGAGTGTTAAAGCTGTTCGTGGCCCGAAAGTACCTATTTGGGTTGTGGTTAGCGGCCCTACCTTTCTACGCTCGATTGAAGCCGACATGTTGTTGGGCTTAGACTACTTGGCTTCGGCCTGTGCACACGTTGACGTTTTACGGAAAACTGTTAGCTACGAAGTTCTTCCGATGTTTACAGGGAAAGCGCATAAACGAAAGGGCTTGAATCATGTTACTTGAGTTGGCTGTTGCAGATGCTTTCGGGGCAGGGTTCGAGTACGCTCCAGCCGAGTTCGTGCGGGAGCACAACACGCTTCAGGGCTACGTGCAGAATCCATCACACGTTGACTTGAAGCCAGGACGATACACTGACGATACACAAATGAGCATCGCTATTGCTGAAGCAATCGTCTCCGGCAAGCCCTGGACGCGTGAGATGCTTGCCGAGAAGTTCGTCGAGGTGTTCAAGCGGGATCCACGTGCTGGCTACAGTAAGAGCTTTGATGGGTTCCTACGTAGGTCGCGTAACGGTACTGAATTCCTCCAACAAATCAACGCGACTAGTGATCGCAGCGGCGCTGCCATGCGTGCAATTCCGCTTGGAGTCTTCGGCTCGTGGAGTGAAGTAGTTGAACGCGCGACGGTACAAGCGAAAGTAACACATAATACGTCTGATGGAGTAGGTTCGGCAGTAGCTGCGGCCTTGCTGTCTCACTACTGTATTTACAATCTCGGCCCTATCAACGAGGCCGGTGAGTACCTACAACGTAAGGTTCCGGCATGCACTGGCGGAGCTTGGAATCAGCCGTGGCTCGGACATGTTGGTTCCAAAGGATGGATGGCCGTACGTGCGGCAATCACGGCGGTCAGTCGGAATACCAAGCTGTCGACGTTACTGAAGGACTGCATTGATTTCGTGGGTGACGTCGACACGGTGGCGACTATCGCTCTAGGTGCTGCCTCGGAAAGCCAGCAATACGAGAAGGATCTACCGGAAGTCCTGATTCATGGACTGGAAGTAGGGCGTCCGTACGGCCCTGAGTACTTGCGGGAATTGGATCGCCAATTGAAGGTGGTCAAGATAAATGACTGAACGTAAAAGCCTTTGGGACACGATTGGCGTGATCCTGGACCTAACTCAACACATTGCTCAAGCGTGGATCGAGGGCGGTTTGTGCTGGTGTAACCGGCTTCTAGGCAGGAAGGAATGCAAATATGACCGGTGGTAGAATTCTACAGCATCTAACCACGGAAGTCCACAAGCGTGGTGTTGACTTTCGAACGAGTCGCTGTTTCCTCAATCCAACCACGAACGGTCGAGTAGTCAATGCCGCCTTTGTGACAGTAGTCGTGTTGGAAGATCCGATTCCAGGCGAGGATACGCGCACATTCGCGTTTCACCTTGACACGAGACGATCGGTACTAGACAGCGGCAAGCCCGAGAAGTACGTGAAGGGAAAGTGGCAGGTCGGCTCGTTACCGATAATTGCCAAGGCCGTAGACAAGTTCCTTTCCGGGCGAAAGGCGAAGGAGGTCGCGAATGCGTAAAGAACTCGATGAACTGCTTTGCAAGCGCTATCCGAAGATTTTCGTTCAGCGCAATCTTCCAATGAATCAGACCTGCATGTGCTGGGGCTTTTCCTGCGATGACGGTTGGTTTCATTTAATTGACAAGCTGTGCCGGTATATTCAACTGCATGTTGACCGTCTGAAGATACCGCAGGTGGAAGCTACGCAGGTCAAGGAGAAGTTTGGCGAGCTTCGGTTCTACACGAACCACGGTGATGATGCCATCTTCAACGCGATTGATTACGCGTCTTACTTGTCCGGACATACTTGTGAAACATGTGGGACGATGGATGATGTGGGTCAGACAACTGGATGGGTTATCACGCTCTGCCGTAAGTGCGCTGCGGCGGAAGGAGACAAGCGAAAGTCGTGGAAGTCGTGGGACGAGATGGATAAGGAAACTGAGGAGTCTGTACTAGATGACTGAACTCGACGACGCCCTCGCGAAAGCTGACGCTACTTTCCGCAAGCGATGGGAAGAGGGTCAATACGAGCGGGCGCAGCAGTATGATCTCTTCCCGCTTGTATTTCAGGAGCGGATTGATGGTTTTCGTACACGTCGCCCCGACACGTTTTGGAGGATGGAACGGATCGAGTTCTTCTGCTGCTCGGAGGCGGTGAAAATCATCAATCACTTGGGGACTACTGAGGAGATTGAGAATTTCGCCAAGCTGTCTTTGGACGCACAGGAGCGCCTGATTCCGGAATTTGAGCATCGTACACATACCGTGGATACGTTTCTCATGACTATCAGGCTGGCCTGGACGTACAGGAAGGATTCGACACTCGTACCGAAAGCGCATAGTGTGTGTTGTGCGATGACTGGTTGCGAGCTTTGTGGGTGCTGGGCAACGGTGGCGGAGACAAACTAATGCGTTGGCAAATCGAAAAGCTGCTAGCGGGCGAGACGATCGTCTCGAAGGAGCCGGGCAATTCCATGTTGCCGATACTCAAGTCCCGTCAGCCAGTGCGTATCGCTCCGGCGACGTGGGAGCAAGTTGACGTCGGTGATATTGTGTATTGCAAGGTACACGGCAATACGTACACGCATCGGGTAACGGCAAAAGACGCCAAACGCGGCTGTCAGATTAGTAATAATCGCGGTCACGTGAATGGGTGGTCCAAACAGGTGTACGGGAAGGTTATTGAGATCCTGAAGGAGGAGCCATGAGCGGGAGTGCCCCACTAGGACTTCTTGCTGCGGCAGCTTGGGTAAGCTTGGCCACGCTGACCGACAACGTACGGTGGGCACTTCGAGAATGTCTTGCCGGACGTCCGGTTTCTCCCGAGCGGCAAAGTGCGCTTCAACAGGCTTGTGACGAGATGTTTCCTTCGGAGCGTTGGCAAGGGACCGGCTTCGCACTGTTCAAATTGATGCAACGCGCTGTTGGTGAGGTGCCGGATCAGAATAGCTACTTGAAGCAGGTTCTAGAGACGCTGCGCGGTGTTCTAGATGGGAAGCCGTCCGATCAAACGCGAATCGAGGAAGCTGCAAAGCTGTTTGGCAGGGCAAATACATTGGCGCTAGACGGCTTCCGTCGAACGCAGGACTTGAGCGACCTGGGGCCGGAAGGTGAGGATAAGAGCGATGTCTGACGATGACAAATCTCTTCTAGGCGTGTTTATGTTGCTGAGTGCAGTAGTTTCCGCGCTTTCAGGCTTGGGTGCAGGTATCACACTATTAATACTGGCGTATCCTATTTCAGGGCTTATTGTGCTTGGGATTAGCTTCTTCTTGTTCATCGTGCTAGGCGCGTTGGGCGGTAAGTTGGCTGATGAAGCGGAAGAGAAACACGATTGTAGCATTCCCAGCAGAGCCGGAAGTGAAGGCGATTCAACGGTACATTGAGGGGTGAACCATGCACGGTTATGGTCCAGAAGACCTTGAAAGTGGCACACCAGAAGAATTCAAAAAGCCCAAGCCGCCTGTAATACCCGAACCGAAAACGTGCGGAATTCTTGGTACACACTTCCAGAAGAGCGATCTATCCCCACCTCCGCCTGATCTACCCGGCTTGCTCTTGATGCGCTGCGTGTCGGGTTCGCAGGCGTACGGCATGGCGACGGAAACGTCCGACGTGGACATTCGTGGTATTTTCGTGCCGACGTTGGATTACATGCTTGGGTTCATGAAGCGCGTAGAGCAGATTGAACGTAAGCCGGAAACAGTCATTTATGCACTTCAGAAGTACATGAACCTTGCGGCGGGGGCCAACCCGAACATTCTCGAATTGCTGTTTGTGCCCGACGATTGTTTGCTGGAAACCCACCCGCTTTATCAATTAATGGTCAACAATCGGAAGTTGTTCTTGTCACGCAAGGTCCGCTATAGTTTTTGTGGGTACGCTGCGGCACAGATTCATCGGCTAGAGGTGCACCGTCGATATCTAATGCACCCCCCGAAGGGTGAGCCAAAGCGTGAAGACTACGGGCTCCCGCCGGGTGAGAAGCTGATTTCCCGCGAGCAACTTGGTGCGTTTTACGTTACGCTTGGTCATATTCTACGCGGCGTAATCGAGTCGATCCCGGAGCCGGAAATTCATACGCTCTATCAGACTATCGTCGAGATCGTTCAAACAGAAGCGTTCCCCGGATGGGAAGGGATCATCCAAAGTCGCGGACTGCCGGTCGAATCGTTTCCGTATGTTCAGAAGTTGACGGGAGCTAGTGACAACTTCATGTACATACTACAGCGAGAGCAAGCCTACTATCGCGCTGTAGACGAGTGGAGCAAGTACCAGACCTGGAAGCGGCAGCGAAATCCTACTCGTGCGGTGTTGGAAGCTAAGTGGGGAATGGACCTTAAGTATGCTAGCCACGCGATCCGCCTTACTCACCAAGGTGAGGAAATTATGCGAACTGGCAATTTGCACGTTAGACTTCCTGACGCTAATAAGGTTCGCGCGATTCGCGACGGTATTTGGCTCGACGGAACTCCAATCACTTACGAGAAAGTGAAGGAGTATGTGACGCGCAAGGAAGTAGAAATGCAAGCCTTGTACAAGTCTCCCGACTGCCCGCTCCCGAAGGAGCCGGACAGGAAGGCTCTAGACGAATTGTGCATTGAGATCGTTTGTAAAGCTAACGAAGTACCGTGGAGGAATCATGGCTAAGTGTGTAAGCAAGAAAGAGAAACCGCGTCCGTTTCGAGTGAACGTCGAATACGAAAGCTATGCAATCGACTCCGAGAAGGATGTAAAAATACGCAAGGTCATGGGCAGTCATGAGGGAGGCGGCGGATATTTCTTTCCTACAGAAACACGGGATTTGGGCTGGGCGTATTGCAGGCGTTGTAGTGCTAAAGCGGCAATGAAACGCCTTCGAGCAGCGCGGATTCGTGGTGTACGTGTTTCGCTATACGAAGACACGGACTGACCCCGGCCCGGAAACGAGGCCCATTATGAGCGATTCGAAGGACACGGTTCGTCGTGCGGCCGAGGCTGCTACCGAGGCGGCTCGTCTTGTTCTTGAGGCGAGTGGACTCAAGTACGCGGGCGTTGTAGTCGTGGCTGAATTGCCGAAGGGCACGGACGAGACTGTTCAGACAGGTTGTTGGGCCTGCGTGCGCGATGAGGACGTTCTAGACGTAGTAAAGGCGACACTTCAGCAAGCGCTAGAACGAATGCTCGATTACGAGCCGGTAGCCCCGGAGCCGCCCGGAGAAGCCAACTAGGTTTGCCGGGCCGGGGCAGACCTGCCCAACGCGTTTCCACGCTGAGCAGAAACCTCGTGGTTAACGAGGTTAGGCAGGATTTGATCGGCAGGACGTTCGCCCGTAGCCGAACGGCCGTCGGGCGGTAGGCAAGCGTGGGTTGCCGAGCGCGTCGGTGGGGAAGAAACCGCGGCTACAGGCAACCCACATCAAAACAAGTTGAGCATACGCTAGCTTAGCACGAAAGTCAAGCGAGGGCTTGACAAGCCTAGTAGGTTATGGTAGCCTGTAGCTCGGGTCGGTTGACGGCCCTTGGTCGCTGACAACGTGCTGGGTCGGACTGGAAAAGCAAACTTCGGTTTGCTTCCCGGCAGACAGCCCGACCCAGCATGTTGGCAGCGACGTTCTTTGAAAACTTGTTTTGATTCTCCGCTGCGCTGGAGGGATAGGAGAACCCAGCATGCGTCTGGCGTAGCTGACCCTGAGGAAAGACTCGGTCATGGTGGGATATGAACGTCAGACAGCCGGGGATGCCCCACTCCAATACCGGCTAGGTGGCGACGAGGTGCGGCAACGCGTCGTTACTGAGTAGTAAGTTATTCTCCCGGCCCCGCACGGCTGGGAGGCTCATCGTTGCTAAGTCGCGTCGGATGAACTGTTGCCGATCCCCCCGACGACATCAGGTTCCGACGCGACTTAGTGGCTGTGAGCCACGAACATGAAAGGGCACGGGCTGGTCGGCCCCGTCGAGACGTGGTGGTCTCGAATGCCGGGTTCGCTACCTCCGAGGACGCGACTGCACTCCTCGGGAAAAACGGGTTGGCCCATTAGGAACGGAGGAAGGTGCACCTCCCACCGATCTCACCAATCGGTGCCACAGCGGAAGACGCAATACCGCTTCGGTTGTGGGTTCCATTTTGTTTGTACGACTGAAAGTCGTTGTACGTAGACTTGCTTAGCAAGTCATCGATCGTTGACAATTAGCGTCGTCGTCGGAAGGCCGAGCCGGACCGCACTACCGGCGGGCTTTACGTCCGTTGTACTTACGCACACGCGGACAACAAAGAAATGGCAGTGTTGTGGCCAAAACGTAAGCACCCGACAAATTCACTTACGTAAGTAACCCCGTCATATGCTTACGACTTGAATTGACTGGGATGTGGCTCGTCCGACTCGGCTTTCTGACGGCGACAAAGAGTGGTTGACGCGGACGGGAATTGGTTCTCGTCTACGGGCCTGGGCGAGCCGTGAATACTGGCTGCAAATACGGCTCGCCCGCGTGCGGGAATGGCGTAGTGGTAACGCGCTGCCTTGCCAGGGCGGATTCGCGGGTTCGAGTCCCGCTTCTCGCTCCGTGGCGAAGTCGACCAGTGATAGGTCAGCAGTTTCATAAACTGTTAGTCGTCGGTTTGAATCCGATCTTCGCCACCACGGGCCGGTAGCCCAATTGGATAAGGCGACGGACTTATTCCGTAGACTGCCGGTTCGAGTCCGGCGCGGCCCGCTGGCGGGGGTATGGTGATAGCAGGAACACGCCGCCCTTGCACGGCGGAGTTGCCAGTGCGACTCTGGCTACCTCCACAATCGGGCGGATGGTGGAATTGGCATTCACGCAGGATTCAAAATCCTGTGGGAGAAATCCCGTGCGGGTTCAAGTCCCGCTTCGCCCACAGACCCGTGGAGCAATGGTAGCTCGGCAGTCTCTGGAACTGCTTGTTCTCCGTTCGAATCGGAGCGGGTCTGCCACTAAATGATGGAAGAAAGGAGGCGCAATGTTCCCTAATCGAATACAGGGCTGGACTTGTTCCGGCCGGTAGTTCAATGGTTAGAACCCACGCCTTATAAGCGTGAGGCCCTTACAAGGTTTGTGCGGGTTCGACTCCCGCCCGGCCGACTTTGAATGTGCCTTGACCCACTTTTGGAACGTACGTTCGCGGTGACAATTAGCACAAACAACATCACACTTCTCGATTTCAGCCCTAGCTAATTTCAGGCTGTGCGTGTGGATTGCTCGACTTACTATCATTCTTTTGGTGCCGCGACAATGGTCGAGATCCATAACATAATGTGGGTATTGCTTTCCACAATCCAGACACGGTCGGGCCTTGGCGTCGTTGATTAGCTGTCGAATTAAGGCTTCTTTTCTGCGGTTTCTCGCAAGGTAGTCAGCTTTGTGCTGCCGATAGTGCTCTCGACAGTAACGACGTTGGCACTCGTGGCATACAGTTTGCCGCTTGCGTCGGTCGGTCCTCCAGAGAAAGTCTGTTGCTGGTTTAGTTTGTTTGCACCTAAAACATTTCATGAATCCTCCTATACAACGTAAACTCCGGGTTCAGTCCGGACAGTTTGTTGGATATAAACGTATCACAAAATTCATAGGACTGCAAGATGTGCCTGGATAGTAGTTTAAGACCGAAATGCCCGCATCGTCTAGAGGCAGGATTCCAGATTTTCGATCTGGTAACGCGAGTTCGATTCTCGCTGCGGGTACCACGGCTTCGTTGTTCAAGGGTAGAACAGGTGGCCGTTAACCACCGCGTTGGGAGTTCGAGTCTCTCCGAAGCCGCAGTCCAGTAACTCAGCGGTATGAGTGCCTGCCTTACAAGCAGGACGTCGCAGGTTCGATCCCTGCCTGGACTACTTGACAAGCCTGTTCGTTCCTGTTAGGATCAACAACGCCATGAGGTACTTGCGCGCTAGGTCAGTTCGTGCTTGCGGTTTTCCGCAGGCGGCAAACTGCACCCAGCGCCGAACACGTCGCCTTCGTTAAGCTCGGGCTGGTAGCTCAATTGGATTGAGCATCGGTCTACGAAACCGAAGGCTGCGGGTTCGAATCCCGCCCGGCTCGCCAAGACTTGACAAGCCTGTTCGTTCCTGCTAAGCTGTAGTTCGGCGAGTTGGTTCGCCGTGGAGAGTTATGAAACTGTCGAACGCCACCGTAGCTCAGTTGGAAGAGCGCTGCCCCGAAGAGGCAGGCGTCGGCGGTCCGAGTCCGTCCGGTGGCACCGCTTCGGCGGTGCTGCGGTTTACGTTGCCCGCTTCAAGCGGGTCTAGGGGCAGTGGCCAAATTGGGAAGGCGCCTCCTTCGCACGGAGGAAATTGCACGTTCAAGTCGTGTCTGCTCCACGCTTTCGAAAGCGTGGCAGCAGCGGCTAATTTGCCCACCGAGAGTGGGCGTCTCGCTTTGCTCTCTGCATGGATGGCGCGTCCAGTATTTTGCCTGGGTAGTTCAGCTTTGGGAGAACAGCCGCCTCGTAAGCGGCAAGTCGCGAGTTCGAGTCTCGCTCCAGGCCCTGTCGAAATGACAGGGCTGACTACGACAGGTTTTAGGGCCGTAGTTGAATTGGCTACAACACCGAACTGTCTATTCGGGTGGTGCGGGTTCGAATCCCGTCGGTCCTGCCGTGCAAAGCGGCAGGACGACGATACGAGGTGCCAGCGCGCTGAGAAACAGCTTTCTCAGCGCCATCTGTATCGCTCCGTTTAATCTGCGGAGCGGTAGGCTAGTGGCGAAGCCAGCAGATTGTAAATCTGCCACCCACGCGGAAAACGTCGGAGGTTCGATCCCTTCCCGCTCCACTGGAGAATACAAATGGTTCACGTAATTATCGAGAAACAAGACAATGCCTTCGTCGCTTATTGTCCGACGCTCCCCGAATGCGCGTCGCGCGGTGCGACGTACGATGAAGCCTATGCCAATATCAGCGAAGCGATCTCGGGCTACCTGACTAGTATGCGAAAGCACAACGCAGTAATTCCAGACAGCGCGATGGGACGAAGGACTTGACAAGTTCCTTCGTTCCTGTTAGGATCTGCTTGCTATGAAGTCGTCCTGCCACAAGGAGTTTTTCGCCGCGACCCGTTCTGGGTCCGGCGGATCACTGCTCCCGAAGCGGCTGAAATGTAGCTTCCTACATTTCGGGCCGCTAAGTCAATAGTAGACTACCAGACCTTTAATCTGGCGATCCCGGTGCGAATCCGGGGCGACTCACCAAATCTAAGGTTCTGGAGTAGGGCGTGTGGCGGAACCCGGC
>Ga0315273_10013774_pt1 | contig 10411 bp, 8 predicted proteins | sample YL17G02_0_MG_FD_205753 | JGI IMG/M metagenome (GOLD analysis project Ga0315273, IMG submission 205753) | Sediment microbial communities from Yellowstone Lake, YNP, Wyoming, USA - YL17G02_0 | ecosystem: Environmental > Aquatic > Freshwater > Lake > Sediment | place: USA: Wyoming | collected... | reverse complement strand
TGATCTCAACGGCCACCTTCGCTCCGGGGTAGCGCTTTTCGATGAAGGCGGCGGTGTCCCGCAGGATGTCCTCGAATTCGCGCAGACCGTCTTCGCTGAAGCTGCGGACGAGCAGTTGCGCCTTCGCTTCGGATGTGTTGCCGGCGATCGAGACGGGATGCAGGAATCCGTCCCGGCCCTCGGTCGTCTCGGGCGTCCTGTGCTGCGGCAGCGCCATCAGCAGCGCGCTCAGCACGCGCACCGCGTTGACCATCTTGTTCTTGGCGTACCCCGGGTGCACGTCCGCGCCGGTCACCGTCACAAACGCCGTGTCCGCGCAGAAGGTCTCGGCTTCGAGCGAGCCCAGGCCGGATCCGTCAATGGTGTACGCGACGGCGGCGCCAAACGTCGCGACATCGAAATGTTCGGTGCCGCGGCCCACTTCTTCGTCCGGCGTGAAGCCCACGCGGATGGGGCCGTGCAGCCGGGATGGGCTCTGTCTGAACTGCCACAGCGTCTCGACGATCACCGACACGCCAGCCTTGTCGTCGGCGCCGAGCAATGTCGTGCCGTCGGTGGTGATGACCGTCAGCCCCTTGCACGCCGCGAGGTCCGGCTCATCGGCCACACGGATGACCTGCGACCGATCACCGGGCAGGACGATGTCGCGGCCGTCGTAATGACGATGGATCTGCGGTTGGACGTTGGCTCCGCTGACCTCGTGATACGTGTCCACGTGGGCGATGAGGCCGACCGTCGGAACCTTGCCGTGGGCGGGATGCCCCGAGGGGATATTCGAGGGGAGTGTGGCCATCACGTACCCCCACTCGTCCATCGCGGCGTCGTCGAGCCCGGCCGCCTTCAGATCGTCCACCAGGACACGGAGCAGATCTTTCTGCTTCTCGGTGGACGGGTACGACGTCGAGGTTCCCGACGACTGCGTATCGATCTTGACGTACCTGACGAAGCGGTCGAGCAGCGGTTCGCGACCGGTCATAACGTGTCCCCCTCCTGTGCGTGTGACGAGCGGTTTCCTGGGAACCCCGGGCTCCAGCCCGGCCTCCGGTGCGGCGCTCCCCGCTAATCCCCAATCCCCAACCCCTAATCCTTGCTCTCCCGCCCCGACCCCCGATCCCCGAACCCCGAACCCCGACGCGCGTTAGCGCGAACCCGTCCCCAACGGGCCCGTGATGTACCGCCCGTAGGCGGCGGCGTCCACGCTGCCGCCGCTCAGCACGGCGACCGTCGGGCTTCCTGCCGGGACGGTCACTCTCGCCGCGCCATCCCGAGACCACGACGCATCCTGACGACCGAGCACGGCCGCGACCGTGGCTGCGCCGCTTGGTTCGACGACCAGCTTTGCGTGATCGAACAGCCACCGGACCGCACCGACAATGGCCTCGTCGTCCACGGTGACGATGTGGTCGACATAGGCCTGCACGTGCCGGAACGTGATGTCGCCCGGGCGCACCGCGAGCAGGCCGTCGGCGACGCCACTGACCGAATCCAGCGTGATCGGGCGACCAGCGTGCAGCGACTTCGTCATCCTGTTCGCGCCGGTCGGCTCGACGCCAACGATCCGCACGGACCGGTTCAGGCTCTTGATCGCGGTCGCAACGCCCGCGATCATGCCCCCGCCGCTCGCCGGAACATAGACCACCGAGACCTGGGGACACTGTTCGAGAATCTCGAGACCCAGCGTGCCCTGGCCGGCGACAATCCACTCGTGATCGAACGGCGGCACAACGGTGAGCCCGCGTTCAGCCGCCAGCTGCTCCGTTCTGATCTTCCGCTCAATCGTGGTCGTGCCCTCGAACACGATCTCCGCGCCCAGCCGGCGGGCTGTTTCGACTTTGACGGTTGGCGCAGTGGTTGGCATGACGACGACGGCAGGAACGCCCAGCAGTTTCGCGGCCAGCGCCAGCGCGATCCCGTGATTGCCGGATGAGAACGTGATGACGCCTCTGGCCCGATCCGATTCGGGCAGTCTGAGCATCATGTTGACGGCGCCACGGATCTTGAAGGCCCCGCTGCGCTGGAGATTTTCGCATTTCAGAAACAGCGGACCCGGAGGATCGAGATCACCGCCGACGTCAGTCACTTCGAGCAGCGGCGTGACCCTGGCGAGCGGACGGATGCGAGCGGACGCTTCGCGAATCGCGTCGAGGCTGACGAGTCCTTCAATCATGCCAGCCGGATTCTGTCATGGGGACGCACTTGGGGCCAAGTAGGGGCACGGCATGCCGTGCCCTTACGCGTGATCCGGAACCCCGCATCCCGCACCCCGAATTCCCAACCAACCCCTCAAGAAACACCTCAAAAATGGCTGACTTTTCTCACATACGCCGGTGTTTCTTCGGCGCGATGTTCGGCAGTGGGCCGATTGAGACGCTAATCCCTCACCTCCAACCCCGAATCTCAGGCCAGCCCGTGCCGCAGCAGCAGGTCGTGATCACCGAGGATCGCCGCGACCGATCCGTCCGCCACGACGCCTCCGTGGTCGACGACGATGACGCGCGAGCAGAGCTCGGTGACGAATCCCAGGTCGTGGCTCGCCACGACCACCGTCGCGGTCAGCCCGCGCAGCAACTCCGCCAGCCCGCGCCGGCCGCGAGGATCGAGGCCGGATGATGGCTCATCGAGCAGGAGTAGTCCGGGACGACACACCAGGACGCCGGCCAGACACACGCGCCGCTTTTCGCCAGTCGAGAGGTGATGCGGCGAGCGATGTTCGAATCCGGACAAGCCGACGGCGGCCAGGCTTTCTTCAACCGCGTGCCCAGTGGTCGTCGCCGTCCAGCGGCGGGCCCGCGGGCCGTAGCCGACATCCTCACCAACGGTCAGGCCAAACAACTGGTCGTCGGGATCCTGAAAGACGATGCCGGTGAGATCGCGGATACGTTTGATGCTGTCGGGCGTCAGTTCGGTCCCGTCAACTACGACGCGTCCCACCAGGCCGTGGCGATGCGCCGGACCCCCGTGTTCGTGGACGTGCAGGTACCGACGCCGTTCGGGCAGGAGGCCCGCCACGTGCAGGAGCAGCGTGGACTTGCCGGCGCCATTGGGGCCGAGCAGCGCGACGCGTTCTCCGGCGTCCACACGCAGACTGATGCCGTCGAGCGCAGGCGACCCGTCCGGGTAGTGGTATGTGAGTCCGGAGACCTCGAAGCCGACGGCCCTCGGATGCTGGCTACTCATGGCTCAAACCCTCGTGCGCGGCGGGCGCGCTCGAGGGCCTCAGCCCGCTCGAGTGAGCGGAGGAGCAGGGCGGCCACCAACCTGCCGAACCCTCGGACCGTGTCTGCCGGTTCCCTCAACATGTCACTCCACGCGCCGAACGTCGTGCGTCGAGCCTCGCGTGCCTGGAGCATCGCTCTGACCTGCCGCAGGACGGTCGCGAGGCTGGCGAGTGTCGCCTCCAGCACGTCGACCAGCCGCTGCGGCGCACCGAGCTGGCGCGCGCCGCTAAGGATGCCGCTTGGCCCGAGCCACGTGGCGATGCCTGCGCCTGCGGCAGCCGACGCCAATGCGCGCATCGAAAGGGTCAGTGCCACCAGACCGCGGGAACGAGCGGGGGCGAGCAGCGCTGCCGGCAACGCGAAGAGCGCCACCACCGGCATCAGCCACGCGATCCGGCGCAGGGCCTCGGCCACCAGAAGGCCGGCCTTGTGAAACGCCCACAGTGCGGTGGCGAAGCTGAGCGTCCACAAGCCCCAGGCCCAGACCGGTGGCGGATCTCCCTGCAATCCTGCCGGCGCGAGAGCCGCGGCAGCAGCGACGACCAACCCGCATGCCAGGACAACGCCGTGGCGTCTACCGGTGTATGACATCGGTGTGGGCCCGAAGACCGCGGCTGATGAGCCAGGCCAGAATGAGTACCGCAACGGTGCCGAGCGTTCCGGCGATCGCGGTGGCCACACGGCCCGAGGCGGCGAATGGCAGCGAGTACTCGGCAAACGGCGCGGGCCACGCGGCGTGGGCACGACCGGCAATGCCGAGCAGCCCGGCCGCATACTCGAGACCGTCTGGCAACGCCGACGCGAACGGCGAGACGAACGCCGCGATCGCGGCGGCCACGCCAGCAATGCCGATCGCGGCAGCGGCTGGATGACCGACCGTGTGACTGGGGTTGAGGCCGCGCACAAGGTCCGGCCTCCACCGCAGCACTGTCACGATAACGGCCCCTGTCAGTGCGGCCTCGAGCACGCCGATCGGCACATGCGTCACCAGCATGATCTGTACGATGGCACCGGGCGGGTAGAGGCCCGACAAGCCGAGCCAGAGCCCGGTCAGAACCGATGCCGCCACGGTTGCCGCGAACGCGCCGCCGACGACCCCGATGGCAAACCCGCGGGGACTCTTCATCCACCGCGTGGTCAGCGCGGCGACGGCGTAGCCGACCGCGACGCCCGCCACGCCCATATCAACGATGTTGGCGCCGAGCGCGCTGATGCCGCCATCCTGAAAGAGCACGGCCTGAATGGCCAGCACGACCGCCATGGCGATCAGGGCGCGCCACGGGCCGAGCAGCGCCGCCGCCAGCGCGCTTCCCACCAGGTGGCCGCTGACGCCGGGAGCGATCGGGACATTGATCATCTGCGCGGCGAACAGGAAGGCCGCCGTGGCGCCGAGAATGCCGGCGGGCATCGGATGGCTGTCGGCCTTCTCCGCTCGAAGCGCGGAGGCCACGCCGACAGCGGCCGCCGCCCAGGTGGCCGTGGTGACGCCGGCGCTCAGAAAGCCGTCAGGGATGTGCACGCGAAAGAGCATACCATCGGGGCCGCGCCATCATCTGGGCGCGCGTCGAACCGGTTTCAAGACCCGTTCTCACGGCTCATCGTCAGGCCGCGTACGCAGGCCTTGAAACCGTCCCCGGTTAATCCAGCCGCCGCAGGTTGCGCGACACGGCGCGTCCAAGCATCCGGAGACGATCGCTCCACGGCAATCGCCAGAACGTCGTCGCCACGACGCCCTTGGTGAAGAACGTCTTTCGCGAATAGTCGATACTGATTTCGACGACGACCGGTCTGCCGCTGCGCGCCAGCTCGAAGGCCCGATCGAGCGCGCCGGCGACGTGAGCGTCCTGTTGGCATGCCACGTACTCGGCGCCAACGGCGGCGGCCAGCGATTCCACCTTGAACGGAGGCAGTACGCTGTTCTGTTCCTCCCCGAGCGCCGTCCTCTGGAACTGTGCGATCTGCGCGAGTTCGCCATCGCGCAGCACGCAGACCACGACGCCGAGGCCGTACGACGCGGCCGTCGCCAGTTCCAGCCCCGTCATCAGCAGAGCGCCATCTCCCGGGAGCGCGACGACATCACGAGCGGGGTTGGCCAGTTTGGCGCCGATGGCCGCTGGCACCGCATACCCCATGCAGGAGAAATCCACCGGGGCGAGAAACTGCCCGGGCACGTCCAGCCTGAGATGTTCCATCCCGAGAAACGTCCCGTTCCCGCTGTCGGTGGCGTAGATCGCGTCGGGCGAGAGACGCTGGAGCGTGTCGAAGAGGACGGCCGGGGTCACTCTTGTTTCGCTGTGTTCGCGCAGCACGACCTCTCGCAGGTCGCGATGGCCGACAGCCATGTGTTCTGTGGTGTCGCCCCATTCGCCGCGCGCCGTGATGAGCGGCAGGAGTGCCGACGCGAAAGCGGAGGCGTCGGCTTCGATGGCCAGTGTCGCCGGGAAGTTGCGATGAAACACCTCGCGGTTGATGTCGACGTGGATGAGCGTCGCCGGGGGCGCAAATCCGTAGCTTCCGGTGCCGACTTCTCCAAACCGGCATCCGATGGCCAGCATGACGTCACATTGGGCCGCGACCGTCCGGACAAACGACGGCGCGGACCGTCCGAGGCCGTTCCACAGCCACAACGGATGATGCTCGGGGAACACGCCCTTGCCTTGGATGGTCGTCGCGACCGGTGAGCCGAGTGTCTCGGCGATGGCGACCAGCGCGGCCCCCGCTTGACGAGCGCCGTATCCGAGATAGAGCAGCACGCGCGTCGCGCCATTCAGCAGGCGCGCGGCTTCGGCGAGTGCGTCGGCGTCGATGGTCGTCGCGACGGCGGCGGGCGTGTAGGTCGGAGTCGCCGCCACCTCGTCGGTCAACAGATAGAAATTCGCGGGAATCTCGACGGCAACCGGACCCGGTGTTCCCGCCTGGGCCAGGTCAAACGCCTGTCGAACAACCTGGTAGATATCGTCGGGCGTCGAGGGTGTGAGACACGCCTTGGTCACCGGTCGGAGCAGGGCCAATTGATCGATGTCGTGCAGTTGATACGCCCGGCCAGTATCGTTGCGGATGCCACACGCCAGCACGACCAGTGGAATACCGTCCATGTACGCTTCTGCCACGCCCGACAGGCAATGCGTGATGCCGGCGCCCGGCACGACGTTGACGACCCCCACGCTCGACGAGGTGCGAGAGACGCCGTCGGCCATGAAACCCGCGCTCTGTTCATCCGTGATGAGCACGGCGAGCACCTGGTCCGACCGATGCAGCGCGTCGTACAGCTCGATGTTGTGGGTGCCGGGGATCCCGAAGGCGAATCGCGCCCCCGCATCCTCCAGCGCCTGCACGACCAGATCCGATCCCCGCATCTTCATGACGACAGCGCTCGCAGTTCCGGCAATTGCCGGCGGACGCCCTCGGCGACGCGATCGGCCAGTGCCATGATGGTGACGTACGGGTTGATCTCGGCGCAGCGTGGAAACAGGCTCGCATCCGCCACAAATAGCCAGGGCACCCCGTGGACCTGGCCCCAGCTGTCGGTGACCGAATCGGCGGGGCTCGATCCCATGCGGCATCCGCCCATCGGGTGCGCACTGGCGATGGCGACCTTGCCCAGCACCAGACCATCATGCGGGATCAGTTCATCGACCCGATCTGCCTCGCTGGCCTCGATGAAGAACTTCGGCGACGCCGGCGCGTGGATGCGTGCCGCCCCCGCCGCAAAGAAGACGCGCGCCGATGCCCTCATCGCGAGCACAAGCGATCGCTTGACCAGGTCCGCAAATCTGTACCGCACCACGGTGCGACCCTCGCGATCGACAAGAACGCGGTTGTCGCGTTCCGGCGGATCGATGGCGAGCACGAGAATCATCTGCAGCCGGTCCATGGCCCCCATCAAGCGGCTGTGTTCAGCTCCGAACCCGGTCAGGCTCTTGGCGGTCGTAAACGGGAAGTACATGCACGTTTCCAGCAGGAACCCGTCCGAATCGGCAAAATGATCGCAGTAGAAGCTTTTCGGGTGTCCAGCGTAGTTGGTGATGGGGCGGTCGTGCTGCGCGACCAGGATCAGCGCGGGATGGCACGTGAAGTACCGGCCCAGGGCCGGGAGCGCCGCGGGCAACTGTGACCGCAGCATCAGCGCCGGCGATCCGACAGCGCCGGCCGAGACGACCACGGCCCTGGCGCCGATCCGGTACTCTCCGGGAGCCCAGGCGGACATCTCGCCGTACGAACGCTCGCTGACCGTCGCGACGACCGCGTGATTCTCGATGCGGTCGACCGCGCAATTGGTGACGACGGTAACACCCTGCCGTTCAGCTTCCGGCAGTTGCACGCGATGCGTGCCCATCTTCGCGCCGCTGGGGCACCCCAGATTGCACACGCTCGAGCCCGTGCAGCCTTTCAGGTTCAGCGGGAACTGCTCGACGCGATACCCCAGCGCGCGGCAGCCATCGACAAACAGCCGGTTGTTGTCATTGAGGTCCTCTTCGGCGAGCAGGTGGACGTTGTTCGCCGCCAGGTACTTCTGCGACCGCCGAAGCACATCGCCATGTGTCAGCCCGGGCACGCCCCACCGATCGAGTGTCGGTTCGGTGATCGTCAACGAGGTGCCCGTGTAGACGACCGTCGATCCGCCATAAGCTCGGCCGAGCGCCAGCGTCATCGCGCGGTCCTCGGTCAGGACCCCGCCATCGTCTATATACAGCCGCCTGGCCATTTCGACTTCGCGTCCCGTGAATTCGGCATCGCGCAGTTTCGGGCCCGCCTCCAGGACGACGATGCGCGCGCCGTCCCGGCAGAGCGGAGCGAGTTCGCTGGCGACGGTGCCTCCACCCGCACCCGAACCGATGATGACGATGTCAGCGTCGCGATCGAGCATGGAGCACCGCGTTGCCGTCAGCCGACGGACGGTAGCCGATTGAGGCGCCCACCTCGGGGCGGGCGTAGTAGCTCATCATGACCAGTGTGCGCACACCCCAGAATCCGCTTCGGATCAGCTGGGCGGGGAAGTCCTGGAACCAGCGCAGCACTGAATCCTGCTGCTCTGGCGCGAGGTGGTCGAGCGTGCGTCCATAGCGCGCCACCGGCGCCCAACGCAGCACGCGAAGAAACAGCGAGAACTGGCGCTGCATCGCCGCCGGCCGGTCGGAGAGAGCCTGGTCGATAAGCGCCAGCATCTCGTCGTGACCGGCGCAGGAAAACTGCGCCGACTCCGGCACAAGACGCGCAGCAAGCAGGCGCAGCATATCGCGTTGACTGTCGGGGATAACACCCACGCGCGTATTGGACCAGAGAGAGGGCCGCCGGCGCAACCGCTCGCCGGCGGGATCACTCCGCGGTCCTCCTCGTCGCCCTCGCAGCCGACCGATCAGGACACTCGAAACTGGAGAGCCCGCAGGGCGCTGACCAGCGCGGCCGACGCGCCGGTGACGGCGACGGTTGTCTGGCGGAATTCCCGGCGCGTCGGATACGTTCTTCGCAAGTCGTCAAAAACCTGGCCGCGCTCGACAGGCGTCATCCCCGCGGTACGGCGCAGCGCATCGCAGTCGCGCGCAATCGGATACACGGCCGTGACGACGTCCGCCAGCACGTCCACTTCGTCTCGTCCCGCGGCGGCGATCGCAAGCTGCGGGACGGACGGCGGCGGCGCGGCTGTGGCGGCATTCCACGACGGCTCGACCCCGAGGAAGCGGCAGGCGGCGTCGTACACCATGGCCGTGCCATTCACCTTGCCTTCGAGCGTGTATCCGGCGATATGCGGCGTGCCGATGTCGACACGCGCGACGAGCCGGCCGTCAATCTCCGGCTCGTGATCCCACACGTCGAGAATCGTCGCACCGAGGCGACCCAGATCGAGTGCCAGACCGAGCGCCGCCTCGTCGACCACCTCACCCCTCCCGGCGTTGCAGAACCACGCGCCCGGCTTCAGCCGCGAGAAGAACCGTTCGCCAATAAGCCGATACGTGGGATCCGGTCCGTCACACGTCAGCGGCGTGTGACAGGTGACGATGTCGCAATCGAGAAGCTCGTCAATCGGCCGGTAGGTGTCGCTCCCGGTCTCGCGCGATTGTGGCGGGTCGTTCAGCACCGGCACCATGCCGAGGGCCCTGACTTTTTCCACGACCAGCGAGCCGACGTGCCCGACGCCGATCACGCCGACGTGCCGACCGGCCAGCGTGCAACGGGTGCGGCGAGCCTGCGTCAGCCAGGCGACAGCCATATACTCGGCCACCGCGTTGGCGTTGCAGCCCAGCGCGGAGTAGAACGCGACACCCAGCCGCGCGAGATCATCGATCGCGACGTGGTCTGAACCCGACGTGGCCGTGCCCACGAAACGCACACGGGTGCCCGCCAGCAACGGCTCGTCCACGCGAGTGATGGAACGGACGACGAGCAGGTCGACGTCACGCAGGTGATCGCGGGTGATCCTGCGCCCGTGCGAGAGGCGCACGTCGCCCAGCGTCCCGAACGCCTCGCGCGCGAAGGGGATGTTTTCGTCGGCCAGAATGGTCACGGCGGGCATCGGGGCAAGTCTACTCGACCGGGACGGGGGCTGGCAGACGGGATTCGGGATTCGGGGGAGCCCGCCAGCGTGAGAGCTCGTGTCCCGGGGAGGACGGCTTCCGAAGCGGCCCCTCGAACCAAGGCGATGGCGAAGTCTGCACAACGCGCCGTGAGGGCCAGGACGGGTTCGGGCGGGCACCCTTCGACTTCGCTCCCTTCGGCTACGCTCAGGGCAGGCAGGGCAGGCGGGGGCCCGCCCCTACGGCGGCCACAGCTGCCTTCGCCCGGGGCTGCGGCGAGCCAAGGGGGGGGCGGCGGCTACAGCTGCCTTCGCCCGGGGCTGCGGCGAGCCAAGGGGGGCCGCCCCTACGGCGGCCACAGCTGCCTTCGCCCGGGGCTGCGGCGAGCCAAGGGGGGGGCCGCCCCTACGGCGGACATAATCAGGCGTAGGGGCAACCCCCCGTGGTTGCCCTACGTCCGACCCTGAGGCAAGGCACGTTTTGCCGGCTACAGAGAAACAGGCGTAACAACGGCGAAGCAAAGATGTAACAACAGCGAAAGCGGTTTCATCGCGGCGCGGGTGTGGCCACGCCACATGGGGAACTAGTGAAGCTTCGCCTCAAACCGCCGAGTGCGGACGGACCCTTTCTATGTCGTCATTCCGGCGTACGCCGGAATCCAGTCGTGTACCTCTCTGGACC
>Ga0315273_10013773_pt1 | contig 10413 bp, 6 predicted proteins | sample YL17G02_0_MG_FD_205753 | JGI IMG/M metagenome (GOLD analysis project Ga0315273, IMG submission 205753) | Sediment microbial communities from Yellowstone Lake, YNP, Wyoming, USA - YL17G02_0 | ecosystem: Environmental > Aquatic > Freshwater > Lake > Sediment | place: USA: Wyoming | collected... | reverse complement strand
CCGCCATTTGATGTCGCCCTTTCTGGGTTTCGTTTTTCTTTCACGTCGCGTCCCCAGGGCTTACGCCCTGGGCTGTATGATGACGCCCCCGCGGGGCTCACGCCGGCTAATACGAGCGGGGGAGGGCAAAGAACCTTCTTGGCTTCGCCTTCCCAGTGCTCACGCTCTTGGCTGTATGATGACGCCCCTGCGGGGCTCGTCGCCGGCTGACAACTGCCTGGAACGAGGAAATGATGTTCGCCTACTCCAAAGTTCGCCGGTTCAACGCCCCGTAGAATCGATCTTTCCCAAACCTGCGCGTGGGGAAAGTGTTCGCCAATTGGGCCGGAGCCCTGAAAGGGCGATATCTTATAGCCCAGGGCGTAAGCCCTGGGTATTTCGCGCACAACCTTGTTGAGCCCTGAAAGGGCGACATCGACACGGTGAGGGGCAAGAAACAGATTCGTTTTCATTACGTCCACAAGTACCGCTCATCGTAGGGAATCTCATGTTTCTTCAATAGTCCCAATAGTTCGTCCTGAAATGAAACGCGGCGATGGTGCTCTTTCTGAGAGGCAACGTAGGCCGCCACCTTTTTCACATTCGATTTGCTTACGGAGAATGCGCCATAGCCATTCTGCCACGCAAAATCTTGCTGGCCGGTAAACCGCCCCCGAAGCCATCGCGACGAGTTGGCCTTGATGTCGCGAATCAGATCCGCCAGAGCAGTATTGGGACTCAACCGGAACAGGCAGTGTATATGATCGGCGGTCGCGCATTGGATGATTGGCTGTGAGCCGCGGCGCTCGATGACGCCACCGACATACGGACAGAGTTCCGCACAAATCTCGGGCGTGAGTTGCCGCTGGCGGTCTTTGGTCGAAAACGTGAGATGAATAAATACACCGGCAAGAGATTGAGACACGATTTTACCTAGTCAGCTTGTTGATGTCGCCCTTTCAGGGCTCTGGTTTTTTTCGTCGCGCCTTTCCCAGGGCTTACGCCCTGGGCGATATGATGACGCCCCTTCGGGGCTCGTCGCAACTAGAGACCCGCAACCGAGCGTAAAAGTCGTTTTTCATTTCGCCGTCCCAGAGCTAACGCCGTGGGCTGTTGCCGCCCCTTTGGGGTTCGTCGCGGCCTGACAACCTCATGTTGCGGAGCCCTGTAAGGGCGATATCTTGCAGCCCAGGGCTTACGCCCTGGGTGTTTTGCGCACAACATTATTGAGCCCTGAAAGGGCGATATCGACACGGTCCCAAGGCGTTCCAGACGTCGCGCGCAATCAGACGGCCTTTCGCGGCTCGTCGCGTCCAAACTCGTCTATTCCTTCCCGGCGAGGAACGATTCCATCCAGGTCAGGTCATCGTCGCGCAGTTCGGGGATGACTTCGCGGCCGCGCGTGCGAAACGCCAACTGCACTTTGCGTAGTTCCTGGCGCGCGTGTTTGTTGTCGCCCATCTTGACCAGCAGTTGCGAGTAATTGAAGCGCGCCAGGTGGTAGTCCTGGTCGAGCGCCAGGGCCTGTTCATAGCTTTTCATGGCCGCTTCGTAATCGTGCATGCCCTCGGCCTGGAGCACCGCGCGGTTGTTCCAGATGGCGGGATCTTCTTCGTCGAGCGCCAGGGCCCGGTCGTACTCGGCCAGCGCCTCGTCGAAGCGGCCCAGCAGGTCGAGCGCGTGGGCCATGCCGCTGTGCGCGCGGACGAGCGTTTCATCGAGCCGCGCCGCGCGGCGAAAGGCGCGCAGGCTGTCGCGGTAGCGGTTCATGTCGAGCAGGACGTTGCCCAGATCCTGCCACTTGAGCGGGTCGAGTTCGTCCAGCCGCAGCGCCGTGCGGTACTCGCTTTCGGCTTCCTTCAACTGACCCAGCCGGTGCAGCGCCTCGGCCTTGCCGCAATGGGGCTGGTCCCATTCGGGATCGAGCTCGATGGCCATGTCGAACGAGTCGAGGGCTTCCTCGTATTGGCCGAGACCCAAGAGCGCCATGCCGCGGCCGCCCAGCGCCCAGGTGTACTCCGGCTCGATGGTCAACGCGCGGTCGAACAGTTCTAGCGCCGTTTCGTAATTGCGTTTGGAGACCAGAATCTGCGCCTTGCCGGTCAGCGCCCACGGATCGTTGCGGTCGGCGCGCAAGGCGCGTTCATACCACAGGCGCGCCTCGTCGTCGCGGTATTGAAAGAAGAGCACGTCGCCGATGTTTTTCAGCGTCACCGTGCGGCTGGGGCTGAGCCGCTGGCTGTGCATCAACGTGTCGAAGGCTTCCTCGTAGCGCCCCATGTTTTTCATCACGACGCCCAGGTTGTTCCACAGGTCGCCGTTGTCGGGCTCCGTTTTCAGCGCCTCGCGCAAGATGGATTCGGCCTCTTCCTGCCGGCCGAGGTAGTCGAGAATTTCCGCCTTCTCCATCAGCAGGTCGATGTTGGGCCCGAACTCGCGGATTTCCTCCTCGATTTCCTTCAAATCCTGCAGATAGAGACGGCGAAGTTCCGGGTCCATCGAACCACCACGTTTGCAATTCGGGAAACCGACGTAACAGCATTTTCCGGGAAGCGTCAAGAGAGGGTTGAGGGTGAGTGAAGAGTGAAGAGTGAAGAGTGAAGAATAGCCTAAGAGATTTCACCGCGGAGGACGCCAAGAAACGCAAAGCGTATTTTTCCTCCGCGAACCTCCGCGCTCTCTGCGGTGAACTCCGAATCTAGAAGCAGCCGTGGCCGCTGTCGTCGTTGTCGTCGTCGCCGTGATGCGGCGTCGTATCGTCGTCCGTCTGGTCGTCGTCCTGGCTCGCGTCATCATCGAGATCGTCGTCTAGATCATCGTCTACATCATCATCTACGTCGTCGTCGATGTCATCGTCAACATCATCGTCCGCGTCGTCGTCGATGTCGTCATCGACATCATCGTCGGCGTCATCATCGATATCATCGTCAAGGTCATCGTCGGCGTCGTCATCCGCCGTTGTGTCATCGTCGACTGAGGTATCGTCGTCAGCCGCATCGTCATCCGCCGAGTCATCGTCGGCGGAAATGCATTGGTCAAGAGACTCGTCACAGATCTCCGGCGCGACACATGGATCGCCGGTGTGTTCGCATGTGCCGGCGTTACAAACATCCTCGCCGGTACAAAACAGCAGGTCATCGCACGACACGCCGTCCAGGACCGTCCAGGCGGAAGTCGATTGCGTCGGATCGCACACCAGGCATGGCTCGTCCGGCCGCGACGCGCCCTGCGGCCAGCATGTCCCTTCGATGACGCAATCACAGCCGTAGGACAGCACCACCCTTGTCTGACCGCATATGGCGGCCACGTCGACCGCGCCGTCCGCGCCGACGGAAACCGAATAGGCCGAGCAACTCTCGGTTTCGGAATGCGAAGTCACCCACAGCAACTCCCCATCAGCGTCGAAGCGGGCGGTCAGGAGGCTGTCGCGATCGAGGCGGGAGTCTATGGGGCACGACATATGACCGGCCAGGGCGATTCCGTCCTGTTCGTCGAACCCGATACGCTTCCACACGAAATCCGAGCAGAGACCGGCGTTCGGCATGTAGGTAAGCCACAACTGCGCGCCGTCGGAGCCGAACTTGGCCAGATACTGGCCCGTGCGCTGCCCTTGAACGTAATAGCAGCCTTCTACGAGCAGATGACCGTCACCGTCGATGCCGGCGGTTTCCATGTCGGTTCCGGCGCCGGCGGCGTGCTGAAACAACTGCGTCGATTCCAACTCGCCCGTGTCCGGATCGTACCTGGCAATAATGACCGCCATTGACGTCGACCAGTCCTGGTTCGCGATGATGAGCGGGTGACCGTCGCCGCCCAGGAAAAACCTTATCGGCGCGGCCGGAGGCGCGCCCAACCCGGCTTGCCAAATCTCGTCGCCGTCGGGCGAATATTTGATCAGCGCGTTGTCGCCGTCCCCGTTGCTCGCCAGGATATAGGCGTTGTCCTGATCATCAACCGCCAGGTCGACAACCCGGCCGCCGTAAGTTCCGTGCAGGGTCATCGATTCGAATTCCGTATACCAGAGTTGAACGCCGTCGGCGTCGTATTTCGCCGTGCCGGCATGATAGTGAACATCGAGCGGCACTTGCTCGAGAAAGACGCCCGTGCTCAGCACGAAACCGCCGTCGGGTTCGACGACCAGCAGCGGATCTCCATCAAAGCCATGCCGCGGACCATCGAAAATCGTCAACCGCGTTTCCTGCCCGTCGCCGTCGTAGCGCACAATCGCGTTATCTTCGTCTGACCCGCCGGCGACATAGGCGTTGCCCAGCCCATCCTGGCCGAGAGCGGTCGGCCACTGAGCGGAATCGTCGGCGGTCGGGCCGGTAAACCACGACGTCCAAATCACTTCGCCGGTCGGCTGGTATTTGATCGTCAGGAAATCCCAGCCGGTTTCTTCACGCTTGCAAGTCGACGAGACGACCACGTTGTCCTGAGCATCGTACAGTTGCTGCATCCGGTCGTGGCTGTACGGCGCGCCCCAACCGCATAGTTGCTCGTCGATCCACCGCGGCTCCAGCACGGGAGGCGGCAGCAGAAATCCAACTGCGTCTGCCGAGCGGAACGAATAGACAAGGCCGAAGCCCAGCAGCGTCAAGAACAACCAACGCTTCATTGGCCAATGGCGCATGTTTGTCTCCTTTTTGAAACAGCCCGCGAGCCTTCAGTCGCGTTCTATCCCCGCAGGCCGCAGCCGTGGCCGCTGTCGTCGTTATTGTCGTCGCCGTGATGCGGCGTCGTGTCGTCATCCGACTGGTCGTCGTCCTGGCTTGCGTCATCATCGAGATCGTCATCTTCGTCGTCGTCGACGTCATCGTCCACATCGTCGTCCGCGTCGTCATCCAGATCGTCGTCGAAGTCATCGTCGATATCATCGTCGACATCGTCATCGATATCGTCGTCGAAGTCATCGTCGATATCATCGTCGACATCGTCATCGATATCGTCGTCTAAGTCATCGTCGATATCATCGTCGACATCGTCATCGATATCGTCGTCTAAGTCGTCGTCGGTGCCGGGTTCGCCGATGATGGGCGCGGTCGACCAACATTCGAGCAAGTACGCCGGCACGAAACAGACCATGACATCCTGATCGTCGGACCACATCGCGGCTTGATAGGTGTACGGTTGCTCGGCGAGCAACTCGTCGTCCCAGCCGGTGGGCGCGAGGTGGAACAGGTCCACGCGATGAGCGGTGGTGTCGCCCGCGGCAACATAGGGCAGACCGTCCGCGTCGCCGGTGACGTCGGCCAGGTGATATCCGGCGCCGATGTTCTCGACCGCCCAGCCGTCGGCAACGTCCGGCGTCGCGTGCAACAGGCCGTCCGTCGAGTCGTAGATCACGTGCGCGACGCCGCCGGCTTCGCACGTTATACCGAGGTAGCCGTCGGCCGTGTGCGCATCGTCGACCAACTCAATCGTGAACGGCGCGCCCTCGGTGGCGAGGTAAACCGCGCCCGCCTTGCGATAGGCGACGCGGGCCAGGCCGTCGTCGCAGATCGTTACGGCCTGGTCGTCAATCGGCTGGTCCACCTCCGTAACGTCGCCGACGGGCCCGCCCGCTGTGCGGCGGGCGAACTTCAGCTTGTCGGCATCTGGCGAGCGCCAGGCGATGGCCAGATTACCGTTCGCGTCAGTGGCCAAATCGCCGACGCCAGACCAACTGTAGTCGTCTTCCAGTTGAACGACATCATACGTGCCGCCGAAGTCGAAATGCACCAAACTCGCCTCCGCGAAATTGCCATAGTAATTGGCCTGCAGGGCGAACACGCCTTCCGCCGTCACCGAAATGGCATGTTCGGTTAGGGGGTACTCCCAATCCCAGTAGTCGAACCCGAATTCGCGCCAGTCGGAAATCTCGCGCCGGTAGAGCGACGGGTGTTGGAGCCACTCCCAGTCTTTCACGCTGCCGAGAACATACGGCACGAGTCCTTCCGGCATCCGGTGCGCCGCCATTTGCAGGCGGCCCTCGGATGTATACATGTGCGCAGGGGCCACGGGCGCCTCTCCGCCATCTTGGCTCTCGTAGTAGGCGCCGCCCGGTTCACCCATGAATGAGGATACCGTCAGCAAATATGCGCCGTTGTGCATGGCCAATTGGCCGCGGAAGCTGGCCGTATAGTGCTCAGGCAACGTGCCGGAAGCCGGACACCAATTGCCGTCGGCGACCCAATACGCGCAATACGCGTAGTAGGTCGGTTCGCCGGATTCGGCGTAGACATAGAAGTAGACGAAAGCGACCCCGCCGCCCGGGTCGGGCACCAGGGCGTCCGCGGATATCCCCGCGTACGAATCGTAGCCCCAGATGCCTCCTGCGGACGTCCATCCGCCGGCGGTTTGTTTATAGAGTACGCGCGCCGGCGTTTGCAGCCACCGCGCGCCGTAATCGTAGGCCAACCATAGTTTGCCGGTCGAATCGGTGATAATGCGGATGCCGCTGCAATATACGTTGTCGTCATCCTGCAATATCTCTTGATGCCATGCGCCGATGAGGTCGCGCCAGAATCGGTAGGCGATATAGCCAAAAAGGTTGCTGGTACGCTTGTAGGTCACTACATGCGGGAGCCCGTCGGGCGTGTAGGCCAGCGCCTGGTCGGAAAGATTATACAGATCGAGCGAGGTCAGCTCCTCGGCTTGCCAGACGCCGTCGTCCTGCCATTGGTGGAAGATTTTGTTGCTGGCGTCGCGGCACAGCAGCCCGATGGTGTTCGTCGATCTTTGCGCCGCGGCGATGAGTGTGGTGCACGGTTGCGCCAGCGGTGCGGCCTGCACGGTCCACGGCGAACCCTCGCGCGCGAGCGTGATTCCGGCCCCGCTTCGATAGAGCGCCAACAGACCCAGGTCGTCGCGCAACAGGTAGGCGACGCCGATGCTGGCGTCGGGGTCAATGGGCTCGGAAACGCATTGTGAATCCGCGCAACGCGCGAGCCACAACCCGGGTCGGTTGAAAAGCGACAGAAATTGCTGCGACGAATCGTCCCACGTCGCGCCGGCGCCCGGCAGAATGCCCGCGCTGACGTAGATGCGCGCGATCTCCACCGACCAATTGTCTTGGGCGTGGACCGGGAGGGCAAAAAGTAAAATAAACCCGACCATGAGCAACGGCTTGACTTGGCGTAACATGTCGGCCTCCTGCAACGGCCGACCCGACGATCAACTCTCATTGTCTCAAAAGAAAATCGACATGTCAAATAATTATTGAACATTTTTGGAGGCTGGTGTTTGAGGGGCGGGGTTGGGGATCCGCCAAACCGAAAACGTCAACACTCGGCCCTCAATCCCACCCCCCCTGGTTGACCCGCCGTTTTAGGCTGGTAAGATCCGGGCGCCAAAACACGGTAGCTGTCGATCATGAACTGCGAATTTTATCCTTCGTCTCCCCTCCGTTCGTTTTGGCGTACATCATTAACAACCCTGATTTCGGAGGATATATGACCGTCGCGGAACTGAAAAAGATGGCGCGCCAGATTCGGCGCGACATCATCGAAATGACGCACGCCGCGGGCTCCGGCCACCCCGGCGGCAGCTTGTCGGCGGCCGATTTCGTGACCGCGTTGTACTTCCACAAGCTGCGGCACGATCCGCAGGATCCCTGCTGGGAAGGGCGCGACCGCGTGGTTTTTTCCAAGGGCCACGTTGCGCCGGTGTTGTATGCCGCGCTGGCGCGCAACGGCTACTTCGCCTGCGATGAAATCAAGACGCTGCGCAAATACGGCTCGCACCTGCAAGGCCACCCGTGCAATTGCACGCCCGGCGTAGAGGTCGGCACGGGCAGCCTGGGGCAGGGGCTGTCGGTGATCGTCGGCATGGCGATGGCGGCCAAGCTCGACGGCCGCGAAAACCTGTTCTACTGCGTCAACGGCGACGGCGAACTGCAGGAAGGGCAGATTTGGGAAGCGGCGATGGCCGCCGGCCACTTCAAACTGGATAACGTGCTGACCTTCGTCGACTACAACAACCTGCAAATCGACGGCAACGTCGAGGACGTGATGGGCATCGCGCCGCTGGCCGACAAGTTCCGCGCCTTTCGCTGGCGCGTCATCGAGATCGACGGCCACGACATGCAGGCGCTGGTCGACGCGCTCGCGCAGTTCCCGCGCCGCGACGGCAAGCCCACGGCGATCATCGGCCGCACGGTGAAGGGCAAGGGCGTGTCGTTCATGGAAAACCAGGCGGGCTGGCACGGCAAGGCGCCCAACGACGAGGAATACGCCAAAGCGATGGCCGAACTGGCGGGGGAGGATTGAGATGCAGACTTACGGCGAAAAACCCACCCGCTTCGGTTACGGCGAAGGCCTGGTCAAACTGGGCGAGATCAATCCGCAGGTCGTCGTGTTCGACGCCGACCTGGCCAAGTCCACCACCACCGGTTGGTTTGCCGAGAAGTTCCCCCAACGTTTCTTCGACGCCGGCATCGCCGAGCAGAACATGCTGGGCATGGCGGCGGGCATGTCGCTGATGGGCAAGATTCCGTTCGTCACGACCTACGGCGTCTTTGTCGCGGGCCGCGCGTGGGACCAGATTCGCACCACGGTCTGCTATTCGAATCTGAACGTGAAGATCGGCGGCGCGCACGGCGGCGTATCGGTCGGCCCGGACGGCGCCACGCACCAGGCGCTGGAGGAAATCACCACCATGCGCGTCCTGCCGAACATGACCGTGCTTTCGCCATGCGACGCGAACGAGACGTACAAGGCCACGCTCGCCGTCGCCGAGATGCGCGGGCCGGTCTACCTGCGCTTCGGCCGCGAGAAGGTGCCGATTCTCACCAAACCGGAAGACAGTTTTGAAATCGGCAAGGCCGTGGTGTTCCGTAAGGGGACCGACGTCGGCCTGCTCGCCACCGGCCACATGGTGTACCACGCGATGCTGGCCGCGGAGGCGCTGGAGAAAGAAGGCGTCTCGGCCTACGTGTTGAACGTGCACACCATCAAGCCGATCGACCGAGATGCGATCATCGAAGTCGCGGCGAAGTGCAAGTGCGTGGTCACGTGCGAGGAGCACCAGACCACCGGCGGCTTCGGCGGCGCGGTCGCCGAGGTGCTGGTGAAAGATCGGCCCGTGCCGATGCGCTTCATCGGCGTGCAGGACCGCTTCGGCGAATCGGGCAAACCCGACGAGTTGTTCGAGGTGTTCGGCCTGACCGCCGCGCACATCGCCCGCGCGGCGAAAGACGTGATGAAAGCGGCCGGCAAGTAAGCGGCCGTCAAGGAGGAAGCTATGCTGTTCGCGCAACGCATGAGTCGTCTGGGCACGGAAACGGCATTCGAGGTATTGGCCAAGGCCCGCGCGCTCGAAGCGCAGGGGCGGCACATCGTGCATCTGGAAATCGGCGAGCCCGATTTCGACACGCCCGCGCACATCAAGGAAGCGGCAAAGGCGGCGCTGGACCAGGGTTACACCCATTACGGTCCGAGCGCCGGCCTGCCGGAATTGCGCCAGGCCATCGCGCGGTGCGCCGGCAAGCGACGCGGCCTCGAATTCGCGCCGGAGATGGTGGTGGTCACGCCGGGCGCGAAGCCGATCATGTTCTTCGTCATCCTCGCCGTGGCGCAGGAAGGCGACGAGGTCATCTACCCCAACCCCGGTTTCCCCATTTATGAAAGCGTCATCAACTTCGTCGGCGCCAAGCCGGTGCCGGTGCAATTGCGGGAAGAGAAGGGCTTTTCGTTCGATCCGCAAGAACTGGTCAGCCTGATTACGCCGAAGACGAAGCTGATCATTCTGAACAGTCCGCAGAACCCGACCGGCGGCGTACTCACGGCGAAGGATCTGGAAATTGTCGCCGAGGCGGCCAAGGAACGCGGCATTTGGATACTGAGCGACGAAGTCTACCTGGAGATTCTCTACGAAGGCGTGTTCGAAACGATCTCGCGCCTGCCGAATATGCTGGATCAAACCATCATTCTCGACGGCTTCTCGAAAACCTACGCCATGACCGGCTGGCGCATCGGCTACGGCATCATGCCGCCGCGCCTCGCCGAGCATATCACGCGCCTGCAAACGAACTCGAACTCGTGCGTCAATTCGTTCGTGCAGCGCGCCTGCCTCGCCGCGCTGGAGGGGCCGCAGGACGACGTATTGAAAATGGTCGCCGAATTCAAGCGGCGGCGCGACGTGATCGTCGCCGGCCTGAACAACATCAAGGGCGTCAGTTGTCTCAAGCCGAAAGGCGCGTTCTACGTGTTTCCGAACATCAAGGCGACGGGCAAGAGCAGCTCGTGGCTCGAACAGTATCTGCTCAACGAGGCGGGCGTGGCCAGCCTATCGGGCACGAGCTTCGGCAAATTCGGCGAAGGCTACCTGCGCTTCTCCTACGCCAACAGCGTCGAAAATATTCAACTGGCGCTGGAACGCGTCGGCCAGGCGCTGCAAAAATTGTAGGGGCGATGCTTGTCATCGCCCTTATGTCGGGCGAACACAAGAGCCTGCCCT
>Ga0315273_10013772_pt1 | contig 10413 bp, 4 predicted proteins | sample YL17G02_0_MG_FD_205753 | JGI IMG/M metagenome (GOLD analysis project Ga0315273, IMG submission 205753) | Sediment microbial communities from Yellowstone Lake, YNP, Wyoming, USA - YL17G02_0 | ecosystem: Environmental > Aquatic > Freshwater > Lake > Sediment | place: USA: Wyoming | collected... | reverse complement strand
GCGTCCCGATCCCGTGAAGTTGCGGTGCCCCCAGCGTGCCTCGGCCGAGAGCCCCGCGTCCGAGTCATAGCCGAAGTCTCCCCCCATCTGGTGGAGCTTCGCTTCAAAGAGGTTCACGCGCACAGGAAGCTCCGGGCCGGCCCCCGGGAGCGCCGGCGATTCCGCGCCCGGCTGGGAGATCTCGAAGCTCGCGGTCCGGACGATCTCGAGCTGCTGGAGTTCCGTGCGCCCTTCGGACAGGGCGGCGGCCGAGTACGGATTGCCTGTCCGGAACGGCAGCTCGCGACGGATCACGTGCTCGGAGATCGAGGGATGGCCCGCGATCGTGATCGGACCGAACCGCGCGGGCGCACCCGGAAGCACGACGAACCGGATCCGCATCTCCCGTCGCAGGCTGTCCGAATCGAGAAGGCCGCGGGCATCGGCCGATGGGTGCCCACGGTCCCGCCACCAATTTCTGATCCGCTCCAGGTGATTCCGCACAACCCCCATATCGAGACGGCGGCCCTGCAATTTGTCCACCGAGGTCTCGATCGACCGCCAGCTCCGGCTCAGCGAGTCGGGCACGCTCAGGGGCGTCAGGCTATCGGGGCCCACGATGGAGGCGGCCACGACCTGCGTCGGCGGTCCCTCTTCGACCAAGAACACGATGGCGATGAGATTCCGGCCCTCGTCGCGTTCCACTTCGTAGCGCACCCGGGCCTCGAGGAACCCGGCGTCGCGATAGCGCTCGCGCAGCCGCACCACGTCCCGCTGGAGATCGAGGGGGCTGAAGTACCTGGGGGCGGGCGGAGACACGAAGGGCAACTTTCCCAGCGCCACCCGCAGTCCGTAGCTCGATCCGCGGTCTCGCGTCTTGATCACCTCGCGGAGGTTGGGTTCTGGAACCTCCCGCACCCCCGAGAATCGAATCGACCGCACCTGCGTGTCGGCGTCCACGCGGATCTGCGCCGCGACCGGGGGGGCGGTCGCGAGCGCAAGAAGAAGCAGCGCCGTTCTCGCCCGCATGTCAGTACTCACGTTTGAACCGGAGGAAAGAGCGGATGAGCGACGTCTCGCCCTGGACGTTCAGGAACAGCCAGCGGTACGCCTCGTACTCCATTTCGACGAGTGTCTGGAACTGCTCGCCGTTGTTCTCGGTTCCGGTGGCCGTGACCTGGAGCGGCTGCTGGAACCCGATGTAGACCTGTGGGGCCACGTACCGGCCGGCAACCATGGTGGCCCCCCGCAGCGCGTCGTACCGGACCTTCAGCACGTCCAGCCCGACCGACTGCTTCGCTTCGCCCTCGATCGCCCCCGTGATCTGGGAGAGCCCGATGTCCCGGCCGAGCGCGGCGGCGTCCGACTGGGAGTTCTGCGAGGTTTCCACCCGTGTCGTCGGACTCCGGCCCGTGGCGATGAAGGTCACGATCTCGGTTTCCGAAAGGGCCGGCTCCGAGGAGAGGATCAGGCGGAGTTCGTCGAACTTTCCTTCGAGATCGAGGTGGACGACCACGTCCGATTGGTCGGTAGAGGAACCGCTGCCGCGGTTCCCGTATTCCGACTGGATGAGCATGGTATGGGACTGCATCCCACCGTTCAGGAGCACTTCGCCTCCCGCGAGGACGAAGGTGCGTCCGAACTGCTCCACGAAGCCGCGCCGCGCCACCGGTTCCAGTCGGCCCACGAGCAGTAGCTCGCCATGCGGCTTCTTCCGAAGCTGGACCTCGCCGGTCACCTCCGCGGAGAACCTGGGCGCTGCCGTCTGGTTCACCCAGTTGTTTCGCTCGAGGACCAGCGCCAGGTCGAGATCCGAATCCTCGTAGAAAGCGGCCACCGGATCGGGCGCGGTCGTCGCCACGTACGTGAACGTCTCCTCCAGCATCCGCCGCTCGGCGGGGGAGAGCTGGACCTCGCCGCTCGTGGGGGCGCCCGCGAATGCTTCCGGGGGGATCTTGTATTGGCAGCCGGCGAACCGGACGCGCCCCTTCACGATCGGTGCGGCGAGGGTTCCGCCCAGGTGGACCTCGCCGGTCGTGACGAGTCGCAGCTCGCGCGTGTTCGCCAGCACGGCCCGATCGGCCCGAATCGTAAGATCCGGTTCGATCTTCGTGAGGCTCGCGATGCGTACAGAGCCCAGCGCTTCGAGCCGTCCCTTCGCGGTGCGCGCGCGCAGCTCTTCGATCGTGAGGCGGTCGCCGTTCCACGCACCCCGGAGTTGCACATCGTCGTACCGCGTGCCGAGCGTGGGCAGTTCGATCAGGCCACCGCTCACTTCGACCCGGCCGGCGCCTGAGAACCTCGTCCCGCTGCCCCGGACGCGCATGTCCATGGAGAGCGTCCCGCCCAGAGCGCTCACGTCGGCCTGGGCGAGAATCGGTGCGAGCGCCTGCAGGGGAAATCGATCGGCGGCGATGTGCAGCTCGGTGAGTTGTTCCGCGGCGGGGGGCCGGTGCGGCCCCGCCGAGTCGGAAGGGGCGAGCGAGAAGCCCAGCGGCAGGTGGCCCGAGAGAACGAGGGAGTCTCCCTCCGGCGACGAGAAGGCGCCCGAGAGATCCAACCCCGCGCCGTCCCACGTCAGACGCGCGCCCACGATCCCAGCCGGGCTCCCACGAGAGCTCAGAAGGGCACTCAGTTTCCCGCTCGCCCTCGGAGCGGCCGCGTGCCCGTCGACCTCGAACAGGCCATCGACACTGCCGTGCAGGTCCCCGAGGTCGAGCCAGGGCGACAGGAAACCGAGCCCCGCGTTCTGCAGCTCCAGGCGAAACGTCTGCGTGCCCCGGCGGTCGAGGGCACCGCGAGCAGCGATCCGGCCCCCGGTCGTCGAGACGGCCTCGAAGTCGTCGAGGTGGAGATGGCCCTCGCCCACGTCCATGCGCGCGGCGCGGGAGAGGCGCCAGCGGGTGGAGTCCGCCACCATATCCAGTCTCTCGAGCGCCACGATCCAGCCGCTCGAATCTGCCGCCAGGCTCCCTGCGAGCCGGAGACTGTCGCGTTCGCCGAACGCTCCGTCACCGTCGAAACGAAGAAGGGCTCCGTCACTCTCCGCGCGGAGGCGCGCGGAGGAGACGCTGGCTCCCGCCACGTTCAACCGTCCGATCTCCGCTATGGCGCGCCCCTTCACCACGTGCCAGTCGCGGTCGAGGGTGCCGTGTACCTCGCCCTTGGCGCCCGTGAGGCGCAACCGATCCCAGGTGAGCAGGCTCAGGTCGGAGCGCAACGTCAGCGACCGCTCCCGCGCAAACCCCGAGAGATCGAGGACCAGGAACCCCGAGCCGAGCGACAGCGAGTCGGCGCCGAGGAGCGGCGCGAGCGGGGCAGCATCCAGCAGGTCGATCTCGGCGTGCAGCGCCGCGGTACCGGAGGCCAGCCGGGCCCCGCGGATCGAATCGGCGAGCGCCACGCTCCCGGCCGCGCGCACCGCAGCCACGTTGGACCGCAGAGCCAGCGAGTCCAGCGTGACCACGCCGCGGTCGACGTGGAACGCGAGCAGGAGGGAATCGAGCCGCGCCTGTTCGATCGAGCCGCGCCCGGACACTCTCCCCGACGCGATCAGCTCACGGAGATCGTGGAAGGGACCGACCGCATCGACCGTCAGCGAGAGGGTGCCATCGCTGCGCAGCGAATCCCTCCCCGCGAGCCCCGTGAGAACCCCCAGCGGCACGTCGAGCCGGCCGCGAACGCTCGGAAGGGGATCTGTCGCCGACAGCTCGGCGTCCAGCGTCACCACGCCGGCTCGAGCGCCCAGAGTGCCCACGAGGCGGGCGAGACGCTCTGTTCCCGTCGCCTGCAACTCGCCTTCCGAGATCGCAAGGGAACCGATCCGCGAGCGATCGAGCCGAAGCCCGGCGCTCCACGATTCCGTCGTCGATCGCGCGCCGGCGGACGCGGGAGCTAGGTGGACCTCTCCGGTCAGCGCCCCGCCGAGATCCGTCTGAAGGCCCTTTGCGCCGCCCCACGCACCCAGGTCGAGTCGGTCGAAGCGTCCTCGCCGCAATCGATACACGGGAGCGGCGTCGAACGGCCTGGCTTGAAGCTCCGCCGAGAGTTGACCAGCGTCCGACTCCACTTCTCCCTCGAGCGTGAGCTCGCCGGCGGCGAGAGCGATCTCGAGGTCGCCGCGCCGCAGCGCCCGCTCGCGGAACCGGGATGGATCGAGGTGTGCGTGTCCGCGCGCCTTGATGAGGCCGGCGCGCAGGGCGCCCGCGGCCCCGCCGGACGAGTTCAGGCCCGCCAGGCCGCTGCCCTCGAGGTCGAGCGCGACTTTGATCTCGCCGGGAAGCGCCGTGTTGCCCGTGAACTTTGCCAGATCCAGCACCCGCAGGCGTGCCCCGCGGAGTCGGAACGGGGAGGACCCGTCCATCCGCCACACGAGCGTGTCCACGGCGAGTGAACCACCGTCCAGTTCGAATCCCATGCTCGCTCCGCCCCGCTGCCCGTCCATGTTGGCCAGCACGCTTCCGGAAGTGAGTTCCCACGCGCCGTACGACGAGCGACCGAGGTCGAGACGGGCCCACGCGCGGTGTGGTGCCCGGGAGCCTCTCTCCCCGCGCGCATGGAGCACGGCGTTGAACCGACTGGCGGTGGTGTCCCCGGCCGCGCGCGCGACGTCGAACTCCTCGATGGCAAGACGATCAAGATCCCAGGTGATGCCGCGCGAGAGATCGAGGCGTCCCCGGAGGTCCAAGGCGCCCACTTCGCCCCGCGCTCCGCCCTCGATGGCGACCACGGCGTCCGAGTACCCACGCCCGCGGATCCGAAGCTCCGCTGCGAGCGGAGCACGGCGCGCGAAGTCGTGCCACCACGGCGCACCGGGAATGCGGGCAGGCAGACGCGTGGCGGCCACATGCAGGTCGTAGGTAGGCCGAGTATCCAGAGGACGGATCCAACCGCGGGTCGCGACCGGGGCCTCTTCCACGGTGGCGTCGAGAACGATGTCGGCGCGGCCCTCTCTCATCACCGCGTCCAGACGAGAGTGCCCCAGCAGAAGTCCACCGACGCGTGCGCTCTCCAGGCTGGCGACGAGGTTGCCCGAGAGCCGATCGAGAGCGGATCCTTCCAGGCTCGCCGTGACGGTCAGCGCTCCATCGAGGGGCTCGGCCCCGCGCTTTGGCCCGCCGAGGAACGGATCGAGATCGGAGAGAAGAACCGGCGCCGCCTCCAGCTTGAGCCACGCCGCGGGAACCGAGTCCGCCGCGCCCGGCGCGAGGCCTCCGCGAGCGCGCACATCGCTCGCGGCCGACTTCAGCCGGAGCTCGGGGAGTTCGAGCCGGCCGCCCCGGAGCGATGCGCGCACCGAGAGATCTATGCCCTTGGCTTCGCGGCCCGGTGGCCGAAGTCGAAGCTTCAGTGAATCCAACTTGAAGGCGAAGCCGTTCCCGAGCGCGAAGTCGCGCACCTCCAGGCGCACATCGTCCTCCCGCATGCCGTGCACGGCGATGCGGCCGACATGCAGCTCGGGCCCCTCGTAGAACCGCCCCCGCAGGAGATCGGTCAACGACAGCTTGCGCGCGGGGGCCGATGGGCGTTCCTTCAGCGCATCGAGCAGCCGCGGGTCGACGGTCGCCCCAGTCGCCTCCAGAGAGGCGATTCGCACCTCTCCGCGGAGGAGCGGCCACAGGGAATAGCGCGCTCGCGCTGTATCGGCCGATGCGAGGACCACGCCGCTTCGAAGCATGCGAACACCGCGCAGCTCGAGATGCGTGAGCCAGTCGCCGTGCGCCTCGCGCACGACCAGGGTGGCGCCGGGGAGGGTGGAAACTCGCGCGAGGACGAAGTTCGCCACCGCGGTGCCGAAGAACGGAAGCCGCAGCGCCAGCACCACGAGCACGATCCCCGCGATCGTCGCGAGCGGCACGAGGAGCAGTCTGCGACGGAATCCTTTGGAAGTCGGGAGCATGCCCAGCACCTCGGCCCGGGTAGCGGCGCGCCCGTGCACGAAAACGGCCCGCGTCGAGTCGAATCCTCACGGCAGCATACCACCCATGAGAGAGCGCCGATCGTCCAGGGTGGGGGCGGGATATGCAGAAGGCCCGCCAGGTGGGGGGCGGGCCTCGGCGAGGCCAAACGAGCGCAGCGGTCCGCGGCTTGCGCGCTGTTCGTTAGGGAGCCAGTAGCGGACTATTCGAAAGGCACAGAAGCGTCAGAGCGCCATGCCCGGCGCGGCCACTCAATCTTCCTAAGGCTCCTGAGGTAGCTCGGGAACCAGCGAACGCGCCATGGGAGAGGTTACACGAACGGCGCTCGATCTTCCCCAGGCGCCGCTGAGAAGGTTTCCGGTCGTCCCGCTGGCCATCTTGCTCCAGGCGCTCCCGTCATAGTGCAAGATCGTGCCGCCACCCTCGACTCGCCATCCGACAGCGAACACGTTGCTCCTCGAGGTGCCCCAGACGCCGAGGAGGTATGCGTCCGTCCCGCTATTCATCGGTGCCCAGTAATTGTCTGCGTTCGCTTTGTACCAGATCGTGCCGCCATACCCGACCGTGAACACCTCGTTCCCCGGGGTTCCCCAGACGCCGAGGAGGGTCTTACTTTTGTCGGTGTTCATGGCGCTCCAGGGGCTCCAGGTAATAGTGTTGTTATCCAATGTAATGGCGCCATTCAGCGCCAGCGCTCGGCCGTCCAGCGTTGCGGACGTGCGAATCGTAATGGAATCAGCCGCCATCACGGTTCCCTTGAATTCAGACCCCGGTTCCAGCACGGCTGAACCGCCAACTTGCCAAAAGACGTTGGGTGCCTCGGCGCCATTCACCAGGATGATCTGGTCTGATGCCGTCAATAAGGTCCCAACCTGGAAGATGAAGACGGCATTCGGGTCGCCCCCGGCATTCAGAGTGAGCCCCTTCGCTATCGCAAGGGTGTCGGTGGCTCGATACAAGCCCGGGCCGAGGGTCCGTCCAGTCAAGCTATCGGGCAGCGCGACCACGCCCGAAGTCCGCCCAGCGGCGTCGTTATATGCGGCGGTCAAGGAGGCTTGCGCCTCTTGTGCGGCAGCATCGCCGGCGTGTATCGTTCCGTTCACTTTTACGAGCGAAGAGAACCCAGTGACCCCACTGCCCGGCCAAACCCCAATATCCCCGTTGATAAACGCATAGCCTGCGTTTGTGACGGTTGAGGCGCCCAAGACCGCGAAATTCGTGGCCGATCCGAGGTCTACAGGCAACTGGCCCGTCGGCGGAGGTGAAGCGCCAGTTCGTATCTTGGAGTGCAGGATTGTCCCGGCATATCCGACCGCATACATGTCGCCGTACGTGCTCCCCCAGACGTCGAGGAGGACCTCCTTGCTCCCGGTAACCATGGGGCTCCAAGCGTTCCCGTCATAGTGCAGGATGGTGCCCTCGGAACCGACCGCGAACACGTCGCTCCCCGATCTCCCCCAGACCTCGAGGAGGTACGCGCTCGTCCCGCTGATCATGGTGCTCCAGGCATCTCCGTTCCAGTGCAGGATGGTGCCGCCTTGCCCGACAACGAATACGTCGCTGCCCGAGGTTCCCCAGACGCCGCGGAGCCATCGGGTGGTCCCGCTGTTCATGGTGCTCCAGGCGAGTCCGTTGTAGTGCAGGATGGCGCCGTCAGTCCCGACCGCGAACACGTCGTTCCCCGAGCTTCCCCAGAGGCCGCGGAGCCATGAAGTTGTTCCGCTGGACATGGAGCTCCAGACGCTCCCGTTGTAGTGCAGGATGGAGCCGGCAACCCCCACCGCGAACACGTCGTTCCCCGAGCTTCCCCAGACGCCGATGAGGGGGAATGCGGATTCCTGGAAGGTCCCGGCAGCGGTAGTGCCGGCAAGAGAGGAAGAACTGACAATCTTCGCTGCGGAATCGCCGCCGCATCCCGACAGAAGCAGGAGGCACAAGCCCGTGAGCGGCGACGCCACCCGCGCGAGCGATCGCGACAACTTGCTCTTTTCGACGGGGTAGGCCTGTGCCTTCAGAGCGGACGCCGTGAGGTCTCTACGCTGCATTTTCCGGATCCTTTCAGATTCCCGCCTGCTGGAAGGCAGAGGCACGCGTCACCCGCTCGGGAGGGCGGCGGCCTTCGGTGGGCGCCAAACACTCGTTCGCGTCGAAGTTTACCCCCGCCTGCCGGCGATCGTCTATACCGATAATGCCATTGGCGCGCCCGAGGGCCTCGGCCGGCCCGGGTATCCACAAGTACCATGTCAGGCCGGTCGGGTCCCGGCTAGCATCGGCTTTACGGGGCAATGGTGCGCACTGAAGGCGCCGCAACGGGGATGGAACTTTCGTAAGAAACACGCAAGAGGAGGAGAAGTCATGGGCACATCCAAGGTCGCGGATCTCGCCGGGCCGGGGATCAGCACGTATGAGGAAGTCGAGAAGATACTGCCCGACGGATACGAGGCACTGCTCGACGCGAAGAAGACTCAGCACGCCCTCCACGCTCTGAAACGCTACATCGAGGACAACCTCTGCAAAGAGCTGAACCTCTTCCATGTCGAAGTGCCGCTCATCGTGAGCCGCGAGAGCGGAGTCAACGACTACCTCGATCGGGACGGCTCGCGGACGCCGATCGACTTTCCCTGCGGGCTTGGGCTCGACCAGCGCATTCCGACCCAGGTCGTCCAGGCCGCCACGAAGTGGAAGCGGATGGCGCTCAAGCAATTCCAGTGCGGGATCGGCGAGGGGATCTGCACCGACATGCGGGCGGTGCGGAAGGACTACTTCCTGGATCACGATCACAGCGCCTACGTGGATCAGTGGGATTGGGAGCGGGTCATGACCGCCGAGGAGCGCAATCTCACCTACTTGAAGCAGACGGTGAAGAAGATCTGGAAGGTCATCAAGGGCGCCGAGGTGTTCATCCAGAGCGAGTTCCCGCAGCTTCGCACGCGCCGCTTTCCGGATCTGCCCGACGAACTCACCTTCCTCCATGCCGAGGAGATCCTCGACATGTATCCCGATCTGCCGCGAAAGCAGCGGGAGACGGCAATCTTGCAGAAGCACCCGGCGATCTTCATCATCGGGATCGGTTCCGTGTTGAAGGATGGTTACCCGCACGAGATGCGCGCCGCGGATTACGACGACTGGGTCACCCCCACGCGATCGGACTCCGGCCAGCCGATGCACGGCCTGAACGGCGACATCCTCGTCTGGAACTCGATCACGAAACGCCGTCACGAGCTGTCGTCCATGGGGGTCCGCGTCACGAAGGAGACCCTGAAGCAGCAGCTCGAGATCACCGGTCAGCTCGACTTCCTCAAGCTCCCGTACCACCAGGCGATTCTGAACGACCAAATTCCGCTTTCGATCGGGGGTGGCATCGGTCAGTCGCGGACGACCATGCTGCTGCTGCGGAAGGCGCACCTGGGCGAGGTGAGCGTGACGGTATGGCCCAAGGAGTTGAATCGGATCTGCGAGAAGAAGAACATCCACGTGCTCCAGTAAGGGCGGCATGTGGTTCGGCGGGGCCCCGGTGGCGGAGAACCATCGGGGCCTTCGCGTATCCGGGGGACCCGGCGCACCGGTACCCACAAGTCCCATGAGGAACGAGTTTCCGTCATCAAGTCCGAGAGAACAGCGTTCCTGTGGTCCTTCCTCGGCACGGCTGTCCCCGTGGCAGTGAGCGCGCCCTTCGTATGGACTGCCGAAGCGCCGGAGGCGGCAGCCGTCATTCTAGCCGGAGCGTTGGTCATCGGTCCCTCGTTGGGGCACTTCTATGCGGACCGCTCCGGCCGTGCTCTAACGGGCATCGGGATTCGACTTCTGGCCGGGGCTGGGATCGCGACCGTCGGGCTTATCGCGGCCTCGTCCGAAGAGCCTAGCGCTGGTGATGGAGGTACTGGTCTTCTCGTTGCCGGAGCGGCGCTCGTGGCTTGGGATATCATCGCGGCCCCGCACTCCGCTCGTGTTCACAACGAAAGGGTACGTCAGCGCCGGACGGCCGTTGGCATCACTCCGTCAATTGGCGCTTCCGGTCTCGGGCTCTGCGCCAGAGCGAGCTTTTGAGGTGGCTTCTCGGCCTTCGCGTATCTGGTGAACTGTAAAGGCGTTGCGGGGAATTCCACCGACAATTCAAAGGGTTCCCTCCCCGCGCCCTGGTATACCCAAGTCCCATGTCGCCGCCAGGCGCGATCTTGGTAGCATCGACACTACCGGCAGGCGCGCTCACTACGAACGCGCCAACGCGGACCAGATTCGCGTGGTCGCAAACTTCACGGAGGGGTGCGATGAGAGTTCGAAGAATGAGAGTCGCAACGATGATCGGCGCGGGCGTGGTGTTGATGGGCATGTGGGGGATCGCGACGGCCGCCGACGCGCCGACCGACTCCGCGGCGGCGAAGGCGCCGGCGAAGGCGGCTCACCAGTACGTGGGTGTGAAGAAGTGCAAGATGTGTCACTCCTCCGAGAAGGGCGGCGCGCAGTACGGGAAGTGGCTCGAATCGAAACATGCGAAAGCTTTTGAGACGCTCGCCGG
>Ga0315273_10013770_pt1 | contig 10415 bp, 5 predicted proteins | sample YL17G02_0_MG_FD_205753 | JGI IMG/M metagenome (GOLD analysis project Ga0315273, IMG submission 205753) | Sediment microbial communities from Yellowstone Lake, YNP, Wyoming, USA - YL17G02_0 | ecosystem: Environmental > Aquatic > Freshwater > Lake > Sediment | place: USA: Wyoming | collected... | reverse complement strand
GTCGAAAGAGAGGGAGAAAAAAGTGCGACGAGGATAAAAGACAAAAAAATTACCTGTGATGAAGAGGACGATTCGCCGGACGATTGCGGCCTGGCCACGGCGACGATTGTCCGCTCTTTGATGGCAGCGGGACCGCAAGAGCGTGCCGAAAGCAGCGTTGCGGGTAATCGGGTCGCAGAGAGCAAAAAAGCAGTGAATGCGCCCGACGAAGATGATGGAGTCGTCGTCGAGAGGCGCCCGGCGGCGGCGGCGACGGCAGAGACGGCCAGAGTGGCTCGAGGCCGAGGGGCTGCTGCTGCAACGACTCTGCTGCTGCTGCTCCGCGGATCAGGGCAGCAGGTGCCGCGGCGAGAGGCCATCGGCATCGAAAAAGCGTTCATTGCCGCGTGGTCTCCTCTCTTTCTTTTCGTCTTTTTCTTTCTTTCTTTCCCTTCGCGGAGGGCGCCAAGCGCAGAAGAAGAAAAGGTCGTGGGGGGGGCGAGAAGAAGGAAAAAATGAGTCCTGCTTTTTCGCACTTGTTCCCTTTTTAGTTTCCCCCTGACTCTTTCTTTCCCTCTTCGCGACGACGACACCCCCCGCGCGCGCGAAATCTCTCTTCGGATTGCGCGCCGCGTGAGGGACGAGTCAACTTCAATCAGTCAGGTAGGCCTCGAGGAAGAGGACGGGCGGCAGGGCGTGCGGCGGGGATTTGCCGAGGCATCGGAGGGAGGAGGGGTAGCTAGCTGAAGGCATTCATTGGCTTGAAAAGGAGACGGGAAAAACAGCGACGGCGGCAGTCATGACCTCTCGAATTCCTCGTTGGGTCTTTGGTGATTCGAGCACCTTTGGGCCTCGCTCTCTCGATCCTCTCTGCCGTAAACGGTCGAGCTCGGTGTCGATTGGAGCGCGAGCGGGTCGGAGTGGCGATCTTCCCCCAGCGAGACGGGAGAAAAGCCGCGAGAAAGCAGCGAGTTTTCTTTTACCCCGAAGAAAGGCCTGCGGGCATCTTCCTCCTCCTCGGCGGCCGGGAAAGAAAAAATATTACGCAAATTGAACGTCGCTGATGCCCACCTTGCTCGTCTCCGGCGCGAGTGCTTCCGAGCCCCGAGATCGTCGATCGATCTGAAGCTGCTCTTGAGAGGAAGAGCCGATCGAAAACCGTTCTCTCGCGTACCCGAATCGCTCGACCCCACCCATCAAAAAGTCTCTGTTCCCCTCTCTCACGTCTCACGACCACAGGCTTTCCGACAGCAACTTTTTTTCCACCTCTCTCGGCTTTTTTTTTCTTCCGCCGACCTCGCGGCCTTTCGCCCTCTCCCCGTGAGGATATGACGACCAAGGCCCAGCTCGCCAACGGCGGCGGCATCACGCCGCCCACGCCCGCAGCCGCAGCCGCAGCCGCAGCGGCGGCGGCGGCGACCGACGCCGCCGCCGCCCTCGCGGCGCACGCCTCCTCCTCCTCGGCCCCTCCCCCTCCCGGCCTGCGCCTCGACGGCCAGCAGGCGCTGCGCGAGCAGGGCCCCGCGCCGCCGCGCGCCCCCGCGCCCGCGGCCGGCCCCTCGGGCTCGGCCGACGGCGCCTTCAAGTCCCGCTTCCGCGGCGTCTCCTTCGACAAGAAGAAGCGCAAGTGGCGCGTGCAGATCAAGGTCGCCTGCCTCGGCAAATCGGGGGTCTCGGTCGGCTACTACGAGACCGAGGAGGCCGCCGCGAGGGCGTACGACAGGGCCGCCATCGGCCTCCTCGGGAGGGACTCGGCGCACTGCACGACCAACTTCCCGCTCGCCGAGTACGCCGACGCGCCCGTGCCGCACCTCGTGGGCAGGTCGCGCGAGGAGGTCAAGGCCACGCTCAAGAGCGAGCGGGCCCGGGCGCCGCGCCGGCGCTTCTGCTCGCGGGCGAGGACGTCGAGGTTCATGGGCGTGGGCTCCTCGAACCGCCGCAACCAGTGGCAGGCGCGCATCCTGGTCCACGGCAAGGTGACGCACCTGGGGTACTACGAGGCGGAAGGTGAGGGGAGTGGGGGGAGCTGGGAGGTTTTTTTCTTCTTCTTTTTTTTCCGGGCGGGGGAAAAGGGAGGCAGAGGAGGGAAGGAAACAAGAAAACTCACCTTTTCTCCCCCCCCCCCGCCTCTTTCGAAAAACGTTCTCTCTCTCCCTCGAACAGAGGACGCTGCGAGGGTCTACGACCGCGTCGCGCTCTCCCTCCACGGGCCCGACGCGCAGACAAACTTCCCGGCAGAGGCCTACGCGGCCTCGTCCCTCGCGGACCCGGCCGCGGCGGCGGCCCTCGCGGCGGCGACGGCCGCCGCGGCGGCCGCGACCTCAAACTGCGGCGGGACCAGCAGCGAGCAGCACACGCCCAGCAACGCCGGCGTCCCCTCGCCGTCCTCTCTCTCGCACCACCACCTCAGCAGCCACAGCGGCGGCGACGACGTCTCCCCGGACCTGCTCCCGCTTCCGGGGGGCGAGTTCGCCGGCCTCGACCGCGAGGCCCTGCAGCGCGCGCTCGGCGTCAAGCCGATGGACAAGTCGTCGCGCTTCCGTGGCGTCTCGCGGAAAAAGGGCCGCTGGGAGGCTAAGGTGATGGTCGAGCGCAAGTGGGCCTACCGCGAGCTGTTCGACTCGGAGGAGGCGGCGGCGCGGGCGTATGACGCGGCGGTGTGGAGGCTGAAGCCGAGGGAGGCGCCGTCGTACGTCAACTTCAAGGGCGAGGGCGGCGCCGGGGGCGGGAGCGGCAGCGGGGCGAGCAGCCCGGCCGCGGCGGCCGAGGCGGCGGCGGTGGCGGCGCAGGCGGCCGCCTCTGCTGCCATCGCTGCTGCTGCTGCTGCTGCGTCCGGAGGAGGAGGGGCTCCGTACGGTGCGACGGCTGCGGCTGCGACGAAGAAGCGCGTCTCCTCCGCCGGGGGCTCACCCGCGGGCGGGCCCAAGAAGGAGCGCAAGACGAAAGCCGGGGCCGCCGCTGCCACGAACGCCCAGGCCGCTCAGGCCGCCGCCGCCGCGCAGGCCGCGGGCGCCGCCGCCGTGGCCCAAATGCAGCAGCAGCAGCAGCACGCGGCCGCGCTGGCCTACCACCACCACCACCACCCCTTCCACTCGTTCCACGGCCACGACGGGAGCGCTGGGGGCGGCAACGGGGGCACCCCCTCGCCGCTCTCGGCGAGGATGCTCCCGCCGCTGGCGCCCGGCATCGGCCAGCAGCTCGGCCACCACCACTTTGGCGCGCCGCTCGCCGGCGTCGGCGCCGGCGCCGTCCGCAGGCACTCTTCGCGGCAGCTCCCCGTGCTGATCGGCCACGCGGGCCCGCCGTCGCCGATGCTGATGCCGCCTTCGTCCCAGCAGGGAGGGGCGGGCGGGATTCACCCGCACCACCACCAAAATCTCTACGGCCTCGGCGGCGTCAACAACCAGTACGGCCCGCCGTCGCCGCTCGCGAGGGCGATCGCGCGGACGATGAGCGAGCCGGACCTTGCCGCCGCGGCAGCGCACGCCGCCGCGGCGGGACCGTTTGGTGGTGGCCCGCAGTACGTCTTCGCCGCGGCGCCCGCGCCCGGAAGCGGCGGCGGCGGCGGCGGCGGCAACGGCTCCGGAGGCGTCGGAAACGCTCCCTCTTCCGGCGGCGTCGGCGGCGGCCTCCCGCCGCTCCACGTCTCGACGCCGCGGACCGCTGCGATGCAGGCGGCCAACGCCGCCGCCCTGGCCGCGCAGCAGCAGCACGCCTCCTCGGCGCAGCAGCAGCAGCAGCAGCACGCGGGTGCCGGCGCGGCGACGTTGAGGCACTCGGCGAGCCTGTCGGCGCTGCAGTACATCGGCGGAGACGCGCCGCCGGGCTCGGCGCCGCCGCTGACGGTGCGCGTGACCTCGGCGTCGGCGTCGCCGCACGCCGGCGGAGGGGGACACGGAGGGGCCGCGGCGTCGCTACGCCCCTCGGGCGTCCTCACAACCGCCGTCGCCGGCGGGGGCGCTGCCCCGAGGCTGCACGCGCCGGCGCCGCTCGACGTGTCGCTGCCGGCCGACCTCGCCGACAGCGTCGCCGAGTCGCCCGGCTTTGCGGCGCTCGGGCTCTCGACCGGCGCCGGCGCCCACGGTCACGGCGGCCTCGTCCTCGCGACGACGCCGTTTGGCAGGGCCGCCGCCGGGGTTCGGACGGGGACCACCCCCACCTTCGCCGCCGGAGGGGCGTCTCACGGCGGGATGACGCCTCCGGCGTGGGCCGCGTCGCAGGGGAGGGTGATGGCGGTCGCCGCGGCCGCCAACGCGGCAAACGCCGCAAACGCTGCGCACGCTGCTGCTGCGAGTGCCGCCGCTGCCGCTGTTCCCGCCTCCGCTGCTGCTGCTGCTCCCGGCTCTGCCTTCCCGCCGGACTCCCCCTTCCGCGCGACCGTGCAGATCGGGGGAGAGGACCTCGGCCTCTTCAACGGCAACGGAGGTGGCGGGAACGCAAGCGCCGTCGCCGCAGCTGTTGCCGCCGCCGGGAACAACGGCCACGGGCTGGATCCCTTGACGCCCCGGGGAGTGCTCGCTACGACGCCTCGCGCGCCTGGCACCTGAAGAGAAAATTGAGAATTCGATTTGATTATTTTAGAAGAAACAATGCCCTTGAACAAAAATGTATATCGAGACCACGTCCCCAAAACAAACAAAACAAAAAGACCCGCCCGAAAAAAAAATCTGGCGCAAGAGGAGACATTTACTATAGTTTCTTCTTCGCGCGAGAGGGAACGCTTCCCCTTCTCTCTTTTGCACCCCTTTTTCTTTCGTTCCTCCGGGCGTCTCGCCCGGGATTAAGAGAAAGGCGTGTTGCAGGAGGAGGAGGGGAGAAGCGGCGGTGGCGGTGGTGGGGTCACGAGAGTTTCTCAAATCAAAAAAATGGGAGAGCAAAAGCGCCGTTACGTTCGCGCCGAGGTCTCTCACTTTTTCATCCACTTTTTTTTTCCATTTTTTCGGACGTTGTCAGGCTCTTTGACGCTCTGCCGCCTCTCTTCCGCACTTTGTCGAGGACTAATATTTTATATCACAAGTACAATAGATTAAAACCAGCAATTCATTACTACCGGGGCCAAAAAGGAACACTCTTTAATTCCACTTTCGGGTGCTTTCACTTTTTTTCTTGTATCTACTACTACACACAAATTGAAAAGAAAAACGAGAAAACTCTTCTCGGCCCGTCTTCCTTTTTTTTTTTCCTTCACCCAAACACGCCAAACCCGTGCTCGTGCCCGCGGGCCCTCAGCGCCCCTCTCTCGGCCACCACCTCCCCGGCCCCCACCGTCCCGCACTTGCCCGCCGCGGACCCCCCTCCGGCGGTCGACTTTGCGAAGCTCTTCGACGGGTGGCGGCACGAGCGGCAGGCGTGCTCGGGGTACCGCGCCCCGACCGTCGCCGACCGCGCGCCGCACTGCGTGCACTTCCACCAGCGCTTGACCGCCGTGATCCTCGTCAGAGCGTGGCCCCGGGCCACGCAGTCCCGGGTGGGGTGCTCGGCGGTGTACCGGCAGCAAGAGCAGCAGACGGCGCGGACGATCAGCTTCGACAGAGAGGCGGCGCGCTGCTCGACGTTGTCCTTGGCCTCGAGCGCCGCGATCGTCGCCGAGAGCGGGCCCGCTCCCTCCGCCCCCTCGCTTGCGCTCGCGCCGACCCCGACGCCGCGGAGGACGGCGTCCTCCCCGATGTCGCCGTAGCGGGAAGAGGCCGGCCTCTGGTTCTCGAGATTGTCCTCTTGGGCGGCGAAGGCGGCGGCGAAGGCCGAGCGGGGCTGCTGCTGCTGCTGCGCTGCCCCGCCGCCGCTCCCTCCGCTCCCTCCGCTCCCTCCGCTTCCTGCGAAGGTGCTCCTCACCTCCTTCCCGGAGGCCCGGAGCTTGGCAAGCGCGGCCCGACCGGCGGCGGAGGACCTCTCCACCCTGTTCGGATCAAAAGCAGAAAGATTGAGAGCTTTGCGAAGCAGGGCGTCGCTCCTGCGGCGCTTGGCCGCGGCGGCCTCCGCGGCCGTCGCCTCGGTCGCCGCGGCCGCCGCAAACGCGCTGCCGCCCGAGCCTCTTCCCCGCCCCGCCGCCGCCGCCTCCTCTCCATCGCTCTCCCCGCCGGAGAGCGACACCGCCTCCTCCTCCCTCCCGTCGCCGTCGCCGTCGGCGTCTCCTCCTCCTTGCTCCACCGCCCTCCCGACGACGTTCCTCCCCAGGAGTCGGACCCCGTGCGTGGCCCTCCCCCCCGCCGCGGCCGCCGCGGCGCGCGCGACGGCCGCGACTGGGTCCCGCCCCTGCGCCGCCGCCGCCTCCCTCGCCTGCGGCAGCCCCAGCGCCGCGTCCGCCGCCGCGGCCCTGGCCGCCGCCGCCCCGCGGGCCCGCGACGAGTTGTCCCCGTTCGCCCAGTACCCGCCGTGGCCGTCCGACCTCCTCTTGCTGCCGAGCACGTGCGACGAGAGCGCCGAGTCGCGCAGGGCCCCCTGCCCGGTGCCGGGGCGCAACCGCGCCGCGACGGCCGAGACGTGCAGGTCGCAGACGGGGCACTCGCTCTTGTTGACCGCGCGCCTGCAGCTGCCTCCCTCGCGCGTGCGGGCGCCGCAGGTACCGTAGTCGGCGGAGGGGCCCAGGGGGAGCAGGACCGCGGCGTCCCCGGCGGAGAGGGAGAAAGGAGCCGAAGAGGAGGAGGAGGAGGAGGAGGAGGTTTTCCCTTTCCTCTTTGCGCACGCGCCGATGACGGCGACGACGCAGCCCAGGGCCAGAGCTTCCGCGGAATCCGCGGCCCTCGCTCCAAAGGCCACGAGGGAGACCTCCGCGCCTGCGAGGTCGGCCAGGACCAGCTGGAGCATCGGGCCAGAAGAAGAGGAACGGGACGAAGACGAAAAAGAAGAAGAAGCAGAGAGACTCGCCTTCCGCGGCCCCCTGAAGGTGACGACGCCCGCCGTCGCCCAGAGGCCGTCCCTCATGGCCTCGCCCGAGAGCGTCGACTTGATCTGGTCCAGCCTCACGAACTGGGCCCCCATGGCCTCTACGAGGGAAGAGGACGAGGAGGAGGTGGTGAAGGAAGGGGCGTGCGAGGAAGAGTAAGATGAGGAGGAGGCGGAGGCGGAGGCGGAAGCCGAGGACGACGAGGCGAGAGGCAGCGGCCTCGAGACGCGGAGGCGGGAGAGGAGGTCGACAAAGGGGCCTCCGACCTTGAGAGCGGCGGGAAAGATCCGCTGCTGCTCCTGTCTCCTCGCCGGTCCTCCGAGCTCGAAGACGGGAGCCTGCAGGGGACGGAGGGTCGGCTTCTGTTGATACTGCTGTTGTTGTTGCTGTTGCTGCTGTCGCGGAGGCGCTGCTGCTGCTGCTGCTGCTGCTGGCTGAGGAGGAGAGGAGAGAGGAGGAGGAGGAGGAGAGGAGAGAGGAGGACGCTCCTTCGTCGAATTGACGAGCGTCGTCGTCGCCTTTGGCTCTCTCGCCTGTGCTTTCTCTCCGCCGTCTTTCTCGTCGATTTCCTCAGCCAGGGCCAAGAGGAGGTCGTCCTCGTCGTCGTCGTCGCAAGCGCCGGCGAGGTCGGCTGTTTCTTTGGAGTGGAAAGAGTTGACAGAAAGAGACTGAGCAATTTGGGCGTCGACAGATGCGAAAAACGAGAAACGCCCTCTCTCTTTCTTCTTCTTCTTCTCCCTCGAGGAAAGAGCAGCGCACGACGTGCCTTCTCGGGGAGGTGCGGCTAAGACTGATTGAGGCAGAGACATGAAGAAAAAAGAAAGAAAAGCCCAGGAGAAACGACGGAAGAGGGCGCGATTGAGTGGAATGCGTCGAGAGCTCTGGGGAAAAAGCTCGACGACGACGACAGCTTTTTTCTCTTTTTGAAAATGATCGGACTCGGAGCCTCTTTTCCTCTTACACCCTCCTCTACCTGATCTCGTCCTTCAGGAACTTGAGCAGCCGCGGCAGGAACCCCGCCCTGCCCTCCAGGTCGCAGTGCCCCCCCCCTTTCACCCACAGGGGCTCCACCCTGGCCTCCGGAGGCAGCGCGTCGAAGACTGCCCGCCCGTTGCCGAAGGGCACGACGTCGTCGGCGTCGCCGTGGATGACCAGACACTTGGTGCTCCTGCCTCCTCCCCCCGAGGAGAGCTTCGCCGCGGCCCTCGCGACGGGGAAGATGTCGAGCGCCGCCGGCCACCACCGCCAGGAGGGCTTCAGGACGCGGAGGCCGCTGGCGAGGGGCGAGTGGAGGATGAGCCCCGCCGCGGCGAGGCCGCCGGAAGAAGCCGTTGCTTCCGTCGCAGCAGCGGCGGCGGCGGCGGCTCCCCTGCTCCTCTTCTGCTGCCTCCCTTCCTCCCTCAGCCTCCTCCTCTCGCGCTCGCAGAGCGCGACGGCCAGCGAGGTCGCGACGCCCGACCCGAGGCTCTGCCCGTACAGCACCACCTCCGAGGGCGCGAAGCCCTTGTCCTCCAGCAGCCACGCCAGCGCCGCGGCGCCGTCGAGGAGCGCGTCGGCCGTCGTCGAGTCCGGGGCGGCGCCGTGGTCGGGGCAGAGCGTCTGTCGGGGCAGCGCGGCGTCGGCGGCGGCGGCGGAGGGAGGGGGCGGGGCCGCGGGGGGAGCGTTGGCGCAGGTGCAGGAGGAGGAGGGAGGGGCTCCGCCGCTCCCCTTCCCCGCCCCTCCCCGCCCGCCTTCGCCGTCCTCCCGCCCGTCCTCGTCCCTCCCGGAGACCCTCCTGCTCTCCCCGTAGCCCTGGTAGTCGAAGCACGCGATCGCGACGGGGGCTCCCCCTCTCGCCAGGGCGACGGAGAGCTCCCGCAGGAAGGGGAGCTGCTGCGCGAGGTCGACGGCGTTGCCGTGCGCGAACAGGATCACTCGCCTCTTCAGCCTCCTCGCCGCGTCTGAGCCGCGAGAAGAAGAGGTCAGCGGCTGCGCGGGAGCAGGGATCAGGGCGGCGGCTACCTGCCTCCTGCCGTTGTCCCTCGGCAGCAGCGCGGCCTCTGCAAACGCGCACGAGGGGAGCCTCGACTCGCGGGTCGGGGCGACGTAGAGCTCCCTGCGCCCGTCCGGCTGGCGCTTGATCGTGTACGAGGCGGGTAACGGAGGGTAGAAGGCGAGCGAGGAGGCGATCCTGTCGACCCAGGCCGCGGGAGGCCGCATGCCGAGCAAGGGAGCGGAGGGCGAGGAGGCCGAGGCGGAGGCGGAGGTCGACGGCGGAGGAGGCATCGAGCTTGGCGGAAGTGTCTCGACGCTTGTTCGTCCCTTGAGTTCTTTTCTGTTTCTTCAAATCTCGATTGGAGCTGCCAGAGGGGAGTGACGTTATCGAGAGGTGCGCTCTGGCCGAGAACAGAGCGGCGAACGCGACTGGGAAAGAAGGAGAAGGAGAAGAAGAAGCGATGGGGGAAATAATTTAGCCTCGGCGTCGAGATCGAAAAGTGTGGAAGAAAAATCGCCATCAAGACCCAGGCCAGTCACTCATCTTCCCCTTTCCTTCGAAAGCTTAGCCAGTTCGAAAAAAAGCCCTCCTCCCTGCAGCGATGTCCCCATCCCTCTCCGCATCGGCGACATTGCGAGGACGAGCATGCTCCGTGCCCTCCTCGACTGCGCGTCCCTCTTGTTCGGCCAGCAGCGGCGCCGGAAGCACCACCAATCTCGCCGCTGCTTCCGCTTCCGCTTCCGCTCGACGACCTCCTCGACGCGGCGAGCTGGCCATCTCCGCGTCGCTCGTCGGCTTCAACCGCCCCTCGCCTCCGTGGCCGTCTCTGATGAGGGGATCCTCCGCCAGAGAGCTCGACAGCGGTACGTTTGGGGATTATTTGCGGACAGAGAGGGTGAGAACGAGAGGGAAGTGAACGCAAGCGTCGAAAGAAAAGAGCAAACCTCTCGCACGAAAAAGATATTTTTTTCTTCGTCGTCGCTTTTCGTTTCCCCCGCCTCTTCTTCTTACCCCACCGCCTTTCACCCACTCGGCCGCCTCATACAGGCACGCGCCGCCGCTCCTCGCAGCAGCAGCACCCGCTCTTCGACTCGATCCACCACGTCGGCCTCCTGGTCTCGGATCTCGAAAAGTCGCTCGAGTTCTACCAGGGGGTGCTCGGCCTCTCGCTCAACCCCGACAGGCCCGACTCGAAGCTACCCTACCGCGGCGCGTGGCTCTGGGTCGGCAGGCCCGAGGAGCACAGCCAGATGATCCACCTGATGGAGCTCCCGAGCCCGGACCCGACGGAGGGAAGGCCCGCGCACGGAGGCAGGGACAGGCACTTTTGCGTGAGCGTGCGGAGCGTCGACGCCGTGACGGAAAAGCTGGACGCCGCAGGGGTTCCCTTCACGCTGTCGGCGTCGGGGAGGAAGGCCGTGTTCTACAGGGACCCGGACGGCAACGTCCTGGAGTGCGCCGAGATGGGGAAATAGAGAAGAGAAGAGAGAAAGAGAGAGAGAGGGAGAGAGGGAAAGAGAGAGGGAGAGGGAAAGACAGAGGCTTTAGAGGCGAGAAGGAAAAATGACGACGTCTGCC
>Ga0315273_10013768_pt1 | contig 10415 bp, 6 predicted proteins | sample YL17G02_0_MG_FD_205753 | JGI IMG/M metagenome (GOLD analysis project Ga0315273, IMG submission 205753) | Sediment microbial communities from Yellowstone Lake, YNP, Wyoming, USA - YL17G02_0 | ecosystem: Environmental > Aquatic > Freshwater > Lake > Sediment | place: USA: Wyoming | collected... | reverse complement strand
GCGCCATCTTGACGATTCGCGGCGAAAACGACGCCACCGTCTCGACGAGATCCGCCTGCGCGGCCATGACGTCGTCGATGTTCTTGTAGGCCATCGGCGCTTCGTCGAGCCCTGCCGACATCAGCGTGACGCCGCGTTCGTCGAGCAGCGAGCGGAGCTGCGGCCAGGTGAACGTCGCTTTGGCCTGCGTGCGGCTCATCGCGCGGCCGGCGCCGTGCGAGGCGGAGCTCATCGACGCGACGCTTCCGCGCCCGCGCGCCAGATACGTCGGGCTCGCCATCGAGCCGGGGATCACGCCGAGCACGCCGGCGCCAGCGGGCGTCGCCCCCTTGCGGTGGACGATGACCGCCTCGCCGTCGTGGACTTCCTTCCAGGCGAAGTTGTGGTGGTTCTCGACGTCCAAGATCACGCACGCGCCCAAGCTTCGCGCGATGTGACGGTGGATGCACGCGTGGTTGGCCGCCGCGTACTTCCCCATCAGCTCCATCGCGGCCCAGTATTCGCGTCCCGCCTCGGTATCGAGATCGAGCCATGCGAGGTGATGAAGCTCCTTCGGTAGCTCAGGGTGCAGCTCCATCGCGAGCTTGCTGTAGTGCGAGGCGACCGAAGCCCCCGTGCCGCGGCTCCCGCTGTGCGACAGCAGGGCGAGGTAGGCGCCGGCCGGGATTCCGAGCCCGTCGTGACCGACGCGAAACGAGCCGAACTCGACGAAGTGGTTGCCGCTCCCGCTCGTGCCCAGCTGCGCCCACGCCTTGTCCTTGTTCCGGAGCGTCGTCTCGGTGACCGACCAATCCTCATCCATCACGTCGTGATCGCGGCGGTTCTTGAACGCGGCGCCGATCCCGAAACGCGTCTCGACTTCGATCGCGCGCTTCAACGGGGTCGGGTCGCTCTCGATCGTGGCCACCGGGAGGTCGTACACCGAAAGCTTCACGCGGCACGCGATGTCGACACCGACCGCGTACGGGATCACGGCGTTTCGCGTCGCGAGAACACCGCCGATCGGCAGGCCGTACCCGACGTGCGCGTCGGGCATCAACGCCCCGCGCACGGCAACGGGGAGACTGCAGGCGTTGACCATCTGCTCGACGGCCGAGGCGTCGAGGCCGGTCCCCCACTGACGCCAGGGTGCGGACTCGGGGCGCGGAACGAACCCGTCCCTCATTCCTCGCACCCTCGGTCCGTATCCAGACGGGGCCGCCCCGCCGAGTCCGCTCCGTACCGCCCATGGATCCCGTTCGGCTTCACGACGTAAAAGAAGATCTCCCCCGCCACAGGGATCTGGGAATCGATCGCGCCGGTGTCCGGCGAATCTTCCTCGACGCAGCTCCCTCCGCGAAGCTGTACCTGCCCACCTTCCGCGCGAAGCGACGACGCGCGCAGCACGTCGTAGCAGAGCGCACCCCCCGCGGCACTCCAGAGGAGCGTCGCGCGATCCGCGCCGAACGACAGAGCTGCTACTTCGGCCTCGGGCACAGCCGTCGGGCGGATCGCGCCGGACAGGTCAGGCCACCAGCATCCGCGGTAGGTCCGATCGGACATCTCGGCATGCCCCGCCACCTGCATCGCATCGTTGTTCGTCCCGATCGGCTCGGCATGCGCCTTCAGGTCGCCCATCGGCACCGCGGCGTTCGCCGGGGTCTCGACGTATCCCGCGGGCAAGCTGCCGTTTTCGGCCTCGTAGTACGACGCGTCCGCGTTCAACCGGTACCAGAGCGACTGCGTCGCCGCGCCATCTTGAACCTGTCGGACGTGCGGATGATCGTTCTGGGACTGCACGTGGTCCTGCTTCGTGAACGTGGTCATCAGGTGGAGGCCCGGGAAGCGCGACGCGATTGCGCCCCAGTGGGAGGTGACGTCGAGGAGCGGCCAGTACGCGTCCGCCTCGGCCGGCGTCGCGATCCACGCGGGCCAGCCGCTCGGAAAGACCGCGAGGTCCGAAAGAGCGTGGGTCACCTCGGACGTGTAGAAGACCTTGAGCGCACACGCTGGCGTGTAGGTCGTGATGCCGCCGAGCTGGAAGTCCTCCGACTGTTCGATCACGCCGTCGCCGTCGTAGTCGAGGCAGGTGAGATTGGCGGGATTGAAGTCGAGTCGGCCGTTCGTCCGGCCGTCGTGGAAGACGGCGCCGGGCCGGCTCACCGGCGTGCAGCGGAATCCCGGGTCGGCGTACGAGTGCGCGGGGACGGCGGGGTCGTACTCCAGCAGCGAGAAGTCCACGGAGAATGTCGTGGGACCGTACCCGGACACCGGGTCGTACCACGGGTTGTTGCCGTCGTCTCCCGGGACACCGTTCCCGTCGCCGTCCACCGCCGGATCGCAGTCCTTCCCGCGACTTCCGAGGTCGCCCGCGATGATCTGGTCGCCCGTCGGATTTTCCCAGCCGCACTGGTAGGGGGCGCGCGGGATGTCGGCGCCGTAGCGGTCGAGGGTGACGAGTCCGATGAGGCCGTTCGAGTACGGGGCGAGTCCGACGATGGACGTGAGCACCGGTCCCGGCACCACGTCGTCGATCGTTCGGCCAAGCGTGTCCGTCGCCTCCCCTTCCGCGAACCGGAGGATGTCCCGGACGGCCCGCTGGCAGTTGTCCCCCCGGTAGTCGTAGACGCCGTCGCTCGTGATGGTCCCGTCGCGCCCGCCGGGGTAGAGAAACGAGACGACGACGAACCCGGCCTGCGCGAGCCGGGCTCCGGCGTCCAGGTCGCCGCCGCCGAAACCGCCGGGGAGATACACCGCCACGGGCGCTCCGTCCGGATAGCGGTAGTCGCCGATGGAACTCGGGTACTTGAGGCGGACCGCCAGCGCTCCCGCGCCGGTGCCGTCCGACGCGAGGCGCAGATCGGTCGACGCCAGTGACACCTGTGCATCCGCGGGAAGCGCGACGAGGGTCAGCGCGGCGGCGACGAGACAAAGGATCACGAGACGTGGCCGGGAACGAAGCCGGTGCATCGCTTCATCTCCATAGCGCTCGTCAGTCTTATACGAGCGCAAGGAAGCGAAACCAAGCGGTTCTTGTACTGGTTGGCCCTCCGGTTCTGGCGTGCGGCCATTCGCTTGAGAACCGCCGTCGGTCGCGTACATTCGAACTACGGTTTCAAATCGATTCTCTTGAGCTTCCTCGCGGCAGTGCCGAACTGGCCTAGCTGGTAGACGGCCGCGCCCGCGGGCGAAAACGTGAACGGCTCAAACGGTTCCGCCAGCATTTGGTCAAGGAATTCCCGGGGGGCGACGCCGGTGGAAACGTGCGGATTGAAATGCTCGCCGGAAGCCTTCGGAACGAACGTCGAAACGTATCCGATCAAAAGCGGGTCGATGATCGGATCATCGGGAGTGGTGACGAACGCGGCCGAGTCTCCGTTTTCCGCGGTGAACGGGGTAACGGCGACAATAAGGTCCGCCTGCAACTTGAGCAATTCCGGGGTCGGCTTCGCGACAATGCCCGCAACGCCGAAGTCCTTGCTCGGGATGTAGTAATACTTGAAAGCTTCCAGCTTCATGGCGGTCACGTTAGCGCGGGCGAGAACCCGTCCGGCAGCGGCGTAGACCTGGTCGAGATCCGCCGTCCGGACGAAACTCTGGATCATCGTGATGTGCGGACGGTGCGTCGCATCCAGGGCAAAACCCTTCGGAAAGACCGCGAGCAAGCGCGCATTGTTGGCGGCAGACTTCCGGAGCATCGTCGCATCCGGCTCCAGCAGGATGTCGATGGCCGTGACCGGGGATCCCCCGACCGGGAAGACCTGCTTCCAGTCGTTTTTCATGCTGACGACGGTCCAGCCCGCTTTCTGCGCTTCGTCGTAAACCGCCTGCGTGAATGCGCCCAGCGTGGCGGCCGGCAATCCTTGGGCGGGACCGTAGGCGTATTCGCGGGCTGCGTCGTCATGCAGCACCAGGAGCTCGAATCGCGCGCCGCCCCCGCCCTGCGTGTATTCCAGCATCTCCTGATCGCCTCGCGAGTTCCCGAAGGCGGCTATGGGCCGGCGGCCGATGCGCTGATTGATCGCGACCGGCTTGCCGTCCTTGTCGTCATTGAAGTTCAGCTCGGGCAGACGCAGGAGGACGGGCTCGCCGTCACGAATTTCGAATTTCGTCCTGACGCTGCTGCCGATGACCTGTTCCGGCGGGATGCCATACACCTGCTCCATCCACGGGCGCATGAACTCGATGCCGCCGCCGGATGCGATGAAAGTCTTGAACCCGTTGGCCCGCAAATAGGCGAGCACCTCGAGCATCGGCTGATAGGTCATCTCGGTGTAACGCTTACCGGTCTTGGGATGCCTCGCGGTCGCGATCCAATCTTTGACGATCTTCTCGAACTCCACGGTGGTCATCCCCGTGTGCGTCGCCATGACGAGCTCGATCAGCGCGCGGTCACCGCCGGCGAGCGCGGTGTTCACATCGCCCTTGAGCAGCGAGGCGAACGGTTCCTTGGTCTTCCACTCGGGATGCTGCGCAGCCAACGCCTTCACCCGGTCGAGCGCAAAGTAGAACTGAGGGGGCATCGGCTGCTCGCACCAGAGCGTGCCGTCATTATCAAACGTGGCGATGCGTTCGGCGGCCGGCACGAAATCCTGCGAGCCGGGCTTCGTCACCTTCGCGACGAAGGCGACGATGGATTTCTTCACTTTGCCGTCGTTCCACGAGGGAAGCGGGTCGCTTTGCGCTCGTGCGGTACAAACGGCGGCGCCGATAAGCAACGCCGCGGACGCGACGACAAGTCTGTAGCCGGATGCACCCTTGATCGCTCGCAAGTTGCTCCCTCGTGGTCGTAGGCCGGCGGCCCTTCCGGGCCGCCCGCCGTGAACACATCCGTGCTACTTCGCCGATTCCTTGAGCTTCTCCAAGACTTCGTCCAGGTTGAAACTGGCCGCCTTCTGCCGCTGAGGATAGTCCTTGAACGTCATCAGGAACTCGCCGACGTAGCCCTGAGCCGGCACGAACAGGAAGGCGTGATCGAGAAGCCAGTCGTAGTAGGTGTTCGAGGTAACGTCCGCCCGCTCGTACGGATCGGTCCGGAGGTTGAATATCTTCGGGATCCGCAAGGTGACGAACGGCTCAGACCAGATGCGCATTGTTCCCGGCGCCCGCTGCTCCATGAACACGAGCTTCCAGTTGTCATAGCGCAGGCCGGTCACCTGCTGGTCGTCGTTGATGTAGATGAAGGAGTCGCGCGGGCTTTTTTGGATTTGCCCCGTCAGGTAGGGAATGAGGTTGTCGCCGTCAAGGTGGACCTTGTAGGTCATGCCGCCGACCTGGTCTCCCCTGAGTAGCTTTTCCTTCACTTGGGTGTCACCGGCCATCGCTAGAAGTGTTGGCAGCCAGTCGAGGTGCGCGACGATTTCGTTGGACACACTGCCCGGCTTGATGTGGCCCGGCCATTTGACCATCGCGGGCACCCGGTACGCGCCTTCCCAGTTCGAGTTCTTCTCGCTGCGGAACGGCGTCATCGCTCCGTCCGGCCAGGAGTTCATGTGGGGGCCGTTGTCGGTGCTGTACATGACGAACGTGTTGTCCGCGATGCCCAGGTCGTCCAGCGCCTTGAGGACCGTGCCGACATTCTTGTCGTGGTCGACCATGGCGTCGTGGTAGGGGCTCTGGAATTTCCCAGCTTGACCGATGCTTTCCGCCTTGGTGTGGGTGCGGAAGTGCATGTGAGTGAAGTTCACCCAAAGGAAGACCGGCTTGCCGGCCCGGTTCTGCCGCTTGATGAACTCGACCGACCGATCCGCGACGTCATCGTCGATCGTCTCCATCCGCTTCTTGGTCAGAGGACCCGTGTCCTTGCACACCTGCTTGCCAACCTTGCCGAATCGTGGGTCCACCGTCGAATCGTCACGGTCCGACGCCTTACAGTCCATGACGCCGCGCGGGCCGAACTTGGCGAGAAATGCCGGGTCTTTCGGAAAGTCCGGCAGCTCCGGCTCTTCGGAGGCATTCAGGTGGTAGAGCGGACCGTAGAACTCGTCAAATCCGTGTGCTGTGGGCAGGAACTCGTTGCGATCGCCCAGATGGTTCTTGCCGAACTGGCCGGTCGCATAGCCGAGCGGCTTGAGCAACTCGGCGATCGTCGGGTCTTCCTTCTGGAGACCGAGTGTGGAGGCAGGCAAGCCAACCTTGGTCATGCCCGTGCGGAGGCCCGATTGGCCGGTGATGAATGACGACCGGCCGGCCGTGCAACTCTGCTCGGCGTAGTAGTCGGTGAAGATCATGCCTTCCTTCGCAACCCGGTCGATGTTGGGTGTCTTGAAGCCCATCAGTCCCATCGTGTAGGCGCTGATGTCGGACTGGCCGATGTCGTCACCCCAGATGATGACGATGTTGGGCTTCTTGTCCGCTGCGTGCGCCGGGATCATGGCGCTGACGAGCGCGGCGACGACCGCTAGCAGGGGCAAAACGAACGTTCGTAGCTTTGGTTTCATGATTCGATCTCCACAGTTACAGCCGCGGTCTGTTGCCCCGGGGCCAGATCAATTGCGTCGAGCAATGTCTTGTCGTTCACGTGCGTGCGACGATAGCCGGTAACGCGGTAGTTGCAAGCGTCGTCGTCGAAGATTTTCGATGACGACCCCGGACGTCCTTGCGGACAGTTGCTCTTAGGGTTCCCTACTCGATCGCGATGCCGCCTTCTCGGCCGGCAACCGCCGTTCCGACGACCCACACGGGCTCGCCCACGGCGCGGAACGCGGCGACGAGCGCCTCGGCGCGCGAGGGGTCGACCGCGGCCAGGAGCGGCCCCGACGTTTGCGGGTCATAGAGGATCTCGGTCTGCCACCGCGGCAGCTCGCGCGCCGTGGTGACGAACGCGCCGTAGAACGCCTCGTTGCGCGCGCCGCCGCCGGTGATCAGGCCCGCCTTGGCGTGCGCTTCCGCCCCGGGGAGAAGCGGCAGCGCGTCCATCGTGAAGCGCAACGTGAGCTTCGAAAGATGCCCCATCTCGTGCGCGTGGCCGATCAGAGAGAATCCGGTGATGTCGGTCAACGCGTGCACGTGGGGATGCGCGTCACGAAACAACTGCGCCGCGTTGGCCGAAAGACGCGCCATGCTCGCGATCGCGGCATCCATGTCGTGCACCGACGCCTTCTGTTTCTTTCCCGCGGTCGTGAGAATCCCGGCGCCCAACGGCTTGGTCAGCAGCAAAACGTCCCCTGGCCTCGCCCCGCCCTTCGAGAGGATCCGGTCGGGGTGCACGATGCCGGTGACGGCGAGACCGTACTTCGGCTCTTTGTCCGAGGTCGTGTGACCGCCTGCCACGACTCCGCCGGCCTCCTTCACCTTCTCGGCGCCGCCGCGGAGGATCTCCGAGAGGACCGAGGGGTCCATGTCGTCGGGAAAGCCGACGAGGTTGATCGCGAACAACGGCGTGCCGCCCATCGCGTAGACGTCGGACAGGGCGTTCGCCGCGGCGATCGCACCGAACCAGTACGGGTCGTCCACGACAGGCGGAAAAAAATCCGCGGTGTGCACGAGCGCGCGTTCGGCGTCGAGCTTCCACACGAGCGCGTCATCGGGGGCTTCCAATCCCCGAAGAAGATTCGGATAGCTTGCCTTCTCGAACATGTCGGCGAGCGGGCGCAGGACCTGCGCCAGGGCTTCCGGCCCCATTTTGCTCGCTCAACCGGCGCAGGCCGCGTAGCTGGTCAGCCGGATCGTCTTGTTGGACCGGTTGAACATGCGATCAGCGTAGCAGCTTGGGGACGGCGCCCACGACCTTCCCTTCGTGCATGACGAAGGCGGGCGCGGTCAGCGTCTTCACGCCGTCGAGCGGGTTGCCGTCGACGGCAACGAGATCGGCGATCTTCCCCGCCTCGACGGTGCCGAGCGTCTTTTCGAGGCCTAGTAACTCCGCGGCGTTTTTCGTCCCGGCGAGGATCGCGTCCATCGGTTTCATCCCGAGGCCGACCATGAGCTCGAACTCGTGCGCGTTTTTTCCATGAGGGAAGACACCGGAGTCGGTGCCGAGCGCGATCTTCACGCCCGCGGCGATCGCCCTCTTGATGTTCTCGCGCGCGAGGGGAGCGATGAAGAGGGCCTTTTCCGCGCGTTGCCCCTTGAGCACGCCGGATTGCGCCAGCTTCTCGACCGAATCTTGCGCCATCAGCGTGGGCACGAGGAAGGCGCCGTGCGACTTGAAGAGCGCGATCGCTTCGTCGTCGGTCATCGAGCCGTGCTCGATCGAATCGACGCCAGCGCGCAGCGCCGCCTTGATCCCCTCGGCGCCGTGCGCGTGGGCCGCGACCTTCCGTCCGGTGAGATGAGCCTCGGTGACGAGGACCACGAGCTCTTCGTCGCTGTACTGCTGCACGCCGACGGCGTCTCCTTCGGAGAGCACGCCTCCGGTCGCGCAGGTCTTGATCACGTCCGCCCCGTGCTTCACTTGGTAGCGCACCGCCTTGACGATCTCGGCGTCGCCATCGGCAATGCCGTGTTCCGGGTCCCGTTCGAGAATTCCCGGCCGGTAGCCGTTGGTGTCGCAGTGGCCGCCCGTGATCCCGATCGCATTCGCCGCCGCGACGATGCGCGGACCCGGCACCACCCCCTCGCGGATCATGTTGCGCAGCGCGATGTCGCTGAAATCGGAGGCACCGACGTTGCGCACCGTCGTGAACCCAGCCTCGACCGTCGCCTTCGCGTTGCGCGCGCCGCGGAGCGCATCTTCTTGCGGGAGGTCGCGAACCGCCGCGTCGTCCCAGTTCTCCCCTTCGCCGATCACGCGTCCAGCGAGATGGACGTGGCAATCGATGAAGCCCGGGAGGAGCGTGCGGTCGCCCAAGTCGATGATCGTCGCGCCTTTGGGGACCTCCGTGCCGACCGACACGATCTTCCCGTTCTCGACGACGACGACCTGGTTCTTCTTCGGCGGTGCGCCGGTGCCGTCGATGAGCAGGCCCGCCTTCACGGCGATGACCTCGGCGCGGATGGGTGCCAACGCAACGATCAGCGCAAAGGCGGCAACGATCAGGCGGCGAACATTCATGGGCTCTCCTGGAAAAGGGGACACTCCCCTTTTGTCTGACAAGCTCCCCGGATACCGCTTGTCAGAAAAATAGGGGAGTGTCCCCTTTTCTTACTTCTTGGCGGCCGCGTAGTGGTCGGCGGCGCGGGACCAATCGACGACGTTCCACCAGGCCTCGATGTAGTCGGGCCGGCGATTCTGGTACTTGAGGTAGTAGGCGTGCTCCCAGACGTCGAGGCCGAGCACCGGCTTGCCGCCGTCCATGACCGGCGAGTCCTGGTTCGGCGTGGACTCGATGGCCAGCTTCCCGTCGCGGACGAGCAGCCACGCCCAGCCCGAACCGAAACGGCCGACGCCCGCCGCCGCGAACTTGGTCTTGAAATCGGCGAACGAGCCGAACGCGGCGGCGATCGCCGCCGCGAGATCTCCGTGGGGCTCGCCGCCGCCCCCCTTCTTCATGAGGGACCAGAACATCGTGTGGTTGAAGTGGCCGCCACCGTTGTTACGGACGGCTGTGCGCGCCGCTTCGGGGACCTGGCCGAGACTCGCGATCAACCGCTCGATCGGGAGCTTCTGCAGGTCGGGGTGGGCCTCCAGGGCCTTGTTGAGGTTATTGACGTAGGCCGCGTGGTGCTTGCCGTGATGGATCTCCATCGTCTTGGCGTCGATCGTGGGCTCCAGGGCGTCGTGGGGGTAAGGAAGCGAGGGCAGTTCGAAAGCCATGAGGTCCTCCTTCGGAAAGTAAACGAGCATTCTAGCGCGGGGTCCGTAGAATGATCGTGATGCTCATCTCCTCGATCCGATTGACCGTCCTGGCCGCGTCGCTCCTTCCTGGGCTTCCCTGGGCGCGTTCGGCGTCGGTCGCTCCCCCCGAGACGGCCACGAAGGCCGCGAAGGAAGCGACCCCCGGGGCGCCTGCCACCGCCGCGCCCGATCGGGTGGTGTTGCTGGGGGCCAACGACCCCGAGTACTTGGCACTCGCCATCCCCCGCTCGTACAAGACGTCACCCTCGGCGCGGTTGCACCTCCTCGTTTTTCGCGGCGGTCTGTGCGTCCGCGATCACGGCCTGGCGGACACGCTGGCGAAAGACGGGCGGGGGGTCGACGGTGCCGCCTTCGTCGAGCAGTCGGGAACCAACCAACGCGCGTTCGTCGGACCGGACGGGCGCACGGCTGTCGTCGTTGGGACGCGCTATCTCAGCCGCGTGGACGTGACGCCCGGCCAGACCTCGACGGCGAACGACACGGTGACGGGCGACACGACGCTGACGTTGGTCGATCCCGCTCATCCCGACGGGCGGTGGCGCGTCACGCTCGAGAACGCTCGGTGGGCGAAGGATGTTCTCGTGCTTGCGAACGCGATGGGCGTCGTCGTGACGACGTTCGTCCCCAGGAACGGCCCCACCGACGTACGCATCCTCGACGCGACCGGGCACGAGTCGGCCCGCGTTCCGGAGTCCTC
>Ga0315273_10013766_pt1 | contig 10416 bp, 12 predicted proteins | sample YL17G02_0_MG_FD_205753 | JGI IMG/M metagenome (GOLD analysis project Ga0315273, IMG submission 205753) | Sediment microbial communities from Yellowstone Lake, YNP, Wyoming, USA - YL17G02_0 | ecosystem: Environmental > Aquatic > Freshwater > Lake > Sediment | place: USA: Wyoming | collected... | reverse complement strand
TTTCTCAACTCTAATATCAACAATATCTATTCCAATAAGATCGGCTTTGAAAAACTTTTGAAATTCCCGTCCGGCGATTGCAGAACCGCAACCTAAATCTAAAATTTTCGAACTGTTCTCTATAAAACCATCGCAATCTTGGCACATTTTCTTTCCCGCATCTCGATAAAATTTCTGAAAAACCGTGTAATGACTCATTTCTTTGCCTTGCCACGTTAGAAGTCTGTCAATTCCAGAATCCGTGTTTAATTGAGAACAGACAAACTTTTATGTTATTGCCCCATTAATGCCCTGCTTAAAAATTTTCATACAAAATTTTTAAGCCCAAGACTTCTAACGGGGCTTACTGAAATTTCCCTGAATGAAATCTAATTTTTTTAACTCTCTTGTTTTAACCCTTACTGAAGAATTATAATTCCCGCTATTCAGAATAACTTCTTTCTCTTTTTCTAGCGCTCTAGCAATAAAGACCGGCAACTTCCATAATTTAGCAAAAGGAGGCACTGCCCCGACTTTTACTCCCTTTATTCTATTTTTCATTAAAGCTTCCGAGGCAAAATCAATATTTTTTACAGGTTTCTGACTGGTTTTTTTACGCCAGTCGTTAACTGTTTTTTTAAATTTTCCTTTGTCAAAATTTTTATTACCAGGAATTAAGACCAAAACAAGTTCCTTATCAGTCTTAATCAATAAAGTCTTTCCAATTGATTTTTCCTTAACCTTTAATGTAGCGGCTTTATCATGAGCGGTGTAAACTACCCTATGAATAATTTCCTGATATTGAATTTTATTATCTTTTAAAAATTTCTCTAATTTTTTTATGATTGGCATGTTGAATAATTTTAGCAGGGAAAATGCCAAAAATCAACCCCGTTAGAAGTCTGTTTATTCTATACTCTTTTTAATTATAAAATATACAAACTTTTATTTTATTGCCTCATTAATGTCCTATATAAAATTTTCTTAGAAAATTTTATGTCCAAGTCTTCTAACGGGGCAATAAAAAAGACCACCTAATATTTAAAAAATGGCGGCCCTAGTTATGTGCTGTAGCTGGACAGCTATCATCCCGGTTTTTCATTTTGTTTTGTATAGCGTTCACCCGTGGGTTTGGCGAAACGGTTTAGCGCGTTAGAAAAACCTGTCAAAACTGTCCAACAAAATAGCTGCAAAATCTTTGTAGTCAATTTGTTAAACAGTTAGTATTATTAGTCCTTCGATAAACTCAGGATTAATACTGAGTTTATCGAAGTATTAGTTTCTGAAAGTTGTCCCGGATCAGATTTAAGGGCTCTCGATCAACACCCATTACGTTGATAATAGAATTCTCAACTATCAACATATATCGACGCTAAACTATATAAAAATATAGTTTTAAAAAAAATGGTCCACGAGCAGATTCCCCTACCCGTGCCTTGTTACGACTTCGCCCCTCTCACTGAGCCTACCTTAGTTCCCCGAGGGGACCTTTGGGTATTCCCAGCTCGCTTGGCGTGACGGGCGGTGAGTACAAGACTCAGGAACGTATTCATCGCCGCATAGCTGATCGGCGATTACTAGCGATTCCAGCTTCGTGAGGTCGAGTTGCAGACCTCAGTCCGAACTGAGACCGTTTTTGATGGGATTAGCTCCGCCTTACGGCTTAGCGACCCATTGTAACGGCCATTGTACCACGTGTGCAGCCCAGGGTATCAGAGGGCCATGCTGATTTGGCGTCATCCTTGCCTTCCTCCGTGTAATCCACGGCAGTTCTCTATGACAAATAAAACATAGAGCAAGGGTTGCGCAGGTTTCCCCATTTAAGGGAGCGTCTCAAGACACCTGCTGACGACAACCATGCAGCACCTGGGCTAGTGTCCTTGTGGGTAGATCTTGATTTCTCAAGATGTTCACTAGCTTTTCAAACCCTGGTAAGGTTCCTCGTTTATCGTCGAATTGAGCCACATGGTCCACCGCTTGTGTGAGTCCCCGTCTATTCCTTTGAGTTTCAACCTTGCGGCCGTACTTCCCAGGCGGGATACTTAATGCGTAAGCTTCGCCACTTGAAGGGTCGACACTTCAAATAGCCAGTATCCATTGTTTAGGGCGTGGACTACAAGGGTATCTAATCCTTTTTGCTCCCCACGCTTTCGTCTCTCAGCGTCAAGATCGTTCTAGTTGGCTGCCTTCGCTTTTGGTGTTCCGCACGATATCAACGGATTTCACCCCTACACCGTGCGTTCCGCCAACCCCTAACGACTTCTAGTCTATCAGTATCTGACGCCTTCCCTAGGTTAAGCCCAGGGTCTTTAACATCAGACTTAATAGACCGCCTACAGACTCTTTACGCCCAATAAATCCGGATAACGCTTGGGGATTCTGTATTACCGCTCCTGCTGGCACAGAATTTGGATCCCCTTATTCCTAGAATACTGTCACCCTTGCGGGTTCTTCTTCTAGAAAAGCTCTTTACACTCCGAAGAGCTTCTTCGAGCACGCGGCGTCGCTCGATCAGGCTTTCGCCCATTGTCGAATATTCTCGACTGCTGCCTCCCGTAGGAGTAGGGCCCGTGTCTCAGTGCCCTTGTTGGCGATCATGCTCTCACACCGCCTACCCGTCATAGCCTTGGTGAGCTATTACCTCACCAACTAGCTGATAGGACGCAGGCCGATCCAAAAGCGGTTCTCTTGCGAGTTCCTTTACCGAGCACATAATTTATATGCTCGGACCATCGAGTATTAACCCACCTTTCGATGGGTTGGTCTCGTCTTTTGGGGTCGTTACCCACGCGTTACTAACCCGTTCGCCACTGCTCTTCACCCTTGCGGGCAAAGAACCGTTTGACTTGCATGCCTTATCCACGCCGCCAGCGTTCATCCTGGACCAGGATCAAATCCTCAAAAATAATGTGTTTTGACAAAAGTCAAAACTAGTTCGGGACAACTTTCAGAAACTAAAACTAATTTCCTGGTTTACCCCGTTAAATTTTCGCAAGGCGAAACAATTTAACCGGGTTTTTTATTGTCCTGTTAAATAATCCCGCCCTTTTGGAAAAAGAGCTGAATGGCTCAAAATTTAACAGGTTAAGTTTTCAAAGTTCTTTCCGTAAAATAAAACCGTGAAGACATCCAACTTTTCAGAAACCTTCACGGTTTTATTTGATGCCTTTTTTATTTGACTTTTTAACCACCTCCTTCATCGCCAATCATGTTTTTAATATTAATTATTTTTCTGCCATAATCTTAGCAAACCACAGAAACGTTGTCAAGTCTTTACAAGATCTAAACTAAATTAAAACTCTTTTAATGCTTCAGGTATTTTTTCTCAATTTTTTTAATTTTATTAAGCCTGCGAATATGTCTATTTTCTATAGTACAAGGTGCTTCCAACCACATTTTTACTATTTTTTCGGCAACGCATGGTTTTATTATATTTTCTCCCAGACACAAAACATTACCTAAACTATGAATGGCTGCGTGCTTGCCTGATTTCTCGTCCCAGCAAATCGTAGCAATAATGCCTGGTACCTTATTGGCAGTAATAGCCATTCCCTGCCCAGTGCCACAAATCAATATCCCTTTGCTATTGTTTTTTAAAACTTTTTTACAAACCTTGAACGCGTAATCTGGGTAATCATCTTTTGGATTATATTTATAGGGACCTAAATCTTCTATCTCATATTTTTCCCTAATTAAAAATTTCTTTAAAGTGTTTTTCAAGCTTAAACCAGCATGATCGCTACCTATAAAAATTTTAAATCTCTTTTTCATGTAAATAGTTTTTTTGAAATCAATTTAAACCAGCTGGCATACTTTGCGGGATGCAATTTCATATCTTTTATCAATTCTTTTGGACTCACCCATTTCCAGTCTTCAGCTTCTTCTGGATTTGGTTTTGGATCTCCATCAAATATCCCTGTCAAAACATGATTAAATTCGTGCTCGTATAATTTACCCACTTTTAAATTATAAACAAAACTAAAAATTTCCTTTAACTCGCAAGAAAAACCCATTTCTTCTTTCAGTCTCTTTTCTGCCTCTTTTTCAATATTTTTAGTTAAAGGATGCGAACAACAGGTATTAGCCCAAAGTCCGCCTGAATGGTATTTTGATTTAGCTCTTTTTTGGATCAATAAATCACCTTTAGAATTAAAAATAAGGATCGAAAAGCATCGGTGGAGCTTTCCCTCTTCATGGGCTTTTATTTTTTCTTCCTCACCGATTGGATTGTCATTTTTATCAACTAAAATTACTTTTTTCATATCTTTTATTCTACCAAAAAATCGCCCGAGAGGCGATTTTTGTAATAATTCCTTTTTAACGCACAACTTAAACAAGGAGTTATGAGCTCAAAAATAATTATTAAGCTTCTTGGACTATCTTTCTGACCTTATAGTTTATTATGGCTGTTCTGGCTAACCTTATATCGGATATGCTCCAGTCAAGTCTTCCCAAATCTTTTTCAATTCTCATAAAACTTAATCTTGCCGGATTTTTCAGGCATTCTTTACAAATCATAATCTCAAATGAATTATTTCCTTCACTTTTATAAGCTATTCCTCCTGCCGGTTTCCACCACCAGCTGTCTCCGCAGTTGGGACATTTTTCATAGCGCAAGCCATTCCCTATCAGATTTTTCAGCCATTTAATAATTATGATGCTTTCTGTTTGTTTCATATTATTTACAGCATCATTTTTATCTCACCCGATCTGTTCACCTCGACCTGATGAACAAACCAGGCAAGGTATGTTTTTTTGAATTTTTAAAAGAACATTCTTCTCTCGATATAGCAATTATGCCTCCGGGGATAATTAACTATATTAATTATAGAACTAGGAAATTATTTGTCAATAGACAAAAAATTAATTAAAAAATCGCCCGAGTATTGGACGCGGGGCGATTTTTAAATGGTTCTTCATTCTTACTGATTGATACCTAAAAGCTCGACTTCAAAAATAAGAGTGGCATTCGGCGGAATTGGTCCTCCTGGCGTGCCGGTTTCCCCGTAAGCAAGATTAGCAGGAATTATCAGTTTTCTTTTTTCACCAACTTTCATTCCCAGAACACCCAAATCCCAGCCCTTTATCACTTGCCCGGCCCCTAATGGGAAAGAAAAAGGAATTCCTCTATCTACACTGGAATCAAACTTTGTACCGTCTTCTAAAGTTCCGACATAATGGACAGAAACATTGTCGCCATTTTTCGAGGCTTCACCTGTCCCCTCTTTTAGAATTTCAACTTTCATATCTTTTATTACATAGCTTTGAATATTTGCTTTTAAATTTTCTTTGTCTTTAAAATTCCGAAAAACAAAATAACCTACCAAAGCTATGACTATTAAGATAATAATCAAAAATATTTTTTTCATATGTTTTATTATAGCAGATAAATCCCAAGTTGCCAACTGATAACAATTATATTCTTGACTCTTATTCTTAAATAGTCTATACTCAAGTTTGTAAGCTTTCTCAACAGGTTTTCTCTTTCCTTATGCGAATTAGTTTAAATACAAATTAGTATAAGTTGCAGAAATCAAAAAGAGAAAGAGTCGACTTACGCTTATAATCAAGGGAATTAATTATTCCCTGAGGTATAATTCATATAAGGAAATAGTAGATTATGGCTAAAAAATTATACGTTGGCGGTTTACCTTACAGCGCAACCGAAGACAGTCTGAAAGAAATGTTCGCCCAAGCTGGAACTGTTGAATCAGCGACAATTATTATGGACAAAATGTCCGGCCGCTCAAAAGGATTCGGATTTGTGGAGATGTCCACCGAAGAAGAGGCTAAAAAAGGGATTGAGTTATGGAATGGAAAAGAAATGGAAGGACGCACCTTGACTGTGGCTGAAGCTCGCCCAATGGAAGAACGTCCCCGAAGAGATTTTAATCGCGGAGGTGACAGAGGAGGATATGGACGTGGCCGAGACCAAGGAAGAGGCAGAGATAATTGGTAAAACAGTAATAAAAAAAACAGGGCGTAAGCCCTGTTTTTTTTATTGTTTTTTGTCTTCGTAAAGGCGTTTCCACCAGTATTTTCCCTGCCAAAAGTCAATCATTATTTAATTAGAGTTCGGTTATAAATCTGGCTTGCCCAGAAAAATTTTTTATTTTTTAACCACTTTAATATCATTTTCTGCAAGGCTATCGGCAAAACTTTTTCCTCAGAAAATCTTTTTTTATTAAATAAAACAAATTTAAGATGCTTTTCCTTGCTTTTCTCGCTTACCTTATTTACTTTGGCATCAAAAACAAAATCTATTTCGTGGTGTTTCTGCTTATTTTCGCTGAACACATTATCAATAACACCGATAAAATTATACTTTTTAATAGAAACACCTAACTCCTCTTTTATTTCACGGGATAAAGCATGAGGAACACATTCGCCAAAATTCAAATGACCGCCAGGAAAAAAATAATAATTTTTTTTCTTGTGCTTACAAACTAAAATTTTATTCTGATGCCGGATAATTGCCCTAATACAAATTTCAAACTGTTTTTCCTTCATATTCCCCTATTCTATCAAATATTGCTCTTCTTTGAAACAAAAAAGAGGTAAAATTATTATTTTGCCTCTTGTTATTAACTTGGCGGAGTCGACAAGATTAATTTATGAACAGCAAGTATTGTTTCCGGATAGAGCTTGATTGAGACATTAGAATCGCCTTGATATCCTGTGCCAGGGCCGGGAATATTCAGAAATTCTCTGTATCGAATGAATAGGCGTTGGATAGCTACTGTCCCGCCATAACGCCTGATTAACCAAAGTTTGCTATTTTCATGATCATCTCTAAGCCTAAAAGCAGCGGCTAATTCTGATTCGTTCATCCAGACTTGGCCATTAGATTGGCAATATCCGCCATGATCTATTCTGTACTCAATAAGCCATCCACTATCTGTCCCTGGCATTTTTGTTATTTTTACTTCGGCTGCGCTTCCTCTGATAACTAATACGTTTTTACCGCATTCATCTTCAACAACCCTCATCTTTGTTCCATGACTAACCCACCAAATGGGTCCGAATTCAGCCATTTCTGGTTCTTTTTCTGGTTTTTCAGACATTTTTCTTCCTTCTTCACTTTTAAAGTTGCTAAAGTGATTCTAAATAATCCTCAGGAAAAAATCAATGCTATGAGACTTTTCCTCCAGTCCGTGTATATAATTATCTAAAATAAAAAAACCTAGCCAGAATGGCCAGAAATTTCTATAAGCCGAGGAGAGGATTCGCCCTATCATTCGATAGGGCGCCCCGTCAACTGACGGGACGAACCGACAACTTTACCCACACACCTTAATAAGAGCCGACAGCAGGATTTGAACCCGCGACCTACTGTTTACAAAACAGTTGCTCTACCGCTGAGCTATGTCGGCACAAAAAGGTGTGGGGGGGGTATGCTCCGCTTCGCAAAACAGTTGCTCTTCCCGGGTGATTTTTAACGCTTCGCGGAGACGCTTCGCTAAATCACCCGCGCAAGACAAGCAGTTGTCTCGCGCCCATTGAGCTGACTCGGCGAAGTTATTGAACCTTTTATTCCTCGCTGTCAGAAGGAGGCAATGACGAATCGCTCTTTGTTTCGCTTTTCACTTCATTCTTTACTTCAGTCCAATAATTATCTTTTGCTTTGTCTTTATCAGTCTGAGATTTTAATCTTAATTTTTGGAGCCAAGTTCCTGTTTTACTTTCTACTTTTAGAGTTAAAACTCTGATTTTAGAAAGCGTCTTTTGTAAAAGAATGCCGGAATATATGTCTCTGATCAAAGGCAAAACTCTGAATCTTTCTTTTATTTTTGAGACAAAACTTTCTTTTTTCTGCCCTTCCGGCACTACCGGCATTTCAGCCAGAATTGGGATTTTTCTCATCAAAATAACAGTTATACCAGAAACACTGCCTAAAAAAATAATTGTTGCAATTAGTTCTGACATATTTTAGAGATTTATGTCTAAATTTCGAATCTTGAGAAATTTCTTAAAACCACATTTTCGCCAGTTTTGACGATGAATTCATCAATCAGATACTTAATCGTTTTAGTGTCGTCTTTTATCCAGGGCTGCGTAAAAAGCGATATTTCTTCTGTGTATTTTTTTAATTTATTTTCAATAATTTGATCGATTATCTTTTTGGGCTTACCGGAATCCTTAACTTGTTCCGCATAAATTTTTCTTTCTCCATCTAGAAAATCTTGAGGAATATCTTCTCTTTTTAAAAACAAAGGTTTCATTGCTGCCACCTGAAGACAAATTTCATGGGATAATTTTTGGAATCCTTCTGATCGCGCTACAAAATCCGATTCGCTGCGAAGTTCAACTAAAACCCCAACTTTTTTGTTAGGGTGAATATATGCTTCTATTATTCCCTGCTTAGCTTCTCTTTCTACCCGTTTTCCGCTTAAATCCTGACCCCACTTTCTTAAAATTTCTTTTGCCTTCTCCATATCCCCGCGTGCTTCAATCAGGGCTTTCTTGCATTCAGTCACTGAGACATCGGTTTCTTCACGGAGCCGTTTTATTTCATCGATAGAAACCATATTATTTTTGAACCTTAGTTTTTTGTTTTGCGTCTAAAATCACCTCCTTTGCAATTTTTAATATGTATCCGACAGAAGAACGCGCATCGTCATTAGCCGGAATTGGATAATCAGCCAGATCCGGGTTGGTATTGGTATGGCTGATGCCGATGATTTTAACACCCTTCATCTTAGCCTCTTTTGTGGCTATCTCGTCTTTTTTCATATCCAAAACAAGAATTATATCAGGAAGTTTTTCTAAATCCTTGATCCCGCCAAATTTAATTTCGTACTCAAGAAGATCTTTATCAATTTTCGCTCTTTCCTTTTTGGTATATTTTTCAAGACCTCCTTCTTTCTTTTTTTTCTCAATATCCTTAAAGAGCTGAATCCTTTTTCTCATCGTCTCGAAATTGGTAAAAGTTCCGCCGAGCCATCTTTCTGACACATAGGGCAAACCGCACTCTTTGGCGGTGCTTTCTACCAAATCTTTAAACTGGATTTTTGTCCCGACCAGAAGCAATACTTTGCCACTAACAATGGCATCATAAATGAATTTTAGCGCCTCATTTAATTTTTCCGCTGTCTTATTCAGATCAATAAGATGGATGCCGTTTCGTGATCCGGCTAAATAAATCTTCATTTTGGGATGAATCCTAAAAGTCTGATGTCCAAACTGGACGCCAAGCTTTGCCATCTCATCAACATTAATACTTGCCTCTAATTTTGATTTTTCTTCTTTTACCATAAGTTCAATGATATTATATTATCATATAATAAATCTCTAGACAAGCCCCGTTAGAAGTCTGTAAAATACCGAGGGGCATATTTTTTACTGGATGAAATGCTATTATTTAACGTCGGATTTAATCGAAGCAGAATAAATTTATTTAAATTTTTTCTAACTAAGACTTCTAACGGGGCAAGCCCAAGTAAAGGATTGATTTTTAACCAGAAATCTGTTAATATTAAAACACTATGGCAAAAAAAGAAATTCATCCAAAATATCATGAAAAAGCTCAAGTAAGATGTGCTTGCGGCAATGCCTTTAATGTAGGATCAACAAAAGAATTCAGCGAAGTTGAAATTTGTTCGAAATGTCATCCTTTTTATACCGGAAAAGAAAGAATGACTGATGTGGCAGGAAGAGTGGAAAAGTTTAGAAAAAGACTGGCAAAAAAAGAAGAATTAAAGAAAAAACGGAAATAATCAACGAATAACGAATCGGGTACGAATTTACGAATACTTTATTAGTATATTCGTAATAAATTCGATATTCGTTGATAGCATGACCGAAAAAGATCTCGATATTATAAAAAAAGAAGTTGACTCCTTAATCAATCAACTCAGCAATCCTGAGTTGATTTCTGACTGGGAAAAGTTTGAAGCGATTAACAAGAGAAAAAACGTTCTTGAAAAAGTTATAGAAAATTTTGAACAATTAAGAGAAACGGAAAAAAGGATTGCAGAAAATAAATCTATAATTTCTTCCAGAGAAGATGATGAATTGGCTAATCTAGCCGAGGGAGAATTAGGCGATTTAAACAATCAAAAAAAAGAACTGGAAAAAGAAATCGAAAACTTATTGAAAAAAGGTGACGGCAAACCAGACGAACCTAAGTCGTTAATCATGGAAATCAGGGCGGGAACAGGAGGCGAAGAAGCAAGCCTATTCGTAGCTAGCCTGTTTCGGATGTACTCAAAATACGCCAAGTCCCGACAATGGAAGTTAAAAATCCTGGACTCAAGAGTTACTGAGCTTGGCGGATTTAAAGAAATTATTTTTGAATTAAGAGACGGAAATATTTTTTCCAGCATGCAATTTGAAGGCGGGGTCCACAGAGTCCAAAGAATACCTGTAACTGAAAAAGGCGGCAGGATCCACACTTCAACTGTTTCGGTTGCTGTATTGCCAAAACCCAAAAAATCG
>Ga0315273_10013765_pt1 | contig 10416 bp, 10 predicted proteins | sample YL17G02_0_MG_FD_205753 | JGI IMG/M metagenome (GOLD analysis project Ga0315273, IMG submission 205753) | Sediment microbial communities from Yellowstone Lake, YNP, Wyoming, USA - YL17G02_0 | ecosystem: Environmental > Aquatic > Freshwater > Lake > Sediment | place: USA: Wyoming | collected... | reverse complement strand
GCTGGTCGCGATGCTCGCCTCCAGCTCGGTGATCTTCGTCTGCGGCCTGGCTTGGCTCGCGCGCTTCATGCCGGCGTCGCATCTGCTGTCGGCGGGTCTGTTGCCGTTCCTGCCCGGCGACGTGGTCAAGGCCACGCTCGCCGCACTCGCGTTCCCGTTCGTGTGGAAGCGTCTCGGCGGCATGGCCGGAGGGCGCGCGTGAACGTTCGCACCGTCGCCGTCCTCGGGGCGGGCACCATGGGTCGGGGCATCGCAGTGGTCTCGGTGCTGGGTGGTTTTAAGACGTACCTGCAGGATCCGAGTGCCTCGGCGCTCGAAGCGGCGGGCTCGCGCGTGAGCGCGGCCCTCGAGGCGGGCGCCGCCTCGGGCACGTTCCCCGATGCCGATGCGGCGGCGGCGCGCGAGCGGCTGCACCTGGAGAAGGATCTCGACGACGCGGTGAAGGACGCCGACCTGGTGATCGAGGCCGCGCCCGAGGACATCGCGCTCAAGACCCGGATCTTCCAGGAGCTCGACCGGCTCGCCAAGCCCGGCGCGATCCTCGCCACCAACACCTCGTCGCTCTCCATCACCGAGATGGCCGCCGTCACGAAGCGCGCCCCCGATGTGGTGGGCATGCACTTCTTCAACCCGGTGTGGAAGATGAAGCTGCTCGAGGTGGTGCGCGGGCTCGACACCTCCGATGCCGCGATCGAGACCGCCACCGAAGCCGGCCGCCAGATGGGCAAGGAATGCGTCACCGTGCGCGAATCGCCGGGTTTCGTGACCACGCGCATCAACGCCATGATCGGCAACGAGGCGTTCTACATGCTGCAGGAAGGCGTGGCGAGCGCGCGTGACATCGACAAGGCGCTCAAGCTCGGGCTCAACCATCCGATGGGACCATTCGAGCTGGTGGACCTGGTGGGACTCGACGTGAGGCTGGCGATCCTCAAGCACCTGCACCGCACGCTCGGTGACAAGTTCCGTCCGTGCCCGCTGATGGAGCAGTACGTCGCCGCGGGCCGGCTCGGTCGCAAGATGGGGCGCGGTGTGTACGAGTACGCCACGACGTGATGAGGCTCGCGAAGGCGTCACCGCGCCGCGCGCGCGGAGCCCGCGCGAACGATGCCGGCGCCCGGACCGAGCGGGCGGTGGTGAAGACGCGCGCCGCGCGCGGCCCCATGAAGAAGCGGCCGAAGGCGGCGAAGAAGCGTACCGCGCGCGGCACTGCGAATGAGCGGCCGGCGGTGGCGAAGAAGCGTGCGGCGAAGAAGCGTGCGGCGGGGAATCGCGCGACGAAGAAGCGTGCGGCGCGGAAGCCCGGGCCCGCGCGCGCCGTCCCGGAGACCGCGCCGAAGCGCGGCGCACCGGCCAGGCGCGCCGGCGCCAGACGTTCGACACCGAAGCGCGCGCCACGTCTCCCCGCCGTGCCGAAGCACGCCCCGCGCGCCATGGTGAGCGTGCGCCGCGCGCCGAAGCGCGTGCCACTCAAGCTCCTCCCGAAGGTGGTCCCGCCGGCGTTCCCGCAGGCTCAGGACGGCTCGGTCAAGCAGAAGCTGGTGTTCGGGCTGTTGCGCGCACGCACCGCGGTGATGGCCGCGATCCACGGCCTGGCCTCGGGCTCGGGCGATCAGCGGCTCGGCGAGGGCAAGTGGACCGTTCGCGAGACCGTGCTGCACCTGATCGCGTGCGATCGCCTGCGCCTGCGCGACATGGAGGCGGCGTTGCTCGGTCGCCGGCCGCCGTGGTTCGAACACGACCCGCTCACACACGCCCGCACCAATGAAGACGATATCGCTCCGCTGCGGCATCTCGGCTGGGACGAGGCGCTGCGCCTGCTGCAGGCGACGCGGCAACAGCTGATGGACGCCATCGAGGGAGTGCCGGACCATCCGTCGGAGCGCTGGACCGCGGCGCACCCGTTCGGCGAGTTGCTCATGAAACTGCCCATCCACGACCGGCACCACGCCGATGCGATCAAGCGCTGGCGCAACGAACGCGGCGCCTGACCCGGACCCGCGGCGGCGCTGGCGCGCCGTGCGCACGGAGGATGCATGACCGACACGCTCGCGCCGGTGAAACCGGCCAAGCTCATCATCGACGGCGCGGCGGTGGATTCCGCCTCGGGCCGCACCTTCGCCACCACGAACCCCGCCACCGAGCAGATCATCACGCAGGTGGCCGAGGCGGGGCCCGAGGACATCGACCGCGCGGTGCGGGCGGCTCGCAAGGCGTTCGAGGGCGGGCCGTGGCCCCGCATGAGCGCGGCGCAGCGCCAGCGCGTGCTATGGAAGCTGGGCGATCTCATCCTCGAGCACGCCGACGAGCTGGCGCGGCTCGAGACGCTCGACAACGGCAAGCCGATCTTCGAGTCGCGGCAGGTCGACATCGGCATGGTCGCCGGCTGCTTCCACTATTTCGCGGGCTGGGCCACCAAGCTGACCGGCGAGACCATCCCGGTGAACCCGGCGTACTTCAATTTCACATTGCGCGAACCCATCGGCGTGATCGGCGCGATCATCCCGTGGAACTTCCCGATGATCATGGTGGGCTGGAAGGTCGCCCCCGCGCTCGCGGCCGGCAACTGCGTGGTGCTCAAGCCCGCCGCCGAGACACCGCTCACCGCGGTTCGCATCGGCGAGCTGGCACTCGAGGCCGGGGTGCCGCCGGGTGTGTTCAACGTGTTGCCGGGGCCGGGCAGCATCGCCGGTGCGGCGCTGGTCAGGCACCCGGGTGTGGACAAGATCACGTTCACCGGCTCGACCGAGGTGGGCAAGGGCATCATGCGCGAGGCCGCGGACACGGTGAAGAAGGTGACACTCGAGCTCGGGGGCAAATCCCCCAACATCGTGTTCGCCGACGCCGACCTGGAGGCCGCGCTGCGGGGCGCCACCGCCGGTATCTTCTACGGCAAGGGCGAGGTGTGCGCCGCCGGGTCCCGCTTGCTGGTCGAAGCGAGCATCTATGACGACCTCGTGACGAAGCTGGCCGAGCGGGCGAAGAAGATGGTGCCGATGGATCCCCTCGATCCCAAGTGCCGTCTCGGCTCGCTGGTCAGCGTGAAGCAGATGGAGAAGGTCCTCTCGTACGTCGACATCGGCGTGAAGGAGGGTGCCCGGCTGGTGGCGGGCGGCGAGCGCCATCCGATCGACGGCAAGGGTTGCTTCATCCAGGCCACCGTGCTCGCGAACGTGAACAACCGGATGCGGGTGGCGCAGGAGGAGATCTTCGGCCCGGTGCTCGCGGTGATCCCATTCGACGGCGAGGACGACGCGATCGCGCAGGCCAACGACATCTTCTACGGTCTTGCCTCGGGCGTGTGGACGAAGGACGTGAAGAAGGCGCACCGCGTCGCGCGCCGTCTCCAGGCCGGCACGGTGTGGATCAACATGTACAATTTCTACGATCCCGCCATGCCGTTCGGCGGGGTGAAGGGCTCCGGCTTCGGGCGTGACCTGGGGGCCGAGAGCGTGCTGGAGTACACGCAGCTGAAGAGCGTCTGGATGAGCATCGAATGACCGTGCGTCCGTGGCGCCGTCGCCGCTCCGGCGCCGGCGTCGCGGACGGTCGGCTGACGCGCGCCTGGGCGCGCGGGAGGAACACATGGAACGCGTCACGTACGTGATCCTGGTCACCTCCGACATGGAGCGGATGAAACGCTTCTATCGGGATCAGCTCGGCCTCAAGCTACGACTCGACCGCCCGCGCTGGGTGGAGTTCGAGACGGCGGGCGCCACGCTGGCGCTCAACCCGGTCACCGAGTTGCGCCCACGCGGCATCGAGGTCGTGCTCGACGTGGCCGACGTGCTGTTGCGCAAGCAGGAGCTGGAATCACGCGGCGTGCACTTCGACACCGACGTCATGCGCATCGCCACGGGGGCGGTGGCCCTGTTCCACGACCCCGACGGCGCGCTCGTCACGCTCTACACCCCCGACGAGCCGTACCAGCCGGCCGTGGACGGCCCGGCGTTGTCGATGGCGATAGTGAACTGCCACGATCTTCATGCCTCGAAGGCGTTCTGGCGCAACGTCGTCGGTCTTCGCACCACCACCGAGTCGGGCTGGTGGGTCGAGTTCGACACCGGTGACGCGCACCTGGCGCTCGCGCCGCGCCGTGACCTGGGCACGGGCGAGCATCACCATGCCCGGCCGATGGCGCTCGCGATCGAGAGCGATGATCTCATGGCTTGGTCGGACCGCCTGCACGCCCGGGGCGTCGAGTTCGTGACCGCGGCGCACGATACGCCCTACGGCGTGATGGCCGACGTGCGCGACCCCGACGGCAACGTGCTGGTGCTGCACGAACCACCGGTGCGCGACACCGACGAGGACGAGGTGGAGGAGGTATTCGCCACCGACGGCCCCACCCGCGAGACCATCCGCAAGCCCGGCACCTCCAAGGCGCGCGCCATCAGCAAGGTCGCGATCCGGCCGCGCTACAAGAAGATCTCGGGCACCGAACGCAAGAAGCCGTCGGCCACCACGCGTGCGGTCGTGAAGGAGCCCGGCGAGGGTCCGAACGGCACCGGACGCATGCCGAAGAAGACCGGCGACGAGCGCAAGGCGAAGAGCAAACCGGCGCAGGGAAAGCAGCGCAAGTCGACGCGCGAGTCGGTCACGGTGCAGAAGCGCGCGATCGCCAAGCGGGCGCTCGGCAAGCCGCTCAAGCGCGCGGCCGCCAGCAGCCCGAAGAAGGGTGCGCGGCCCGCGCAGCGATCACGGACGACGGCGAGCGGCCGGCGCTGAAACACATTTCCGACCGGGAAGCGCATGGGCGGCGGGGGAGACCCCGCCGCCCAGCGTGTTCGCGGCGTGGCCGGTTCCGTGGCCGGGCGCACGGAACGGCATCGCCGCCGCTCATGTGGTGCGCGGCGCGGGCCGATAACCACGGGACATGCACCATCCCGTGGAGCGGCCGGAAGACAACGAGGCGGTGGAGACCGAGCGCTGGTGCGCCGGGCTCATCAGCGTGGGCACGGCGCCGATCGACGAGGTCGAGCGCGCCGAGCTGTCCCGTTCCGCCCGGGCGCACCTCGTGGTGTGCCTCTGGGTCGGACTCGCCGCGACGGCGCTGGTCGGCTGGCCGTTCCTGCTCTCCGGAACGTTCTGGGATTCCTCGAACCTCACCACGAGGCTCGCTTCGGCGGCGATGTTCGTGAGCTGGCTGCTCGGGCTGCCGGTCGCCGGCATGCTCGTGTTCGACCACGCCCGCCGCTACCTGCGCCATCTGCGCGAGTTGCTCGGGGGCGAGGTCGAGGTGTTCGAGGGCGCGCTCGACGGCGGGCGTCTCGATCCCGAGCAGCGCGTGCTGCTCAAGGGCTCCGCGTTCACTGCCACGCCCGACGGCGGCCAGCGCCTGCGCGTGCTGCCGCTCTCGCTCACCGCGCGCTTCCACGCCCGCAGGGGCATCGTGCGCTGGCGCGCGGTGCGCGTGCGCACGGTCGCCGCCGCACCCGCGTATGAGTTGCGCGTGGCCATCCCGCGCGAATCGATCGGTGTGGACGACCCGCGCGTCGAGATCCTGCGCCGCCGCATGACCGCGGACGAGCGCCGCGAGGTGCTGGTGCGTGTGGCCCGGCTGCGCGCCGCGTGGAAGATGCTGCTGCTCCAGGCATTGATGGGCCTGATCCTGTACGCGGCGATCTTCCGCGTGGTCGCCGATCACGCCACGGCCGCGATCCTCGCCGTGGTCGGACTCGCGGCGTGGATGGTGTATCGCGTGCGCAGGCCGGTGGACGCGATGATGCTGGCGGGCCGGCTGAAGCGTGATGCCGAGGCCGGACTGGTGCTCACGCACCGCCGCCGCGCCGCCCGGCGTGCAAATGCGGAGGCCGAAGGGGTGGAGGTCGACGGCTCGTGGGTCGACGTCGAGTTCCTGCCGGTCTCGTCGTTGTCATGGACGGTACGGGGTCGCCCGGCGCGGTGGCGGGACCTCCTGGCGCCAGCCTGGCGCGTGCCCTGGTCACCGCGTCACTGATGCCACGAGGCCGAGCGCCGCGTCACGGACGCCACGAGGCCGGGCGCTGCGTCACGGACGCCACGAGGCCGGCGCTGCGTCACGGACGCCACCAGGCCGGGCGCTGCGTCACGGACGCGGTGCCGCTGGCGAAGGCCGCGTTTCCCCGGCGCCACCCTGGTCCGATTGGCCGCCACCCGCGCCGGCGCAGGTCGCGTTCGTGCGGCGGTTTGCAGGTCCTGCTCAAGTCCTCGCGCTTCGGGCCGAAAACGAGTGGCAAGGAAGGAACTCGATCCGCACCCCCGGCGGCAGTCACCGCGGCGTGCGGACGAGCACAGCCCGGACGCTGGAGGCCGCATGGAGACGCCGCGCACCCGCCGTCGCAAGCCGTCGACGAAGACCCGGAAACCCGCCGTGGACAGCGGCTGGATCCTGACCGTCGCCGACGCGCATCTCGCCGCGGCCACCGCGACCCAGATGGCCGACGTGGCGATGCGCCTGGCGCAGCGCGCGCAGACCGGCGAGGACGACGCGCTCGAGGTGGTTCAGGCGGCCGCACGCGCACGCCAGGCCGCCGAGCAGTGCGAGAACGCCGCCGACGAGGACGACGCTCGCGCCTCCATGCGGCTCACGCTCGCGGCACTCGAGAGCGCCAAGGAAGCCGACCAGCGTCTGAACGCCGATATCGCGGAGAGCATGGCCGAGACCAGGCGCGAGGTGGTCCGCAAGGGCGCCTGAGCCCCGCGGCGAACGACACGGCCCCGGCGGATCGGATCCGCCGGGGCCGTGCGCATGTCCGGTCGCCGTCATCCCTTCGTCCGACCCCGCCTCCGCCCTTGACGCGACACGCCGGGGCACTCATGCTCGGCGGTCATGATGCGCGCGATCCTCCGACTCCACGACCACAGCCGCCTCGCCCGCGCCTTCGCGCTGGCGTGCTCGCTGTTGCTGCTCGTGGGGCTCGTGCTCGTCGGCGCGCATCAGCACGAGCGCTCGAACGTGTCGCATCCGTGCGCGATCTGCTCGCTCGGGGCTGCCCCGGCCATGGCGCCCACCGTGGTCGCCGGCAACGCGCCGGCGCCGCGTGTCGAGCGCATGCTGGTCGAGCGCGTGCTCGCGCCGCACGTCGCGGTGACGATCGCCGCCGCCAACCGCGGCCCGCCATCGGCCTGAGGTTCCGACCCGAACCCATCGTTCGCGCGTGCCGGCATGTCTCGCGGTGCGCGGGCCGTCATTCGTCGCATGGCGACGTCGCCGGCCGATCCGACCTTCGACCGAAGCGGAGACCCTCATGTCACGACGTCCGTTCGTGGCCCTCGCGTGCGCACTGCTGCTTGGCGCCGGTGCGATCACGACCCACGCCGGGGTGGTGAACCCCGACATCTCGGTGCTCGGCCAGCCGTTCATGCGCTGGACCGGAGACTCCACCGATCCCTCGCCCAAGCGCGTCACCATGGAGCAGGGCGAATTGGAGATGGTGTTCGACTCCTATCTCAATCCCTATGCGAAGGGCTATGTCGTCGGCTCGCTCGGCACCGAGGGCTTGAGCCTCGAAGAGGGCTACTTCACCCTCCTGCGCGGCCTGCCGGGCGACATCCAGCTCAAGGGCGGCAAGTACCGCGTCGGCTTCGGCAAGCTGAACCCGATGCATCCTCATGCGGTGCCGTTCGCCGACCGGCCGCACGTGCTCGCCACGTATCTGCCGGGAGGCGACTCGTTCAACGAGATCGGCATGTCCGCGTCGTGGCGCGTGCCGCTGCCGGGCGCGTTCTCGCTCACCGCCAGCGGCGACTGGCTGCAGGGCGACACGTTCCGGATCCCGCGCGCCGCGAGCGGCGATCCGAACGACCCGCTCACGCTCGATCCCGTGAACGGGGATCGATCGGCCGAGGCGCGGCCGGCGTTCGTGGGCAACCTGAGCGGGTTCGGGCAGATCGGCGAACGCTCGGGCTACGAGGTGTCCGCCTCGGCGACCGGCGGCACCAACAACGTCGCGGCCGGCACACGCACCCTGATCTACGACGGCGCGGGCAAGCTGAAGCTGTGGACCGCGGCGAATTCGTACCTGCTCGTGCAGGGCGAGGTGCTGAAGCTCGAGCGCGAGGTTGCTAGCTGGGATCCCACCACCCCCGGATATGTCTCAAGCCAGGTGACACCGCTCGGCGGTTACGTGTTCGCCGACTACGAATTCGACCCGCGATACGACGCGGGCGTGCTGTACGAGCACTACCAGCAGCCCACCCACGACCGGGTGGCCGACCAGGCCTTCGGCGCATTCGCGGGGCTGGCGCTGATGGAGGAGACCACCAGCTTCCGCCTCGACTGGATGCACTTCATGCCCGGCACTCCGCCGGGCGTCTCGATCACGCCGCCGTCGACGGACACGGTCACGATGCGCGTCATCTTCTCGATGGGGCCGCACAAGGCCCATCAGTTCTAGGAGCCCGGCATGAAGACATCGTTCCACACCCTGCTCGCGCTGCTCGCGGTCGCCGTGCTCGGCGGCGCCGCGTCAACCGCGAGCGCCAAGATCAAGATCGCCGCCTCGCTCACCGATCTCGCCTCGATCGCCAGCACCGTGGGCGGCGACCAGGTCGAGGTGTTCGCGATCGCCCGCGCCACCTCCGATCCGCACCGCGTCGAGGTGCTGCCGAGCTACATGGTGCAGGTGTCGCGCGCGCAGCTCTACCTCAAGGTCGGGCTCGGGCTCGACCAGTGGGCCGACGGCATCATCGACGGCGCCCGCAGCACCAAGCTGCAGATCCTCGACTGCGGCAAGGAGGTCACCGTGCTCGACAAGCCGGCGCAGGTGAACGCGTCGATGGGCGACGTGCACCCGTTCGGCAATCCGCACTACTGGCTCGACCCGCGCAATGGGGCCATCGTGGCGAAGGAGATCGCCGGCCAGCTCGCGACCATGGATCCGGCTCACGCGGCCGGCTATCAGGCCCGCGCCGACGCGTTCGGCAAGGACGCCGAAGCCACGCTGGAGCGCGGGCAGAAGCTGGTGGGCACGATGCCGGTGAAGGCCATCTTCACGTATCATTCCTCGTGGGTCTATCTCGCGCACGCCTACGGGCTCGAGATCGTCGCCACCGCCGAGCCGGTGCCCGGCATCCCACCGACCGCCAAGCACCTGGCCGAGCTGGTGCAGCTCGCCAGGGAGCGCAAGATCCCGCTGCTGCTGCAGGAGCCGTACTTCTCGGAGGACGCCGGCAAGTTCCTCGCCCGCGAGACCGGGCTGCGCGTGGTGAAGGCATCGCCGTCGTGCGATGGGCCCGAGGCCGGCAGCTATCTCAAGCACTTCGACTCGCTCGTCGCCCAGCTCGTCGCACCGAGCGGCGCGGCCGCGAACTAGGGAGCCGCCGACATGGATGCTTTCGCGCTGCCGTTCTTCCGCGTCGCACTCATCGCGATCCTGGTGCTGGCCGGCATCCATGCCTATCTCGGGTTCCACATCGTGCGGCGCGGGGTCATCTTCGTGGACCTCGCGCTGGCGCAGATGGCCGCGTTGGGCGTGGCGCTTTCGCTGATCCTCAACCTCCACGAGAACGAATACCTCACCTACGCGATGGCGCTGGGGATGACGTTCGTGGGCGCGGCGGTGTTCGCGTGGCTGCGCGGGCAGGAGAAGCGCAGCGTGCCGCTCGAGGCGTTCATCGGCATCGTGTTCGCCACCGCGCAGGCGGCGGTGTTCATGATCCTCGAGAAGAGCCCGTCCGGGCCCGAGCACATCAAGGAGACGCTCACCGGCAGCCTCTTCACGGTCCCGCCGCGGCAGGTGTGGATGACGGCCGGACTCTACGCCGCCATCGGCCTCGCGCACTTCGTGCTGCGCAAGCCGTTCTTCGAGATCACCACCGACCCCGAGGGAGCCGAGAAGCGCGGCCGCAGGCTGTTCTGGTGGGACCTGCTGTTCTACGCGCTATTCGGGATCATGGTCACATCCAGCGTCCAGATCGCCGGCGTGCTGCTGGTGTTCGGCCTGCTCGTGATCCCGGCCGTGGCAGGTCTGATGGCCACATCGCGCACCGGATCGGCGCTCGCGATCGGCTGGGGCTTCGCCTTCGTCGGCAGCCTGATCGGCCTGATGGGCTCGATCCAGCTCGACATGCCCGCCTCTCCCAGCATCCTGGTCGCGCTCAGCCTGCTGCTGGTGCTGATGGGCGCGGGGCTCGCGATCAAGAACAAGCTGGCGACAGCGGGGGCGCGGTAGCCTGCGCGAGAGGGCCGAGCGGAAGGCACGACCGCAGGGGCACGATGGCCGGAGCGAACGGCGCCGAGCGGAAGGCGCGACCGCAGGGGCACGGTAGTCGGAGCGAAGGGCCCCGAGCGAGGCGTGTCCGCTTGGACACGCCTCGGCGAGGAGCGGCCGAGCAACGCGGCACTCGTGGCGCTTCGCTCCGGTTACTTCCAGTGGGAAGTGAGGGTCTCGAGCGACTCGGCGAGGTGTGTCCGCCAGTAGCCCCAATCGTGGG
>Ga0315273_10013764_pt1 | contig 10416 bp, 5 predicted proteins | sample YL17G02_0_MG_FD_205753 | JGI IMG/M metagenome (GOLD analysis project Ga0315273, IMG submission 205753) | Sediment microbial communities from Yellowstone Lake, YNP, Wyoming, USA - YL17G02_0 | ecosystem: Environmental > Aquatic > Freshwater > Lake > Sediment | place: USA: Wyoming | collected... | reverse complement strand
GAGACTGCCCGCGACCAGCGCACGGCGCCCCTCCGGCGTGCCTGCGCGCCACCACCCGAAGAGTCCCGACGTGTCGATGGCTGTCGTCATGCGATCGGCTCCCCTGCTACATCGGGCCTGACGACGCCGGGTCGAACTCGACCAGCGGCGCGCCCGTCTTTGCGCTGGCCCCGCGCGCTATCAGCAATGGCGCCACTTGCCCCGTTCACGGTGCCGATGGCCCGGGCAAGATCCGTGTAGGCGTCGCCGGCCAGCGCCGCCGCGCCATCCTCGTCGTATATAGGGTCGGACTCGGAGCACGTCGGTACAGCGACGGCCTCGATCTGGTCGAGCGCCTGCTCGAGGGCGCGGGCCAGCGCCCAGGCCTCCGCCAGTTCCACCCGGACGAACCGCACGCGGTCGCCGGGCGCCGCCTGGGCCACGCGCCCGAGGTCCGCGCTGATGATCGTCGCGATCTTCGTGTAGCCGCCGGTCGTGCCCCGGTCGGCCAGCAGGATGATCGGCACGCCGTCACCCGTCACCTGGACGGCGCCGAAGGCCGTGCCGTCCGACACGATGTCGGCGCCGGTGCGGTGCGCGATCAGCGGCCCGGCCATCCGGCAGCCCACGCGGTCGGACTGCGGCGTCACGGTGTAGGTCTCGGACAGGAACGTCGCGATGCCGGCCGGCGTGAACCCGTCGTCCTGCGGCCCCAGGATGACGCGCAGGTCATGGGCGCGGCCGATGGCGGGAACGGCGCCGGGCCGCAGCCGGCGCATCACGCGTTCATGCGCCGCCCCGGCCCGACCGATCGGCAGATGGTCGCCGCTACGCAGGCCGCGACCCTCGAGCCCGCCGAATCCGGACCGGGTGAACGTCGACCGGCTGCCGAGCACGATGGGCACGTCGAAGCCTCCGGCGACGGCGAGATACGCGCGGATGCCGGCGCGCACGCCCCCGAACGACAGCACGCGGCCCGCCCGCACGTGATGCGATTGCCACATCTCGATCGGCCGCCCATCGATTTGCGCGCCCAGATCGGCACCCGTGACGGCGATCTCCGCTTCAACGTCGAACGTCAGCGTGGGCCCGGCCAGCGTGATCTCGAGCGCCGCCATCCCGTCCGCGTTCCCGACCAGCCGGTTCGCGGCGCGCAGCGCCCATTCGTCCATGGCGCCGGCCACGGGGACGCCGTACCGTTGCGAACCCACCCGGCCGAGATCCTGGATCGTGCTGAGCATCCCGCCGTCGACGACGGTGATGCCCGGCGCGGCGAGCGTGGCGGGCGCGGCGGGCGCAGCTGGCGCGGCGGGCGCGGCTGCGCGGGACTCCCGATCGACAGTCTCGCGCGTGTTCGCCATCGCAGACCCGGCCCGCGTCATCGGCACGAACCGCACGCGATCGCCAGCCTCGACCAGCGCCGGCGGCACGCGCGCCACGTCGAACAGCCGCAGCGTCGTGCGGCCAATCAGCCGCCACCCGCCTGGGCTCTCTGTCGGATAGATGCCCGTCTGCGCGCCGGCGATGCCCACGGACCCCGCCGGCACGACAGTGCGCGGAGTGCCCAGTCGCGGCGTCGCGATGCGCGCCGACATCCCGCCGAGGTACGGGAACCCCGGCATGAACCCCATCATGTAGACGAGATAGTCGGTGCCGGCATGCAGCGCCACGACCTGGTCGGTGCTGAGGCCCGCGCGCGCCGCCACGTCATCGAGATCGGGTCCGGCTTCACCGCCGTAGACGGTCGGCACCTCGACAATACGCGGCGGGGGCAGCGTGACCGACCCCAGGCGGCTGTCCGCCTCGCGGACGTGGCGCTCGAGCGCATCGGCCGCCAGCCGCCGCTGGTCGTAGTGAATCATCAGCGACCGGTACGTCGGCACCAGCTCGATGACGCCGTCCAGAGCCGCTTGCTCGAGCAGGACCGCCAGGCCCCGGACCCGCGCGTTGATGTCGGGATCGATCGCGTCGCCGTACTCGACCACGAGCGCGCGGTCGCCGGCGACGAGGAACCGGGGTGCGGGACTCATCCTTCAGCGCGCGACGAGACGGGCCATCGGGATAACCTCGACCCCCGCCCGCTCGAAGGCGTCCCGCAGCGCCGCCGCCAGGTCGACCGCGCCTGGCGTGTCGCCGTGGAGGCAGATGGTGTCTGCGCGCCGCTCGATGGTTTCACCGGTGATGGCGGTCACCGTGCCGGCCGTCACCAGCTGCAGGCTGCGCTCGATGACCGCCGCCCGATCGTGAATCACCGCGCCCGCCTCGCTTCGCGGCACCAGCGTGCCATCGGCCCGGCACGCGCGATCCGCAAAGACCTCGCAAGCCACCCGCACGCCTGCCCGCCGCGCCGCCGCCTCCCAACGCGATCCGGCCAGCACGACGAGGATGAGACGCTCGTCGACGGCAAGCACCGCGTCGGCCATCGCCGCCGCGATGTCGTCGCGATCGACGGCCATGTTGTAGAGGGCGCCGTGCGGCTTGACGTGCTGCAGCCGCTTCTCGCGCGTGAACGCCGTCAGCGCGCCAATCTGGTAGATGAGGTCGTCGCGAATCTCGGCCGGCGACGCCGCGAGATTGCGCCGGCCAAACCCCCGCAGATCCGGGAACCCGGGATGCGCGCCGATGCCCACCCCGTGCGCCTCGGCCAGACTCACCGTCGCGCGCATGCAGGCGGGGTCCCCCGCATGGAACCCGCACGCGATGTTCGCCGACGTCACGTAGCGGATGAGCTTACCGTCGAGCCCGAGCGTGTAGGCGCCGAAACCCTCGCCCATGTCGCCGTTGACGTCGATCTGCGGCGGTGCCGAATGGGTGGCCATCGGGGCACAGGCTAGTGGTGGCATTGATATGATGTCAAGCGCATGCCCCAGCAGACGTGCCCGGGCGCGCGCCCAGCCAAAGGAGCCCGGCGTGACCGCTTCCCTTCGATCGGCCGGCGTCGCCACGCTCGTCCTCGCCGCCATCACCATCGGCCCACCGTCAGCGCCGTCACGCCCGGAGGCCTCTTCGGGACTGCAGGGCGCCCCGTCGCGCGCGTCCCTCCCGGCGCTGCAGACGCTGCTCGATCCTGGCGGACCCATCCTGCGCGATCGCAACGGCGACGGCACCGTCGATCTCGTGGATGCGTCGATCGTGGTGCCGGAGGCGGCCTCGCCGGCCGAGATCGCGGCAGCCGCCAACATCGCGGCCCGGCTCGGATTCGAGTCGGCCGAGATGAACCTGCCGATGCGCTCGGGCGGGCGCGTGACGATCGTCGTCGGCGCCGGCGCGTTGACGCGGGCGGGCCTCACCGCGGGCCTTCCGGGCATCATCGGCTCGCCGGCCGGCGAAGGGCTGATCCAGATGGCCGGCACGGCGGATCGGCCGGCCCTCGCCATCGCCGGCAGCAACGACGAGGGCACACGCGCCGCCGGTGAGTTCGTGGCCGAACGATTCCCGTTTGCCTGGGACGTGAAGGGCGCCACGCTGGCGCAGATCCTCAAGGACACCACGGCGTTCCTCGAGAAGCAGTCCGCACCGGGCGCGCGCCTGACGATGACGTCGGTGCGGGTGCGCGCGGGCGGCGATGCTATCGAGCGGCTGAGCATCGCGGCCGCGTTCGACTCGCCGGCGCAGCGCTGGGCCGGCCTCACCGCTCTGCGGGCCGCGCGCGCGTCCCAGCCGGCCGGCGCGGCGAACCCGCCTGCGCTGGATTATCCCGGCGTCCGCCTCATCCGGTTCACGTGCACGGCCCCGGGCATGGCGGATGTCGTCGTCGATGTCGAGCGCCGGACCCCGCCCGCCCTGGCCCCCGCCGGCCGGCGGGCCGGCGGCGCGAAGGAGTCGCTCGATCTGTCGTCGCTCTACGCGAACGAGGGCCTGCTCGGCGATGGCGACAGCAATTTGATTCCGGATCGCACGGAAGCGCTGCTGGTGATCGACGGCCCGGGCACCGACGCGGTGATCAATCTAGCCGCGCGCATCGGTCTCGAATCGACCGGCGTGTCGCTTCCGCTCGTCTATCCGGCGGCCGCCATTGAGAAGCCTGGCACCGAGCCCACGCTTGTGCTGATCGGCACGACCAACCGCCTCGTCGATCAACTCGTCACGGAGAAGAAGTTCGATCGGCCGGCGCTGACATCCGGCGAGGGCGTGATCCAGATCGTGCCGAAAGCCTTCGGCGACAAGAGCGCCGTCATCATCACCGGCGCCGATCGAGCCGGCCTGCAGCGGGCCATCCAGCAGGCGGCCGAGCGGCTGCCGCACATCTGGCCGCGTGGCAAAGATCGGCCCACGCTCGAGGACGTCGAGGAAGACGCGCGCACGTTCTTCGCCGGACGCTCGCCCGCGGGCCAGGCCGCCATCGCCCTGTACAAGCTCGATCAGCTGCTCGCCAAGGCGCCGCCGGTCGCGGAACTCTCACAGGTCGTCGTCCACGTCGCGGTGGATCGCCCGGCGACGGCGCTCGGCGACGTCGTCAGGAAGCAACTCACCGATCGATTCACGGGCGTGCAAAGCTCGGTCAGCGTCGAAGATCTTCACGCGGCAGGCGCCGGCGCCGAGGCAAGCGGCGATCGGAAGGTCGCCGGCGAGAAGATCGCCAGCAAGACCATCGCCGGCAAGACCATCGCCGGCGCATATGCGATCCCGTGGGAAGTCGACGAGTTCCGGTCGCTGGTCCGCACGAACGTCATCCCGGCGATCAGGAAACGCCAGGCCGTCGCGATCGAGGCGCGCCTGAGCGAGTCGCCGGAGATCCGGGCGCAGCTGGTGCGCGAGGTCAAGGCCGAACTTCTCAAGGCCGGCGCTGACTCCACTTCGACCGTCACCGTGCTCTGCGCCTACAAACAGGGCTTCAGTTGGCTCTACGACGTCGTGCGGCCGGCGCTGGCCGGCAAGCCCGTCGACCGCATCCGGATCCGGTTCGCGCAGGCGGCGCCGCCGCCCGAGTGGACGCAGCAGGCGATGCTCACGCCCACGCGATGGCTGCTGGAACTGTTCCCCATCGACGAGGTGCTCGCGCGCGATCTCCGGCTCGATCGCGCACGCATCGTGTTCGAGAAGGCGCCGGCCGGTGCGCCCACCTACCAGGCCGAGGCCACGGCGAAAGACGGCACGATCCTCTACGCCGGCACGTTCACGCCGACGACAGTGGTCCGGCCGTACTTCGATCGCTTCCCGGACTACGAGAAGGTCCGCGTCTCCACGGGCTGGATCACCGCGACCGTCGGCGGCGTGACGACGGTGAACCAGCGCATCGTGACAGACCCGGAACGGGTGTGGGACATCTTCCAGGCGCAGACGCTGCCGCGGATGTACGACGAAGTGATGCGCGTGGGCGACGGCAAGCCCCGCCCCGAGGACGCCCCGCACTTCGGCGAACTGACGGTCGACGTCAGCCTGAGCGAGCCCGAGTACAACCTGGGCATCGACCAGGAGCGAATCTCGTCGCTTGAATCGCTCCACGAGGACGTGTATTTCGCCACGCTGCACTTCTTCGACGTGCTGGGCAAGATGGGGCGTGGCCAGCCGCTGGACTATCCCGGCCACGTCGTCCCGGTCATGCGCCCGCTCACGCAGGGAGGCGCAGGCCGGGCCACGATCTCGTTCACCGGCTTCACGACGCCGCGGCCCATGGTGTCGGTGGAGTGTGTCAGGAAGGACGGCCGGTCGGATCGCCTGAAGCTGGACGTGCCGAAGGCCGCCGTCGAGCGGCCGGCCGCCGTCGCGGCGTTCGTGCGCGACGGCGCGGACGGGATCGACCGCCTCGACCTGCGCCTCAAGGTCGACACCGAGAAGGACGAGCGCGAGGCGCTGGTGCGCCGTGCGCGCGCCGAGCGTGTGGACGAACAGATGCTCTCGGCCGAACAGGTCGCCGGCACCGTGGCCGCGCTCGGCCGGCTGCGCGCCGCCGGCGCGTACCGCGACGCCCTCGCGTATCCCGAGTTGCGCGGTCTGCGCTTCCTGGCGCACTGGACGCCCGATCCGTCGCCCGCCACGCTGCTCACCGCGGCGCTGCCCGACAACGGCACGCCGGCGCCGCTGCCGGACATCGCGACGTACGCCGCGCCGGCGCCGACGCCCGCGCAGGGCCCGATGGTCCCGCCGGCGACCGCCCTCGACCCGGCGCAGACCCTAGCCCTGCTGGCGCAAATGGCGCGTTTCAAGGAGGCGACCGTCTACAAAGCCGGCGAGAGCTACCTGGGCTGCGAGATCTGGGCGATGGATCTGACCACGCCGGTGACCTCGTCCCACTGGTCGCAGGCCAAGGCCACCACGCTGAAGCCGACCGCGCTCTTCACCGCCAGGCAGCATGCGAACGAGGTGTCGTCGACCACCCACGTGCTGCAGCTCGCGGAGTTGCTGCTGACCGACGAGGCGTACAGGAAGACGCTCGACAAGGTGAATGTCGTCATCCACCCGATCACCAACGCGGACGGCGCACAGATTGTGGCCGACCTCGCGCGCATCACGCCCGACTACATGCTGCACGCCGGCTACCTCGGCTCGCTGGGCGTGGATGTGACGACGGCGCAGTGGGAGGCCGACGCCATCTACCCCGAGTCGAAGATCCGCGCGCAGCTGTGGCGGACCTGGCTGCCGGACCTCTATCTCAACCCGCACGGCTATCCGTCGCACGAGTGGGTGCAGCTGTTCTCGGAGTATGCCGGCTGGGTCAGGAACCGCGTCACCGAGTCGCGGGACTGGTGGGGCATGCGCGGCTGGTTCATGCCGGGGTTCTCGTACATCGACGACCCGAAGTACCCGCGCCACAAGGACGCGGCCATGAAGATCCGGGCGGCGATCACGCAGGCCATCAACGGCGTGCCCGAGGTGAAGGCGCTCAACGCCCGGGCCTACGACCGCTACAAGCGCTACGGGTTCGACTTCGACCCGGAGAACTTCAAGCTCGACTTCACGGATGACGTCCTGATCTACAGCGCGCTCAAGGGTGGGAAGGCGAACCCGCGGGGCACCGATCCGATGAGCCGCCAGCCGAACATCACGGTGTGGAGCGGCACCACCGAAGCGCCGGACGAGCCGGCCAGCGGGGACTGGATGACGCTGGTCGCCAGCGCCGGCCTGGCGTGGGACAAGGCCCTGGTCAACTACCTGGCCCAGGGCCGCCACGACATCGAGCGCAAGCGGGACGCGTTCTGGGGCGGCGTCACGCTGAGCCTCAACCGCCCGCGCCCCCCGAAGGACAAGCCCGACCCGCCGGACGGGACGGCAAAGTAGCCGACCGGATAGAACTTAATCCCGGATTGATTTTCGCGTCCGAGAATTCAATCCGGGAGTAGTTTCGGGAAAAATCAATCCGGGAGTGATTTCGGGGTGAGTTCAGATCAGCGGAACAGCAGGATGGCCGCCAGAGAGGTGGCGGCCATGGCCGACAGCGCTGCGCCGGCCACGTAGCGGAACGGCGCCCGTGCGACCGTCATCGACAGCGCGAGCTTGAGCAGCGTGTTCGAGAGGATGCCTACGGCCACCGCCAGCGCCGGCGCGCCCACCGCCCCGCTGACCGCCGCGGTGCGCGCCATCGAGATCATGAGGGCGTCGACATCGGCCAGGCCGAGAATGGCGCCCGACACGACCAGCCCGACGTCGCCCCAGATCGCCCGCACGCCCTCGACCAGCAGCAGCACGACCTGGAACAGCAGCGCCATCTGCAGTGCCGCCCCGAACTGCAGCGGATTCTTGGGAGCGTTGAGGTCAGGATGAGACTCCGGCGCCCTCCGCAGCCCGAACAGGATCGCGACGATGCCGACCAGGAATGGCGCCGCCAGCAGCGGCGCGAGCGCCATGGCCAGCGGCGCGTAGAGGACGCTCACGGCGGCCATGACCCGGACAAACAACACCGTGCACGCGCCGATGACGCCGAACGCGAGCGGCCGGCCAAACGCCACGTCCTCGGTCCGGCTCGCCCGCGAGAACGACAGCGTCACGCTGGTCGAGGATACGATGCCGCCCAGCAGCCCCGCCACGAGGTACCCGTGCCGCGCGCCGACGAACATGCGCGCCACGTATCCAGCGAAACTGATGCCCGAGAAGAACAGCACGAAAATCCACAGTTCCTGCGGCTTGATCCCGCCCAGCGGGCCGTACGGCCCCGCCGGCAGCAGCGGCAGCACGACGATGGCCATGACGGCGAACCGGATGCCGGCGCGCACCGCGGTGTCGTCCATCCGATCGACCACGGAATGCACGCGGGACTTCTCGAGCAGCAGCAGCGTCGTGACCGCCACCGCCGCGCTCGCCAGTTCCAGGTGCCCGATCCCCGCGAGCACACCAGCCGCGATGGTCACCAGCGCGGCCATCTCCGTGGTGCCGCCGATCTCGCGCCGTGACGTCGCCGCGTAGGCCACCACCACCAGCGCGACGCTGCCGGCGGCCAGCACGGTGGCGAGCGCCGTGAGCCCGGCGGCCCAGAGCCACCCGCACAGCCCCGCGTAGCCGCCAAGCAGCGTGAACGTGCGCACGCCCGCGAAGTGGACGCTCGGACCGGCGGCGTGGCCGGACCGCTCCCGTTCAACGCCGATGGCGGCCCCGCCAAGCGTCGCGATGATCACGCCGGCGGTCCGAAGTTCGAGGTCGGTCATGGTGTCCTTCGCGGGGGCGGCGAACCAGTCGCCGTCACGTCGACGTGCGTACCATCGTGGAAGACAGCACGGCCCACAGCGTGTGCGCGAGCCTGGGCCGATCGTGGCGGGCGATCTCCCCGCGCCAGAAGCGACCACTGACCAGCCGGCACGTCGCCGGCAGGTCGCCCAGTTCGAGCGGGTGCTTGTGTTCGGCGGCGTATCGCTCGAGCACGTCGGTGGCCGGCGTGCCGGCGTTGAACACGAGGGTGTCGACGGGTCTGCCGATGGCCTGCTCGAGCCGGCGCACGGCATCCGCCGCCGTGAAGCCGGTCATGCCACGCCCTTCGGTCAGCAGGTTGGCGACCAGCACGATGGGCCCGCGCATCCCGGCGAGCGCCTCGCGCACCCCGTTCACCGCGAAGATGGGCATCAGGCTCGTATAGAAGCTGCCGGGCCCGATGATCACCCCCTCGAGTTCCGCGATCGCCCCGGCGACCACGCGGTGGATGTGGACCGGCGGGTCCAGCCAGATCGAGTCGATGCCATGGTCGCCGTTGAGCTGGGCGTCGACCTCCGCCTCGCCGCGCGCCATGCGCCCGTCGCCGTAGCGCGCGCACAGGCTCGCCTGCTCGATGCTGACCGGCCACACGCGCCCACGACATCCGAGCAGCGCGCGCAGGCCTTCGACGGCGGCCAGGAAGCTGCCGCTGTACTGCTCCATCATCGACAACAGCAGATTGCCGCCGGTGTGACCCGCCAGGCGCGAGTCCTCCAGTGTCGGCAGGCGCGACAGCAGCAGCCGACGGGCCTCGCGCTCGTTGCGGGCCAGCGCGAGCGCGCACTTCAGCACGTCGCCGGGCGGCAGCACGCCCAGTTCGTCGCGCAGCTGCCCCGAACTGCCGCCGCTGTCGAACATCGTGACGACGGCGTTGAGCTCGAGCCAGGGGTTGCGCTTCAGGCCGCCGAGCACGCTGGGCAGTCCCGTGCCGCCGCCGAAGCAGCCCACCTTAATCACCCGCATCTGCATTGCAGGATTCTACCAGCCCTGCGTGCGGCCCGTCCGAGGAATCGGCCCGATTCGGGCCGATTCGGGCCGATGGCCCCCGGAGGACGCGCCTGGTTGGCCCCGGGCCGTCCTCCGCTACAATGCTCCCCATGACCGATCGCCATGCCAAGGTCACCGTGGGGGAATAGCATGCGGGTCTGGCCCGGAAGATCACAGCCGCTCGGCGCGACCTGGGATGGTCTGGGCGTCAACGTGGCGCTGTTCTCCGAGCACGCCACGGCCGTCGATCTCTGCCTCTTCGACACGCCGTCCGACACGGGGGAAGCCCGTCGCATCCGATTGCCCGAGCGCACCGACCACGTCTGGCACGGCTATCTGCCCGACATCAGGCCCGGCCAGCTCTACGGATTCCGGGTCGAGGGCCCGTACGCGCCCGAGGCCGGTCACCGGTTCAACCCGTCCAAGGTCGTCCTCGATCCGTACGCGCGCGCGTTGGGCCGGGCGCTGACGTGGCACGACGCGAATTTCGGGTACCTCGCGGGCGGCCCGCGCGAGGATCTGGCCCGCGACGACCGTGACAACGCCGCGACCGCGCCGCTGGCGGCGGTCATCGACCCGGCGTTCACCTGGGGCGACGATCACGCGCCGAAACGGCCGTGGCACGAGACGGTTATTTACGAGCTGCACGTCAAGGGGTTCACCCATCTTCACCCGGACGTGCCGGAGTCACTCCGGGGCCGCTATCTCGGACTGGCCTCAGACGCCGCCATCCGCCACCTGACCGATCTCGGCGTGACGGCCGTCGAGCTGATGCCGGTGCACCTCCACGCCAACGATCGGCACCTGGTGGCGCGCGGGTTCACCAACTAC